>Ga0070738_10008255_pt1 | contig 10077 bp, 6 predicted proteins | sample Coa_R2_2_FD_66446 | JGI IMG/M metagenome (GOLD analysis project Ga0070738, IMG submission 66446) | Surface soil microbial communities from Centralia Pennsylvania, which are recovering from an underground coalmine fire - Coalmine... | ecosystem: Environmental > Terrestrial > Soil > Unclassified ... | reverse complement strand
CTCGCGCGGGCAGAGCTGGAACATCAGCGCAACCAGAGCGCCGAAGCCCTGGGTCAACACCTGTCCGCGCATCTGCTCGAACAGGGTGCGCGTGAAATTCTCGGGGCCGTCCAGTTGTGAGCGATCAGCCGCTTGCCGGTCGCACCATAGTCGTCACGCGCGCGCGGCGGCAGGCGGGCCGTCTCAGAAGGGAACTGGAAGCGCGGGGCGCGACCATCATAGAGCTTCCAACCATCGAAATCATTCCTCCGGATTCCTATGGGCCTCTCGATGCGGCTCTACGCAATTTGCCACAGTATCAGTGGCTGATCGTCACCAGCGCCAACACGGTCCGCGTGCTGCGGGAACGTCTGGCCCTGCTTGATCTCAAACCTGCCTTCGTTGCAGATACTCAGGTTGTCGCAATCGGCTCATCCACCGCTGCTGCGTTGCACGAAGCAGGTTTCCGGGTCGATCTGCTCCCGCCAAAATATGTTGCCGAGTCCGTCATCGACATACTCCGCAACAAAGTTGCTGGAACCCGGATCCTGCTCGCCCGCGCCCACGTGGCACGCGACGTAATTCCGGACGAGCTTAGAAAATTAGGCGCAACCGTAGACATCGCAGACGCATACAGAACAGTGATCCCGGAAAACTCAGTGCAATTGATACGTGGCGTTTTTGAAAATGTCCCGCTGCCCGATGCCGTGACCTTCACCAGTTCCTCGACGGTGACAAATTTCTTTCAATTGCTCAGCCAGGCCGGAATCTGCTCTCTTCCTCAAGGCATACGCGCCATTTCGATTGGCCCGATTACCTCGGCTACCCTGCGCGAGCACAATTGCGGGCCCACAGCCGAAGCCGATCCTCATGACGTCGATGGCCTGGTTCAGGCGATAGTGCGAGCGTTCTCTGCCGGTTAAAATCACTCTTCCCGCAGCAAACGCGCAGGGTCAACAGACTGCGCGCGCCGCGCAGGCACAAAGGTCGCAAGTGTGCCCAGAAGCATCATCGTGAGGACAACCCCCAGCAGCACAAGCGGATCATGCGGTGTTGCCTGATAAACAATATGGGCAAGAACTCCGCTGGCCAGCATGCCTAAAACAAGGCCTGCGATTGACCCGCCGGCAAGCAGAACAACAGGACGGGCCAGCGCGGCCCGCATCAATTGCAAAGGCTGCGCGCCCAGCGCTACGCGGATGCCCAGCTCCTTCATGCGCTTTGAAACGCTGTACGAAGCCATACCGAAGATACCTGTAACTGCAAGCATCGCCGCCAGCAGACCCATAACTCCCAGGGCCGCAGTGGCCACGCGCGCAGGAAAGAGCGCGAACTCGAGCGCCTGCCGCCATGAATTGATGTGGTAAGGAAGATTGGGGTCGGTGCTGCGGATAATGCGCTGCAGGGATGGCGCGACATCAGCGCGAAGCATCTGCGAGCGAACAACGAGGTAGAAATCGCTGGGCGTGTCCTGCGTGAGGGGAAAGAACATCGCCGGTTTCTGGTCTTCAGTCAGATTGAAATATTTGCCCTGCTCAACCACTCCCACGACTTCATATAACTGATTTCCGCCTCTCTTGAAGCGCTGGCCAATGGCGGATTTGTCTCCAGAGAGCAGACGAGCAAAAGCAGCATTGATGATGGTGACCTTCGGAGCATTTTTGTCGTCATGCCAGGTGAAATCACGACCTTCCAGCAATCGTGTTTCAGCCGATTGGAAATAACCGGGCGAGACGGTGTAGTACATGGCGTCGGTAAAACTGTTGGAGTCGCGGAAGTCTGTAACGTCGGGACGATAAACGTAAGAGTCTCCGCTGCTGATGCCCAGCGGAATATGGTTGATGATGCCGACAGAGATCACACCGGGAATCTGCTGCGCTTGCTGAATAAGATGTTTTTGCAGGTCCAGCGATTGTGGGTCTGTATATCCAGCCATGCTGGTATCTGTGCTGAGGAGTGTGACGCCCTCAGGATTGAAACCGAAGTTGGCATGCAGTGAACGCGCCATGCCGCGCAGTGCGACCAGTGAAGCGGTAACAAGCAGCGTGCAGATAGTGATCTGCACTGCAAGCAGAACATCGCGCAGAGTAAGGCGGCGGAAGAGGGAGACAGTAGCGGCAGAACCGGCTTTCATCGCATGGGTGGCGTCGATCTTCCATATCTGCCGGGCGGGGAGCATTCCGAAGAGAATGCCGCTGGCGACAGAGAGCAAAAACGCAACGACATAGACGGCAGGATCCGGCGAAACGATGACGTGAATCGGCACCTGCACAACCGGCTGCCAGCGGCTGAGCGCCTGCAGAAGCGCGGAGGCAACGACCGTCCCGGCAGCTCCGCCGATGAGGGCAATAATGACGGATTCGGTGAGAAGCTGACGCAGCATGCTCCAGCGGCTCGATCCAACGGCGAGACGGATGGCCAGCTCACGGCTCCTGTCAGCTGCGCGGGCAGCGAAAACACTTGCAAGATTGGCGCAGGCGGCGAGCAGGACGAGGATGGCCATGAACATGACCCCCACGAGGAAGGCCCGCGCAGGTCCGCCCAGACCAGCGCCCATGAGTCCGGGCTGGACGAGGCGGGCATCGAGGGTTTCATCTTCGGGATGAATTTTGGCGAGCTGGCGGGAGATAGCGTTGAGATTGTCCGTCGCCTGGCGGGGTGAGACTCCGCCTTTCAGGCGGCCCACGACATAGATTTGATGGTCGCCGCGAACGTTGAGGAAATCGCTGCCTTCGAGGTCTTTTTCATTGGACATGGGAAACCAGAAATCAGGCCACCACATGAGCTCAATGCCGTGAAACGAAGGCGGCGCTACGCCGATGAGTGTATAAGGATGCTTGTCAAAGTTGAGAACGGCGCCGATAGCTTTGGGATCGCCATTGAGGTGATCATGCCAATAGGCATAGCTGACGACAACATAGGGAATGGAACCGGGACCATGCTCGTCCGAGGCGTGGAAAAATCGGCCAAGATAGGGCTGGATTTCCAGCATATCGAAATAGTTGCTGGAGGCTTCATAACCCCACAACTGCATCACATTGGGGTCCTGTGATCCGGCAGCAGGGGCAGAGACGCCGGCCCCGGTAAAACTGTAAGCAGCGAGGCTTTTGAAGGTAGTGTTCTTGTCGCGGTAATCCACATAATCGGGATAAGACTGGGAGTCCCACCCGGAATGCGACCGCGAGACCTGATAGAGGTTCCGTGCATCGGGCAAATTGAGAGGGCGCAGGACAAGCGCATTCAGAACACTAAAGACGACAACGTTAGCGCCGACCCCGAGCGCCAGGGTGAGAATCGCTGTCAGGGCAAAGCCGGGCGATTTGCGGAGCTTGCGAATGGAGAAACGGATGTCCTGAATGATGGAATGCATAGCGTGCCTCTGTACGTGAGCAAAGCATTTGACGTGCCATTAAATCACAGGCTATCGGGCTTAAAAGCCTGAAAATTTACCTGTTTACAGGCATACTTGCCTAAATACGTGTTCGGAATCGCAAATAAATGTCCACAAATGGACAGGATTTAACGCCGAAATTGCCTTCGAAGGGCCAGCAAAAATAAAGCGATCAGCGTTGAGGTGAGAAGAAGCTCAAGCAGAGCCAGGGCGCGTCCCCACGGATAAGCTGGTTGATAAATGAGTTCCTTTTGGAAGCCGGCGACCGAAAGGGCAGTCATAAGGCTATGCCCAAAGAAGGCGAGCGTGGCGATCCATGGCCGACTGCTTGAGGAGTGGACAAAAGCGGGAAGATTGCCATAACTGAGTGGCGAAAATTGCGACGGCGTAGTACCGGCATTCTCTGGTTTGGTAAAAACAAGACCCGCGACCGGGAAGAGAAAAGTAAAAAGAGCGAGAACAATGAGCAGGGCCAGCAATGGGCGAACGTAGCTCTCGCCATATTCGCTGGCATAACGATACCAGGCAACCAGGCCGAGATTGCGATGCAGCCAGCGCGCAATCTTGTTCTTGCGCGGGCTGTGCAGGCGCTTCATCTCCATCTCGCCGTAATGGAAGTCCCCGGCGGTCCAGTAATCCATCCGATTGTCGTAGTTCTTTTTGAGTTGCTGATACGTTTCCGCAATAAGGCTGTAGTCGCGCTCATCGATGTCATCCCAAAGATCATAAAAGTCTCCGAGTTCCACGCATTCTTCGAAAAGTTGGCGCTTGCCGTTCGGACGCATGCGCCAATCAACGGAAGAAAACGTCAGACGGGACACATCACAGTTATAAAAGAGCGCTTGCCCAAGATAAGTGCGGTAAAAGACTGCTGCCTCGGGAATCATAAATTGCGTTAACGAGAAAACCGGACCAGGCAAGAGCTCATGGTCTCGGCGAAACTCTGTGCCGCGAAATTCGACGCCGGCGTGAAAGACAGCCTCGCTGAAGTTCGCTTCATTTTGAAATTTCGTGGCGACAAAATGCGCGTCGCCCATAAAACGAGCAGCTAAGTCTGCCTTCTGCTCGAAGGTGGCGTAGGCGAAGAAAGCTTGCTGGAAAAAATCAGCATTTCCGAAATCGCCTTCGTCCCGGAAGACAGCGCGGGCGAAAGCGGCATCTCCTTCAAATTTAACGCTGCTGAAGATGGCTTTTTCCGCAAAAGATGCATTATAAAAACCCGCTCTTTTGAAAAAATGGGCCATAACAAAGGAGACTTTGTGGGGGAAATCAGTGGAGAAATGTGCATCCTCCTTAAAGATTGCGCTGTGAAAAATCGTTTCTGAGTCAAATTTGGCGCGGGTAAAACTGGCCACATCTTCAAAGCGCGCGCTCTGGAAATTGGCGCCATTTGCGAAATCGGCGCTGTAGAAATTGGCCTCTTTCAGAAAAACTGCATTGGTAAAAACGCAATGTGCAGGAAAGCTCCGGACCATGTACTGAGAGGTGGGAAAAACGAAGCGCGTGAAATCAGCTATTCCTGTTGTTGTGGTACTCAAAACTAGAATGGCGTCGATTTCCTGCTGGAATAGGACATCGTCCTTCGCTGGATCGAGTGAGTGCATGAGACAAACGGGAATGGGATCATGCGCGGGCGCAGAGTGCAAAGGACGGCCGCAGAATTTGTTTTCGTGCATGAGGACCGGACAAAGAGGCAAGTGCGTCACGGGCGTAGATGGCCACGTCGTGGAAGGGGCGCTCATGCCGACGGATTGTAGCAGGGGTAAGCGGCTGCTCCTGAAATTTTTCACCGCGACTTATCGCGCAGCCGACGTATTCTGGTCGTGCTCAGCAAAAAGCTCGATGTCAAATGTTCCGCAAATGCGAAATCCCAGATCTCAATTTTGAGACCTGGGACTCACTTGCAGTCTGTGCCTTACTGATGTGGCCGCTGCTCCGGAGCAATGGCAGTTGGCGGAGGCACGTTGGCCAGAGCCGCCGGGTCTTCTTCCTTCAGCTCAGGCAGGGGACCTTCGAGCGCCAGATGCAGCACCTCATCCATTGAGTCCACGAAGTTCAGTTTCATGGCGCTCTTCAGGTTGTCGGGCAGTTCCGCCAGATCCTTCTCGTTGTCCTTCGGCAGAATCGCCTCCAAGATACCGGCGCGGTGAGCCGCCAGCAGCTTCTCTTTCAGGCCGCCGATAGGCAGGACCTTGCCGCGCAGTGTGATTTCGCCAGTCATGGCAATGTCCCGGCGCACCGGAATCTTAGTCAGCGCACTGGCCAGCGCCGTAGCCATCGTGATCCCCGCCGAGGGCCCATCCTTAGGAATAGCGCCTTCAGGAACATGGATGTGGATATCGATATTGCGATAGAAATCGCGTGTCAACCCGAGATGCAAAGCGCGGCTCCGGACATAAGAAAGCGCAGCCTGCGCCGATTCCTGCATGACGTCGCCGAGCTGGCCGGTAAGCGTGAGCTTGCCCTTACCATCGAGAATCTGGACTTCAGCCGGCAGAATGCTGCCGCCAACTTCCGTCCAGGCAAGGCCGGTGACCAATCCGACTTCGCTCTTTTCATGCACCTGCGAATCGCGGAACTTCGGCACGCCGAGAAATTCGTTGACGTTGGCCGCAGTGATCTCTTCTTTGTGCTTTGCGCCCTGCTTTACAACCCGCCGCGCGACCTTGCGGCAGATATTTCCGATCTCGCGCTCCAGATTGCGGACGCCGGCCTCGCGCGTGTAGCTGCGAATCATTTCCACAATGGCGTCGTCCGCAAAAACGATGTTCTTGTCGGTCAGGCCGGTGTTTTCGCGCTGCTTTTTGATCAGATACTGCTTGGCGATTTCCAGCTTCTCGGCTTCGGTATAGCCATGCAGGCGCAGAATCTCCATGCGGTCCTGAAGCGGTGGCGGAATGGTATGCAGTACATTCGCCGTCGCAACGAAAAGCACCTCGGAAAGATCGTATTCAACGTCGAGGTAATGGTCCTGAAAGCTGGTGTTTTGCTCCGGATCAAGCACTTCGAGCAGCGCCGATGCCGGATCCCCCCGGAAATCGGAGGCCATCTTATCCACTTCATCGAGCATGAACACCGGGTTCTTGGTGCCGGCTTTCTTCATCGACTGAATGATCTGGCCTGGCAGCGCGCCGATATAAGTGCGGCGATGCCCGCGAATCTCAGCCTCATCGCGCACCCCGCCTAAGGACATACGTACAAACTTGCGTCCCGTAGCCTTCGCGATAGACATACCGAGCGAAGTCTTGCCCACCCCCGGAGGCCCGACAAAGCAGAGAATCGAGCCTTTAGGATTCTTAACAAGCTGGCGAACAGCGAGAAATTCCAGGATGCGCTCTTTGATCTTTTCCAGGCCGTAGTGGTCTTCGTTCAAAACCTTCTCGGCTTTGTCGATGCTGCGCGTTTCCTTCGACTTTTTCTTCCACGGAACAGCGAGAAGCCAATCAAGATAGTTGCGCGAAACCGTCGACTCGGCGGACATTGGCGGCATCGCTTCGAGCTTTTTCAGCTCCTGGATGGCCTTCTCCTGCACATCTTTCGGCATGCCGGCCGTCTCTATCTTTTTCTTCAGATCGTCAAATTCGTTTTTCTCGCCGCGGCCCAGTTCTTTCTGAATCGCCTTGATCTTTTCGTTGAGGTAGTACTCTTTCTGCGCGCGCTCCATCTGCCGCTTCACGCGCGACTGGATGCTGCGGTCCATATTGAGCTTTTCAATCTCCACGTCGAGCACATCGGCCACCCGCAGAAGGCGCTCCGCAGGGTCGAAAATGTCGAGAAGCTCCTGTTTTTCAGGGATTTCAAGCTGCAGATTCGCGGCAATCGTGTCAGCCAGCTTCGCCGGCTCGTCCGTACGGACCGCGGCGATCATGGTCTCGTAATTGAGCGATTGCTGTAGTTTGACGTACTGCTCAAAGAGCGAAGTAACGCGCTGCGTAAGCTGCTCAATATTCCCCGTAATCTCGATATCGGTCTTGCCGGTGCGCACAGTGGCAACGAAAAAGCCATCCGAGTCATTCAATTCGACGGCCCTGGCGCGCTCCAGCCCTTCGACCAGCACCTTGATGTTGCCGTCGGGCATCTTGACGCTTTGTACGATATTGCCAATGGTGCCGACTGAATAGATGTCCTCGGCCTTGGGTTCGTCAATGCGGGCGTCGTGCTGCGTGGCGAGGAAGATCTTGCGGTCTCCATTGAGCGCCTCTTCAAGCGCGCGCACGCTGGATTCGCGGCCCACAACGAACGGGGTCATCATGTAGGGAAAGATCACCATGTCCCGGATCGGCATCATCGGGAGCTTGCGGAGATTGTTCCGGTCTTTTTCTCTTGATTGGGTCACGTTGTCCCTTCCAGTGTTCCTTGCCTATTAGATGAAGGGTAACTCATATGGACGCAGGAGGGAACCAGTTGGGGGTACTTCTGGTAACCGGTTCATTGAAGATTTTGTGTCTTATGATGTTGAACCTATTCAGATTCTCGGTTTTGTCTCATGCAGCCGGCCACGGCTGATCGGTGTGCAAATTAGCTTCAGGTGTGTCGTTTGTCCGCTCAAAAACATGATTGGCACAAAGGTGTGATTTTTGTTCTGGATGATCTTTACTTAATGGTATTTTGGTGCAAAATTCCGGGTGGTGAAACTTAGTACCGAACTCTGACTGACAGGTTATGCCGAATTTTCTCCATGCTGCCTTCTCCGCTCTTCCTCATGTGCTCGGTGACACGCGCGCTCTTATCGCCTACGTGGTTGCCGTGGTTGGATGGGCAGCTGTGGCGCTCAAGGTGCAGCGGAATAAGAATCTTCTCTTTCATCTTCGAAAACTGCCGGAAAAAGATCGTCTTCCGGCGTTGCAGATGGAGATGGGAGCGGTCCCGATACCTGGCGAAATGACTCCCACGCAGTACCTCACAGCACGCGTTCATACTTATTATTTTTGGGCTTTCGTTATCTTTTGCATTCTCCTCGGCGCAATCGCGGCGCTGGCAATTACTTATCGTCCTGCCAATGTCAGGGAGATTTCACGGGGGTTCGAGGATGCGTTAGAGGCGGACAGGCAGCGGGTTGCAGCACAAGCGCCAAACGCACGTGTACAGGAAGCCGAGGCAAAGATCGAAGCCTTACAGCTCAGAAGAATACCGGAATATTACATTCAGGAATTTGGACAGCCATCTGACAAAGGAAAAGACAGAGACGTCACATATCTCATTTGGATAACCGATCTGTATGAACTGGACATGAGTTTCCTGAATGGCAGAAGCACCGAGTATTGTGTGATCTCCAAAAGTGCAAACTTCAGGCCAATCGTGCCGGGATCGGGTGTAGAAAATGAAAACCCGATTCACTTAGGTGAAAAGGCGATAGCTGAACTTGGAGACACCTATCTATGGTCGAATTTTGGGAGCGCTGGTGGAAGCACCGTGATTCACTATGGATTGAGCGGCTCCAATGCAGAAGACAATCTGTATGGCTATGTAGCGGACGCAGCTTCGCCAGCCGAATATCCGGCAATCTCCGGCGCCGACCAGTTGCCGCAACTCAAGCCCGCCAGCAGTGAGCATGGTTTGCCCCTTGTATATGGCGGGGAGCCGATCAATGCGTTTGCGGTGAGCGCACTCGGCCCTCAGCCGGAGGGCCCGATATGCCTGAGACTTCCTTACTGGGAACCCTGGAAATAGGGTTGTTGCCGGGATTTCCTCTGCTAACCTTCCTCCATGTCCCGTTCGCTGCGCGCGCATGTGCTCCTTATTGCGGTTGTTTTTATCTGGGGAGCAACGTTTGTTCTTATCAAAGACGCTCTACGCGACGTTTCACCCCTGCTCTTCAATTTCATCCGCATGACCATGGCCTTTGCATGCCTGGCCATTGTGTACCGCGCGCACTGGAAACACATCACGCGGCGCTCTCTGGCAAGTGGGGCCGCAGTTGGATTCTGCCTGGCAATGGGATATCAGTTTCAGACAGCGGGTTTGAGGCTTACTACGCCGTCCAAATCAGCTTTTATTACCGGATTGGTAGTGGTCCTGGTTCCGCTGCTTTCCGGGATTCCTTTGCTGCGTCCGGCAGGCTCGCATGTCCCGCGCTGGAACGCCTATCTTGGTGCCTTGACGGCATTTATCGGAATCATTCTGCTCACCACGCCTGCGGACGCCGGATTCGATTTCACTTCCATCAATCGCGGCGATCTGCTTACTCTGGGTTGCGCGTTAGGCTTCGCGCTGCATGTGCTGGCCCTGGCCCATACCGTGCCGCGCGTGCCCTACACGCAATTGGCCGTTCTTCAAATCGGGTTCTGTGCGCTGTTTATGGCGCTAAGCGGCCCACTCGTGGAGCATCCCTACATTCGCTGGACGCCGCGAGTCCTCTTTGCCTTACTGATCGCTGCATTGCTCGCGACGGCTGCGGCTTTTACGGTGCAGTCGTGGGCGCAACAGTTTCTCCCCGCCACGCATACTGCGCTGATTCTTGCTCTGGAGCCGGTTTTTGCCTGGCTGACATCCTTTGTGGTTCTTGGAGAGCGGCTTGGCATTCGGGGATCTGCCGGGGCCTTGCTCGTGCTTGCCGGTATTGGCATTACAGAATTCCTGCCGAACCGCATGCAACCTACGGCGCACGAAGCGGTTCCACTAAACTAGGGCCTGTTTCAGAAGTTTGCATATGCGCTGTCATCCTGAGCGAGTTTGGCGCGTTTTCGCGCCAAACAGAATCGAAGGAC
>Ga0070738_10008254_pt1 | contig 10079 bp, 7 predicted proteins | sample Coa_R2_2_FD_66446 | JGI IMG/M metagenome (GOLD analysis project Ga0070738, IMG submission 66446) | Surface soil microbial communities from Centralia Pennsylvania, which are recovering from an underground coalmine fire - Coalmine... | ecosystem: Environmental > Terrestrial > Soil > Unclassified ... | reverse complement strand
CGGTTTCGGTTTCGGCGGCTCCTTGTAATGGGTGACTTCCAGCACTTGTTCTTTCTGCGGAGGGGGCGCCAGCAGCACCGTGTTGTACCTCAGCTTGATCGTGTCCGTGAACAGCAGCGGTATCACGAGCAGTACGGATAGCAACACACCGTGGACCGTGACACTCATCCACAAAGAACGTTTGCGGGATTCCTTGAATTCGAGTGTTTGGAACAATTGGACGCGAGAGGCGTCTCGATCGCGATCTCGCGGCGTGAAGTTATACGAATACGCCATAACGCCCTGAAAGGTGCACGAGTCCTTCCAGGATGAATCCGGGACTGGCAACTGCCTTGTGGCGTTGCATTTAGCAGCGAGATCGGTTTCGTCGAGTAATGGCACTCTCGTTCCTTTCATTCCAGAATGAGTTTCAGCAGATGCACGCACGGTTAGTTTCATCGGCCCCTCGGAAATGCATCTGTGCGGCCATTTGGGATAATCGTTTGGAAGCAGGTGGTTGCGGGATTCCACCGCAGTTTCATCCACAAACTTGCTTGGCCTGACGTATTTCTGATAGTTATTGAATCAATGAAAGTCCTCATTGCTGAAGACGATCGCGATTCGCGCGAATTATTGAGTTGGATGCTGCAGAAACTCGGCTATCAAGTGGTCGCCACCGCGAATGGGAAAGAGGCGTGGGATGCTTTTCGAAAGGGCCGGTTTCGGCTGGTGATTTCAGATGTGCTGATGCCGGAAGTCGACGGACTCGAATTGTGCCGCCGCATACGGAAGCACAAACAATCGAAATATACCTACATCATCATGATCACGGCGCTGATCGGGAAGAAGGACTACCTCGAAGGTATGGAAGCCGGCGCAGATGACTTCGTGACGAAGCCCTTCGATGCGGATGAGCTGAAGGCGCGTCTCCGTGTCGCCGAACGAATCATTTCCTTCCAGGAACAGGCCGCGCTGGCTGAAGAAGCCATGTCCAGTGAAGTGGAGCGGCAGAGGCAGAAGCTCTAGAGATCGTTTTTATTTGTACGCCGGCAAACCTGTTATGTACTCACCCAATATCAACGCGTGAATATGGTCCGTTCCTTCATACGTGTAAACGGATTCCAGATTGCACATATGACGGAAGATCGGATATTCGAGCGTGATGCCGCTGGCGCCCATCAGGTCGCGAGCCATGCGGGCTGTCTCTAATCCGACCCAGACGTTGTTGCGTTTTGCCATCGATGTCTGCGCGAAGTGAAGTTTGCCTTCGTCCTTCAAGCGGCCGAGACGCCACGCGATCAGCTGGCCCTTTGTGATTTCGGTCAAGATGCGGGCGAGCTTTTCCTGGACCAGCTGAAATTGTGCGATCGGTTTGTCGAACTGAGTCCGGCCTTTGGTGTATTCCAGAACACAGTCGTAGCAGGCCATGGCGGCCCCGATGCCGCCCCAGGCGATGCCGTAACGAGCCTGGTTCAGACACATCAGCGGAGCCTTGAGCCCGTCGGCCTTCGGAAGGACGTTAGTATCCGGAACGAGAACATCGTCCAGTATCAAATCGGACGTTACGGAGGCGCGCAACGAAAGCTTGTTCTTGATTTCGGGCGCCTGGAAGCCGGGACTCTTTGTTTCGACGATAAATCCTTTGATCTCATCCCCGGCCTTGGCCCAGACGATGGCTATATCCGAGATGGTCCCATTGGTGATCCAGCGCTTGGTGCCATTCAAGATCCAGCCTTTATCCGTGCGGCGCGCGCGGGTCTCCATGCCTCCCGGATCGGATCCGTGGTCCGGTTCGGTAAGTCCAAAGCATCCAATCTTTTCGCCTTTGGCCAGCAATGGCAGCCATTTCCGCTTCTGCTCTTCGCTGCCGAACGTGAATATCGGGTACATCACCAGCGCGCCTTGCACACTGACAAAGCTGCGGAGGCCGCTGTCGCCCCGCTCCAGTTCCTGCATGACGAGCCCATAGGCGACGTTATTCATATTGGCACAACCGTATTCTTCGGGCAGGTTGCCGCCGAACAATCCCATCTCCGCCATGCCGGGAATGATCTCCGTCGGGAACGTCGCCTCTTCAAAGTGCTTATCGATGATGGGCAGGACACGATCGTCCACGAACCTCCGGACGGTGTCACGCACCATCCGTTCTTCGTCGGTCAGCAAGTCGTCAATCCGGTAAAAGTCGACACCTTTGAATGGCATCCATTGCCTCCATAGTAAAAAAGCTATCATAACGGACGATATGAAGCCGGATTCCGCAGTTGAGATCATTCGGGAATTGCGACGCCACGGCCACGAAGCCTATCTCGTTGGCGGCTGCGTTCGAGACATGGTCATGCAAATCGAGCCTGCAGACTACGACATCGCGACCAGCGCGCACCCGGAAGAGATCATCCGAATATTTCCGCGAACGGAAAGTATCGGGGCTCAATTCGGCGTCATTCTGGTGATTCATCGGGGCCATCCGTTTGAGGTGGCGACCTTTCGTTCCGATCAAGCCTATATCGACGGCAGGCGCCCCACCGGTGTTGTGTTCACTGACGCAGAACAGGACGTCCAGCGGCGTGATTTCACGATCAATGGTTTGCTCTACGATCCGGTGGACGGCCGTGTTATCGACTATGTTCATGGGCAAGCGGACATCGACGCGAAGATTGTTCGCGCGATCGGCGATCCTCGTGCTCGTTTTGAAGAAGATAAGCTTCGTATCCTTCGTGCGATACGTTTCGGTGCGCGGTTGGGTTATGCGATCGATCCACCGACCTGGGAAGCCGTTTGCGCGATGGCGCCTAAGATTCATCAGGTCAGTCAGGAACGGATTCGGGAAGAGATTACGCGCATTCTGACGGAAGGGCAGGCCGCTCACGGCTTCCGAATGCTGGAACAATCTGGTTTACTCGCTCAGATCCTGCCCGAGCTGAAGTGGAACGAACATATCGAAAGATCCATTGCAATGCTGCGTCCTGGATCGGAAACTGACTTTGCTGTTGGAGTGCTGCTGCATGAGACGCTGGTCACGGAGGTCGCGGGAATCCTCGAGCGCTTGCGATTCTCGCGTGCAGAGATGCATCATGTTATTGCCCTCGTCGAGAGTGCCCCCCGCTTCTCAGAGGTCCGGCAGATGCCTGTCAGCGCCCTTAAGCGCTTTTTCCGACTTAACCGGTTTCATGACCATCTGGAACTGGCACGGATCCATCGCGTTGCCGGAAATGAAACACTGGAAGATTATGACTATGCGCGTCGTAAGCGGAGCGAATGGAGTGATACGGACATCCAGCCGGAGCCGCTGATCACCGGCACGGATTTGATCGCGATGGGATGGGCCCCCGGTCCGGACTTTAAACGCATTCTGACGCGGATTGAAGACGAACAACTGGAAGACCGCCTGCAAACGCGTGAACAGGCCCTCGACTTCTTGAACCGGGAGTTTCCCCGTTGATGAGATTTGCAATTCTTTTGCTGATCATCAATCTGAACACGGCAACTCCGGCCGAACTCCAGCATCTGCCTGGCATTGGTCCGGCGCTCGCAAAACGGATTGTCGCATTCCGCGAGAAGCAGCATGGCTTCAAGCGCGTCGAGGAATTACTTGCTATTCCTGGGATCAGTGAGAAGAAGTGGAAACAAATCCGCGACCTTGTTGAAGTGAAATAGCTACTTCTTGTCGTCGCCGCCGCCGAATAGTCCGCCGAAAGCCTTGCCGATACCTTGAAAGACCCTCCCGACGCCTTTTCCCACGTCCTTCCCGATGTCCTTGGCGGGTTCCGCAATCGCTTTATCGAGTGTGTCGGAAATATGGAAACCGTGAAGCGTGCAATATGTTGTGGGGGCGGTTCCTTCGATGAAAGCCTCCTCGAAAGTATTCTCGCAGGCGGAATTCGCGAGCATAAGCGTGTCTGAATCGATTCGTTCGAACTGAATGCCGCCAGGCGCATCGAAATTCATGTGTTCGGGATCTTTGGGTGGGTATAGCGCCGTAGCCTTCATCATAAATTCGGTCCAGATCGGCAGCGCGGAACGGGCGCCTTCGAGGTTCAGATCGCGATTATCGTCGTAGCCAACCCATGCGATCACGAGCAGATCTTTCGTATAGCCGGCAAACCAGCCATCACGCGATGTGCCGGTCTTTCCGGCTGCGGGGAGCATGAAGCCACGGGCGCGGACGCCGCCCGGACCCGCGGCGGTTCCCGAATTAATGACGCCCTCCATAAGGTATGTCATCAAATAGGCGAGCTCCGGCCGTATGACGTCCTGCGGTTCGTACTTGTAGGCCTTGTTTGTGGATCCGTCGGCGGAAGTCACGCGCAGCAGCGCATGCGGCTGCATGCGGCGGCCTTCATTCGCGAATGCGGTGTATGCGCCGGCCATTTCGATCGGTGTCACTTCAAAAGCACCCAGCGCGACAGACGGGTAGCCCTTGATCTTCGCATTCAGTCCGAGCCGTTTTGCCATCGCGGCAACGCGGTCGTAGCCGATATGTTCAGCGACTTTGATCGTCGGTACATTCAGCGAGTGCTCCAGCGCGGTGCGAACCGTTACAAGCCCGCGGTATTCCTGGTGATAGTTGTTGGGCTGGTAAGTACTGCGGCCATTCTCATAAACAAACGTCGTCGGCTCATCCGTGATCGTCGTAATTGCAGTAACCACGCTGTCGTGTGAAAGAGATTCGCCTTTCGATCCTTCTACCGGCGTCACGTTTTCGACCGTCGGGGTGATTGTCGGTTCAGGTTTCTGACCGTCAGGCGCAGTTGCCGCGTCCTCGGCCTTGCTTTTGTCAAACGCGGTTTCGAGAGCTGCGGCGTAGACAATAGGTTTGAAAATCGAACCCGGCTGGCGTGACGCCTGGACGATGCGATTCAATTGCGTCATGCCATAATCGCTTCCACCCACCATCGCCTTGATCTCACCGGTATGGGGATCCAATGCGATCAATGAAGCCTGGGGGCCCGGAAGGCCCTCGTTTTCCTTTTGCCGTTTCTTTTGGGACGCAAACAGGTCATTGACGGATTTCAGGCCGTTCTGGACAGCCTCAACCGCGATCTTTTGCAGTGCAGGATCAAGTGATGTGTAAACACGAAGGCCACCGTTGGTGACTTCCTCTTCGCTGAATGTTTTGAGGAGTTCGTCGCGGATGTAATCGACCAGATAGGGCGCGTCGCTTGCGTCAACTTTGGGCGGAACGACCTTCAGGTCCGAGTTCTTTGCGGCCTCGTATTCTTTGTCGCTGATCGTTCCAATGGAATGCATCGCCGCAAGCACGGTATTGCGCCGCCGCTTGACTTCATCCGGATGTTTGACGGGCGAGAACTTGCCGTTCGGCGCAGGAATAATCCCTGCCAGTGTCGCTGCTTCCGGAAGTGTGAGGTTCGAAATGTCTTTGCCGAAATACGCTTCGGCTGCCTCGCCAAACCCGTTGATGCTGAATGACCCTCGCTGGCCCATGTATGTCTGGTTCACGTAAAGCGTGAGGATCTGCTGCTTCGTCAATCGCTGTTCCAGCATCAGGGTGATCAAGATTTCGGCGACTTTGCGTCGTACGGTCCGGTCCGTCGTGAGAAAGAAATTTCGAGCAAATTGCTGGGTGATGGTGCTCGTTCCGCCGATTCGATCGGATGAGCGGACACTGTGAAGAACAGCTCCTGCAAGTCGGACGGGATCGATCCCCCAGTGCGTGAAGAAGTGTTGGTCCTCGGCGGCCGTCAGCGCGTCGATAAATACCTTCGGAAGATCGTTATATTCGATCAAACGCCGCTTTTCACGGGACTGGTCGTAAAGGTTTGTTACCAGTTCGGCAGGCAGCCAGGCCTCCGCGGTTTCGCCGATACCGGGCTTCACGATCTTCGTCAGGCTTGCATTTGCAAAATCCAGCCGCATCGCGTCGCCGACCTTGGGTTTAATCGTGATTCGATTCTTCGCTGCATCGAATGAGCCTTCTTCAGACCCGCCCTTATCGACGTTGTCGAAACCGGCGCGCTGCAGGCGAAGAACGACCTCATCGGGTGCCAGTTTCTGCCCAGGATAAATACGGAACGGAGCCGCGTAAATCTGAGCCGTGTTTTTGAAAATCTCTCCGCTCAGCCTCCGGTCGATGACCTTGGAGTAGTAGTTGTAGTAATAAAGGACGAGCGCCGATACCCCGATGAAAAAGAAAAGAAAAATCGAGAGAAGAACCTTGAATAACGGGGATCTGAAGAAGCTGGAGAATTTAGCTTTCTTCGTCGGGCGCGCCCGGTCCGGCTTGCGTTCAGCCATGTGCGAAGTATATCAGAGCGGCGGGACTAATTGCCGCGCAGCGTTTGTTCCCAGCCGGCGATCATATCTTCATAGCGAAGACGGGCTTCCGCGTCTTTGACCGCGGTAAGGTTGGTACGCATGTTGGCGATGGCTCCGCGGACCGACGAACGAAGCATCTGCAGACCGACTTGCAGATCGGTTGCAACATTCAGATGGATGATAGGACGGAGGTCCTCGAGCACCCGGAGCGCTTCCGCCGAGCAATTTGCGACGCGCGAAGGAATCTCGGTGGCGCGAATCAAGCCGTCCTGAATGGCCTTGTCCCGTTCAGGCGATTCCTTCGGTAATTTATAAGCGGCGAGCACCAGGCCGTAAGCCTCACAGTCGGCGTCAACCAGTTCGAGCAGTGTTGCCGAATAAGGCGCAAGCCGGTCGAGAGCATCGTTATAGCGCTCGGCGTGCTGCGCGTAATTCTTTTTGTCTTTGGTAATGCGAATCGCCATTTGCCCCAGCGAAGCGCCGAAAGCGCCTGCCAATGCCGCCACACTGCCGCCTCCAGGAACGGGTGTTGCAGCAGCGAGTTGATTCATAAACGGGCGGAACGCGTCCGCCATTTTGGTCTGTTGAGAAGCTATGGGGGAGGCAGGTGCCGCTTCCATTACGGCGTCGAGGCGGTTTTCCAGAATCATGTCCGGCCGGAAGTTCTCAACCCGCAGAAAATAATCGGCTGCCCGGTTCAAAGCCTTTTGCGGAATAAGCCCGACGATTTCGCTTCCGACCACGCTCACACCGTACCGTTCGGCTTCGCGGCGAACCATTTCGAAAACCACCTCGACCGGGGTTTGCTCGTAATCCGTCAGGTTCATCGAAACCTGAGCCAGGTTTCGTTCCGCCAGCAACACGCCCATCGCTTTGACGTAGCGAAAACCACCGCTCGAGTGGCGAACACGTTTCGCAATGAACTTGGCAATGCCGACATTGTTCGTATTCAAATTGACGTTGTACGCGATGAGTGGCTTGCGGGCGCCGACAACTGTCGCGCCGGCGGTTGGATGGACGTGTGATGGACCAAAATCGGGTTTTCGATCGGGATTTTTGGGCATCTCGGCGCGGAGACCTTCGAACTGACCCCGGCGGATGTTCTCCAGATTCACACGCTCCGGTCGCGTGGCTGCGGACTCGTAGAGATAAACAGGAATTTCAAATCGATCTGCGATGTTGCGGGCCGTCTGGGTCGCGATCGCGATGCACTGCTCCATAGTGACGCCGCGGATCGGAATGAACGGAATGACGTCGGTTGCGCCGATTCGCGGATGCTCTCCTTGATGTTGTCTAAGGTCAATGCGCTCCGCGGCAGCTCCCACACCGCGAATAACCGCTTCTCCGACGGATTCCGGCGGCCCCACAAACGTGACGACTGCGCGATTGTGATCCGAATCCATTTCACGGCCCAGGAGATAAATTCCACTGACGGAGGTGATTGCAGTTACGATCGCATCGATAACCTCCGGCCGCCGGCCCTCACTGAAATTCGGAACGCACTCAACGATTCGATTCATTTTCTGCTCCAGACGAGTTCTCCGCGTTTGAAAGTCGCAGTACAGAAGTTTACAGCGGTGAAATAAGGAACCTCACGGTAATCCGAGACGTCGTACACGGCGAGGTCTGCCTGCTTACCCGGTTCGAGGGAACCAAGATGGCTCTCGCGGCGCACCGCGCAAGCCCCATTCATGGTGGCCGCGACGATGGTTTCGGCAGGTGTCATTTTCATTTGTGTGCATGCTAAGGAGAGGATGAACTGCATATTTAACGTCGGTGACGTGCCGGGATTGAAATCCGTTGCCAGCGACACTGCCGCGCCACTTTCAATGAGCTGGCGTGCCGGGGCATAGTGCGTCGACCCCATGTTGAAGAGTGTTGCGGGGAGGAGCGTTGCGATGACGTTCGAAGCGGCGATCCGGCGAATGTCGCCCGATGTAATCGCGCCCAGATGATCGGCAGATGTCGCTCCGATCTCGACGGCCAAAGCAGCGCCGCCGGAGGACTGGAATTCATCGGCATGAATCTTGATGTGCATTCCGGCGGACTTCGCTTTTGTGAAAATGCGGCGGGCTTCGTCGGGCGTGAACACGCCGGGCTCGACGAAAACGTCGCAGAATTCAGCAAGCCGCTTTTCCTGAATGACGTCGATATCCTGCAGGACCTGGTCGATGAATGCATCCCGATTGGCCTGGAATTGTTCGGGAAGGGCGTGGGCGCCGAGGTAAGTGGGGACGACTTCCAGCTTTCCGGTCGAGCGCATTGCTTCCAGCATCCGAATTTCGGTTTTCAAGTCCAGGCCGTAACCGCTCTTCGCCTCGATTGTGGTTGTGCCGTATTCGAAAAATCGTTCGGCCAACTGCACACGAAGATCGGTGGTCTCCCTGACGCTTTTGACACTGGACAGGATGCCTCCGCCGCGGGCGAGGATATCCATGTATGGCGTTCCATCGATGCGCCATTCGAACTCATCGGCGCGCGATCGCGCAAACACAGCGTGTGTGTGGGAATCGACAAAGCCCGGCAGAATCACCTTGCCGGTCGCATCGAATTCCGGTTTGGTCTTGTCTGGAAGTTGATCTGTAGGCCCAGTCCATTCAATGGTGCCGTTGCGAATCGAAACCGCTCCATCCTTGATGATGGAGAGCTCGCGAAGAGCTTTCCCGCGCCTGGGGCCGGGAGTTCCCGCCAGGGTCAACAACTGACGTGCATGGACGATATTCAGGTTCATGTGCGGCAATATTCCCCTCCTCTCCGAGGAGGGGTGGCTGCGCGATCAAACAAATGGTGCGAAGCAACCGTTAGCGCGCAGACGGGGTGGTGAATAAGTTCCAACAGTTTATTGTTTGTAATGCCTCACCACCCCGTCCGCTCCATCAAATGTGGCTTCGCACCATTCTTATTACTGTCGCGTCCACCCCTCCTCGGAGAGGAGGGGAATTGTTCGCATTATTCGCGTTCTGCCGCTCCGCAAGCCCTTCAGAGCTTGATACCTTTCCGGGATGCAAACTCTTTGGCTTCGTCATATCCCGCATCGGCGTGCCGCGCGACTCCAATGCCGGGGTCGTTCGTGAGCACGCGATTGAGACGTTCGCTCATCTCGGGCGTACCGTCGGCAACGATGACTTGCCCGGCATGCAGCGAATATCCGATGCCGGTCCCGCCTCCGTGGTGAAAGGAAACCCAGCTGGCACCTGAGGCCGTGTTGAGCAGTGCGTTGAGTATCGGCCAATCGGCAATCGCATCACTACCGTCCTTCATCGCTTCGGTTTCGCGATAAGGAGACGCGACGGAACCGCAATCGAGATGATCGCGGCCGATGACGATCGGCGCTTCGACTCTTCCACTTTTCACCAGTTCATTGATCCGTTCGCCAAATTGCGCACGTTCACCGTAACCCAGCCAGCAGATGCGCGCCGGCAAGCCCTGGAACCGAACTTTCTCTCGCGCAAGATGAATCCAACGATTCAGGACTTCATCCTCAGGGAACAATTCGAGGACGAGGTTATCGGTTACAGCGATATCGCTCGGATTACCGGATAGTGCCGCCCATCGGAACGGCCCGCGTCCTTCCGCAAACATTGGCCGGATATAGGCGGGTATGAATCCGGGAAAATCGTAGGCGTTCTTGATCCCTCCTTCGAAAGCCATCGTGCGGATGTTGTTTCCGTAATCAAATGTCACGGCGCCGCGCTTCTGCATGTCGAGCATGGCCTGGACATGAATCGCCATGGATTGGATCGCCCGGGCGATATAGCTCTTCGGGTCGGATTCACGAAGCCTGTCCGCTTCGATGAGCGTCAAGCCGCGAGGAATGTATCCATTGA
>Ga0070738_10008253_pt1 | contig 10079 bp, 10 predicted proteins | sample Coa_R2_2_FD_66446 | JGI IMG/M metagenome (GOLD analysis project Ga0070738, IMG submission 66446) | Surface soil microbial communities from Centralia Pennsylvania, which are recovering from an underground coalmine fire - Coalmine... | ecosystem: Environmental > Terrestrial > Soil > Unclassified ... | reverse complement strand
ACTACGGGACTCAGATGCGCGGCGCATCCAACGCGAAAGCGAAACGAGAATTGAATTTTCAACCGCGATCGCTGGAATGGCTAACGGAGGTCACTGGTACCCACGCTAGCTAGCTGGCATCCATCTCACACTCTAGAATCATTTACTCATCATTTACTGATGGTAGACAGCGATTGAACTCAAATCATTTCAAGTTAAGGAGATTATCATGAGGATTGCTCAATATGGAACGGCGATCGCTGTCTTGCACGCGATTACAAATGGATTACATGGTTTGGCGCACATTGAGATCCCGGTTGCCCTCTCCCAATTGCAAAGTTCATTCGTGGCAATTGTGATCTTTCTCATTCCCATGATTGCAGCCGTTTTACTCTGGACACAGCTATACCGTGCAGGCAGTTGGCTTTTACTCGGTTCCTTTGCAGGTTCATTGTTGTTTGGCCTCTATAACCACTTTATTGCCATCAGTCCTGATCATGTATCTCAAGTATCTTTCGTCGGCTGGAGTTTACTCTTCCAAATCACAGCGTACCTCATCTTGATTGTGGATGCGCTGGGATGCTGGTTTGGTACATGGGCCTTAAAGATGGCTGAGCAACCCCTTCAAACTTGAGCTAGCTCATAAAAGCAATTGAGTGTTTGCCACATGATTGAAATAGAACCATTAAAGGAGGTAGCTCATGATTGCAATGAGTTCAGCTTTCTTGACATGAGGCATGGCATTGTAACGCCGCTCGAATTCATAGCGGTTCAAGCGATCGCCACTTTCCAACTGAGGAATGGGTAACGGCTGAGGAGGAGGAGGTTTAACCATACTTGCGCTGGGTCGTTCTAGATTCCGCTTGTTTCTATAGTAATCTTCCAACCCACGGATCGCTTCAAAGAATCGCACAAGCACGACGCAGCGCGCATCCTGGTACAGGGCAGGGCGCAAACCAGTGGCTAAAACTCAACGAAATCTACCCAATGAACTGAAGATTACCGTTTATGATGCGATCGCCAAACGCATTCTCAATCCGCCACTGGTCATTCGTAACGCTGTTCTGGCGGATCGATTTGAACCCAGGAATTTGCGCTCCTTGCTGATGCTTACGTTGAGTGAACAAGTTCTCATTCCGCATGATTTACGGAATCACGACTTTGGCGATGATAACCAACGCAATCTGGCGCTCAGTGCGGGTAAAATCTATTACTTTGGTCATGCCAAATCATCCATTGGTAAGCCAATCTGCTAATTCCTGGTAAGCTCTGTACACGCTTCTTCAGAGAATTCCATTGATGCCAGTCGATCGCATTACTAAAGAGGACTAGTGGAGTCCACCAGTCCTGACCTTATTGACTTGCGCCTATTTCTGTCAGGGAGTTAGCTGACCAACTACTGGTTCTGGGTGTGGTTAAACAGCCCTTCTACATCCTGTTCCACACCTCCTACCCCTTTATTGAGTTCATTATTGATTGCATTGTTCACAACCTGATCAACCTCAGTTCTAAGTTGCTGTTCAAACATTTCACCGCCAGGAACATGAGCCGCGATCGTGTCAACACCCTGGTTGATGAGCGCGTCAGCTTCAGTGTCAACAGCCGCGTCTGCAGCAAAGTCGCCAGCTTGTTGAGCAAAGTTTGGTTCTGTCATTGCTTTTACCTACCGTGTCATTAACATGGGTCTATATCAGCGTAGCCAAACCAAAACGTTTTCTGATGACGGTCGTGTGTCAAACAAATGCGTTTTGAGATCCAGCAACGAGGGTAAAGGTGCAGGAATAAGCATTGCTTCATCGATCGGACGTTTATTGCCTGCGGACGATGGTACCAATTGCACATAGCTTTTTCGGTACGATAGGCGTGGTGCTTGAGGCGAATGGCATCCCGCGCCTAATCAGCAATTTCTCGGGAAGTGGCTGCACAAAGACAGTAGATATATTGTGCGTCGAACAGTACATTTGCTCACCCGGGTCGAGAATCTGAAATTATGCAGAAAGATTCTGGCTATTCAGCGTGAGCAGCGTATTATGCGGAAATAATCTGCATAAGTATTGAATTTGGGGTGTTATGCTGAATCATTCTGCCTATCCACCCACTATGGGATCTTAGGCGGAAATTTTTCGCCTACTAATCGTTATCTGGCTTCGCACGAAAGTGTAGCACCTGTGTCAACGTGATCTGTAGCATGGCAGTAATCTTAAAAGTGATTTTTTGTAGCAGGTATTTTGGGAGGTTTGCTCATGTAACAGTAGTTCTGTGATTGAAATGTGGATTCTAGCGAAGGTTCATTTGGTCTTGAGAGAAGGTACCCATAAGGGTGATTTTATAGCCATATAGATATGGCGATAATGGGAGCCAAGTTGAACCCTATGATGGTTTTATTACTTAACAGAGATAATTGGCAAGAATTATTAACTTGCATTGTATTTTAATAGGGGATCGGAGTAGAGAAGGGAAATGATTGTTCTTGAATAAGTATAGAACAGATTTGAACAACTGAATTTGTCACTCCATTAATTGAGGGGCAAAGCGATTAGGCTGGGAAGTTTGACTGATTTCACAATCTCTCTGTCTGTTAGCTTTGCCCCTTTTGTGTTTTGATCGCCCCAAAATCTCAGGAGTTAAAAATTATGGACCCGATTACACTCATTCTGACTGCTCTGGTTGCGGGTGCTGCAAAAGCAGCGGGTGATGCTGCTCCTGATGCATACAAAGGCTTGAAAGCGCTGATTCAGAAGAAGTTTGCGGGTAAGCCAGAGGCAGAAATGGCGTTGGCTAAGCACGAAGAGAAACCTAAAGTCTGGGAGGAACCGCTCAAGGAAGCATTAGTTGAGTTGGGGGTTGACCAGGATCAAGAAGTACTCAAGAAAGCACAAGCATTACTAGACAAGATTAAGGAACAGTCTGGTGGACAGGAGATCATTAATCAAACGCAAACCAACACAGTGAGTGGCGTAAATGTGGGTGGAGACTTTGAATTTAAGCCAGTTCAGGAAGGCAAGAAAAGTTAAAGACGGCGAAATCTGATTAAGGATTAGTAAAACTTGATCACAGATCTTAGAGAGGAAACTGACTTTAGCTGAAACGGTAGCAAGTTGTCCTCCCGTCCACTACATAAAGGGTCTTCTACTACATATGAGCCAGACAACTTCAAGTCCATCTCAGAAACAACATAACCAAATTGAAGGTACGACCGTTCACGGTAAATTGGACTTTCATCCCGTTCAGAACTTCATTGAGACCCAAATCATTCAGTCTTTTGAGGCGATCACGCAGCGAGAACTCGATAAGAGTTCGCCTTATCGGGGACTAAAACGGTTCAACTTCAAAGACCGTGATTGCTTTTTTGGTAGAGATATACTCATTAACGAATTACTCGAAGCAGTGAATCGGAGCAGTTTGAGTTTAGTGTTAGGGGCTTCTGGAAGTGGTAAGTCTTCGGTAGTACGTGCTGGATTAATTCCTGAGTTGAAGAAGTCTCTTGGGTCTCAAACATTTTATGACTTCATCTTTACGCCTGATCAAGATCCCTTTGATTCCTTATATCGGTGTTTACGCAGTGATGAGAAGGACTATAGATTCAATCAATCGCAAGCTAAGATTGCCCTGGAGTCACGGGCAGATACACTACCTGAAGTGATTAGCACTTTAAAAAAAGATGCAGAACGTTGGCTCATTTTTGTCGATCAATTTGAGGAATTATTCACCATTTGTGACGATCCACAGAAACGCAAAAACTTTATTGAAGGTCTGGTTCAAGTTGCTAATTCTGGGAATAGCTATGTCAAGATCGTACTAGCGATGCGGTCTGACTTCCTAGAGCAATTTAGTTTCTATCGTGATCTGGGTGCTATTGCTAACAACAATAATATTCACCTAGTGACTGAGATGGACGAAGGTGAACTGCGACGAGCAATTGAACAGCCAGCAGCTAAGCATGGTGTTGTGTTTGAAGAAGGGTTGGTCAAACAAATCATTGAAGAGGTCGAGGGACAAAAAGGTTGCCTTCCCTTATTGCAATATACTCTGAATTTGCTATGGGAATCGGAATGCCAACCTGGTGCAGATAATCAGCTTAAAATCGAAGATCGCACCTTAAATAAGGAAAGTTATGTAGCGTTAAAGGGAGTGAGAGGAGCACTGCAAGAGCGGGTCAATGAGATATACAAAGATATATGCGAAAAGAATAAAGACGGAGAGGTCGTCACTAAGCAAATATTTTTGAATCTGGTCAATATTGTTGATACTGATTCTGGTAGTAAAGCAGTTAGCAGGCGGGCTTATCGGGATGAATTCGTCGGTGAATCAGTAAAAAAGCTTCTTGAAAGATTCATTAGCGAAAACTTGCTGGTTAGCAGTATCGAATATTCTAGTCCGGAAGAACTACAAGTAAGTGGCAGAAAGCAGTTGAAACAATCTGCAACCATAGAAATTGCCCATGAAATTTTGCTCTCCTCTTGGGGTGAGTTAAAACGCTGGCTTGAGCAGGAAAAACAAGCAATTATCCTCAAACACTGGTTGGCGGATGCGACAAAACAGTGGCAAAAGATGTCTAAAGCTGCGGATGAACTCTGGACAGGTTCTCGATTAATTGACGCTGAAAAATTTAGAAAAGACAATACGTTTAAAAACGTTGGTGGTTTAAGCGAACAGGAAGAAGAGTTCATTGATGCCAGTGTCGCTCGGCGCGATCGCCTTCTTAAGCAAAAAGAACGTTTACTCAAAATAGCTGTGATGGCATCAGCAGTCTTCGCTGTGTTAGCCATTTTTACTGGAATTAAATGGAGAGAAGCACAAATAGGTCAACTTAATGCTTTGAGCGCCACATCAACCTCTCTCTTGGGCTCGAATCAAAACTTCGATGATTTAGATGCGTTGATAAACAGTATAAAGGCAGGGAAAAAACTGAAGCAGGTATTCTTGCCAGATGCTGAACTGAGTGCTCAAGTAAGAGGCACACTGCAAAGGGTAAGTTATGGAGTCAAAGAACGCAACCGCTTAGAATTCCCAGACGAGGTCGTAACTGCTAGCTTTAGCCCAGATGGCAGCAAATTGGCTGCTGTTGAACAAACGGGTATTATCTTCTTGTGGGACAAATCTGGCAAACAGTTGGCACAATTTCAAGGACCCCAAGGTTATGTTGAGAGTGCTAGCTTCAGCCCTGACAGTACTAAACTGGTTACCGTTAGTGTCAGCCCTTCTCCAGATGGAGCCATAGGCAGCGATAGCACCGTCCGCTTATGGGATTTAGAGAGCAAAAAGCAGATAGCACAATTTAAGGGGCATCAAGGCGAAGTTTGGAGCGTCAGTTTTAGCCCTAACGGAAGCACAATTGCTACTGGTGGAGATGACGGTATTCGCTTGTGGAACTTAAAGGGAGAACAGTTACCCCAATTCAAAGGGGGGCAGGGGCGTGTAATTGACGTGAGTTTTAGTCACGATGGTAACGAAATAGCTACGGTTTTAGATGACAGCGTTACCTTGTGGGATCTAAACGGCAAACAGATCGGGCAATTAAAAGAGAGTCGCGGTAAGGTGCGTAGCGTGATTTTTAGTCCCAGTGAAAAGCAACTACTCACCACTGGAAGCGATAGCGATCGCTCTGCCCGTTTATGGTCATTAGATGGTAAACAAATCGCCGAATTCAAAGAAGGACCAGAATTTTTTAGCCCTGATGGCAGCTTACTGGCTGGTTCAGGAAAAGACGGCATCCCTCGCTTGTGGGACTTGGATGGTCAAGAAGTAGCTGAATTCAAAGGGCATCAGTTCGGAGCGTCTAGTGTGATTTTTAGCCCTGATGGTAAGCAATTAGTTACCTCTGGACGCGATAAAACCATCCGTTTGTGGGATTTGTCGAGCCAATATGTAGCCAAATTCAAAGATCATCGATCAATCTTCAAGATGATTTTTAGCCCCGATGGTAGTTTATTAGCTAGCGAGGGTATCAGTTATGAAAATAAAAACGTTGATCCTGTTCGATTCCCTATGGGAATAGGACGAGATAATGCCGTTAGCATATGGGACTTACAAGGTAAAAAATTGGGAGAAGTTCCAATAAATCGAGGTAATCGAGGTGTGTTGAACATGGCAATTAGCCCCGATAACCAGCAACTAGCGATCGTACAGGGAAATGGCATCGCACGCTTGTGGGATTGGAAGAACAAGCAAAAGTTAGAGGAATTCAAGGAACCTCAAGGCTCGTCAATCATTGGTGTTAGCTTTAGTGGCGATCGCACTTTGCTAGTTACGAAAGGAAAAGACAGCACTGTCCATGTATCGGATTGGAAAGGTAAACAGGTTGCTGAATTTAAAGATTCTCAAAGTCAAACTTATCAGGTAATTCTTAGCCCTGATGGCAGCAAAATTGTGACTGTTGGAAATGAGGGTTTAAGCTTATGGAATTTAGACGGCAAACAGGTCGCCCATTTCAACGTTACTCTAGATAAATCTGAGAAAGTAATTCTTAATCGCGATGGAAGTTTAGTGGCTATCAATCGAGAGGGTGTCAGACAAAAAGAGAGCGTCAGAGTATTGAATTGGGAGGGCAAACAAGTAGCCCAATTCCAGGGAATAACAGGTGAAGGCTTTAGCCCTGATGGACACTCATTAATTAGTACTGAGGGTTTCTATGGCACTACTCGTGTGTGGGACATAGAAAGCCAGCAGTTGGTGGCGGAGTTTAGTGGCAATGGTGACTTCGATGCTCAATTTAGTCCCGATAGTAGATTACTAGTTATTGTTGGAAACGATGATGCCCCTACTTTATGGCGGTTTGAAACCCTTGACGAACTGATGGTGCGGGGTTGCAATTGGGTGCAAAACTATTTGCAAAATAATCCCAAGGTTGACGAGAGCGATCGCCATCTATGCGATGGGATTGGTGGGTAGTGGCATTGTTGTGAAGGGCGATCGCTGTAGTAAACGCCAGATAACAACGCCCATGCACCCGACCGCCGAGAGATTGCTGTTAGTATTCAAGGCTGTCTGCGGCGGGTGATGGGCACCGTTGGGCTGCTTCAGTTCTCGGTTGCGACAGTGCTCAGATCACTCTGTTGACCACCAAAAGCGATCACACAAATCCAGTTACAGCGTTAAAGTGTATTGACAATGTAAATACACTTTAACTACACTACAAACATGGATGTGTATTTCGTTCTCAATGGCATTACGTTTGTCTGGAATGACGAAAAAGCCAGGATCAACCCGATTAACCACGACGGTGTTACGTTTCAGCAAGCCGCAGAAGTCCTCTTCGACCCATTGTTGGTGGTCGTTGATGCAAGTCGTAATGATGAAGCGCGAGATGCTGTTATTGGTTTAGATCGGCGTTGGAACTTGCTGTATGTTGTCTTCGTTGAGCGGGAAAACGACATCATTCGGATCATTTCGGCTCGTAAAGCAACACGCAAGGAGCGGGAATTTTATGAAACCTGAAGCGTTGAAGAAGCGGTTGGATAGGAATCGTCCCATGACAACGATCACAATTCGTATGCCTGAAGATGTGATTGAGGACTTGAAGCAAGTTGCACCTCTGCTTGGTTTTTCTGGGTATCAACCGTTAGTGCGTGCTTATATTGGGCAAGGGTTGCGAGCTGACTTGGAGCGTTTGGAAGGTGATACGGTATCTGCATTGATTGCAAGCCTCAAGCGTCATGGTGTCAGTGATGAAGTGATTCAAGAGGCGCTAGGCGAAGTTACTGGGCGTTAGTTTGAGTCTAGGTGCAGCCAGCATCCCAACAACCCAAACGCAGCGGACAGACAAGAGCCGCTGGTGCTGAGTTCAAGGTGATTTGCCGCCGCTAATTTGAGCCGTTAGGCCGATTGCTGAGTGGGTGGGCGAGTTGCCCCCCCTTGCGTCGTCTTCCGTGTCAAGCTAAGAAATGCGCCGATGACTGACGAAGAGTCATGCTGTCGCCAGGTCAGATAAAGTCCAGTATCAGAGAGATGCTCCTGTAATGGTCTGTAAATGACTCCGCTTCTGTGGAAGTTTTGTAAGGAGGCGGGAACGATCGCAATGCCCAATCCTGCCTCAACCAAGCCAATGATCGTCTGCATTTGAACTGCCTCTTGAGCCACTTTTGGATGAAATCCAGCTTGTTGAAAAATGGTAATCATCTGCTCGTAAAAGACGGGTCCCATTTTGGCAGGAAAGAGAATAAATGATTCATCTGCCAAAGCGGAGAGAGACACTTGAGTCTGGGCAGACAACGGATGGGTTTCTGGCAACGCTAACACCAATGATTCTGGCAAAAGGCACTCCACACTCAAACCAGGTTCGCTGATGGCAGAACGAACGATGCCGACATCCACCTGTTTGTCATACAGCGCTTGAATTTGCTGAGCAGTTGTCAGTTCATGCAATCGCAGTTCAATGGCGGGAAACTGTTCTCGAAAGCTCCTCAGAATCTCTGGGAGTACCGTATACATGGCAGAGTCAACAAACCCGATCGCCAACCGTCCCACCTCACCGCGCCCGATCCGTTGAGTTGCTTCGATCGCCTGTTCGAGTTGTGCTAACACCAGGTAGGAGTGCTCTAAAAACACGTTGCCGGCTTCAGTCAGATGCACTTGCCGCTTCGTTCGTTCAAATAGCTTAACTCCGAGTTCCTCTTCCAAATCCCGAATCTGCTGACTAAGCGGGGGTTGAGAGATGTGCAACCGCTCTGCTGCTCGACTAAAATGCAACTCCTCGGCCACAGCGATGAAGTAGTGTAGGTGCCGTAATTCCATAGCACTTATATGTTTAACCTATTAATCCTAATCATATATATATTGGACAGTCATCTGGCTGTCTCCTAGCGTGAGAAATATGAGGCGCGTCTTATCGTCTCATCGTTCTTAATTCTGGAGAAAACCAATGAACTCAGATAAAAATCGTGTTGCTCCTAAAGTTTGGCTTATTACAGGATGCTCAACCGGATTCGGACGTGCCCTTGCAGAAGCAGTTTTGCAGAAGGGCAACTCCCTGCTGGCTACTGCTCGCAAACCAGAGCAACTTAACGCTTTGATTGAATGCTATCCGGGGACCGCAAAGGCTGTACGTCTGGATGTGACATCGCCTCAAGACATCCAAGCAGCAGTTGATACCGCAATCGCCACCTTTGGTCGAATTGATGTATTGGTCAACAATGCGGGTCATGGACTCATTGCCGCACTCGAAGAATTGAGTGATGTTGAGATACACCAATTTTTTGAAACTAATTTCTTTGGGGCACTCCGGCTGATGCGATCGGTCTTGCCTGTAATGCGGCAGCAAGGCAGTGGTCACATCGTCAATATGTCATCAACGGCAGGAGTCGTGGGATTCGGAGGAAGCAGCCTTTACTGTGGCGCTAAGTTTGCCCTGGAAGGTACGTCTGAAGCCTTAGCCAAGGAGATTGAATCCTTTGGAGTAAAAGTGATTTTAATTGAACCTGGGGCATTTCGCACAGACTTCAACGGGCGCTCTCTGGCAACCGCCGAACAACCCATTGATGCCTATGCGACCGTGAGCGGGGCTTCGTTGCAGTGGTTCAAACAGGTGGATGGTCAGCAACCTGGCAATCCAGCACAAGCGGCGCAAGCCATCATTCAAGCTGTAGAAAGCCCCAATTCACCGATGCGACTGGCGTTAGGCACGGATGCCATGAACCTGATTCAAGAAAAACTGGAATGGATCAAGACGGATTTAGAGGCTTGGCAGCAGGTGACTGTCAGTACGGATTATCCAAAACACGTCAACGATGCCAAATAGAGGATTATCCACGATGCCACGATCGCTGTCCGTTAGAAATTCGGTTACAACCAGTCTTTAGCGGCCATACACCGCTAACTTTTGCGGTCGATAATCAGTTCCTTTTTTCGCCGCACAAAACCCTAAGTCCACCGACTGGTTCGGTTCGATCGCCCGTCCCCATTCAGGCGGGTCTACCGTATAACGCGTTCCCTGACGAGCAAAGGTGCCATTCCAACTGTTGCGGATGGTGGCCTGGGTCATCTGAAATTTCAGTCGCCAGTTACGACTGCGAACAGTCCCCTGATTGGTCACCCGGATCATCGTACAAAACCCCGTCTGCCAATCTGACTGGATCGTGGCCTGCACCTGAAGCTGACCCGTT
>Ga0070738_10008249_pt1 | contig 10088 bp, 5 predicted proteins | sample Coa_R2_2_FD_66446 | JGI IMG/M metagenome (GOLD analysis project Ga0070738, IMG submission 66446) | Surface soil microbial communities from Centralia Pennsylvania, which are recovering from an underground coalmine fire - Coalmine... | ecosystem: Environmental > Terrestrial > Soil > Unclassified ... | reverse complement strand
TCGCGGACGAGGATCGACTGGTCGTAGAAGAACTTGAGGTGCGTGTCGAGCGGCATCTCGCCCTTGAGGACCCGCATCTCGTCTTCGATGGCGCGGGCGATCGCGAGGGTGCTGCCGTCCGGCTGGCTGCGCACGTTGATGAGGACCGCGTCGACGCCGTCGGCGGTCACGACGTTGTAGACGGGCTCGGGGCCGCGCTCGACGCGGCCGATCTCGCGCACCCGGACGAGCCTGTTCTGCGCGGTGGCGATGGCGAGGTCCTCGATCTCGGCGATGCCGTGGACGCGCCCATCGACGACGGTGAGGAAGAGCGTGTCCTTCTCCTCGTGCATGCCGGCGGAGGCGACGAGGTTGCTCTTGGCGAGCGCGTCGCTCACCGCGGGGAGGCTGAGCCCGACGGCGTTGGCCTTCGCGGGATCGACGATGACGTGGTACTCGGGCGTGCGGCCGCCGAGGAGGTCGACGCGCGCGACGCCGGGGATGCGCAGGAGGCGCGGCTTGACCGTGGAGCGCGCCATCTCCGACAGCTCGGTTATGGGGCGGCGGTCGCTCGTGAGGCTGAGGCCCGCGATCGGGAAGGCGCTGAAGGTGAGGCGGTGAATGGAGGTCTCGACGGTCGACGGGAGCTGGCCGCGGATCTGCGAGAGGCGGCTGTTGACCTGGAGCTCGGCCTCGGCCATGTCGACGTTCCAGCGGAAGAAGACGCTGATGTCGGCGGAGCCGCGGCCGGTCGTCGAGCGGATGTTGACGCTGCCCGGGATGTCCTTGAGGGCTTCTTCGATGGGCCGCGTGACGCGTGCCATCATCTCCTGGCAGGGCATGACGCCGTTCTCGACGTTGATGACGACGCGGGGAAAGTTCGTCTGGGGGAAGACGGACGACGGCATCGAGAGCGCCGCCGCGACGCCCGCCGCGCAGAGAACGAGGACGATGAAGACGACGGACTTCGTCTGGCGCGTGGCGAATTCGCTGACCGCCTTCGAGATCATCGCGCCCCGGCCCTTTTCTCGGACTCGCTAGGGAACATTCTGATAGACCCTGACCTGAGCTTCCTGGCCCTCGCTCTTCTTGTTCGCCACGTACAGCCGCTGCTGCGACGCGACGAAGATGCCCGTGCGAGCGTTCGGGACCGTCACGACTCTGCCGATCCGCGCCAGCTCGTCGGGGCCCTCGTGCGAGAGGACATCGATCGACCCGCCCGCTCCGCCGCACAGCACGAACGCGCGCTTCGTCGCGGGGTCGTAGAAGAGGTCGTCCATGTCCGGCCCGCACGGGACTTCCTTGATGACCTTCCCCGAGTCGCAGTCGAGCATCATCACCTTCGGCGGCGTGCGGCAGCCGACGAGCAGCCTGTGATGCTCGTCGTCGAGCGCCATGGGGAAGTTCTGGACGTCGCCGAGCGCCCACGTCGTCACGAGCGACGCTCGCTCGCGATCGATCACCGCGATCATGAACGCGTTCGGGATGTTCACCCAGATCCGCTTGCCGTTCGATTCGAGCTCGAATCCCTCCGGATGCGCGCTCAGCTTCACCTCCGCGACCTTCTGCATCTTCGCGGGGTCTATGAACTCGATCGCGCCCTTGCCGCTTCCGACGTAGAGCCGCTGCGCCTTCGCGTCGTAGCGCACGTCGTCGGCGTCGGGCATCGGGCTGATCTCGCCGATCGGCTTGAGCGCGTCGGGCGAGAAGAACTTGAGCGCCGCGCCGCCGCCGGTCGTGACGGCGATCTTGTTCACGCCCGGCATCGCCCACACGGCCTGCGGCTCGACGAGGTTCTGGATGCGGTCGAGCTCCCTTCCTTCGGCGATGTCGATGACGGCCACGCCGCCCGCGTCGACCGCGTTGCAGATGAAGAGCCGCTTGCCCTCGGGATCGACGCAGAGGTGATCGATCTTTCCCTCGACGCCGACGAGCGGGATGGTCTGGAGGAGCTTCAGGTTGGGATAGGGCTTCTGGAGCCCCTCCATGTCGGCGAGGCCTCGGATCCTCGAGCCGAGCGCGTTCTGCGGCAGGAGCGCCGCGCCCCTCGTGATGACGATCGCATCGGGCTCGAGGCCGTCGCCTTCGATCTCGACCGACGCGCCGTCGCGGAGGCCCGTCTTGACGGTCTTCGCGAGCGCCTTGCCCTGGTCGACGAGGAAGATCGTCGTGCCGACGACGGCCTCGTCGGGCGCCGCGAGCACGTCCTTGTGCTCCTCGACGACGATCTTCGCCCGCACGGAGGTGCCCGGCCTGTATCCCGCCGGCACGGAGATGCGGACGAGGACCGAGTCGCTTCGCGGATCGACGTCGAATCCCACGAACGAGACCGTCCCTTCGTGCGAGACGCCGTCGGAGGTCGCGATGAGCAGCGCCTTCATGCCGGGCTTGACGAGCGCCGCCTCGCCGGCGGGGAGCATCACGCTCGCGACGAGCCGGTCGAGCGCGACGATCTCCGCGAGCGCGGTCGTCGTGTCCACCGCTTCGCCCGGTCTCACCGCGACGCGGACGACGGTGCCGCCGAGCGGCGCCGCGATGTCGAGCTGCGCGTGCGCCGCGCGCGCGGCGGCGAGGTCCTTCACGGCTTCGGCCACTCTCGCCTCCGCCTCGGCGACCTCCTCCGGCGTGGGCGAGTCCTTCACCAGCTCGAGCTGCTTCTCCGCCGTCGCGACGTCGCTCTTCGCGCCCGCGACCTCGAACGCCGCGTCCTGCACCGCGGTCTCCGACGCCACCCCGTCGCTCGCGAGCTGCTGCTGGCGCGCGAGCTTCGTCTCGGCGGGGACCAGCGCGAGGCGCGCCTTCTCGACGGCGAGCGTCGCGACATCGAGCTGCTCGGGACGCGGAAAGGCCTTGAGCCTCGCGAGGCCCGCCTTCGCCGACTCGACCGCCGCGGCTGCCTTCTGCTCCGCGGCGCTCGCCGCACGGTCGTCGAGCTTGATGACGACCTGGCCCTTCTCGACGCGCTCGCCTTCGACGCAGGCGACCGACGCGACGACGCCCGGCGCGGGTGACGCGAGACGCGCGCCGGCCGGCGCGACGCCGGGCTGCGGCTCGATCATGCCCTGGCCCTCGACGGTACGCCGCAGCGTCGAGCGGGTCACCTTGCCGATCTGCACGGGCAGCGTCAGCTCGTCGGTCGGCCCCTGGGCCGTCGATGGCGTCGGTCCCTGGGTCGCGGACTTCGAGATCGAGCGGATCTTCGTGCCCTTCGGATCGTTGCGCAGGGCGTAGGCGCCCGTCGTGACGATCGCCATGCCTTCCTCGATCGTCTTTCCCTGCACCTGGATCCAGTCGCCCTCCTTGAGCGCCACGCGCACCGAGCGCGGCATCGCGCGCTCGTCTCCCACCACGGCGACGAAGCTGCGGCCGCTCTCGGCGTCTTCGATGATGCTCTGCTTCGGCACGGCGAGGACGTCCTTGCGCTCCTCGACGACGATCTGCGCCCGCAGGTAGGTCCCCGGCCGGAACGCTCCCGGAGGCAGCGCGACGCGCGCCGCGACGGTGTCGGTCTTCGCGTCGCAATCGGAGCCGACCGACGTGAGCGTGCCGTCCGCCGCCGCGCTGCCCGATGCGGCGGTCACGTGCGCGGTCATGCCGGGCTTGAGCAGCCGCGCGTCGCCCCCGGTGACGCCGACGGTCGCGACGAGCCGGTCGAGCGCGACGATCTCGGCGAGGACCGTCGTGAGGTCCACTTGCTCGCCCGGCCGCACGCCCACGCGCAGCACGGTCCCGTCGAGCGGCGCGTCGATCGTGGAGAGGGCGCGCGTCGCGCGGGCCGACGTGAGGTCGCGCTCCGCCTCCGTCACCTTCGCCTCCGCCTCGGCCAGCTCCTGCGGCGCGGGCGACTGCTGGAGGAGCGAGAGCTGCTTCTCCGCCGAGGCGAGGTCGTTCGCCGCCTGCGCCGCCTCGAGCGCCGCTTCGCTCAGCGCCCTCTCCGACGTGGTCTGCTTCTCGAGCAGCTCCTTCTGGCGCTCGCGCTTCTTCCGCGTGTACTCGACGGCCAGGCGGCCCTTCTCGACGGCGAGCTTCGCCAATTCCAACTGTGCCGGCCGCGGCGTCGACTTGAGCCGCGCGAGCGAAGCCTTCGCCGAGGTCAGCGACGCCTCCGCCTTCTCCTCGGCGGCCCTCGCGATGCGGTCGTCCAGCCGCACGAGCGGTTGCCCCTTCGTGACGAGCTGGCCCTCCGCGCAGAAGACCTCGGCGACGATCCCCTGCACGGACGACGCGACGCGCGCGCTCGCGGCCGGCTTGCCCTTCTGCCCCGGCTCCGGCTCGGCGTATCCGTATCCTTCGACGTAGCGGTGGATCGTCCGTCTCTCGACCTTGCCGACCTCGACCGCGACCTCGAAGTCCGGGTGCTCCTCCTCTTCGGGGACGACGCGCTGGATGCGATCGCCGTAGAAGACGGCCACGCCGACGCCGAGAACGACGGCGGAGTAGATGACGCCCCCGATCGCCAGAGGTACCGCCTTCATGGCCTTCCCACCGAGGCATTATCCAAACATGAAATGACGGTCTCGTGAGCCTCCGGCCGCCGCCTCCTGTCCGGTCGCGAGACTCGGTCGAGCCGACCCTCATGAACGGTTCATGTTTGAGTGACGACGATGCCCCGAAGCGCTACCCTCTCGGTGTGCTCCCGCCCGAAGGGGACGCGACCGGCGCCGCGCATCGCGCGCTCGACCTCGTGAAGCGCCAGCCGCTCGCGGGCGACTCCCGCTACGAGACCGGCGTGCTCCTCGGGTGCGGCGGCGCGGCGCGCGTCTTCCGCGCCCGCGACGTGAAGCTCCAGCGCGACGTCGCGCTCAAGGTCCTGGACACCGCGCGGGAGCTCTCGCCCGAATCGGGCATGCGTTTCCGACGCGAGGCCGAGGTGCTCGCCCGGCTGTCGCACCCCAACATCGTGACGATCCACGACGTCCTCGAGCGGCCGCCCGCGATCGTCATGGAGCTCGTGGATGGCCAGCCCCTCGCGGCCGTCCTGTCGGAGAAGCGCCACGAGCTGCGCGCGCTCCTCGGCCTCCTCGAGAAGGTCGCCCGCGCCGTCCACTACGCCCACGAGCGCGGGATCGTTCACCGCGACCTCAAGCCGGGGAACATCCTCGTCGACCGCTCGTTCGAACCCAAGGTCGCGGACTTCGGGATCGCGCGGCTCCTCGCCGACGAGTCGCACCTCACACGGACCGGCACGTTCCTCGGCACGCCCGCCTACATGGCGCCGGAGCAGGCCATGGGCGACCTCAAGAGGATCGACGCCCGCACCGACGTCTACGCGCTCGGGGCGATCCTGCACGAGATCCTCCTCGGGGCTCCGCCCTTCTTCGGGACCACGGTGGACGAGCTCCTCATCAAGAAGGTCGACAGGGAGGTCGAGGTCCCCGAGCCGCTCGACCCTTCGGTGCCCCGGGACGTTCTCTCGATCGCGCTCCGGGCGCTCGCGCGCGACCCGGCGCGGCGGCATCCGAGCGCCGACGCGTTCGCGGACGCCATCGGGCGGATCCTCCGCTCGCCCGCGGCCCCGCCGAAGCGATCACGAAGCCTGGCGCTCGCCATCGTCGCGCTCGCCGGAGCGGGCGCGCTCGCCCTCGTCGCCACGCGCTCCGAGGCTCCACGCGAGAGGGATGCGCCCCGGCCGGCGCTCGAGACACCTCGGCCTCCGGCACGCCCGGCCCCGAAGGGGCGGATCCCTTCGCCGTCGCCCGGACGCATCGTCTCCGAGCAAGACGGGAGGGACGCGGCCGCCGCCCGCGGGCGATGCCTCGAGGCTCTCGCCCGCAAGGACTTCGAGAGGGCGGCGAACGAGGCCGAGCGTGGCCTCGCGCTCGATCCGTCGGACGACGAGTCCTGGTGCTGCCTCTCGATCGTGCGGAAGGCCCAGGGTGACATCGCGGGGGCCTTCGAGGTCCTCGACGCGGCGATCGCTTACATCGAGAGCCGGGGGCAGGAGCTCTTGAAGCCTTCGACCGGCCACGGCAACGACGTCGAGGTGCTCACGGCGCAGCTCCGGAACACGAAGGTCCTCGGGCAGCTCTACGTCGCGCGCGCGAACGTGGCTTACACCGACCGGACGCTGCGGGACTACGAGAGAGCCATGGAGCTGACTCCGGACGACTACTGGAACGTCCGCGCGCAGTACGCCGACGCCATCCTCCGCAACGAACGGGACCCCCGTCGCGCCCTCGAGGTCCTCGAGAACATGGAGCGGACGCCCAACCCCCGCTGGCGGGTCCACATCGTGCGGGCGAACGCGATGCTCGCGCTCGACGACCCCGCCGGCGCCGTCGATCAAGCGACCCGCGCGGTCGAGATCGCCGGCACCGACGAGGGCCGGCTCGCGGCGCTCAGGACCCGGGCGAAGGCGCTCCTCGCGAGGGGCGACCGTGACGGCGCCGCCCGCGACCTCGAGGACGTCGTGCGACTCGCCCCCACCGACGCCGACCGCAGGGCGCTCGAGGACGCGCGGCGCTGATCGCCAAGTCTCCCTCGCGTCGTCGGTTGAGAGAATTCCTCCAAACGATCCCGGGACGGCGGACAACCTCCGGCGGAAAGGGAGTTGGGTCATGCATTCGAGGGTCGGGGGTCGAGCGCTCGCGCTCGCGGCCGCTTCGTTCGTTCTTGGCCTGGGTGGAATCGCCGGCTGCAACCCATCGGCGGGCACGAACGGCGGCACGAGCATCGCCGCCGCGACGTCGGGCGACGCGGGAGCGATCACACCCGGGGTCCGGGACTGGACCGTCATGGCGTTCGTGAACGCGACGAACAACCTCGAGCCCGACCTCGTGGCCAGCGTGAAGGCCATGGAGACGGTCGGCTCGACGCCCAACGTGAGCATCGTGGTCGAGATGCAGACGCTGACCCTGCCCTTCTCCGTGCCCCGCGACACGCAGGCGAAGCGGATGCTCATGGTCAAGAACTCCGATCCGAGCCGCATCACGTCGCCGGCCCTCCAGGTCCTGGGGGACGTGGACGGGACCTCGCCGACCGAGATCGCGAGCTTCGTCTCGTGGGCCAAATCCCATTTCCCCGCCCGGCACTACGCCCTCATCCTCTCCGACCACGGGGGCGGCTGGAGCGGCTTCGGCCGGGACGACGCGAACCACACGACCGCCACGGCGGCGAAGCTCGCCCAGCTCGCGACCGACGCCGGCGCGGCACTCGGACAGCGCTTCGACATCTTCGGCTTCGACGCCTGCCTCAACGCGGCGATCGAGGTCCAGACCCTCCTCGCGCCCGTCGCCCGGATCGGGATCGGCCACGAGGAGTCGGTGCCGGCGAGCTGGAACTACTCCCAGTTCCTCGCGGACCTCGTCGCGCAGCCGGCCATGGACCCGACGACGCTCGCCCGCGCGATCGTCTCGCGCACCGCGGGCTTCGTGAAGGGGGTGGACGGCGACGAGGCGACCGAGGCCGGGAACGTCTCCTTCCAGATGTCGGCGATCGACCTCGACCAGCTCCCGGCCGTGGTCTCGGCCTTCGGGCGCTTCACGTCGAAGAACGCCGGCAACCTGGCCAGCCTCGTGCCGGCGCTCGCCGTGGCGCGGGCGCGCGCTCTCTCCTTCGAGAAGTCGGACCCGGGAACGAACAGCGGGATGTTCGTCGACCTGGGCGACGTGATCGCGCACCTCGCCGCGGCGGTCCCGGACCCGGACCTGACGGCGACGAGCGCCGCGATCGCGAAGGCCGTGATCGTCCAGTCCAGGGCCGCGCTCGAGCAGAACGCGACGGGCCTCTCGATCTACTGGCCCACGCCCGACACGGGCTACACCCTCAACCTCGGCCCGCAGGGGAACTACTCGAGCACCGCCTTCGCCCAGGCGACCGGCTGGGACAAGTACCTCGGGGCGTACCTGCTCGCGACGGCCATGCTCCCGCCGGGCGCGGCTCCCACGCTCACGGCGACGCAGGCCGCGAGCGGCACGCAGCTCTCGCTCGGGATCGATCACGCGAACACGGCGGCCGTCGCCCTCGATCTCTCGTACGGTGGGACCTCGCTCGGGACGATCGACATCGACCCGAAGGCGACGAGCGTCTCCTTCGACCCCTCGGTCTTCGTGCTGAGCGACGGCCAGAGCGTCATCGCCCCGGACTGGACCGTCATCGTCCCGGGGAGCGGGATCTACGGCGCGAAGCTCGCGATCGTCGGCCCGAACGTCCAGGGGAGCTGGGCGGTCGCGCTCTGCCAGAGGGACCCGAGCGGCTCCTCGGCGACGCTCATAGGCCTCGCCTACGTCGCGCTCGCGAACGACGGCTCCCAGTCCTACGTGAGCGTGCCCGCCGCCGACCTCGACGGGGCGGTCGTCATGCCCTACGTCTCGGCGCTCGACACGAGCGGCAACGTCACGGGGGTCTTCGAGGAGAAGGCGCCCGTCTCGGTGAGCGGTCTCTCGCTCGAGAAGCTCCCGCTCCAGTCGGGGGCCTACACCGTGACGCTCACAGCGTACGACTGGGCAGGGAACGCATCCGCGCCTGCCACGACGACGGTGACGGTTCCCTGATCAACCTCATCGGATTGTCGGATCGAGCATTGATCAATGCCAACATTGAGCGAGCCGCCGAGTGGCCGCCGCAATGATGGCACTGCTCACTGCTCGATCTGGCAATCGATCATGTCCATCGGTGAGCGGCGGTCAGTCGCCCACGAGGTGACGCCACTCCTCCTCGAGCTCGCCGAGCGTGTCGACCGTGTCGGCGAGCTCGCGCCGGATCTGCTCGCGGAGGAGAGATCGCGCCCGGTGGAGGTTGTTCCTCACCGTCGTCTCCGTCACCCCGTGGCGCGCGGCGAGCTCGCCGTAGGTCGGACGTTTCTCGACCGGAGCGAGGTCGTACTCGTCGAGGAGCTTCCACTGGAGCGCCTTCGGGCCATGGGCGAGGCGCTTCTTGAGCGCCGCGAGGGCTCGCTTCGTCACCTCGGCGATGAACTGCCGATCGAAGGCCGCCTCGGCCTCGTCGTGCGCGTCCTTGGCCTCGGGGGCGCGCTCGAGGCGCGCCGACTCGCGCCTCACGCGCCGCCGCTCGGCCCGGCGGTAGTTGCGGGCGAAGTTCCTGAGGAGGCCCTTCAAGTAGTTCCTGAAGCTCCCGCGCTCCGAGGCGTACTTCTCGAGCACGTCGCCGCGGAGGAGCCAGACGAAGAACTCCTGCGCGATGTCGTCGGCCTGGTGGTCGTCCTGGGCCCAGGCCGCCCGCGCGTAGTGGCGGATCGCGCCCCAGTAGCGGCGCGCGAGCTCCTCCATCTTCCGGCGGTAACCCTCGGTCCCCGGCTCGAGCGATCGGAGGACGCCCCACGTCGTGACCGGGAACTCGCCGGAGCCGCTCATGGCGCTCTCATGATGGCACGTTATCCTCCGTCTCTGTGCGGATCCTGGTCGTCGAGGACGAGCCCCAGCTCGGGAGCACGATCGCCCAGGCCCTTCGCGAGGCTGGCTACGCCACCGACGTCGCGAAGGACGGCGAGGAAGGTCTCTCCCTCGGCCTCACGTTCGCCTTCGACCTCGTCGTGCTCGACCTCCTCCTCCCCGGGCGTCACGGGCTCTCCGTGCTCCGCGAGCTGAGGAAGAAGAAGCCCGCCCTCCCGATCCTCGTCCTCACCGCCCTCGACCAGGTCGAGGAGAAGGTGGACGGCCTCGAGAAGGGCGCCGACGACTACATGACGAAGCCCTTCGCCCTCACCGAGCTCCTCGCGCGCGTCCGCGCACTCCTGAGGCGCGGCAAGGCCGACCTCCCGGGCGCCGTCGTCAAGGTCGGCGACCTCGTCGTGGACCTCGCCCAGCAGCGCGTCACGCGGCGCGGCGAGCCGGTCAAGCTCACGCCCCGCGAGTACGCGCTCCTCGTCTTCTTCCTCAACCGACGGGGCAGCGTCCTCTCCCGCACCGAGATCGGCGAGCACGTCGTGGATCGCGACTTCGAGGCGACCTCGAACCTGATCGACGTGTCCATCGCCGGCCTCCGCTCGAAGCTCGGAGACCCCCAGCTCATCCACACCGTGCGCGGAGCGGGCTACCGCTTCGAGGAGCCGGAGGGGTCATGAGGCGACCGCTCACCGTCCGCGCCCGCGTCGCGATCGGCACCTTCTTCCTCCTCGCCTGCGTCCTCGGCGTCGCCGCGGCCGCCATCGA
>Ga0070738_10008248_pt1 | contig 10089 bp, 8 predicted proteins | sample Coa_R2_2_FD_66446 | JGI IMG/M metagenome (GOLD analysis project Ga0070738, IMG submission 66446) | Surface soil microbial communities from Centralia Pennsylvania, which are recovering from an underground coalmine fire - Coalmine... | ecosystem: Environmental > Terrestrial > Soil > Unclassified ... | reverse complement strand
ACATACTCGGCGTACGTGCCGCGCGCGGGTGCCGAAGCCGGCCCGGACGGCGCCGCGCCTTCTTCGACAGTTACCGCTAGAATCGGCAGGCGCAGCGAACCGAGCAGGTTCATGTCGGCCCCGGCGGCGTCGCCCCGGCGGCCCATGAACAGCACGAGCTGCGCTTCGGCCCCCAGCGTAGGCTGGGGCGCGTACAAGTGCAGCGTTTCAAGACACGCCGCCGCATCCGGCGGAACGCTCTCGTCGTGCCCGGAGAGCAGCACCGCGCGCATCTCCGCCACCAGTGCGGGGTCCCCGCACAAATAGAAGCGGAACGGCTTGCGCGTGTGCGCGTGGACCTTCTTGACGTCGATGCCCTTGCGGACCAGGCGGAGTATATCGCTGCTAGCTGCCATACTACGCCTTACTACCCGCAGAGCGGCGAATTGTTCCCGCTAGGCGTCCGACTGCTGCCCCGAGGGCGGGCCCGCCGGATGCGCTTCCTTCGCCGGATCGTCGGTATAGTCCAGATAGATCAGGCCCAAGAAGATCTCGAGCGCCTCCGCGTGCATGCCGTGCGCGTTGGCGACGTCGACGACCGTTCGTCCCGAGTCGTGGGCTTCCCGGATGATCGCTTGCGGCGAGGTGTGCACGTCGGCCGCGACGATCGAGGCCGCGGTGAGATCGCCCGGCGTCACGTTGTCGTGCAGCATGTCGATGTACGAGAGATCGTCCACGTTCCAACGCACGTTGATCGCTTTGCGCAGCGTTTCGTAACGCTGCGGCGACGTGCCCAATCCCAGCAGCGTGATGCGCGCGGCGAGTTGACGGGACCGCGCCATGTCGTACAGCTGGTCGGCCTGCGAGGCGGAAACCGCCGCCTGCCCGAGCGAGGCCTGCGCCTTCTGCATGTACGGGACCAGGCCTTGATAATCCATCTCGCCGATGTCGCCGAAGTACCCGAGCTGCACTTGCTGCAGCCGCTTGATGAACGCGTCGAGATCGCCCAGGGCTACGTCCAGTTGCATCGCCGAGGCGCGGCCCGCGTCGACCGCGCGCACCATGTCGCTGTCGGCGCCGGCCAGTTCGCCGAGCATTTGCGGATACGAGGGGAAGACCGCGATCGAATCGGACGGAATGGGCGCGGCGTCGAGCGGTGCCTGCATCTCCGACAGAATATCCGCGTTTTCTTTGAGCAGCCCGGTCGGCTTGTTCGTCTTGGTGTCGACCGTACCGACTTGATCGATCGCCTGGCCTGCGTCCGCCAGCGCGCTGTTGACCGAACGCGCCATGCCGTTCAAGTTCTTCTCGATGGCTTCCAGGCGCGAACCCGGCTTGACCTGAATCCGGCTGAAGTCCGGGATCTCGTAGCTGATCGTATCCAACCGGTTGCGCAGCGACTTGAGCTGACTGTGGCCTTCGTCACGGCGCGAACCGACTTGAGCGACGGCTTGCGACTGTGCCGACTGCGCTTGGTCCATGCGCGTGCGCAGATCGGCAAGGTTCGGTCGCGTCAGATCGATCTTGTGCACTTCCATCGCGCGAAGCGCTTCGATCCGCTGCTGCGCCGCCGCCTTGACCTGCGGCGACGAGCTCTGCGCGAGCTCTCCCAGCGTTTGCTCGCTCTTGCTCGTCAGCCCCAGCGCCAGCTGCGCCTGGCCCATCGCCAGCAGTGCCTCCGGGTTGTGCGGGTCGGTGCCCAAAATCTGGTGCAGCTCCATCGAAGCGATGTTGTAGCGCGCTTCGTCGAGATCGTGCAGCGCCCAAACCAAGCGTTCTTGCGAGGTGGTCTTGGTCGGATCGAGTTCGGGATAGCCCAGCAAATGCGCGACGCGGGCGCTCGAGCCGGGATGGTCCTGGAAGTACTTGGAGACGAGATCGTTGTGCTCGCCTTCGAGCGCGCCCAAATGCTGCTGCATCGAGAGCATGGCTTCGGGGTCGTACCCCGCGCGCGACATCAGCAGCAAGCCGTATTGATCGGCCTGCAGCTCGTCGGTGCGCTGAATCTTGGAGATCGCGCCGGCTTCCAGCAGGTTGCCGAAATTGTAGATGAACGGCGAGAAGAGCGAAGCGATGCCGAAGAGCAGGTTGAGGATATTGGCTTTGGTTTGCGTCGTGAGGACGTGCCGGCGCTCGATGTGACCGGTTTCGTGGCCGATGACGCCGGCCAGCTCGTCGTCCGACTGCACGAAATCGAGCAGTCCGGAATTCACGTACACGTATCCGCCCAGCGTCGAGAACGCGTTGATCGAGTTGTCTTTGAGAACCTTGATGTTGTACGGCACGTCGCGCCGCGCCGTCTCGGCCCACAACTTGTTCGAGACGCTTTGCACCCACTGCACGATCAGCGGATCGGTTTCGACCACGTTGCTCTGCACGATCTGCTGGTCGTAGGCGCGCCCCATCTCGATCTCGGTCTGCGTCGAGACGGCCAGTGCGGGTGACGGGCATATGGCACCGATCAGTGCAAAGATGAGCGTGAGCGGAATGATGCGACGAAGCATGACCTTTACGTTCCTCTGCCTGCGGGGGCAGGCCGGTTGGCGGGCACACATCTTCAACGCGCCCTACCGTCTCTATGTTACCGCGTTCCCCGAGCGTTTGCCCGTGTGCAGGGCCTGTGGATAAACCGGATCAACTTGTGAGCCCCCTGTGGAGGGCGCAGGGTCACTCCGCGGGCGTTCGAACCGCGGCTGCAATGGCGGTACTGCGCGGTAAAGGGATGGGCCTGGAGATCGCGCTCGGCGGGCGCGAGTTCGAGGATGCCCTAGCCGAACTGCAAGGCAAACTCGACGAGCGGCCCGGCTTTTACACCGGCGCGTCGGCGGTCGCGTCGCTGGGCGACTCCACGATTACCGGCGAGCAGTTGCACCAGCTCGGGGCCCTGCTCAACGATCACGGGGTCGGTCTGGAAGTCTTGAGCGGCCGCGATCACCTCGAGCCGCTCGCGCAGGCCGCCGGGCTGCGCTTTCTCCACCGCGCCGACGACGACGGCGGTGAAGAGCTCGCCCGCCGGCGGGCGCTGCGCCCCAAACGGGAGGTGCAGCTCTCCGACGCCGCCCGGTCGCTGGTCGCGGATTTCGCCGGCGCGCGCGCCGACATCGCCACGCGCCGGCGGTCCGGCGAGAGCAGCGTGCGCCGGGTGGTTTTTGCCCAGCCGCGGCCTTCGGCGCTTCCCGCACCGGACGAACCCGCCGAGGCGATCCCCGGCACGCTCTACCACGTCGGCACGCTGCGCGGCGGACAGGCCCTCCATCACGACGGGAACATCGTCGTGGTCGGCGACGTCAATCCGGGAGCCGAGCTCGTGGCGACCGGCGACATCGTGGTCTTCGGGGCGCTGCGGGGCGTCGCGCATGCCGGTGCGCAGGGCGACGCGGAGGCTCGCGTCCATGCCGTCGAGTTCGCCCCGACGCAGCTGCGCATTGCCGCATGCATCGCCGCCGATCCCGCCGGTCAATCCGGCCCGGCGGGCGCGCAGACCGCATTCATCCGCGACGGACGGATCGCAATCTCTCCAAGGGGGACCGCAGTACAGTGAGCGCTCGCAAAATCGTCTTCACTTCAGGCAAGGGCGGCGTCGGAAAGACCACGACGACGGCGAACGTCGGCGCGGCGCTGGCCAAAGCCGGCAAACGCGTGGTGCTGGTGGATGCGGACATCGGTCTGCGCAACCTCGATCTCGTACTCGGGCTCGAAAAGCGCATCGTCTTCGACTTGGTCGAAGTAGTGGAAGGGCGTTGTCAGGTGCGCCAGGCGCTGATCAAGGACAAGCGCTTCGATTCGCTGTCGATTCTGCCCGCGGCGCAAACCCGCGACAAGGACGCCGTCACGCCCGAACAGATGGGCAAGGTCATCGACGATCTCGCAGCGTCCGCCGACTATGTGCTCATCGATTGTCCGGCAGGCATCGAGGGCGGCTTTCGCAACGCAATCGCCGGCGCCAGCGAGGCCGTGGTGGTGACGACGCCGGAAGTCAGCGCGATTCGCGACGCCGATCGCGTGATCGGCAAACTGGCCGAGCGGGCGATGCCGGTGCGCTTGATCGTCAATCGGATTCGGCCCGACATGGTGCGCAGCGGCGACATGCTCTCGGTCGACGACGTCTGCGAGATCCTCTCGGCGGAGCTGCTGGGCATCATCCCGGACGACGAAGAGGTGATCGACACGACCAACCGCGGCGAACCCGTCGTGCTCGGCGAAGGCAACCGCCTGCGCGCGATCTACGAAAAGATCGCCCGCAGGCTCGAAGGCGAACTCGTGCCGTTTACCAATCTCGACACCCCCGGATTCTTCGGTCGCCTCTTGGGCGCGCTGAAAGCAGGCTGAGATGCAAGTACTTCAAACGCAAGACGAACAGCCGCTGAGCGGTTCTTCGGCCGCGCTCGGGCGCGCGATCGTCATTACGTCAGGCAAGGGCGGCGTCGGTAAAACGACCACGACCGCAAACCTCGGCACGGCGCTCGCGCGGCGCGGCGCGCGCGTCGCGCTGATCGACGCGGACGTCGGACTGCGGAATCTGGACATCGTACTCGGGCTGGAAAGCCGCGTGAAGCACCACGTCCTGGACGTGCTCGAAGATCGCGTGCCGCTGGACGAGGCGCTCGTGCGCGACAAGAACTCTTCGACGCTGTATCTGCTGGCGGCCGCCCAGACGCGCGAAAAAGACGAAGTCGACACCGACAAGATGATTGCGCTCGTACAGACGCTGCGCGAACGTTTCGACTACGTGCTCATCGACTGCCCGGCCGGCATCGAACGGGGTTTCAAAAACGCCGTTGCCGGCGCGCACGAAGCCATCGTGGTCTGCACGCCGGAGGTTTCGGCCGTGCGCGACGTCGATCGCGTCATCGGTTTGCTCGGAAACCGCTTCGAACCCAAACTGGTGATCAACCGCGTTCGTCCCCACCTGGTTCGCAAAGGCAAGATGCTTTCCGTGCAGGACGTCAATGCGATCTTGCGGCTCTCACTGCTGGGCGTCATTGCCGACGAGCCCGAAGTCATCGTCTCGACGAACAAAGGCGAACCGCTCGCGCTGCGAAACGACTCGCCGACCGCGTCCGCGTACCACGCGATTGCCGCGCGCCTTGCCGGTGAGGACGTTCCGGCCCCGATGGTCGAGTACAAGGAGTCGTTCATGGAACGCCTGGGTTCGTTCTTCGGAGGGCGCCGCTGACGATGATCGAGTTCTTCAACCGGCTGTTCGGCCGTCAAACGTCCGGTGCAACGGCCAAAGAACGCTTGCGCCTGGTGCTCATGTCGGATCATCTCTCGCTCGCTCCGGAGATGATCGACGCGATGAAGCGCGATTTGGTCGACGTGATCTCGCACTACGTCGAGGTCGACCGCGACCGCATCGACGTCCATTTCGAGCATCAGGACAAGGCGCTGGCAATGCTCGCGAACATTCCAATCACCGGCGTCGCGCGCAACGGCGCCTCCGTTGAGCACGCCGCGAACGGCGCGACGAACGGGCACCTTCACGCCGAACGCACGGACGCGGCACAGCCCGAAGTACGCGCCGCCCCGGCGCAACTGCCCATCGAGGCCGACGCGCAGCAAGCGCTCGCGCCGTCCGGGGACGAACCGCTCGCACCCGCGGCCGGCGAAACCGAAGGCGTAACGGCGGCGGCCCAGGCGCAAAGAACGGCCAAACCCAAGGCAGTCACCGCCAAGAACGGCGCGCGTCCGCGGCGCAGGCGGCGCAAGAATACGGCAGGCTGACCGCTTCGCGCTCGGCTGACAGGGCCGCGCGCGCCGGGAAGCCGATAAAGGGAGTGATGGCTTCCATCGCATTGCCGTACGCCGCGCGGCGGTACATCCGAACGGTCAATTGGCCGCTGATCGCGACCGCGGTTGCGGTCTCGCTGTTCGGCATCGTCGCGATCCAGTCGGCGAATCTGCATTCGGCGGGCGCAGCCTCCGAATACAAAAAGCAGATCTTCTATTCGATCGTCGGCGTCGGCGCGATGTACGTCTTTTCGCGCATCGATTACCGCAACTTCCAGCGCTGGGCGCCCGGCTTGTACGTCGCCAACCTGCTGCTGCTGGCGTTTGTTCTTAAAGGCGGCCATCAGGCAATGGGTGCGCAGCGTTGGATTTCGCTCGGCCCGCTCGGAACGTTCCAACCCTCCGAGCCCGCGAAGCTGATTCTAGCGATCTCGATCGCTTACGGCTTGTGCCGCTGGCCCTTCTACCGTATCGAGGATCTGCTGCGCCCGCTGCTGGCGGTGGGCGTTCCGGCGCTGCTCGTCGTCAAGCAACCCGATTTGGGAACGACGCTGGTCTTTTTGGCCATCTTGAGCACGCAGCTCTTTTTCGGGCTCGAGAAGATGCGTTATTTTCTGCTGTATGCGGCCGGCGTGGTGGCCACCGCCGCGTTCACGGTCGGTACGAATTTCATCCTCAAACCGTTTCAAAAAGCCCGGCTGCTGGTGTTCATCAACCCGAAGGCCGACCCACAGGGCGCGGGTTACAACTTGAATCAGTCCAAAATTGCCGTCGGGAGCGGAGAGTGGTTCGGGCGCGGCCTGCATCGCGGCACGCAGACGCAGCTCAACTTCGTGCCCGAGCATTCGCGCGATTTCATCTTCACCGTCGTTGCCGAGGAACTCGGGTTCTTGGGCGTGCTCGTGCTGATCGCGGCCTACTGCGCGTTCTTATTCGGTGGCGTTCAAGCCATGCTCGCCGCGCGCGACCGCTTCGGCTTTCTGCTGGCAGCGGGCATCGTCGGCATGTTCGCCTTTCACATCGTCGTTAACATGGGCATGACGATCGGCATCATGCCGATCACGGGCATTCCGCTGCCCTTCATGTCCTACGGCGGATCGGCCATCCTCACCAATTTCATCGCCGTCGGAATTCTGCAGAACATCTACTCGCAGAAAGACCGCGGCATGCTCGGTAACGCCTAGAAGTCGTTGTCCGGTCCGCTCGTGTCCAGCGAATCCCGCTGCAGCGTCTGCACGGATGCCGGGTACGGGATCTTCTTGAAGGTGCGCGCGCGTTGGCCGAAGTTGAACATGTCGCTCAGGTCGTCGGCCCGCACGTCGGTGTAACCGAGCGATCCGAGGTTGAACGATTCCTCGACGAATTTGAGGATGCTGCCGAACTCGTGCTGCGTATGTGAGACGTAGCCCGTGCGAGCATATGGCGAGATCGCGATCAACGGCACGCGGAACCCCAGTTCGTAATAGTTGAACTGCTGCGGCGCGACGTGGTCGTACCAGCCGCCCCAGTCGTCCCACACGACGAAGATGGCGCAATTCGGCCAGAACTTGCTCTGGCCGACCGCGTCGACCATCTGGGCGACGTACGACGGACCGCTGCCGTCGGTTTGGCGCGGGTGATCGGATTGCAAAGCGTTGGGAATCACCCACGTGACGCTCGCGAGCCTGCCGTTGGCCAAGTCTTTCAAAAAGAGGCTGTTGGGTGCGATGACGCTGCCGTACAGCGGGCCATACCTGATGTGCGAGATCGCGTCGGGCGCGTTCCATAGGCCGGGCCCGCGGCGCGACTCGTAATAGCGCCACGTGTCGCCCGCGTTGCTGAGCAGATCCATGAGCGTCGGGTGGTCGAAGCACGGGAACGCGCTTTGCGACTGGTCGTTGGTGTCGACGTCGATCAGCGATCCCAGCGTGCCGCTCGGCGAATCGCAGCCGCCGACGGCGTACGTGCCTCCCTTGGGGTTGTTCATCGCGTAATAGCGGCTTTGCGCGCTCGTCGCCGCCGTACCGGCGATGACGTATTGATGCGCGGCGAAGCTGTCACCGGAGTTCGACTGAAACATGCGATCGGCAAACGCGTATTGCTCGGCCATGTCGAAATACGGCTGCACCTGCGATTGCGGAACGTATCCGTACGCCGCGTCCTTGGGCGCGCTCTTTCCGTCGATCATGACCTTGTCGAAGCCGTCCATCCCGCCGTTGTCGTATTCGGTCGTGAAGGCGCCGTGGCGATGATCGATGTCGTACGGCGCGGAAATTGAAATCGGCTGGAGCGGAATCGTGTTGCCGTGCGAATCCTTCCCGCTCGTCACGGTGTCTGCACCCGGAAGGCCGTTGAACAGATTATCGACCGAACGGTTTTCCTGCACGATAATGACCACGTGCTGAATGACGCCGTACGGAATCGTGCGGGTAATGCTCTGCGCTCGCGCGTCCGCGGCGGCGGGCACCGTTGCGGCAACGCGGCCCGCGCACCCGGCGGCGATAAGGAGCAGCAGCGCCGATAAGCGTTTCATGGGAGGTCAGCGCGCTTCTTATGCGGCGCGATCGCTTCCTTTGGGCCTTTTGGGAAGGTGCGGTAGACCAAGCCGAATCCCAGGTCGGCTACTTGCTCGAAATCGGCGTGTACGTCGAAGACTGCGCGGTGCACCGGCGTATGGTAGAGCACGAAGGCACCCGACGGCCGCGCCGCCAGGCGATCGGCGAGGCGTTGTACCGAAACGTCGCCGAACGGATTGTACAAATAGACCGCGAGATCGCCGGGAGGAAACCGAAACTCCGCGGCATCGCGGCAAACGATTCGCACGTCTTTGCAGGCCGCCTCGGCGCTCGAACGCCGCCAGCGTACGAGGTTTTCACGCGCGACTTGGCAGAGCGCCGGCGAGACTTCGACGCCCACGACTTGCTTGAACGGATACTGCGACGCCAGCAGAACGACGCGTCCCAAACCCGACCCGACGTCGATGAAGACCAGGCTGCGCGCCGGAACGGGAAGCGCAGCGGCGAGCATTCCGAATTGCGGCACCGGCGTGGGCTCGTAATGCGTCGCGTCGGCAAGCGCATCGCCGATGGCGTCGGGATCGAGATCGCCCAGGAGGATGATGCCTTCGGTCGTGACGCCGTGCGCCGCATCGAAGCGCTGTCCGCTTCGTTTCATGGCGCGGCGGATGTTCGCCGCATGCGTGCGAACTCCGGTGAACGTGAAGCGCCGGTACAAGCAGGGCGATTGGTTTGCCGTGCCGCTCGGACCGCGGCGCGCCGCGCTCGGGATCATCGCGTTCGCGGATCGTTCGCGCTTGTTCGGGTACTTTTTCGAAGCTCCGAATGGCGGCGCGTCGGCCGGCGCATTGTGCGCGCTGGATCCCGGCAGTGCGCTGCTCGCCGCGCATTTCGGCGGTGCGCCGCTCGAAGAGCGGCGTTGGCCGATCGTCGCGACGTCGCTTGCATTCGAGCAGGCCAAGTGGCCGTATGCGCCTCAGCGCGAGCCGTACGCAACTGCGGCGCAAGTGGAGGCGCTGCTGCTTCGAGCCCTCGATGCAGCCGGGCGGCAAGGTCCGCTCGAGGTGCGCGAGCTGCGCCCGCCGCTCGAGTGGGCACAGCTCTGCGATCTCGGCCCCGGAGCGCGAATTCAACTGCGCGAGCCACCCTCCCCGGCCGATTGCGCAATGCTGGCAACGCTGCTGCAGTCGCGCGGCGACCTGGAATTGCGCCTGCACGGATCCATCGATCTCGCATCGCTGGCAGGCGTGAGCGGTGAGGTTCGAACCTTGACGCTGGACGCGATCGATCTGTGCGCGCAGCCGCCGCTCGAGGCGTTTGAGCAGTTGCGGGCACTCCACGTGGGCCGGACGAGCGGCGACGTCGATCTGCGCGCGCTCACCCGTTTGCCGCACTTGCGGGTGCTGCGTCTGGAGGGCCCGCACGCGCAGGTTGGGGTGCTGCGCGAGCTTCATGCACTGGAGGAGCTAGAACTCAGCGCGACGCGCCCGTTCCGCATTGCGGATTTGGGATCCGCGCCTTCTCTGCGGCGGCTGGTTTTGAGACATTCGCCCTACGATCTCGACGGTATCGGCGCGCTGGAACGGCTGCAAACGCTCGAGCTGCACGACCTCTACTTGGAACGGCTGCCCGATCTCTCACGCAACCGCGATTTGCGAACGATCATGCTACAGGGCGTGCGCGGGTTGCGCGACCTGCGCGAGCTCAAAACCGCGCCGCTTGAATCGCTGTCGCTCGAATCGATGCCGCAATTGGAGATCGGCGACTTTGCGCAGCTGGCGCCGTGGGTACCGCTGCCGGCGCTCTCGGTAGAGATCGGCAGCCGCTCGAAAAGCCGCGAAGTGTACCGCCTGTTATCGGGTGCGCGGCGCGCCGGACGAGCGTA
>Ga0070738_10008246_pt1 | contig 10089 bp, 9 predicted proteins | sample Coa_R2_2_FD_66446 | JGI IMG/M metagenome (GOLD analysis project Ga0070738, IMG submission 66446) | Surface soil microbial communities from Centralia Pennsylvania, which are recovering from an underground coalmine fire - Coalmine... | ecosystem: Environmental > Terrestrial > Soil > Unclassified ... | reverse complement strand
GGCGAAGCGCAGCGCGATATGCTCTCCATCGGGCTAACGATCAAGGAGCCGGAGGCGTTGAGGCGCATGATTGCCAGAGCAAGCACGTTACAAACGCCCGACGAAGTACGGAAACTCTTGCTCTCTGACGATAGAGAGTAGAGATAGTTACATTTTTGTTTTTACCTGGAAAAAAGGATATGTCTCGTTCAACGAATACAACGTTTACCTGTCCGTGTGGAGAGGTGTTTAGCAGTCAGATTTATGAGTATGTCAACGTGGCGCAGGACCCGCAGTTGCAGTATACGGTGCTGGCGGGGTTGCTGAATGTGGCAACGTGTCCAAAGTGTGGGCGGCGCGTCGCCGTCTCGCGCCCGTTTATCTATTCTGACCCGGTACATAAGCTGCTGGCCTATGTGCATCCGAGGAATGACGTGCCGGAGGATGCGCGGCTGCTCATTCTGGAAAAACTGCAATCGACCTATGACCATATTATCAGCGGCTCGGATGGCAATGAGCAGACGCCGCTGATCGCCCCCGATGATATGGTCGGGCGCGGCTCGCGCGAGGGCGATTTGCCGCCGCTGCAGGTCATCTTCGGGCTTGACCAGCTCAGCGAGTTGATTAGCGGCGTGTTGAGCCAGGAAGAGCGACTGGGACGGCTGGCGCTGAACACGCAGAGCCACGACGAGGCCGAACGCAGCCAGTTGCTGACCATCGCGCGCAAGCTGGCCTCAGAGATGCAGTGTCAGGTCGAGGTGGAAGAGCTGCCGGACGAATATACTGTCTGGCTCTATGGCTCGCGCCGCCAGATCGGCGCGCTCATGCGCGAACTGGCGCACCGCTAACGATAAAGAAGGTTCCCACACCCTGTCATACTGAGTGAAGCGAAGCATCCGAGGCCCTTGCCGGAGATGCTTCGCTTCACTCAGCATGACAGGGTGGGGCATAAGAGCAGAAGGGACTGCGTATGATTACTGTTGGCGTACTCACGATCAGCGATAGTGGAGCAGTCGGCGCGCGGGTGGATACGAGCGGGGAGAATATCCGCGCGCTGGTAGAGCAGCGCCTGCCGGAAGCTGTTATCAGCGCGGGGGCGATTATTCCCGACGAACGCGAGCAGATCGAGGCGACGCTGCGCGAATGGAGCGATGAGAAGGGCTTGAGCCTCATCCTTACCACCGGCGGCACGGGTATGGCCCCGCGCGATGTGACGCCGGAGGCGACGAAGGCGGTGCTTGAGCGTGAAGCGCCGGGGATCGCCGAGGCCATGCGCGCCGCCAGCCTGCAACATACCCCCTTTGGTATGCTCTCGCGCGGCGTGGCTGGCACGCGCGGGCGCACGCTCATCATCAACCTGCCGGGCAGCCCGAAAGCCGTTAAAGAGTGCATGGAGGTCATTCTGCCCGTGCTGCCGCATGCCATCAATCTCCTCACCGAAGGGCCGAAGGAACACTGAGCTATGTCTTCGCCCTCTCCGGCGCCTTCAGGCAAGACCACGCTCGTCTATCGCGGACATAGCGATAAGGTCTTCTCCGTCTGCTGGTCGCCCGATGGCCGCTCTCTCGCCTCTGCCGGGCGTGATGCCAGTGTCCACGTCTGGGAGGCTGACAGCGGGCGATCTTCCCTGATCTATCGCTCGCACACGCATTGCGTCCTCTGTACGGCGTGGTCGCCCGATGGGCTGCTGCTCGCGTCCGGCGACACGAGCGGGGCAATTCACGTCTGGGAGGCGCAGACGGGCCAGACGCTGACCGTCTATCGCGGCCACCGGCGTTTTGCGCGCGCGCTCGTCTGGTCGCCGGATGGCCGCTTGCTCGTTTCTGGCGGCGATTACGGCGATAGCACGGTACAGGTGTGGGAGGCGCTCAGCGGCGTCTGCCTCGCCAGCCATGCTGACCAGTACCGTATTTTTGCCGTCGGCTGGTCGCCCGAAGGGCAGCGCATCGCCTCTGCCAGCTTCGATGGCACAGTCATGCTGCGGCAGGCGCGCGGGGCTATACCCGGTACAACTATCAGCGTCTACTCCGACCACAGCGTTCCCGTCTACGCCCTCGGCTGGTCGCCGGATGGCCGCCTGATCGCTTCCGGCGGGCATGATGGCCGCGTCCTGCTCTGGAATGCGGCTACGCTGGAGACTGTCCGCGTCTACAGAGAACATCGGCAGGCAGTCAAAACGCTGGCGTGGTCGCCCGATGGGCAGTACATCGCTTCTGGCGGCGATGATACAGCCATTCAGGTCTGGCAGGCCGCGACGGGGCAATGCTGCTGCACGTACCGCGACCACGTCGCCTGGGTGCGCGCGCTGGCGTGGTCGCCGGATGGGGAATCCCTTGCCTCCGCCAGCGATTGCACTGTGCGTGTCTGGCGACTTCAGTATGCTACTGCTTGACATTCTGGCACACAGGTATTACAACTAATGTGGGAATACGTGAGGCTCACCTCTATCTGCTTTCGCGCATACGAGGTGTCCGCGCTCTACCCAACGTCATTGCCATAGAGAAATTGTCATTGACATGGCTATCCTGGCAGAGCCAGGCACTGAGCGATACTGCGTGAACACTCACAACACAAACAGACTATTTTCAAAGGAGAAAACGTATGGCATTTGAACTCGAACCCCTACCTTACGCTTACAATGCGCTGGAACCCTACATCGACGAAGAGACGATGCACCTGCACCATGACAAGCACGCGCAGGCATACGTCAACAACCTGAACGCGGCCATCCAGAACGCGCCCGAATTCGGCAACATCGACATCGAAGACCTGATGCGCCGCATCAACGATGTGCCGGAGAACATTCGCATCGCCGTGCGCAACAACGGCGGTGGCCATGCCAACCACTCGATGTTCTGGAAGATTATGACGCCCAATGGCGGCGGCAACCCCACCGGCCCCATTGCCGACGCCATCAACCAGGCTTTCGGCTCCTTCGACGCCTTCAAAGCCGCCTTCAATGATGCCGGTGTCAAACGCTTCGGCTCCGGCTGGACGTGGCTCGTGGCCGACCGGAATGGCAAACTCTCCGTCATCTCGACCGCCAACCAGGACAGCCCGCTGATGGATGGCCTCTATCCCATCATGGGCAACGATGTCTGGGAGCATGCCTACTACCTCAAGTACCAGAACCGCCGCCCGGACTACCTCAATGCCTGGTGGAACGTGGTCAACTGGGATGAGATCAACCGCCGCTACCAGAAGGCCCTGGGCAGGTAGGATTTTAACCGGTCATGAACGCTGACTCCGACGTGTCATGCTGAGCGCAGCGAAGCATGGCACATCGGAGTTGGCCTTCATATTTGTCTGTTCCCATCCGGGCCTTTCCATCGTTTACTATGATAGAACCTGCAGGCGGACGAAAGGATAAAGTAGAGAGACATCCTCTCGTCGCTACAGGGGTTGAGCGGGGCAGCGCGCTCCGGCAACCGCAAGCAAAGCACCTTTACAAACGGACAAGTGAATTGATAGGAATGGGAAGGAATTGCTACTATGCAGCGCACTATGTGCAAGGGGAAGATTCATCGTGCAACCGTCACGCAGGCCAATCTGAACTACATCGGCAGCATCACCATCGATCAGGATTTGCTGGAAGCCGCCGACATTTACCCGTATGAGAAGGTTCAGGTGGTCAATGTGACCAACGGCTCCCGCCTGGAAACTTACGCCATCGCGGGCGCTCGCGGCTCCGGCGTCATCTGCCTCAACGGCGCTGCTGCCCGCCTGACCGCTGAGGGTGATATCGTCATTATCATCAGCTACGGCCAGTTTGACGAGCAGGAGATTCGCTCGCTGGTGCCAAAGGTTGTCTTCGTCGATGAGCAGAACCGGCTGACCGAGTTGAAGCGCGTCCCGTTGATCGAGATGCTGCCCGTGCCAGAACCGGAACTCGAAGCCGCTTTCACGGTAGAATCAGAACCTGTGCAAGAATATTCTGAAGTCGCTGATTAACGACTTCAAGGAGTCATTTCATTCAGCCGACCGGTTGAATGAAATACTGCTTCCCCTCTCCCTATCAAACGTTTGTAAGGTAACAACCCGTTGATAAAGCCCTCATAGCAGATAGAGCCTTAGACTAGAAGTGAAGCCCCGTCAGGATGAATGCTTCCATGTTCTTTCAAGGGGGAACGCTCGTCCTCCAGCATGCTGATGAGATCGAGGAAGTTCCGGCCCCGTTCCAGTTTGTCAGGAGCCGCTGGCGCTGCGAAGCGTACCATTATGCCACGCTGCGCGACTGGATGCGGCAGCAGGGGATTCGCAACAACATTGCGCGCTGGCAGCCGCTCAAACTGGAATTGCATGATAGTCGAGATCTGCACGATTATCAGGTGCAGGCGCTGGCGGCATGGAAAGAGGCGCAGGGACGCGGCAGCATTGTCCTGCCGACGGGCGCGGGCAAGACGCTGGTGGCGACGCACGCCATCCAGCACGTCAACGCCTCAACCGTCGTGCTGGTACCGACCATGAGCCTGCTCTACCAGTGGTACGCGCTCTTAACCAACGCCTTCCAGACGGAGATCGGCGTCTATTATAGCGGCGAGAAACGGGTGCTGCCCCTGACCGTCACTACCTACCACTCGGCAGGCGACCTGATCGCTGAATATGGCAATACGTTCAAACTCTTCATCTGCGATGAAGTGCATCACCTGCCCGCAAAAACGTGGGGCGAGGCCGCGCTGATGTCGCCCGCCCCCTACCGGCTGGGCCTGACGGCCACCTACCCGGAAGAGTTCGAGCAGACGGGCAATCGCTGGCGGCTCGACGAACTGATCGGGCCGATTGTCTACAAACAACGGCTCGAAACGCTGGTGGGCAAGCAACTGGCCGAGTATCGCACGCAGCGCCTGCGCATCGACCTGAGCGCCGAAGAGCGGGCCGCCTATGACGCGGCCTACGAAATCTACACCGGCTTTGTACGCGAGCGCGGCCTGCGCAAATCGCACGGCCCCGGCTGGCTGCGCGAATTGATGCGCCTCTCATCGAAAGATAGCGGCGCGCGGCGCGCCTGGCTGGCCCGCCGACAACTGCTCAGCCTGCTAGAAAGCTGCCAGGGCAAGTTCACCGCGCTGGATGCCCTGCTGCGCGAACACAACGGGGAGCGCATCCTGATTTTCACCGAGTCTAACGCCGTCGCCTACCACATCGCGCGGCAGCACCTCGTTCCCGTCATCTCCCACGAGACGGGCGTAGCCGAGCGCAAACACATTCTGGACGGCTTCCAGGCTGGCAGCTATAGCGTAATCGTCACCTCGAAAGTGCTGAACGAGGGCGTTGACGTGCCGGAGGCCAAAGTGGCCATCGTGCTGGGCGGAGGAGCCAGCAAACGCGAATACCTGCAACGGCTGGGCCGCATCCTGCGCAAAAAGGAGCCGCTGCAGGCCCTGCTGGTCGAGGTCATTGCGCGCAACACGATAGAAGAGGGTAAGGCGCGCCGCCGCCACGTTCCCAGGGAGCAAAGCTGATGCTGACCGGCGATTTGATCAAACCCCGCCTGCGTATCCAGGGTTCCAGGCTGCTGGTCGAAATGGTCAACGAGCAGAATCCGGCCCTGCAACAGATCGCGCGTGACCTCATTGCCCTTTTTCGCCAGCATAAGGGGCAGACGCAGGCCGCCTGGGAGGAGGCGCTGCATGCCTACGAAGGGGCCAGCCTGGACTACACATTGATACGCGGGCTGGCAAAGGTGCTGGCCGACGCGGCTACCTTCACCCCCATCGAGACGCCGCTACCCCCGGCTATCCTGCGCGAGCGCGTCTTCGCGCGCGGCCCCGTCTTCGACAGCGCCGATATCTTTCATCCGCAAACACGCGCCGAAGTGCTTCAGCAGGTCGCCGACGAACACGGCCTTTCCCCCGCCGAACTGGAGGAGATGCTCTTCGCCGACCGCCACGCCACCTATCGGCTCACCGACCCCGGCCCGGAGTGGACTCCTACCGGCCTGCTCGCCCGCTACAATCTGGAACTGGCGCGCGGCGCGCTCTACTGGGCCTCGCACATCACCATCGAAGTCGCCAGCAACTACAAAGACCTGTGGAAATATATCAAACTCTTCAAGTTGATGTTCTGGGCCGAGCCAATGCCGCAGGGCGGCTATCGCATCGATCTCGACGGGCCAATCTCGCCTTTTGTCACCGCCACGCTGCGCTACGGGCGGCAGCTTGCCGCCTTCCTGCCTGCCCTGCTACTGTGCGAACGCTGGCAGATGCACGCCGAGGTCTTCCCGCCGCAGGGGCAGGGCCAGAAGCTCTACTCCCTCGACCACACCAGCATGCTGCAATCGCACTTCAAAAACTCCGGCCTCTTCGATAGCCGCCTGGAAGCCGATTTCGCCGCCGAGTTCGAGGAGAAATTTGGCGGCAAGCGCGGCCACTGGCGCATGTCGCGGGAAAGCGACGTATTGCTGCTCGGCGATACTGTCATGGTGCCAGACTTCCTGCTCGTCGACACGCAGGACGAGAGCCGCCGCATCCTGATCGAACTCGTCGGTTACTGGCATCCCAACTATCTGCGGCGCAAAGTCGAAAAGGTGCGCGCCGCCAACTGCTCCCACCTGCTCCTGCTCGTCTACGACGGCCTCAAAATCACCCCCGAAGCCTTCGAGGGCGTGAGCAGCGAGGTCATCTTCTTCAAGCAAAAGCCCGTCCTCAAAGAAGTTATGGAGACCGTCGAAGCGATGGCCGAGCGTCTCTACGGCCCGCGCCAGAAACCCGCGCCTGTCCCGAAGCCTGCGAAAGAGAAAAAGCCACGCAAACGCGCCGCTATTGTGGACATCACTGAACATCTCAAGCGGCAACCCGCGCAAAAGTCCAGCAAAAAATTGCGCAAGGTTGCTGAAGCTCCGGCGCCGTATGGCGAAGACCAGAAAAAAACCGATGCCGACATGTCATGCTGAACGGCAGCGAAGCATCTGATCTCACCCTGCTCAGAATGGTGGCCCCAGATGCTTCGCTGCCGCTCAGCATGACATGTGAAGAGGCGTTTGTAATGGCATGAAATGACGGTCGCCACGCATTCCTCGACACCACTTCGCCCTCTTTCCCGTCTATATGGTAGGGACGTACAATAACGAGGAAGGAAGCCCATGAAGATTGCGCAGATTGCGCCGCCCTGGCTGACCGTTCCGCCGAAAAACTATGGCGGAACGGAGAATGTTATCTACAATCTGGTGGAGCAGCAGGTTGCGCAGGGTCATGATGTGACCCTGTTTGCGCCCGGTGACGCAAAGACTTCGGCAAAGCTCGTCTCCTTTTTCCCCCGCTCGCTGGTGAAAGAAGGCGTGGGCTGGACCCGGCATCTCAAAGCTTTTTACCATTTGCAGAAGGCGCTGGAAGAGGTGAAAGAGGGTGATTTCGATATTGTGCATACCCATCTTTCTTCGGGCGCCGACCTGTATGTTTTCCCGCTCGCAGCCGCTCTGAGTACGCCGCATATTACAACCCTGCATAGCCATTTTCCTTTTGATCGCACGCCCGAAGGCGAGCCGGGCGATGCCGATCGCTATTACATGGACTGGGCTTCGGCGGTGCCGCTGGTCGCCATCAGCGAAAGCGCGCGCAGGCAGGAAAAGCTTCCGCTCAACTTTGTGGGGGTTGTGCATAATGGCGTGGAGATGAGCCAGTATCGCGTGCGGCGCACGAAACGAGACGACTTCTGGGTCTGGCTGGGGCGTTTTGTCCCTGAGAAGGGGCCGCATCTGGCAATTGAGGCGGCAAAGCGGGCCAACGTCCCCCTTGTGCTGGCCGGCACGATTGATCGCTATGTGAAAAGCGCGTTTTCCTACTTTCAGGAGCAGATAAAGCCGCAGATTGACGATAAACAGATTAGATATGTTGGCCCGGTGAATATGCGGCAGAAAGTGCGCCTGCTCAGCCGGGCGCGCGGCTTTCTCAATCCCATTGAATGGGAAGAGCCGTTTGGCATGGTGATGATCGAGGCGATGGCCTGCGGCTGCCCGGTCATTTCCTTCGCGCGCGGCGCGGCGCCGGAGATTGTGGTGAACGGGGAAAGCGGCTTTCTGGTTCGCGATGTCGCCGACATGGTTCAGTACATGGCCCGTATCGACGAGATTGAGAGAGATAATCTGCGCCCCTACGTTGAGGAGTATTTCTCCGCGCGGGTCATGGCTGAGAATTACGTCAGGCTCTACGAACAGGTGATTGAGAATAGCTTGCAGCGCGAGCAGCCCGACCTCAAGGGTCGGACTGCAAGGATGTGAGCGGCTTGCTTGCGCTCTATTCTCTACCCCGTGTCGCGGTTGCTTCGATTTGCTCGCGTTCGCGCAAGCCGGTACCCAGGCGCAACTGGCCGGTTTCCGGGCCGAAGAGGGCGGAGAGCAGCCAGCCTGTTACCAGTTCTACCCGTTTGGGCCAGGATGGGATGCGCTGCAGGTAGGCCAGGTGCCAGAGCAGCCAGGCAATAAAGCCGCCGAAGGCCATCGGCCCGATCTCCGCTACGCCGGTGAAGCGACCGAGCAGCGCCAGGTGGCCCAGCGGCTGGTAGCGATATGCCTTCACGGGTCTACCCAGATACTGCGCGGCGATGGTCCTGCCCACATAGTAGCCCTCGTCTCGCGCCGCCTGCGCCGTAGCGGGAACGGGGGCATGCGTCACCGCATCGAAAGCCCAGGCGACATCGCCGACCACGTAGACTTCAGGATAGCCGGGGATGCGCAGGAAGTTATCGACCGTGATGGCCCCGTTCCTGGCATGCTCAACCGGCAATTGAGCAACCACGTCGGGCGCGGTGATGCCCGCCGCCCAGAAGAGCGTGCGCGCGGCAACAGGGCCATCGGTCGTTTCCACCGTCGAGGCCGTGACCGCTTTGATTGCCGTCCCGGTCAACACCGTGATGCCTTCCCGCTCCAATGCCCGACGCACCAGCGACGAGGTACGCGGGTCGCTCATGGGCAGTACACGCTCCCCGCGCCCGACAATGATGACGCGGATATGCGTATCGGCCAGCCAGGGATATTCAGCAAATAGCCCCGTCCTGATGTAATCATTGATGATGGCCGCCAGTTCAATGCCGGTATCCCCCGCGCCGCCGACCACAAAGGTCAGCCACTCCTGCCGCTCCTGCTCCGTCTCAGCCTGGTGCGCGCTCTCAATGGCGTCGATCAGGTGGTTGCGCAATTGCAGGGCGTCGGCGGGCGTATGGAAGGGGAAGGCATGCTCGCGCAGGCCCGGCAGATTGGCCACCGCCGTATGGCTGCCCAGCGCAATCACGAGAATATCATACGGGCGCGGGCCAGCCGAGGTTTGCACCTCCCTGCGCTCAAGGTCGATGCGCTCGACCTGCGCGTGCAGGACATGGAAGCGTCTCCCTCGCTGGAACGCGCGGATGGGAACGACCACATCATCCACGTTGGCGCGCCCGTTCGCCACCGTCCACAGCAGCGGCGTGAACAGCAAATCGTTGTTGCGATCCACTACCAGAATACTGACATCATCGGCCTCTTTCAGCTTCTCATCGAGTTTCAGCGCGGTCGCCAGGCCGCCGAAGCCGGCCCCCAGAATGAGGATGCGCGTCTTCGCCTGCTGATATGCCTGCCCGCTCTCACTCGTATGCTGCATGCGCCGCTTCTGCTCGCGCGCCCGCAGCCATTTCCCACCCGCGAAGACCGCACCGGCCACCGTCGCGGCCACCGCCAGTTTTTTCCACATCTCAGCCTCCTCTCTGTCGTTCTCTCGTTTATCATCAATCCTTTCAAAAAAGTCGACCTGTCATCCCCTTACGCATTACGCATTCAAAAGGGGTTTGTGATACCATAATACCATCAAAAGCAGCATGTTATAGAAAACCAACCCCAACAACGTGTCATGCAGAGCGGCAGCGAAGCATCTGAGACAGGGGAGGCCGACACCGTGCCATCGGGGTATATTTTCAATGTGAGAGGAATTTGCGTATGCTATCTGGAGTTGTTTTTCCGCAAACCGAGATCGGGCCTGACAGGCAAAGCATTCGCGACTACGCGCAGGCCGTTGAAGGGCTGGGCTATAGCCACCTGGTCGCCTATGACCACGTGCTGGGGGCTGACCCGGCGCGGCGACCCGAATGGCGCGGCTATACCTATCGCGACCAGTTTCACGAGCCGTTTGTCCTCTTCGGCTA
>Ga0070738_10008243_pt1 | contig 10095 bp, 4 predicted proteins | sample Coa_R2_2_FD_66446 | JGI IMG/M metagenome (GOLD analysis project Ga0070738, IMG submission 66446) | Surface soil microbial communities from Centralia Pennsylvania, which are recovering from an underground coalmine fire - Coalmine... | ecosystem: Environmental > Terrestrial > Soil > Unclassified ... | reverse complement strand
TCCTTGTGGGCGCCGGTGAACGCGCCGCGCACGTAGCCGAAGAACTCGCTCTCCATGAGGTTCTGCGGGATCGCGGCGCAGTTCTCCGACACGAACTCGCCCGTCTTGCGCGGGCCGTTGAAGTGGATGGCGCGGGCGATCAGCTCCTTGCCCGTGCCCGACTCGCCCTGGATCAGGACGGGGACCGTGCTCTCGCAGACCTTGTCGAGGATCGTGAAGACCTCGATCATCTTGGGGCTGCGCGTGATGATCTGGCTGTAGTCGTACTTGAGCTGCACGTCCTCGCGGCGCGCCGCGAGCTGCTCACGCGCCCGGAGGAGCTCGCGGTCCTGCTTCTCGACGCGGTCCCGGAGGAGCTGGTTCAGGCGCTCGAGCTCGTCCTTCGCCCGCAGGAGCTCTTCTTTCTGGCGGGCGTTCTCCTCGAAGAGCCGGGCGTTCTCGATCGCGATCGACGCCTGGTCGGCGACCAGCTCGAGCAGGTCCTTGACGCGCTCGTCGAAGCGGTCGGGCTCGAAGCGGTTGTCGAGGTAGATCGCGCCCAGGACCTGTTCCCGGTGCTTGAGCGGCACCGAGAGGACCGAGCGGAGCTTGAGCTGGTAGATGCTCTCGCGGCCGCTCCAGCGCGCGTCGTGGGCGGCGTCGTTCGAGATGACGGACTGGCCCTTCTCGATCACCTCGCGCGCGATCGAGCCCGAGATCTTGTCGCGGGCGTCCTTGATCGATTCGCGGTCGATGTTGCGGGACACCTTGACGCGGAGCTCCGACGGCGAGCCCGGAGGAGCGTCGGGGTCGGGCTCCTTGAGGATGAGGAACCCGCGCTCCGCGCCCGAGACCTGGATCACGGTGTCCATGACCTTCTCGAGGAGCCGCCGGAGGTTGAGCTCGCTGTTGAAGGTCTTGTTGAGCGCGAGGAGGCGCCGGAGCTCGCCGACGCGGCCCGCGAGCTCGCGGTTGTCGGGCTCTTCGAAGCTCGCGCTCGTCTCGAGGGCGCGCCCCAGCGCGGCGCGGGGGGACTCCGCCCCCCCTGCGCCCCCCGGCGAAGGAAGGATCGGCTCGCCGCCCACGAGGCCCGCGACGAGATTCGCCGGGCCGGGCGCCACCGGCATGGGGCCGGTCCGATCGAGGTCGACCGCCTCGCTCTCGCCGGTCGGGTGCTTCTCGTCCGCGACCCGGACGATCCCCGAGCCGACGCGGATCTCGTCCTTGTTCCCGAGCTTCGCGGTCTCGCCCTGCGGCGCGAAGACCCCGGTCGAGAGGTCGAGCGTCTCCTTGCCACGTTTCCCCGCCGAGATCTCGTCCGGGAGCTTCTCGAAGTAGAGGACCGTCGTCCCGATCTCGATCTTGTCGCCCGGGGCGAGCGCCTTGCGCGTCACCCGGCGCCCGTTGACGAAGGTCCCGTTGCGCGAGTCCTTGTCGATGAGCTCGCAGCCTTCCTTGCCCTCGTGGACCTCGCAGTGGTGTCGCGACGAGTTCAAGTCGTCGATCTGCAGGGAGTTCTCGGCCGAGCGTCCGATCGTGCAGACGCTCGCCTCGCACTCGAACACGCGGTCGGGACGCCCGTCCTGGCCCCTGATGATCAGACGCGGCATAAAGTGTAAAAGAGAGTAGCGGCAGCTCTCTGCCGGTTCAACCTCGTCCTGCGGCGGGTCTTCCGCGTTTGGTCCACGACCGTTTGTAAAGCACGCAGGCGGGGCGGAGTGCACAGGGGCGGCAGACCGGGTCGTAGCGTTTCTCGCGGCAGCCGTCTTCCATGCCGAGGTGGCAGAGGTTGAAGTCGAAGCGCACCGGGTCGCCCGGGTCGAGGGCGCGGAGGTGTGCCGTCACCTCGCGCGCGGCGGCGAGGTCCGGCTGTTTGCGCGAGGTGAGCCCGAGCGCGCGCGCGAACCGGAAGACGTGCGCGTCGAGCGGGATCAGGAGGCGAGCCCTCGAGACCCGAGGCCACGCGCCGAGGTCGACCGCGTCCTCGCGCACCATCCACCGGAGGTAGAGCCAGAGCCGCTTCGCCGCGCTCCCCTTCTTCACGTCGGGGAGGTGACGCTCGAGCCCGCGGCGGCCACGCTCGATGTCGCGAGGGGCGCGGTCGAGGAGGGCGTCCCGGAAACGGGCGAGGGCCGGGGCGAGGTCTTCCTCTCCCTCGTCGCCCGCGACGAAGAGCGCCTCGAGTCCGCCGCGCCGATCGCAGGCGGCCCCCGTCAAGCGGACGAGCTCGGCGAGGTCGCGGGGCCGCGTCATGCGGTAGGAGAGGCCGGCGCAGAGGTCGAGCGCCTCGCCCGGGTCCTCGTGCGCGAGCTCGATCGAGCGCCGGCACGGCTCGGGTCCCAGACGGCGGAGGAGCTCCTCGAGGATCGGCAGGAACAGGGATACGCGCCCGTACGCCATGGCGGCGCAGTAGAGACCGACGACCTCCTGGTCTCGTGGCCGCGCGTAGCGCCGGACGAGCCCGAGCGGATCGGCCGCGATCCGCGCCGCGCGCTCGGCGTCGGAGTCGGCGACGCGTTCGAGCACGGAGCGGAGTGTGGGGAGAGGCTTCATGTCCCGTGGTTCTTGTCGAACACGCTCAGGTGGAGCGAGCCGTCGGCGTCATTCTCGCGCTTCTCGTCCAGCCACGCGAGGAACGTGACGGGGTGATAGTGGTGGACGACCTGGTCCTGCGGCAGGCCCTGGCTCGAGAGGAAGCCCTTCTTCCACCAGACGAACTTCGCGACCTCGTCCTGGAACGCCTTCCTCGCCTCGGCCGAGACGTGCTTCCAGGCGGGCGAGGAGTCGAGCTGCTTCCAGTCCACCGCGTCGCTCCACTCCGATGGATGCCGCGTCACGAGGGTGCGGAAGCGCGCACGGAGGACGTTGCTCGAGTAGAAGTCGAGGACCTCGCCCGCGCTCGGGTGGTCGTCGGGACTCTTCACCTGGGGCAGCATGAAGGCGCGGATCGAGACGTCCTTCCCCTGGCCGCCCTCCTTCGTGTCGTCGAGCTTCTTGAAGAAGACGTCGTCGAACTTGTCGTGGTCGGTGAAGAGGTCGGTGTCGGGCAGGTCTATGTCCGGGGCCGTCTTGCCGAGGACCGGAATCATGTCCGACGAGAAGATCTCGACGTGGATCGCGCGGTCCCTGTTCGTCGTCCCGACGCGGCCCACGACCTCGCCCGCGCGCACGACGATCGGGACCGTCACGTCCGAGAGGTCGACCGCCTCGCCCTTCGCGAGGGAGGCGCGCTTCTCCTTGAGCTTCCGGTCGAGCGCGAAGGCCGGGACGCTCTCGAGGCGGCCCGGGCCATAGACCCAGCCCTCGACGCTCCCCGTGACCTTGGCCCAGCCGTGGGCGTCGAGGCCACCCGGGCACTCGACGGTCGAGCCCGTCGCGATCGTCCCGCGCTGGCTCGACCCGCGGTCGCGCTTCTCGAAGACGAGGAGCGCGCCGTCGGGTCCGTCGGCTCCGGCTCGGTCCTGTGCGCCCTTCGGCGCGGCGAGGACGCGGACGTAGCTCTTCTCGGCATCGAGGCCCGCGCTCCAGAGCGGGTCGTCGTCGGGCGGGAGCTTCGCGAGGTCCGCGTACCAGGCGGGGGTGTCGGACGCGCTCCAGGGGGCGAGGTGCATGAGGAGAGTGAAGAAGACGGCGTCCTGGCCCTCCACCGTCAGGGTCGTCTTGAGGAGCACGAACCCCACGTCGCCGTAGGCGCTCGCGTTCGCGTCGACCGAGAGCCGCGCCGCGACGAGCACGCCGTCCACGGGGGCGCGGATGGCGTCGTCCTTCTCGGGGTAGAGGTGGATCCCGCCGTGCCACGTGCGGCCCGCCCCGACGGGGTAGAAGCCGCCCTGGCGCGAGGCCGCGTCGCTCCCCTCGTTGTTCGCGTAGTAGAGCGCCGCGCCCGCATCGCGCGAGCGTTGCGCGACGAGCGCGCCCTTCGGCCCGACCGTCGGGGCGCCCGCGGCCGTCGCGACCGCGTCCGAGCCGCCGAGCGCGATCGGATAGCGGGGCCAGCGCCGGTGGAAGCGGCCCACGTGGACGGCGCTCGCCGTGAGGCCCGCGTCGCCGTCCTTCGCCGGGAGGCGGATCCAGTGGCCGTGGACGGTCGTGAAGGCGCGCGTCGCGACGTTCGTGAGCCAGGCCTTCCCCGGATCGGCGCGGTGGACGAGCTGGAGCGACACGTCGCCCGCGCGCCGGACGGGCTCGAGGGCTCCCGCGGCGCCGAGGCCGAGCGGCGAGAGGAGCACGCCGAGCCCGTGCGTGGAGGCCTGCGCCGAGACGACCTGGACCCAGACGTCGTCACCCTGACGGCGCACGTCCCAGCACCAGACGGGATGCGTGCCGCCGTCCGACCACACGACCTGGAGGAGGTCGCCGCGCCGGACCTCCCCCTTCTTCACGCGCACTCCCGCGTTGATCGCGACGACCGCGCTCACAGCCGCATCCTCTGGGATCTCGTCGGCGGTCGAGACGAACGGGTCGAAGACGGCGCGGCCGAGGAGCGAGCCCCTGACCGCGGGGAGCGCGGCGCCCATGCCGTCCTCGGCGCCCTGCGCGAGCGCGACGGCGAACGCCGTGAAGGCCGCGATCGCCGCGTGCGTGCGCCCGGGCGAGGAGGAGTCTCCGCCGAGGAGCTTCGTCGCTCCGTCCCAGTCGATGACGAGCGGGAGGAGGACTCCGTCGCCCGTCCCGAGCGGCCGTCCCGTCGTCTCGTCGGCGAAGGGAGTGCTGAGCCAGGGCTCCTGGCGCGGCGGCGCGCTGCTCCCGTCGGGGGGCGCGATCGTCTCGAGGTAGCCGTAGCCGTTCCGGTTCGCGCAGCGGATCCGCTCGAGCGCCGCGAGGACGTCCTCCCAGTCCACGTACACGGGTGACTGCCAGTCGGAGGTCTGCGCCTCGACCACGTCGCCGCTCGCGTTCCCGGGCGTGGGTGTCCGGGTCACGTGGCCACCGGATCGGGCGGCCGGTCGGGGTCGGGTCCGGCTTTGTCCCCGGGTCCGGCCGGGACGACCCACTGTCCCGCCGTGTTCCTCTGGAGCGGCGGCGGATCGTCGTTCGAGGGCCCGGCGGCGATGTTGACGGGGGTGTTGTGCTTCGTGTCGCCGATGTTCGAGGGAACGGACGCGGGGACGTGGGCCATGATCAGACCTCCACCGGCGAGAGGAGCGAGGCCTGGAGCCCGCGCGTCCGGTCGAGGAGGAGCGCCCGGACGCGCCCCGGCCCGACGAAGTCGAGCTCGACCGGGCCGTCGCACGAGGGGAGAGCGATCGCCTCCTTCGAGCCCGGCGCGACGAGGACGGCGGAGCCGTCGAGCCGCCCGAGGATGCGGCGCTCGCCCGAGGGCCCCAGCCGGAGCTCGAGTCGCTCCACGCCCGAGGGGACGCGGTCGGCCGCGATCCAGTAGGGATCGCGCGGCGGCTCCGCGAGCCGCGCGCCGGTGCCGAGGAAGGCCGCTCGCAGCTCGAGGTCGCCCGGCTCGCGCGCGTCGCGGGCGAGGAGAACGGCGCGCACGCGCGGGCCGGGCTCGACGACGGCGCCCAGCGACAGCGCGGTCCCCTTGGCGCGGAGGACCTCGCGGAGCTCCCCGAGCCCCGCGTCGCCCCAGGGCGCCGCGAGGAGGACGGCCTCGCCCGGGCCCGGGACCAGGACCAGGATGATCCGCTCGCCGTTGCTGGTCGCGACGAGCGCACCGGCGAGCGGAGGCGCCGGGAGCGGCCGCCGCGCGATCCGCGCCGCTCCGCGCGCGCGGTCGAAGTCGAGCGCGAGGACTTCGCCGGACCCCGCGAGCGCGACGTGGAGGGACGGTCGCCGCTCCTCCTCCTCGCGCCGGCCGCCCGCGGCACCGAGGATCAGGGGCCGCTCGAGTCCGATCGCCGTCGGTTCGAAGCTCGTCACGAGAGGCTCGCCGCCGACGAAGCGGCGGACGAGAGACCCCTTCTCGAGCGTCACGACCCAGCTCCGGCGGTCCCACTCGTCGGGTGGCAGGACCCCGAGCGCGATCTTCGCCTCGCGATCCGTCTCGCCCGCGTCGTGGACCACCCACTCCTCGTTGTCCGGCCAGGCGAGGAGGAGTCGCGCGCCCTCCTCGCGGTGCGTGAGCCAGAGCACGGTGCGCCGCGAGCCGCCCGCGGCGTCGACCGGCGCCGTCACGTGGGCGAGCGGCACCAGCTCCTCGACGTGGAACACGAAGGGGAGCGACGCGTCGCCGCCATCGCGCAGGACGATCCTCCCGACGTAGCGCCCCGTCGCGAGCTCCTCGACCCACTCGTCGATCCGCAGAGTGCCGGTGACCGTCTGCCCGGCCGCGACCAGCTGAAGGTGGGGCTGCGCCCGGGAAGGATCGTTCACGGCGCTCGAGTGGACCTGCGCGAGCTCGCCCTCATGCTGGAGCTCGATCAAGGGAGCGCTCGGCGCTCCACCGCCGAGGTCCGGCCGCAGCGCCTGCCCCGGTCCGCGATAGGTGGCGCGGATGCGCACGGGGATGGCTTCGCCGAGGGCGAAGCGGTCCTTCACGGGGACGGCGGCGACGGCCCAGCTCATCCGTGACGGTCTCCGCACTGGGTCGCGTACTGGGTCCGCTCGGGGTAGTGCTTCTCGTCGTTGAAGAAGACCTTCCCGAACTCCCGACGGAGCTGGTTCTCGCTCAGGGTGTCGAACTGGTACGGGTTCTTGCCGACGGCGCGCGCCTCCTCCATCTTCGTCTGCTCGCCGTTCGTCGTGTTGTCGAACTTGATGAGCCCCTCGCCGCGTCCGAGGTGGATCGCGTGGAGGATCTCGTGGCCGAGCGCGATCGCGGGCTCGGTGCACTTCGGGTCGTTGATCGTGTTGTGGGCGTAGTCGAAGAAGATCGTCGTCGTCGAGCCCATGGGCTTGCTGTCGGGCTTCATGACGACGCGCGAGACGCCGTCGCCCGGCTCGCTGCCGTCCGAGTAGTCGACGAGCTTGCGGAGTCCCCTGAGCTTGTCCACGTCCTGGTCCGCGGTGTCCTCGTACCAGTAACCCGGGAGGCACTTGCACTCGACGCCGAAGCGGATCCTCGTCCCGCGGCCCATGTGACCCATGAGGTCCACGAGCTCGAGGATCGTGGCGCCCGTCGCCGTCTGCTCGATCCTCGAGAGGGCGGCGACCGTCTTGTCGTAGAAGTCCCTCGTGCCGATGATCGAGATCCCCTGGTTCGGGTGGCCGGACTTGCCGATGTAGTTCCCGACGCCGGGCCAGTTGGGGTCGTCGCCTGCGCCCGTCGGCGTGGCGGCGCCCGCGGCCTTCTCGGTCGGCACGTTCGGCGGGATCTCGGCGCGCTGGAGCGACCAGCCCCGGAGGGCGAGGAGGCAGCGCCCGCAGAAGTCGGCGCGCCCCTTGTCGCGCTGCTCGCCGGCCTGGATCTTCTCGCGCGGCGCCGAGCGGTCGATCCCCTTGTCCGTCTCGACGAACCCGGTGAGGTAGCCCATGACGCAGAAGTCGTCGAAGTCGTGGTTGCGGATGAGCGTCGCGGGCTCGTCGTCGGACGTCCACTGATGGTCGAGGTAGAGGAGGTGCCCGATCTCGTGGGAAGCGTTCGTCGCGAGGTCGTAGGGGAAGAGGTGCCCTGGCCGCAGGTAGCCGCGTCCCTTGCCGCCCGAGGGGTCGGCGCCGCGGAAGTTCTGGTTCGCGTAGGTGTCGTGGCCGTAGTGGATGAGGAGCGTGCGCGTCGTCTGGCCGTAGCCGCTCGTCCCCATGGGTGTGTCGGGCTGCCGTGAAGCCGACGAGTCGCCCGAGAGGAAGAACGCGCCGAGCCGCTTGTCGCCCCGGTGGAGCTCGAGGGCGATCATGAGCCCGTCCTGCGGCCACGGGTTCGAGAGGACGCGGTGCTTGAAGTAGAGCCACTGCGTGAAGCTCGCCGGGTCGGGCGGCGGATCGCCGGGAGCGGGCGGCGGCGGGACGCCGGGATGCTTCGGCTCGAGCACGATCTCGTTCGTGCGGCACAGCTTCCCGAGGTCGCCCTGGACCTTCGTGATGAGGGAGGCGAGCGTCGTCCCGTCGTTCGACGCGCCGTAGACGAAGTCGATCCTCTTGTCGGGCCACGGCGAGAACACGTGCTTCTGGACGGCCTTGTCGGGCGGATCGGGCTTGCCCGGAGCGGGCTCGGCCGGGGGATCCAGCTTCGCGAGCTCGGTCTCGACGTAGCCCGGACGGTAGCGGAGGAACGAGAGCTTGTCGCCCGGCTGGAGCGCGCTCCAGGTGAACTGATCCGTGCCCACGATGATCGGGTCGTCGAGCGCCTTGAGGTCGGTCGAGTCCTGCGCCGGGTTCATGGACGTCGAGAGCATGCCGAGCGTGCGGATCGCCTGGTAGCCGCGCGCGTAGGTCACGTTGTCGGACGCGATCGTCTGGAGCGCGGTGATCCCGGGGACCGGGACGGGGTCGAAGCTCGCGTCGTTCGGGTCGAAGTCGTCGAGGAAGAGCGAGACGAACCCGCCCAGGTTCCCGTCGTTCAGGAGCCGGAGGATGTCGAAGTAGTGGTTGTAGGGGTAGACGCCCGCCTTGGGTGACGTCGCGACCTGGTCGTGCTCGTCGGGCCCCCGGTAGTTGATGATGAAGGGCGTGTCCGTGCCCGTCGTGAACAGGTTCTCGGGGTCGTAGGGCGGCGGCTGGACTCCCTGCGTCTTGAAGACGTCGGGCGCGAACGCCGTCCGCCGGACGAGGATCCCCCAGTCGATCGGCGCCGTGCCGTCCTTCGTGATGATCCGCTTCACGTGCTTGAAGGCGGCCGTGACGGCCTTGTCGAGCGTCGGCTGATCGAGGACGGTCGTCTTGGGCGGTGGCTCGAGGATGTGGAAGGCGCGCGAGAAGTTGTCGGCGACCCGCTTCCACTCGATGTCGTCGAGGTCGCCCGCCGCCTCGTCGATGACGGCGATCCCGGGCGAGCCGCTCTGGGTCGCGTCCTTCGCCGTGAACTGGGCCCCCGAGCCCACCTGCTTCCACGCCGCCGGAGCGGGCTTCTTGAAGTGGCGCGTCACGCGGACGCGGCGCCACGTCGTGAGCGGCCCGGTCGTCAGGCCGACCCCGTCGAGCTTGCCGTCGTCCTGCATCCCGTCCACGAGGACGCGGATCCGGTAGGCGTCGCCCGCGCGTCGGGAAGGGCGGAAGACGAGGCCGGCCGCTCCGTTCAGGACGGGAACGGAGACGGCGCGCGCGACCGGGTCGTCCGTGAGCTTCGTCGCATCGAGCGCCGCCCAGTTGAAGCCGGGACCGCGCGCGCCCACGTCCGCGGGCGTGGCGCCCACGGCGAGGAGCGCGCCGTCGCTCGTGGGCGGGCCGACGATCCCCTTGTCGGCGCCCTTTCCGCCCTGCGTGCGCGGAGCGTTCCACCACGTGGGGTCGGCGTCGGGCGCGACCTTGCGGCCGAAGTGCTCGTGGACCGCCTCGAGGTAGCCTCTCGGGCCCGCCACCTTGTTGGGGCCCTTCCCGAACGCGCCGCGACCCTTCTGGATGCGCGTGATCTCGCGGAGGCGCCGGCTCTCGAGGTAGCTCGGCGGCCCGTTCCCGTCGTCGACGGGGATGAGCTGGAAGAGCACGTTGCAGCCCGAGCTCGGGCCGGGCGCGAACGTGCCGTCCGCGAGCTGCGTCTCGAGCTTGACGACGATCGGCACCGAGCCGAGAGCCGGGTTGCGCCCGAAGAAGATGTCCTCGACGCGGCTCTTGAAGTAGGGGTCTCCGTCGGAGAGGGGCGCGACCATGAAGTTCGTCTGCTCGGCGTAGGGCCCGTCCGAGCGGAGATGCGTCCAGTCGACCTTGAACGCCTTGTCGCCGAGCTGGGTCTCCTGGTCGTGGAAGACGTGCTCGCCGTTGAAGACGAGGCGGATCGAGTTCCTCAGGTCCGCCGGGTCGCCGGGCTTGCCGGCCTCGGGCACGAAGAGCGCCTTCCTGACGCGGTCCTCGAGGTCGTGGAGCCAGGGGTCGTCGAGCGCATCCACGTCGATGACGCTCGAGCCGCGGGGCGGCTTCTCGTCGTCGCCCGCGGGGTCGTCCTTCATCTTGGGCTTCGACCCGTCGGCCGGGTGGACGTTCTTCCAGTACCACTGGAAGCACTTCCGGAAGACGCGCGTCTGGAGGTTCGCGTCGCCCGCCGCCGGGTCCGGGAGCGCCTCGTAGTAGTAG
>Ga0070738_10008242_pt1 | contig 10096 bp, 10 predicted proteins | sample Coa_R2_2_FD_66446 | JGI IMG/M metagenome (GOLD analysis project Ga0070738, IMG submission 66446) | Surface soil microbial communities from Centralia Pennsylvania, which are recovering from an underground coalmine fire - Coalmine... | ecosystem: Environmental > Terrestrial > Soil > Unclassified ... | reverse complement strand
TGCTCTTAAACGAAGGATCACTGTACGGGCGGGTTTAGCAGACCAATCGGCATCCTGCAATAGATTTGACCCCAAAAACCGCCCCTAACAACTATCGAACCGACTTAATTTCATCCCTCATCCCTCATCCTTCCTCCTTTAGCCTTTAGCCTTTAGCCTTTACCCTTCATTCCTCATCCCTCATCCTTCCTCCTTCATCCCTCATCCCTCATCCCTCATCCTTCCTCCCTCATCCCTCATCCTTCATCCCTCATCCCTCCCCATCATGAGCTAATCTAATGCTGTAACAATTGATCAACCTCTAGGAGTCAGTCTTGGAACGGACATTTTTGGCAATCAAACCTGATGGCGTACAGCGCAAACTGGTCGGCGAAATCATTCGTCGGTTTGAAACAAAAGGCTTCACGCTGGTTGGCTTAAAGCTGGTTAACGTCAGCCGGGAACTGGCCGAAACCCACTACGGCGTCCACCGGGAGCGCCCCTTCTTTGCGGGTCTAGTAGACTTCATTACATCCGGGCCAGTTGTCGCAATGGTGTGGGAAGGCGATGGGGTGATTGCTTCTGCCCGTAAGATCATTGGTGCAACGAACCCGTTGAATGCTGAACCGGGAACGATTCGGGGTGACTTCGGGGTGAATGTCGGTCGCAATTTGATTCACGGGTCGGATGCGCCCGAAACCGCTCAGCAAGAGATTAGCCTCTGGTTTAAGGATGAGGAACTGGTGACCTGGCAGCCAACACTAATGACCTGGATACACGAATAACCTTCAGCCGGTTCGATTTCAGCCGGTTAAAAACCCGGCCTGCTGATGCACACGGTTTTCCGGTGAGCCAACAGGCCGGGTTTCGCTTTGCTCTTTTCACCGTTCGGCGGGTTCCTTTTCGGGTGCTTTTGCCTCGGTGGTGTCCTCAAAGATTGAGGCGGTAACCGGCTCGTTGCGCTGGGAAAAGCCCCACAGGAAGATGAGCGCGATCGCGCTGACCATGACCCACTCGGACGGGACAAAGGCGGGATTAATCACTCGGGCCAGTAGGCGCAGACCCACCAGTGCGACGGTGATATAACCGGCATCTTCTAGATAGCGAAACTCCTGGAGCCACTGCATGAACAGGCCCGCCATAAACCGCAGGGCAATGATGCCGATCGTGGCACCAACGAGAATCAGCCAGGTTTCTTGAGAGACTGCGATCGCGGTGGTCACGCTGTCTAAGGAAAATGCTAAATCGGTAACGGCAATCATGGGGATCGCCTGCCACAGTGATGAAAAGCGGGGACCGTGGTGGGGATGTTGGCCGTTATCGTCTGATTTTGATGTGAAGTACTGGATCACCAGCCACAGCAGATAGAGCGCGCCTGCCAGCTCAAACTGCCAGAACTTAACCACCCACGTAGCGGTCAAAATTAAGGTCATCCGCAGCCCGTAGGCCAGCACCAGGCCAATGTTGAGCGCCCGTCGCTGTAAGGAAAGATCATGTAAACCCTGCGTCAGGGCGGCAAGGGCGATCGCATTATCAGCCGACAGCACAGCTTCTAGCGCAACTAGGACTGGCAGCAGCAGTAGAGTGTCTAACCCAAAATTAGGCGAATCAAGCAGTTGATCTAACATTCAGTGATTTATTAAATCCAACGTGGCAAATAGACAATGATGGGGCGTACAGTCGTGAGCAAGCACACTTGTTTCGCGGCGGCGTTTACCCGGCCAAACGCAGGATGGTTTGGGGCTAGAGGGGCAAAGCTCCCCACCGGGATCGCGATCGCGATCAATGCGCTTAGTACTTACTAAGCCTAACGCCAAAGCGAAAAAATCTGTTAGCTCGATGCGTGTCGTGGTGACGACGGGCCGTTGCAAGGCGTGTCCCCATCTCCCTACCGAGCGTGCTGGCAGCGGCATTTCTGTTGCATCTTGTAACAATGTATTCCCGAAAGGCGCGTTTTGGAGGAAATTGGGGAACTATAAACCCCACAGGAGGAGTTTTAGACAATGGTATTGGACACGCAACTCTTTATGGCTTTGACGCCTCTATCAGACACGCAAATTTTTGTTGCTCTCGTTGTAGCACTGATCCCCGGCGTTCTTGCCTTCCGTTTGGCCACAGAGCTTTACAAATAGATACCTTTTGTAACAAATTAATTGGTAGCCTGTTTTGTGATTTGGCTCTACAATTTCCCGGTAATTCCTTCGGGTTAAACCACGGTATTGTATCCAGGAGCACGATCAACAAAGCAGGCTTTCTCTTTTGTCTGTATTTAATCTTCCAGTGGTGATCCGATGATGCTCAGGCGGTGATCTGCCGTTTGCATTCGTTTGAGTGCCTGAAAGGCCACATCATAAAAGCTGATGGTTCGTGGCGTCTGGCTCCTCTCGCGGCTCAGCACTGAGATAGTTGCCAATTAAGGCATTGTTGACTTTAATGGATCAGACTTTGTTCGTTAGCCGTTGCTTCCGTCTTGATGAATGCGCGATCGCCATTGATCCAGGACTGCAACTTCAGGGATTGCTCTACGTTTTGCTTGCTTAGACCGGACTGAACACCATGCACGCACTGAAACCGTCCTACCTACCGCCACAGCCCACTCGACGCACCCGGACGGTTCCTCGCCACAAACCGCAGCCACGTCCGCGTCCGCATCGTGCCATTGTCATTGAGACGACTGTTAAGCTATCGGTTAACGCAGTGCTGTCGGTCGCTGCAATTGGCGCTCTGGTGCAGCTATTGCCCTACCGTTCGTCGCAGTTGGCAAAGCTACAGGAACTCCAGACGGCGGTTCAATCAATGAACGATCGGGTCGATCGTGCTCAAGCGCATTTTAGCCAGTATTTTGACCCCTACCAAACAGAGTCCAATATGGAGGCTCAGAGCAACCGGATCGGCGCACAGCAGCGTCGTGTGGTGCTGCAAGACCGTGGTATGCATTAGGAGGCAAACCGCTGCGAGGGGTGTCCTCGATGTTGCTGCAGGTTTGCGTTCTTGATCAAACAATTGTCTGGATCAATCATTAGCTTTTCCAGTTCCCTGGTAGTGCACCCAGGGGCTTTTAGGCTTCAAATGACGGGTGAAGCAGGTCATTCAGCCAGGTTTTAATTTGCGTCTGCAGGCGCTGGGATGCATCCAGGCTCGAAGCGGGTGTGGATGGCAGGGCGGTAAGCGCGCGATGGTAGTCTGCAATGGCGTAGTTCCAGTCGCCTGAGAGGTGGGATGTCCGTCCCCGGTGGGCATAGATGTGCCCTCTCATCGTTGTCGTTGACTCGGTTAAGTCGGCACCACTGATCATGTGGCTAAACTGCAGCGCGAGATCAAAGTTTTCGATCGCTTGCTCGTACATTTCGAGTTCGCGAAAGGTGATGCCCTGGTTAATCCTGGCTCGAATGTTGGCTGGATTGAGGTCAAGCGCAGTTTCATAATCAAAGAGTGCTTCGACCAGTTGCCCCATTGAGGCGTGGCAATTAGCCCGATTGTTGTAGACCTTTGCCAGTCGTGGGTTCAGCTCTAGAGCCTTGTTGTAATCTGCCAGGGCACGGGTAAATTGACCGTTTTGGAAATACAGCAGACCCCGGTTGTTATAGTCGCTCACGCTGGTGGGGTTGCGCTCGATGAGCAAGCTCAATAGATCGATCGCGGCCTCATGGTTGCCCTGCTGAATTTCGCTAAAGGCCTGTTGGCGGATCATAGCTGGCTGTTCAGGCAGATTCAGGGGAATGGAAAAGTCGATGGCACCCGATCGATCAAGCACAAGCTGCTTGCCACTGGACCGTTGCCGGGAGCCGTGAAGGCTAACTTTTGCAGCAAGGGATGTCGAGCGGGAAGACGATTTGATTTTGTGCGGCTGACCTTGAAACATGCGGGAGTTCATAACTTTTTAACGTCTGTTTGCAATCAGATTAAGAATTTTCCTTTTGGAGTTGCTCTATCTATGTGTCACTTGCTTATGTGTCTTAAGTTAGACCTTGTCGCACAGACCATGAGTGATTCGTGTCACGGCTGTTGCGGCTAATCTTTGACAGGGCTACACCGATCACGAGTCCATTTTTGATACACAGTGACACCTCATCCTTGTGGCTCCCGCTTTTATGACGTCGCAGAACGCAGGCGACAGAGACCCTGCGGCAATCACCAAGTCTGGGTCGGTAGAGCGGGTGGATGAGGCAGGGTAAGGCACGCTACTCACAGTTGAAACAGGAGAAGCGCCGCTCGAAGTTGTAGAATGCGATACAGTGATGGACTAATGCTCACTTGACTTGTCTCCTGGAACTTCCTATGACGACTGCGACATTTAACTCCAGTGCGCCCGATCTGTCCGCCGAGGATTACATTGTGGTGGGACTGGCAACCTGCTTTATTAAAGAAGATGGAGAGGTGCATGAGGTCAGCGTGGTTGAACCGATTCCATCGGCGGCTTTAGAGGCGATCGTCAAAGGAATTCCCACCTCGTATCGGATGGCGACGGCCACAACCGTGGGTGCCGTTCTGCCTGATGAGACGCCCCGGCTACCGGCTGAATTTCCGGCTGATGCTCAGTTTTGCGATGAGTTTGCCTATCGGGCGATCGCGGCGGCTCGCACCTACAAAGTACGTCCGGTAGCCCAGTCGCACATTCCGTTAGGCACCAGCCGGAGCGATTTCCAATATTCGACAGAACGGAAGCGGGTGTTGAACTCGCAGCGCATCATCCGTCCCGAGGACAACGTGAAGCAACATGAGTATACGCACAAGGTGCTTTAAACCTGGTTCGTCAATGGCGGTGAGTGGTTGATGCGGCAATGACCGCTGCAAGGTAAGGGGGATTGTTTATGCTTAAGCTTTATGGTGGAGCGTTCAGTCGGTCGTCGATCGTCCAGTGGTATCTGGAAGAACTGGCGATTCCCTACGAGTTCGTTCAGCTCGATATGCAGGCAGGAGAGCATCTGGAGTCTGACTTTACCGCGATCAATCCGATCGGCAAAGTTCCTGCCATTGTTGACGGTGACTTAAAGCTGTGGGAATCGGGCGCGATCTTGCTGTATCTGGCTGATAAGTACGGTCAGGCGGCCACCGCAGAACAGCGGGCGGAGATGGCCCAGTGGGTGCTGTTTGCCAACGCGACGCTGGGGCCAGAACTCTTAAATGAAGCGACCCGCGATCGCGAAATGTCACGGTTACTGAAGCCGCTTGACCAGATCCTGGTTCACCAACCTTTTCTTACGGGTGACCAGCTAACAGTGGCTGATGTGGCGGTTGGCGCGGTGATCGGCTTTTTCCAGATGCGCTATCAGATGAACTTCACAGCCTATCCAAACGTGATGGCTTATGCCAAGCGGTTAACCGAACGACCCGCATTCAAAGCGTCGATCGGACGGCGTGCCTAGACCGAGTGATCTCGATGATCCGTTAACCTGCCGTGCCGCCAGTGGCCTGTAGCTTTGCCCGAATCGATTCAATGCGCTTGCGGTTAACGCCCAGGTCAGATTTGCCCAGACGCGAAGCAGACCGCACCTGAATTGCCCGGTTAGGCGCGTCCAGGTAGAATTCCACATCATCGACGAACCCCATGAGCTTGCTGGCAAACTCAGCGTGCAGGTAATGGTCAGACTCGCTCACAATGGTTGTCCGTTCTTCAGCCTGGACAATCGCTTTCAGTGTTGCCCAGGCTGCGGTGGCGTCTGTGTTAAACTCCAACGGCGCGATCGCGTGGGCCGCATCCGCATCATAGCTGCATACGCAGTTGGGTGTACCAGGACAGGGGGATAGACGACCATCGCGAACACCCAGGGTCGCAGGACGGGTACCGGAGAACTTGAACATATATGTAATTGTGACGGGTAGACGGTTGGGTAGCGGTGCCAGCTAGCGACTCAGCCATCGCAGCGCAACGCTGGCAGACTTGTCAAATCGACGGCAACGATGGCTCCGGGCGTGTCATGGGAACAAGACACGTTGCTCAACCTGGGTTAGTTCTCGCCCTTTTTGCTGACTTTAGGTGCGGGTTCGGCAGCATTGAGCGCGCGATCGAGGACGCCCCGCGCGTCTTCTGCCTGACTGCGGGCTTCCTTATAACGCAGGTTTGCTTGCGCGTAGGTCTTGAGCGTTTTGAAGCCATCCTTCAAACTGGCAATTTCTTCCTCGCTCACTGGCTCATCGCTAAAGAGAATATCGATCTTGGCACGCACCTGGAGTGCTTCTGTCCGTGATTCCTGTAGTTTTAGCTTGAGTGTGGCCAGATTGCTGAGTACCTGCACGGCGTGGGTCACAGCGTCTTCTTCGGGACTGGGGTTGACAGTGGGTTCTTTCACTTCAATAAACTGTTGGGGAGCAAAGCCGTCAGAAAGTTCAGTTGGGAGTTCGCCAGAGTCCATCAGCTCAATCAACTGGTCCATTGCCTTTTCGCGGGCTTTGGCCGAATCTTTGCCGGGAACGGTCAGAATGACCTCAGGGCTTTGCACAAGGGTGTATTGAACCATAACGGTAAAGATAAAACATTTGTACTAGTGATCTTACAGTATTTCACTCTGGTTGACTGCCAAAACTCCTGCGATCGCCATCACCAAGATACACCGTCCACGCGCTGATCAGACGCTTTCCTGGATCGAAGGCCGGGTATGCCGTACAAATTTTTGGGGGAACCGTGAGTGCTGGCATGGGCAGATGGCGCGAACAAATGAAATCTTTATCGTTTTAGCGCGGTCTGGCCCGTCGCCTCACCAAGAATTTACCGAAATTCCCTCCTGGTGGCGACTAAGCTAGACGTATAAGTTTTGTATGACAGGTTGCCATCACGTTAGGATTTTCCCAATCGATGGTGATCTGTCTTTACCAACAGATGCTTTAGCAACAGACCCTTTCTGTATCTACGCGGTGCTCAGGAAGGGTTTGCAACTGTTGGCTACTCGTTTCACGGGTTGGTTTGAATTGGGTGCAGCAGATTTCTAGAACAACCTGAGTAGCGGGCAAACGCCTTACGCTGTTTCAGCATCAACTCTCCAGAAACTCAGTCCTTGATGTGGGCCTTGGATTGACTGAGTTTCACTCATAGGACTTACGCACGTGAAGCCAGAAACTTCGTTTGCGAAGCATAGGCTGAGCGCGATCCCCTTTGCCTCCCGTTTTCTGGGGGCAAGGTCGAAAGCGCCCTGCAAACGGGGGTAGCGATCTAACGACGTACGTCCTAACTCATTGTGATGACCGCATGACTAAACACACTATTAATGCCGCGAGGAGCGTCGGACAAGCAATGCAAGGACAAAGCAATCTTGTCAAAGAAGCCTGGGAATTGTTAGAGGACGCGATCGTCTACTTCCGTGGACGTCCGGTGGGTACGGTTGCCGCGCGTGACCCCTACGTGGAGTCTCTGAACTACGATCAGTGCTTTATGCGCGATTTTGTATCGGCGGCACTGCTCTTTCTCATTCAGGGGCGATCGGACATTGTGCGCAATTTTTTGGTTGAGACGCTGGCTCTGCAAAGCAGCGACAAACAGATGGACTGCTTTAATGCCGGTCAGGGGTTGATGCCAGCCAGCTTTAAGGTGGAAGCGTGGGATGGCCATCAATATTTGACGGCTGATTTTGGTGAGCACGCGATCGGTCGCGTAACGCCCGTTGACTCCTGCCTGTGGTGGCTCATCTTGCTGCGGGCGTATGTCAAAGCAACGGGCGATATGACCCTGGCCCACGAGCCAGAATTTCAGCAGGGCATTATTCTGATCCTGAAGCTGTGCCTCGCCGATCGCTTTGATATGTATCCGACGATGCTCGTACCCGACGGTGCATTTATGATCGATCGTCGGATGGGCGTGTACGGCCACCCGCTCGAAATCCAGGCGTTGTTTTATGCGGCCCTGCGCGCTGCTCAGGAACTGCTGGCTCCGGGACGACGCGGTGATGTTTACAGTCAGGTGGTGAACCAGCGGCTCAGTATTCTGAATTTTCATATCCGGGAATACTACTGGCTGGATTTAGGCCGGCTCAACGCCATCTACCGCTTTCGGGGAGAGGAGTTTGGTGAAGCCGCCGTCAACAAGTTCAATATCTATCCCGATTCCATTCCCTACTGGTTAACGGAATGGATGCCCGAAAAAGGGGGGTATCTGGCCGGTAATCTCGGCCCGGCCCAAATGGATTTTCGCTTTTTTACGCTCGGCAACCTGATGGCGATCGTCTCCTCTCTCGCCAGTGAACACGAATCACAGGCGATTATGGACTTGATCGAGCAGCGCTGGCAGGATTTAGTCGGCTACATGCCGATGAAGATCTGTTTCCCTGCCGTGGAAGACCTGGAATGGAAGATCCTGACGGGATGCGATCCCAAAAACGTGCCCTGGTCTTATCACAACGGCGGCAACTGGCCAGTGTTGCTCTGGAGTCTGGCTGCTGTGGCTCAAAAAACGGGCCGACCAGAACTGGGCTGGCGGGCGGTCGAAATTGCGGAGCGACGGCTGACCGAAGACGAATGGCCAGAATACTACGATGGGAGAAATGGTCGGCTGGTTGGCAAAGCCTCACGGAAATACCAGACATGGACAATCTCTGGCTATCTGCTGGCCCGCGAGTTTTTGGAAAATCCACAGCACTTGAGCCTGATTAGCTACGACGAAGACCCGGAAATGCTGGCGTTGATGGGTAAGGTGCGTGAGTTGCGGTAGCAGGGCTTACCAGGGGGCTTGGCCTGTGCCAGTTGGCCATCACCCCGTGTTCGATTAACCGTGATGTCTCACTTAGGAAGGGCGCGAGGAGGCGTATCTGGCTGTTATGGTGGGGCTACGTCGGCACGAGTCTGGGCAGGGCGATCGCACATCTGTCTGGGCTACGTGATCTGGCATGGCCATTGGGCACGCGCCTATGAACTCCGCCTCTCCGCTTCTGGCTACTGGTATCCCAGTCCTGGTCACACTATTTACAGGGCTGTTGATTGCGTTTGCCGTGCAGTTGCTGCTTACCACGTTTGGCATTGCTGCCGGTATTACGGCTCTCGGTTATTTACCGGGGAGGAAATCAGACCCCGCGGCACCACTGCCGTCCGACCCTAAACTGGCGTCTGACTCTGAACCATCCATGGCCCGTGGTGTGGGAACTGCCAACAAGATTGGATTTGCGGTTGGTGCCGGAACGCTACTGACGGTCAATACGGTGCTGTTGGTTGCCTGCTGGCTGGCCGTAAAGTTAAGCCTGGTTGACCGCATCATGCTGGGAGCGATTCTAGGCGTGGTGATCTGGTCGGGCTACGTTCTCATACTGTTTTGGTTTAGCACCAAAGCCGCCGGATCGATCATGGGGGTACTCGCAGGGGCTATGAGCGCTGGCGTCCAGGGGTTGATCGCTACCGTGGGCAACGCATTAAAACCGGACAAGGACGCTGATCGCCTGTCGCCCGCGCTGGATCAGCGTTTGGCTGCTACAGAATCGCATTTGGCAACGATGCAGACGCAAATGGCGGCCAATCAGCGCACGCTTGAAGCGACGCTTCAGGACTATCTGCAAACGCTGCCAGCACCGCAGCTTGACCTGTCGGCCATTCGCCAGGACGTTGCGCGTGTGCTTGCAAGTAGTGGATTGCCGTCGGTTGCGCACGAAACGTCACTGAGCCGCCTTGATCGACAGGCACTTGTAGATTTAGTCAGTCGTCGCACAGACTTCTCCCAGCAGGATGTTGCCCAGGTGGTGGAACAACTGGAGGGTGTCTGGCAGGAGGTCATGGGTGCTCCCGACCCGATCGCAGACGTGACTGCGTTCCTGCAATCTGCCAGTCCAGAGGCGCTTACACCAGACGCGATCAATGCTCGTCTCCATCAACTCCGGAGCCATATCGCATCACCAACCTCGACCCGCGAATCGAGTGCTCCCCAGACGTCTGGCGCATCGTTAGAGCCAGCGCAACTGATCAAGCGTCTGGTACGAGTGGTGCGCGATCGCGTTGATTTGTCTGATATCGATGTCGGTACGGTATTGCAGCACGTTCAGTCATTGCTGTCGCCGGAGGCATCGGAGTCTCCTGACGTGTTCACCAACCCCTTTACCGGCACCATCCAGGCGGATGTGGAGACGTATCTGCTCACTGCCGACCCCTGGCACCTGACCCACAAAACGGTCAAAGCAGAGTTTGAGGATGTGATCTACGATCCCGA
>Ga0070738_10008240_pt1 | contig 10098 bp, 6 predicted proteins | sample Coa_R2_2_FD_66446 | JGI IMG/M metagenome (GOLD analysis project Ga0070738, IMG submission 66446) | Surface soil microbial communities from Centralia Pennsylvania, which are recovering from an underground coalmine fire - Coalmine... | ecosystem: Environmental > Terrestrial > Soil > Unclassified ... | reverse complement strand
TCGACAAAGTGCGCACCCAGTGTGGAGAGGTGCCACAGCCCTTTGGCAATCTGCTGGCGCACCGCCTCTTCCTTACCATCAATGGGCAAATATGCATGAATCTGCACTGGCTGATTGGCTAAAATACGGTAATCCTGACCGTCGTCCGTCAACTCGTACGGCTCTTCGATCACGACGCCATCGGACGTGTAACGGCTCAAGAGTTCGCTGACCGATTCGACGGCTTCAGGGTGGGTCTGGACGGTGAGTTCTAACCACTGCATGGCAACAACATTCTACCTTTCAACACGATAATCGTATGGATTTCCTCACTAGCATATCACAGCGTGTGGACGTTGTCTGCTAGAGCGCTGTAGGTAGATTGTAGTAGTCATAGGTGGCTTTGATGCGAAAACCACAGGAAACGTAAAGGGCGTATGCGCGCGTATTGGTAACATCAACGTCAAGCATGATGATACGTTGCCCCTCGGCCTGAATGGCACGAATGGCTTCTTGCAACATCTGGCGTCCATACCCACGACCCTGGTAGGCCGGCAGGACACCAAAGCCGTAGATGCCGACGGTATCATCCCAGGTATCCAGGCGCAGACAACCAACCGGCTCGCCGCAGCCCACTGACCCACCACCCAGGGTCGCCAGATAGTAGCTGCGCGTGGGGTCTTGCAGGAGTCTTGTGACACGATGACGTACCGACACCTCGCTATCGCCAAAGCTGCCGGCCAGGACGGTCACGATCATGTCGAGATCCTGCTCACCGGCAAGACGAAACACCAGGCGCTCATCAAAATCCGGGCGCGGCTGAAACTCTCGCAGCACCATCTCGTGCTCTGCAAAATCATAACTGGCCCCGACGGCCTTGACAAAGGCCTGCCCGGACTGTGATATGCGCTCGCACACCAGGATCAGCCGCACGACTCCCAGTTGTAGACTTTCAACGCGGGCGGCATCAAGCAGAGTCCGGAAGATACCGCGGCATCGATAGTCCGGATGGACCATGCCAACCAGCTCTTTTTCGGCCATGCCCCAGTTGTCCAGAGCAAGGTATCCGACCAGATTGCCGTGATCATAGTAGAGGTAATCCAACACCTGCGTTGCAGGACGGTTTTGTACCATTTCCCAGGATAGACGCATATGTAACTGCTCGAAGCGCTCACAGGTGTCCACGAGCTGTTTGATGGCATCCAGTTCAGCCGGTGTCAGGTTTTGCTTTTGTATGAGACCATGTCGCTCTTCTCGTAACAATGCTAGCTCCATTCTGTACCGACCGGCTGGTTAGAAGACGATTGGCTCCGTATATTCGCCGAAAACGGAGCGACAGACGTCCATCATCTCCCCCAGGGTTACATAAGCTCGCGCGGCTTCAATGAACGCGGGCATCGTGTTTTCGCTCCCCTCGCAGACCTGGCGCAAATGGTCAAGGGCCCGCCGGACCTCACTCTGATTGCGCTCTCGGCGTACACGGTGCAGGCGTTCAAGGTGTGCCTGCTGGCCCGCGTAGTCGACGTATAAGGTTGGAACCTTGAGGGGCTCCTCTAGTATATACTCGTTGACGCCAACAATGCTCCGCTCGTGCGCATCAATCTCACGCTGATAGCGATAGGCCGATTCGGCTATCTCACGTTGGAAGAAGCCATTCTGGATGCATGCTAGCACACCTCCTGACGCGTCGATGCGCTCCAGATAGGCTTGCGCGGCGTGTTCGGTCTCATCGGTCAGGGCTTCGAGGAAGTAAGAACCAGCCAACGGGTCCACAGTATTGGTCACGCCGCTCTCGCTGGCAATGATCTGCTGTGTGCGCAGGGCTAACAACGCGGCTTTCTCGGTCGGTAGGGCCAGGGCTTCGTCAAGCGAATTCGTATGTAGAGAGTTTGTACCGCCCAGAACGGCAGCCAGGGCCTGTAGAGTCGTACGGACGGTATTATTTTCAGGCTGCTGGGCTGTTAGAGAGACGCCTGCCGTCTGAGCATGGCAACGCAACATACAGGAACGAGGATCGCGCGCTCCATATTTTTCGCGCATGAGACGAGCCCACAGGCGGCGCGCGGCGCGGAACTTGGCAATCTCTTCAAAGAAATCGTTGTGCACGTCGAAAAAGAATGAGAGGCGGGGCGCAAACTCGTCAATCTGCAAACCACGCTCCAGCGCCGCATCGACATAGGCGAGTCCATCGGCCAGAGTAAAGGCCAGTTCTTGTACAGCGGTCGCTCCAGCCTCGCGGATATGGTAGCCGCTGATACTAATAGTATTCCAACGCGGCATGTAACGGGTGCCGAATTCGATGGTATCGACCACCAGACGCATAGACGGTTGCGGAGAGAAGAGGAATTCTTTCTGGGCAATATATTCTTTGAGGATGTCGTTTTGCAACGTGCCTCCCAGTTGCTCGATAGCATAGCCGCGCCGCTCAGCATTGACGATATACATAGCCCAGATGGCTGAGGCCGGACCATTGATGGTCATGGAAGTAGTAATCTGGTCGAGCGGCAGGTCCGCGAAGAGGATCTCCATGTCCGCCAGCGAGGAGACGGCGACGCCACACTTGCCGAACTCGCCCACAGCCATGGGATGATCGGTGTCGTAGCCGTACAGCGTGGCCATGTCAAAAGCGGTCGATAGGCCCGTCTGCCCCTGCTGCAGCAGATACTTGAAGCGCGCATTGCTATCTTCAGCGGTACCAAAGCCCGCAAACATACGCATGGTCCAGGGTTTGGCACGATACATCGTCGGCTGTACGCCACGTGTATAGGGATAGGCACCCGGGAAACCAAGATCCCGCTCGTAATCCAGGCTGGCATTGTCCAGCGGGGTATAGAGGCGCTTGATAGGTACACCAGAGGTCGTAGAGAGAAACGAACGCTCGGGGAGGCGAGCCAGGGATTGCTGCACGGTCGTCTCGGACCATTGCGTATGGGATGTACTGAGGCGGGCCAGTTCTTCCTGCGAGAACAATGTGCCCTGGACAACGCCCGTCTTTTCTTGCTCAAGCATACATGCATTACTCCTCTCTGAGTTACAAGATAGACAGTGGAACGCTCTACTGACCCATGTACATTGTCATAAGCTATACTTTATTGTATCACATCCCGAAACCCAGATTATGGCCTGCTCGGACGACTCTCGGTTTTCGCCATATCTCATGCTATACTATGAAATAAGGGAAAGGGAGGGAAAGGAAGGAAGTAGAGGATGTCGAAGAGAGATGCCCAAACCCTGGGATAACACGATGCGGGCCCTTGTGCGAACTAGCCCACAGGCTTTTGTGAGCCTGGTCTTTCCAAATGCTCGTTATATTAAGGAAAGACCAGAACAACTCAAAAATTGGCAGTTAGAAGTTGACGCGCTTCTAGAGGTGGCAGTCGAAGACCAGAAAATGCTGCTTCACCTGGAGTTCCAAACATATAATGATGCAGATATGCCAGAACGACTGCTACGTTACAATGTATTGGCACAGGGCGAATACAAAATGCCGGTTGTTTCTTGCGTCATTTATTTGCTGAGGGATGGCCCGGTACAACAACCACCACTGCAGTGGTTAGCGCCGACTGGAACCCATATCATTACGTTTACGTATATGTGCATTGAAATTGGAGCATTCACCCGAGCTGATATACTGGCAACAGGGCAAACGGGCTTGTTACCATTTATACCGCTGACACTGGACGGGGCGACACGGGACAGCGTACAGCAGATGTTCGCGACGTTGGAGTCAACCGCAAACAAAGAACTTGAACTTGTAGGCTTTGCCATGGCATCGTTGGTACTCATGCGAACCAATCCAGAGGATTGGGAATGGTTGAAAAGGAGGTATAAAATTATGCAAGACCTGCTTCGCGAAACGCCCATCTTTCAGATGATTTTTGCCGAAGGGCGTACCGAAGGCGAGGCCAAAGGGCGCATCGAAGGCGAAGCCAAAGGACGCACCGAAGGGATCCTTGCAGGGAGACGCAAGACACTTGTTCATCTTGTGAGCAAACGCTTCCCACGACTCCAGGCCAGCGCCGAGCAACAGGTCCTCCACGTCGATGACCCTGAGCTCCTGGACAACCTGATTATCGATCTGAGCGTCGCACACGATGAGCAAGAGGCGGCAGGCATACTACAATCCCTGCGCAACCCGGAGTAATCAACGCTGCTAGCGAGCCTTACCACACATTCTGGAAAAATGACGGTGATCGTATCGGACTGGTGACGACTCTTCAAAGTGTCGATAGAGGCGCCACCATTGTCATACGTCAAAGTTCGACCTCAATTGACAGCGCAACGGCTCCGCCACCGCCCAGGCAGAGGGTCGCAAGCCCACGACCGCCACCACGCCGGCGCAGTTCGTAGATGAGTGTGGTCAAAACGCGCGAGCCGCTGGAACCGATAGGATGGCCGAGCGCGATCGCTCCACCATTTACGTTCACGCGCGACCAATCCCAATCCAGCTCGGCTCCGTTGGCCAGCGCCTGTGCCGCAAAAGCCTCATTCACTTCGATCAGGTCGAAGTCGCTTAACTGCTGACCCGTGCGTTCGAGCAAACGCCTCACCGCACGCGTGGGCGCGGCAAAAATGTAGCGCGGAGTAATGGCGGCGGACGCATAACCGGTGATGCGCGCCAGGATGGGCAGTCCTTGCGCCCGGGCAAACTGCTGCTCCACGACAACAGTCGCAGATGCACCATCACTGAGGCCGGGAGCATTGCCGGCAGTGACCGTACCATTGGCCTGGAAGGCTGGCTGAAGCCTGGTCAGGGCTTCGAGTGAGGTATCGGCGCGGATCGGCTCGTCGCGATCGATAATCTGCGAACCCTGCTTTTGCCGCACCTCAATCGGCACGATTTCATCCTTAAAACGTCCGGCAGCGGTCGCGATGGCTGCTCGCTGCTGGCTCTGCAAGGCGTAGCGATCCTGCTGCTCGCGCGTGATGGCAAATTTCTCAGCAATAATCTCGGCCTCGTTGCCCATATGCACGTGTTCAATCGCACACCACAGACCATCATGGACAACACTATCAACCAACTGGCCATCCCCCATGCGGTAGCCGGTCCGCGCCTTGGGCAGAAGATAGGGGGCATTGCTCATGCTCTCCATCCCACCGGCAACGAGCACCTGAGCATCACCGGCGCGGATAGCCTGGGCCGCCAGCATGACCGCTTTAAGGCCAGAACCACAGACCTTATTGACGGTGAAAGCGGGTATGTCGTCCGGAAGGCCAGCAGCGAGCGCAGCCTGGCGAGCTGGAGCCTGACCAATACCTGCTGAGACGACGTTACCCATGATCACTTCCTCGATTGACTCAGCAGCAATGCCGGCCCGCTCTACTGCCGCCTTGATCGCAATCGCTCCCAACTGGGGCGCCGTAAAACTGGCCAGCTGGCTCAAAAATTTTCCCGTCGGCGTCCGTGCCGCACCGATAATTACAGGTACACTCTCTGCCATATGCAACTGTCTCCTCGCCGGGTCACTCCTCTGTGGCCTGATACAGAACACTGTCCGATGAAATGAAACATCCGTATTGTACTACATGGTCTTTCATTTTTAAAAATGGCACAAAAATGCGTGGAACAGTGCAGCAGGGGGTGCCGGGGGACGGAGTCCCATGGCCGGGGGCCCGGGGGTGTCCCCCGACTCTTTCTCCCCCCTTCTCGGCTCGCCGCAGGCGGGCCGAGGGAGTACCAGCTGAAAAAGAAAAGGATCATACTCCACGACAAAAGCAGTCAAACAAAAACTATATACACGTATTCCTATTTATTAGACAGTAAAAAGTTTTTCACCTTCCAGAGGTACTATTATCCTATTTATTTCCTTCACGCATTCTTATCCTGTATGATAGGAAATGGCGGGTAGAGAGCGTCTCACATAGGTACGTGAACCTGGCCCGCCTTTTTCAAGCAAATCCAGAGTCACCGTACTCTCGCACACTGTACAGTATAAAACAGTATACATAAGAACACCAATACGTAAAGTAGTGAGGGATGAAAGAAGGGAAAACCATATGTCGCGCATACAAGGGCGGGAAACCAGAACATACCGCATGACTTATAGGCGTATAACGGCCATTGTGACACCTTGTCTGTTTCTGGCGGTCATTCTAGGCGTCATGACGCTCCAATTCTCGCAACAGACCTTTGTACAAGCCGCTCAACACAAACAAATACCCAGACACATGAATACTTTTCCATTGACCGTTGCAAACAAGCCGATAGGTGGAGTAAACGTCGGCTCGCATGGCCCGATTCCAAGCACGACGACGGGGCGCATGCCAGGAACGAACACCCGTTAAGTGCGCCACAGGACGCTGGCGAGGTGTATACGGGGATATGTGCTGCCTGCCAGGCCGCTCCCAGATGGAGGTCTGGCAGACAGTGTTCTGGCGGGGATTATTTGTCGGGGGACACATTCTCGCGTTCAGTCGGCACAGCTCCTGCTACGCTCTCCGATGATGCATCATCCGGGGTTGGACTGTCTAGCCGACTTTTCCCAATATTGTATGTCTCGGACGGCTCATAGGTAGGATCCTGATCAGGATGTGCGTCCGCGCGATCCGGTTCTGCGACCGGCACAAAGACCGGCGCGATGCCGGGACTCGAGTAACTGGGCACACCACCAACGGGCATCCCAAACGGTTGAGTCAGGGGAACCACCGCGGGCGCAACGCCATCCCCAACCATCGTCGTCTTGCTGAGATCAATATTGTCGCCGCTGGTCGTATCGAACGCACCGCACTGGCGCAGGAGTGCCGCAACTTCCTCATAGCGGCCCGGCGCATGGACCGTCACCAGCGTGCGCCCCTTCTCCAGCTGCTGCTGATAATACAGCGCTTCGTTTTCCGGCACACCCATGTGCACCAGTGAGCCCACAAACCCACCGGCAACCGCACCGATCGCGGCCCCGCCGAGCGTAGTCAGCAAGATGCCGCCGGCGATCGCAGGCCCGATTCCAGGGATCAAGAGCGCTGTCATGGCTCCGATAACACCACCAACGACGCCGCCACCAACCGCACCAGTTGCCGCCGTGGCCGCTGAAGAGGACTCACCCGCTCCATCAAGAGCATCATCCTCTACGGGGCTACGCCTCACAAAGCCAATCTGCGCATCAGTAAATCCAGCACGGCGCAACTCTTCAACGGCAGCATCCGCCTGAGCACGATCAGTAAACACGCCAACGGCAGTGCTTCTTTCAGTCGTCGTCATATATATCTCCCTTCACGCAGAACGAACGCCTGTTTCCATGCATTTCATAGCAAAATTTCGCCAGAAGAATATGAATACATGCTATACCTCTTCCCACGTTCGTCATATCGTGACACGGATCAGTACAAAAAAAAGATGCAGTCAGCCACGCCGCAGGCGCACGGAGCCTCTCTGAGAGATTCAGAAATGCAGAGAGGCACAGGGCGGAACGCCGGAACTCGTCCCAAAGAGATTGACAGGAGACCGCAAATAGGAATACTATGTGCACAATGGCTGAATAGTGCTAAGCGATACGCCTTGCCTTGCGCCTTTCATTACGCCTATTCATAAGGAATACAGGATATGTCGCAATTACATGATGGCAATGGAAACATGCCGGATAGCACCCGTGACGACGAATTAGAGCAATTACTCCTGGGGACGGTTCATCTGCCATCAGCAGCAGCGCAACCCTCAACTGAGAGTCAGGCAAGCGTAACAAAGCAAGTCGGTGACATTCAGGGGGCCCTGGGGCTCTTTGCAGAAGCGACACAGGACATGGCGACGGCCGTGGTTGAGCTCAATCTGGGACGCCACTTCGCCTGCGTTGACTTTTGTAATCAGGTGGCAGAAAAAGCAGCGCAGGCTATTAGCTTGCTGTATTACGGTCGCCGCTCGGTGTATGACCACGATCTCAAAGCCTTAGGTGCACTGGTCGGCGCTCCGCAAGAGATTCAAGAGGAGATGGCACGACTCACACCGTTTCATCCTGAAGCTTTCTACGCAGATACCCCTCCCGAAGAGGCCGATGAGGTCATCAACGCTGATCAGGCCCGCGATTACGTGGCCTGCGCACGCAAGATCCAGCGTTGGGCCAGGTCTATTATTTTGGCTGCGTGACCATTCTTTCGTATTGTGGCAATTCTGGGTCAAGCCCATTAGTGAGCCCATAACAACCAAGTTGGAGGATGTTTGGAATGACACAACAGATCACCCATTCAGGATTGGATGAAGCCGTAAAACAATCACCGCGAAAATGGGTTTATCTCTTCAGCGAAGGAAATGCCAGCATGCGCGATCTGCTCGGCGGCAAAGGCGCCGGGGTCGCGGAGATGACGAATGCCGGCCTTCCCGTCCCTCCAGGCTTTACGATTACGACCGAAGCCTGTAACGCGTATTACGAAAATGGGAAGCAGTTTCCTGCTGGCACATGGGAACAGGTGCTGGCAGCCCTCAAGATCGTTGAGCAACAAACAGGCAAAGGTTTTGGCTCTCAAGAGAATCCTCTCCTGGTCTCCGTACGCTCTGGCGCAAAATTTTCGATGCCCGGTATGATGGATACGGTGCTGAACCTGGGCATTAACGATGAGACGGTCAAAGGCCTGGTGGCTCTGACCGGCGATGAGCGCTTCGCCTACGATGCGTATCGCCGCTTCATTCAGATGTTCAGCAAGATTGTGCTCGATACCAATCCCCACGATTTCGAGCAGGTGCTGGAACGCTATAAAGAGCAAGCTGGCGTACAGAGCGATGCCGAAATCTCCGCTGCGGACCTCAAGCAGATTGTGCTCGAATTTAAGCAGATCGCGGAACGCCAGTCCGGCGAGCCTTTCCCCACTGATGTCTTCCAGCAGTTGCATAAAGCCATCGAGGCGGTCTTCTCTTCCTGGAACAACAAACGCGCCATCGACTACCGCAACTTCAATAAGATTTCCCACGCTCTGGGGACGGCGGTCAACGTACAGAGTATGGTCTTCGGCAATATGGGCAACGATAGCGGCACTGGCGTGGCCTTTACGCGCAATCCCAGCACCGGCGAGAAGGTGCTCTACGGCGAATATCTGCTCAATGCACAGGGTGAGGATGTGGTGGCCGGTATCCGCACTCCTTCGAAGATCAGCCGCTTGCAGGAAGACTTACCCAGCGTCTTTCAGCAGTTTCAGGAGATCGCACACCGTCTGGAGCAGCACTACCGCGATATGCAGGACCTGGAGTTTACGGTGGAGCGCGGCAAACTGTATATGCTGCAGACCCGCTCAGCCAAACGCAATGCACAGGCCGCTGTGAAGGTGGCGGTGGATATGGTCCAGGAGGGGCTGATCACTCCCCAGGAGGCCGTGCGACGCGTTGAGCCCTCTCAGGTCTATCAACTGCTGCTGCCACGTTTCGATGACGCCGAGAAGAAAAAAGCAGAACAAGAGGGTCGCTTGCTGGCCAAGGGCTTGAATGCTTCGCCCGGTGCGGCTTTCGGTAAGGCAGTCTTCGATGCGGACCGCGCGGAAGAGTTGGGCAAGGCCGGTACGCCGGTGGTGCTGGTACGCCCCGAGACCAGCCCCGATGATGTACATGGTATGCTCGTTGCGAAGGGTATCCTGACGGCACGCGGTGGCGCAACCAGCCACGCGGCTGTGGTGGCACGCGGACTGGGCCTGCCCTGTGTGGCGGGCTGCGAAGGGATCCGTGTAAGCGAGGCGGAGCACCTGTTCCGCGTTATCGATACCGATCAGATCATCAAAGAGGGCGACGATATCTCGATCGACGGTGCGACCGGCGAGGTCTTCGCGGGCATTATTAAGACGGTCGATCCCGATTTCGATAAAGAGACGGACCTGAAGACGCTGCTGGGCTGGGCTGACCAGTTCCGCAAACTGGGCGTATGGGCGAACGCTGACTATCCGCGCGACGCCAAACGTGCAGTGATCTTCGGCGCCGAAGGTATCGGCCTGTGCCGTACTGAGCATATGTTCATGGAGCAGGAGCGCCTGCCAATCGTGCAGCGAATGATCCTGGCGAAGACGAAAGAAGAGCGCCAGGCGGCTCTGGATCAGCTATTGCCCTTCCAGCGCAGCGACTTCAAGGGCATCTTTGAGGCGATGGCCAATCCCAAAACTGGCGAGAGCTATCCGGTGGTCATTCGTCTGATCGACCCACCCCTGCACGAGTTC
>Ga0070738_10008239_pt1 | contig 10098 bp, 11 predicted proteins | sample Coa_R2_2_FD_66446 | JGI IMG/M metagenome (GOLD analysis project Ga0070738, IMG submission 66446) | Surface soil microbial communities from Centralia Pennsylvania, which are recovering from an underground coalmine fire - Coalmine... | ecosystem: Environmental > Terrestrial > Soil > Unclassified ... | reverse complement strand
ATAATTGGTAATCGGCTTCGACGTGCGCTGCATAGGCCTGAACATAGTCCAGCAGCGGCTTGTGCCATGCGATGTCCTGGGAAAAGGCAATGAGGTCATCCGCGATCGCGGATCCTTGCCGTCCACCGCTCAGCAACTGTCCCCATGCGGTAATGGCTGCCATTGTCTCAATGACCTTGCGGAGACGGCCCAGTTTACCATTCCACTGGATCAGATTAACTTTGTCGTCCATGGGCTGCAGTTCCCGCAGGACGTAGGCTTGCCCATCTAGAATGACCGTGTCCAGAAGGGCGGGTGGCGTCCACTGCACACGCTGTTGGACAGTAACAATGCGTTCTGCCTGGGTGTTCCACTGGGGCTGAGGGAGGGTGAGGTATGGTTCGAGGGACGATGAGCAGCCGACTTTAAGATCCAACAGGTAGTTGTGATTGGGTGAGCCTTCGCCTTCCACGAGCAGGATGTAACGTTCCAGGCCCAAACTGCCTGTGCCAGCGATGCGATAGGCAACATCGAGAACCTGAAAAAATTTTGGTTTGGGTTGCTGGGCTGCCCAAGTTTTGACGATCGCGCAGATTTTGTCTCGCTGTGCCGGAGGGATGGCGGTCGCTTTGTCGCTAAGCTGAAGTTGGCGTGTCTTGCCGACTTTCACCGTGCGTTTGGCCAGAAAGTCTTTGCGTTTGCGCTGTTTTAGCCGATCTAACAGTTCTTTGACTAATCCGGTAGACGTATCTCGGTTGACCATTCCCACCTGTCCTTTTGCCAAAACTTTGGTGTAGGCCGTCAGAAAGTTTTGGCAGAGCGCTTGAGCATCGGTCGGATCAATGTCCAAGGTTTGAGCGGCAACCAAAATCGAAGTGAGGAGTCTGGCTAAATCCCAGGTGCACGGTGCCAGCACGGCCTCGTCAAAATCGTTGATGTCAAAGTAGACGAGGCGATCGCTGCCCTTATAACTGCCAAAGTTTTCCAGATGCAAATCCCCACAGATCCACACAGGCGGTGCAGCGTTGAGGGGCCAGTTGGCTGGCAGATCTTCATAGAACAGATGGCAGGTACCGCGTAAAAAGGCAAAGGCATTCTGCCGCATGGTCTGATACTTCAGGATCAGAAGCTTGGGATTACGATTCTGGTTAAACTGCTGAATCCGTTCAACAACGGTTGCCATAGCGTGATGATTTTGTAGGACTGGAGAACGCGCGATCGAGACCGCAGCGGCAGGGATACCCATTCAACGTGTGACGCTGCATCGGTATAGTGAGTATATCGCCCCAGTTTCGTCTACAGTGCGGTTCACGCGATCGCCATCCGTTCGACATATCGAAGGTTGGGGCTAGTCTGTGATGAGTTTGTGTGCAATTAGCCCGAGGACTCGCTGTGATCAGACGTAGAGCGGTTCGGTTCTTTCCCCGCCGGCGTTAACGAACCGGGCTGGAACGCCTAAAATGGAAGTTAGAGATGCTACGGCATAATTGGGTATGAATGTGATTTGGTCACGGTTTTTACGGTCAGCGTATCGCAGGGATCCAATCAGCAGCTTTGTAATCACGGTTGGTGTGGTTGATGCCGCTATTGGCGGACTGGGAGCGCAGTGGTCGCTGATGACGGTTGGGCTCGGTACGATGGGCATTGCGATCGCCTACCGCTGGCGACAACAGTATCGTCAACGAGCGAGCGATCTGCCAAGCCGTGCCCCTATTCATGTACTGCCGCCCTATACTGCCGGATCGAAGCTGCCGGCGTTGAGCATGGCTCAAAAAAAATCATCCGGCAAAAGGCATTGAGGACGACTATCTGCGTTTTATTCACCTATGGGGATCGCAATATCAACGCCACTGCTTAAGATTGGTGAGATTGCTCACCGCAGTGGCTTACCTGTAAAAACCATTCGTTACTACGAAGAGATTGGTCTGCTTGCTCCCACAGTTGCGCGATCGGAAACTGGCTACCGGCTGTTTGACGATCGGGTGCTCAATCGGCTGGCATTCATCAAGCGCGCACAGTCACTTGGGCTGTCGCTCAACGAGATCAAAGCAATTTTGAGTGTGCACGATAACGGTGAGCTGCCCTGTTGCGAGGTCAAACAACATTTGCAGGATAAAGTGACGCTGATCAGGCAGCAGATTCATGATCTGGAAACGCTACAGTCGGAGTTACAAGGCATTCTCTCGGGCTGGCAAGACCATCCGCCATCGCATCTGATTGATCAAACAATTTGCCCCAACATTCAGTGACACATTCAGTGACACATTGGGAGCAAGGATGCGTTGCAATCTAACGAGAAGTCATGCAATTACCTTTGGTCTTTAGCGGATTACCTTCTGACTCCTGACATCTTTTTTCCTTACCCCCGATTCTTGATCGCGGCCCTTTCGCCTCTCACTACCGACTTCTAATTCCCCCGCCAATTCCGTTCACAATTTGATACCCTAACTTAAATAGACTTGGGAAGAACGGTGGATATTCAAATTGGCAGGGGCAAAACCGCCCGTCGAGCATACGGTATTGATGAAATTGCGCTGGTTCCTGGACAGCGCACACTTGATCCAAAACTGGCAGACACCCGCTGGCGTCTCGGTGGCATCGAACGCGAGATTCCAATTATCGCCAGTGCCATGGATGGCGTGGTCGATGTCAAGATGGCAGTACGGCTGGCTGAACTGGGCGCTTTGGGTGTGCTTAATTTAGAAGGCATCCAGACTCGCTATGCGGATCCTAACCCGGTTCTCGATCGCATCGCCGCGGTTGGCAAAGACGAGTTTGTCACGTTGATGCAAGAGCTTTACGCGGAGCCCATTAAACCGGAGCTGATTGAGCAACGGATTCGCGAGATCAAGCAGCAGGGTGGAGTAGCAGCCGTGAGTGCCACCCCGATCGCGGCAACGAAATATGGCGCTACCGTCGCCAAAGCAGGCGCGGACTTGTTTTTTGTTCAGGCAACGGTCGTCTCTACAGCTCACCTATCGCCAGAATCGGTGACGCCGCTGGATCTGGCAACGTTTTGCCAGGAAATGCCGATTCCTGTCATCTTAGGCAACTGTGTGACCTATGAGGTGGCGCTAAATTTGATGAAGGTCGGCGCAGCTGGAATTCTTGTGGGGATTGGACCTGGTGCCGCATGCACGTCACGAGGGGTGCTGGGTGTGGGTGTGCCCCAGGCTACAGCAGTGGCTGATTGTGCAGCGGCACGGGACGACTATTATCACGAAACCGGAAACTATGTCCCCGTTATCGCCGATGGTGGATTGGTCACGGGGGGTGATATTTGTAAGTGCATTGCTTGCGGCGCGGATGGCGTCATGATTGGTTCCCCCTTTGCCAGGGCAAAAGAGGCACCTGGGCGAGGCTATCACTGGGGCATGGCTACCCCCAGCCCCGTTTTGCCACGGGGGACTCGCATTCGAGTTGGCACAACGGGCAGCTTGGAGCAAATACTCCGTGGTCCAGCTCAGTTGGATGATGGCACCCATAATCTTTTGGGAGCGCTCCAAACGAGCATGGGGACGTTAGGAGCCAAAAACATCAAAGAAATGCAGCAGGTTGAAGTGGTCATTGCGCCATCGCTGCTGACAGAAGGGAAGGTCTATCAGAAAGCTCAGCATCTGGGAATGGGTAAGTAGCGTTGGCGGTTTTTCTTTCCCTTGAAGTTATTTGCCGTGAGTCTTGCTTCCGCGATGAAGGGCATTTGTGTACACTGGGTTGACGCTATGCTATGCGTTGCTGAAGGTGAAGGACTCCCTAACAACTGGTGGCGGGCGCGATCAGCGCGATCGCAAGTCTTAAAATTGCGTTTGTTGCAATTAGTTATTACTTCGTGATCAAATTCTTAAGACTTTTTCCAGTCTGCTTAAGAATGGCTGGAAAAAAATGAAGCGTCGTCTACAATAGAATGAGCGGAGACGAATGTTTCCGTTCACTCCTCACACCACACTCCGCCTGGACGTTTCGTTCGGGCGGTTCCTTTTTAAAGGCTCTACTGGAGGGACGATTGTCACCCGTGGAGCGCATTAGCAATTATGTCTAAATATATAAACATTTCAGTTCAGGGCAGCGATTTTCGCTATGGTAGAATCTTGGGACAAAGATACAGGCAAGGATTCTTAGAATGTCAGCAGCCGCGCAAGTTACAGACTCTTCCTTTAAACAAGAAGTTCTTGAGAGTGACGTTCCGGTTTTAGTAGATTTTTGGGCTCCCTGGTGCGGGCCGTGTCGTATGGTAGCGCCGATCGTTGACGAAATTGCTGCCCAGTACGATGGTCAAGTTAAGGTTGTTAAAGTTAACACGGATGAAAATCCCAGTGTTGCCAGTCAGTACGGTATTCGCAGCATTCCGACACTGATGATTTTCAAGGGTGGTCAACGGGTCGATATGGTGGTTGGAGCGGTGCCTAAAACCACATTGTCCAACACGCTTGAAAAATATCTTTAAGTACCCGTTAGAAAAGTTGGTCTGTGGCCTGCGTTGCCTGCCGTCAAGGTTAAATGTTGTGGTGCTTTGTGGCAGAGTATGATGCTGGTCTGGATCTGATACGGTTAAGTTGAACGATCGCTGGCTTAAAATGACCCTGGATAAGCGTCTCAGAGATCTCATCTGGGGCGTTTTCAGTTTATTTGCTGAACGAGGGTTACGAGAATCTCGATACAATAGGATGCTGGCTGTTGGAGGAATTCATGGCTTCATCTCCGTTGTCGAACGCATCCGAGTCGCTCCATGCTGATGTGTTGCAACTACTCGATCGTCTGCCGCATGTTAAACACGGGGAACTGATCCAGCTCGCATTGGCGACTGTGGTGAGGATGGCAGAGAGCGAAATTGATCGCTTGGACTGGAAAATCTGCAATGCCTCCCTGCAAGATATGGAACGAGCGTTTAAGACGTTCTACCCTTATCGTCATATCCGTAAGATTGCAATTTTTGGTTCGGCACGCATTGCCCCGGACACGCCCGAATACAACCTGGCGGTTGAATTTGCACGCCGCATTACGCAGCAAGGGTTTATGGTCATCACGGGGGCCGGGGGCGGCATTATGCAGGCGGGCAATGAGGGCGCTGGCCGCGAAAAATCTTTTGGCCTGAATATTCAATTGCCCTTTGAGCAGGGTGCCAACCCGTTTATTGAGGGCGATCGCAAGTTGATCCCGTTCAAATATTTTTTCACCCGCAAGCTGTTTTTTCTGCGCGAGAGCGATGCGCTGGCGCTGTTTCCTGGCGGCTTTGGTACGCAAGACGAAGCCTTTGAGTGCATCACGCTGAGCCAAACGGGTAAGTCTTCACCGGTGCCCCTGGTGCTGATTGATAAGCCGGGTGGAAACTACTGGCACGACTGGAACGATTACATTCAAAAACAACTGCTGAAGCGGGGACTGATCAGCGCGGATGACCCCAGCCTGTATACGATCACCGATCAGCTTGATGTGGCGTGTGAGGCGATCGCCAGTTTTTATCGGGTCTTTCACTCCTGCCGCTACGTGGGCAACCGTCTGGTCATCCGGCTTAATTCGGAACTGACGGATGACCAGGTTGAGCGGCTGAACGAAAATTTCAGCGACATTCTGGCCAAAGGTCGGATTGAAAAAAGCCAGCCCTTGCCCCAGGAAGCCCAGGAGATGGCCCATGTCCCGTCCCGACTCGTGATGTATTTTAATCAGCGTGACCTTGGACGGTTGTACCAATTCATCGCTACACTCAACCAGTTTGGGGCACCAACCGAAGACTCGCAGCACCCAGAGCGAAAATAATGTGGCTAAAGCGTCTACGCGGACCAAAAAAGTTGGCTATTCTAGGGGCTAGTGGATATATAAAAATACGCCCCTGTTATGCTCTCGCAAATTGTGCGTCCGATGGTTCAAACCCAGATCCGACTGTTGGCGAACAGTCGGGCGACTCGCCCCACGATGGTTTCAACGGTTGCCCAATGGCTTGGTTTCCTGGGTGTACATGCTCAGGTAACGCACCTGGATGCTGGCTCTGGTAAGATTCACATCTCACTTTCAGTGGACAAGCCGGAAGCCTGTGACGCTCGCGATTGGCAGCAAATCCTTTGCAATCTTGACAATGCGGAAACGGAAGCGGATGCGGTTGCCACGAACCCAGTTGAATTTACGCCGCAGCAGCAGAGCAAAATGCAGCGCCTGCTGGCCTATCTCATCCAGGTGGGCAACCCTGACCAACCCGTAGACTGGGAGAGTCTCCAACCGCAACTGAAGGCACTGGGGTTAAATGAACCTACCCTACTGGGCATTCGATCAGCGTTAAAAGTACCGCATTCGTTGGACGATTTGCTGGAGGGATTGGACTCGGATGTAGCAGCAGTCGCGCTACCGAAAGCGGTTAGTATCGCGATGCTCGATCGCCAGGTCAATTCGTCAGAAGATCAGGCGTTGCTGTCGCTACTGAAGGCCATGAAGCACCAGTAGTTTGATGTGCGGGGGGAAGGGCGGGAGTCGATCGATTGGGTATACATGAAGCGATGCCACTGGCCTTTGGACACAGCACTGCTGCCAGATAAGTCTTAGCATGTTTTGTCACTGCTGCCATGCGCTGAAGATGATGACAGCGACGACATATCAAAGCAGTTGCGATCGCTCCCGCCCTTGCCCACACCACGCCAACTCTCCTCGCCAACACAGAATTTAAAGAAAAGATATCGCTCAGCTAAAGCGTTAGCCTTCATTAGTACGACCATAGCTTGACCTTGCCATCATCGCCCCCGCTGGCAAGGAAGGGTTTAACAGGATCAAAGGCGATGGAGTAAACAGCTTTAGCGTGCCGCCCTCGTGTATACAGGAACTCGCCATCGAGTACATTCCAGAAATTGATGGTTGTGTCTTCACCCCCACTGGCTAACATTCGCCCGTTGGGGCTGAATGCAACTGCGTACACCTTGTCGGTATGCTTCACCAGAGTCTGTAGCAGTTCGCCATTCTTGACATTCCACAGTTTGACGGTTTTATCGTCACTGCCGCTGGCTAACGTGCGTCCATCAGGACTAAACGCAACCGTTTCTACCTCACCCGTATGCCCGGTTAGCGTCTGCAACAGTTTTCCGGTCGTTAGATCCCATACCTTGATGGTCTTATCTTTACTACCGCTTGCCAAAAGCTGACTGTTTGGGCTGATGGCAATCGAGTTGATGTCGTTGTGCTCCACTAGTGTGCCGCGTAGTTCTCCAGTCGTTGGGTTCCACAGAAAAATTTGCTGATCTTTGCCAGCACTCGCCAGAATTTGACCGTCAGGGCTAAAGACCACGGTATAAATTTCTTGTTTATGCCCAGACAGAACACGCGGCTGAGTATCTGCTGTTTGCAGATTCCATAGTTTGATGCTTCCGTCATAGCTGCCAGTCACCAGCGTACGTCCATCAGGGCTGAAAGCAACCGATCGCACAATGCCTGCATATCCAACGAATATGCGTGGATCAAGGTCGATTGTGAGGTTTTCCTGGTTGTCATAGGTTAGTTGCCACAACCGTGCGCCATTGTCAGTAGCCGTTTGACCTTTCACTTCATAGCGACCACCACAGGCTATGGTACGCCCATCAGGACTGAACGTAAGACTACTTGCCCAAAAAGAGAAGCGATCGTTTAGCACCAGTGAGTAAGCCACGCGATCAGACTGAAAATCGGCAGCAAGGTGTACAGATTGATCGTTGTTTCGGTAATCAAACTTCGGGATCAAAGTTGAATACGATCGTGCTAACCACTGTGGCACTAAAAAACAGATCAGCACGGCTGCAAAAAACAAGATGATCGCAGATCGACGCATATAGCGTAGAATTACTTCTTGAAAATAGAATTTGTTGACAGCCTACCACAATAGTCATTGGATGACTGTGGATTGAGCCGAACGAACAAATGAATTAGCGTGTCGCAGCTCCCCTACTTTCAGGACATTTGAATGTTAAGCAAGGCGGATCTACTGTCACTGGCGATTGGGAGGATGGATCGTTAGTAGCTTCAGACGATGGCGATACCGGCGTATTGGGGCTGGAGTTAGGGGGAGTCGCGACTGGAGTGTGTGTTTTTGTAGGGGTACTAACCGCAGGATCTACTACTGGGAATGATTGCTTTGGAGAAGAGTCCGTCGGTACAGGCTTTGACGGTACTTCTACCGGGGCTGCAACAGGCGATCGCGAAGCAGCGGCAGGGGTTGTGACAGTGGGTTTTGGTGAGGGCGATGAGGAGGCTTGAGCAGGTGTTGGAGAAAGCAACGGGGATAACGTTGGGGATGCTATGGGTTCAGGTTTTAGCGTTGAGACATAGCGATACACTAGACCCGCAAGGACAATAGCCGTTGTAACGCCAATCGCCCAGTACACCCAATACAACCGCTCTCTGACGGGCATAACGGTTCCCGATCGCACAGCGCTTGCTTTTTCACGCGCGTCGATCAGCAGTGGCTCAAATTCAGCGAGGGGATCTGCCAATGTTTCAACGATCGCGGCAATGCGGAGGCACTCCGTTTTGTTGTTCTGATAAGTGGTGGTAAGGGCATGGGAGAGTTCCTGAGCGACTTCATGCGGCTGTGTGTAGGCGATCGCAGCCCATTGTTGCGTTTTGGCGCGATCGCGGATGTCGATATCAGGGCTATTAAGCTGCTGTTGTACATAAGTCAGCAGAAAATCTGAGAGTTCCCGGAGACGTGTCTGCCCGAATCGAGCGTCGTGCTTTAGCTGATCCAGCAGGGCGGCGCGCACATCTCGATCCATTTCGTAAAGTTCGTGTCCCACTTCTTCGCACAGGCTGGAAAGCAACAGATCGGCAACCGCAACCCAGGGAATATCAAGCATCTCTCCCTGGATGTCCTGCTGAAAGTTTGCCCACAGACGATAGAGTAAGTCAGGCGTTAGCGCCAGGGGAAAAGCGGCATGGTACGCCAGGTGTAAATGTGCCTCGCCAAAGCGATCGCGAAACGCCCTTAGACGCGGATGCAGCACTGGTGGTTGAGACACTTCAAGCTTCATGAGCCAACTCCTGCAAAATTAGCATGAGGTTGTGTTTAAGGTGCGGTAAGTCTTGCTTAATCACTTTCCATACTTCACTCAAATTCACTTCCATGTAATCGTGAATGAGGACACCTCGAAAGCCTGCAATGCGTCGCCACGGAACTTCTGGATAATTCTGCTTCAACTCCTGAGAAACTCGTTTAGCAGCTTCTCCGATCACTTCAAAGTTGCGGATCACTCCATCCTGAAGCAAAACTGACTGAAAAAAGGCTACTCGTCCCGCTTGGATATATAGCTTAATTCGTTGAATCCTTTCAAGAATTTCGTTCAAATATAAGCGGTCATCGCTCACAGGGGAATCGCCTCACCCAAAATACGATCTCTAAAATACTCTCGTAACCCCTTAGCTGTGACTACATCGACCTTTCTTCCTAGCAGATCTTCCAAATCCTGAATCAGCGCAATCCGGTCAAGCAGGCTCCAATCTCGTTCAAGGTCGATCAAAAAATCTACGTCACTGTCCGATCGTGCCTCATTTCTTGCTACGGAACCGAAGAGCCGTACATTTGATGCACCATATTGGGCAGCGAGTTGAAGGATTTCTGCTCGTTTTGCTTGCACTAATTCACGAATGTTCATGGCTACGTCCTCGAATCTAGCTCAATCTTAGTCGAACGTCTTGATGTTTTTCCCCGCAGCACATCGATCGCTCCATCCAACCCTTGCTGACTCATTTCAAACATGGGGATCACATGCGCAATATCGCCTGCAGTAGTGCCAGCCCAGCGCGATCGGGGCATGGGATTCAGCCATGCAATGTAACGGACGTGCTGTTTCAGGTCGTCAATAAACGTTTTGGTGACTCGACGACGGCGGGAATTAAGACTACCCCGTGCCGATCCAGCATCGCTAAAGATGAGCACAGCGGTACGTGGATTGAGTTGGGCGAGAAAGTCATCGATCGCGACTGCTTCTTGATGCACAGGATCGTGATACACGTAGTCGGTGGGGCAGTTGTGGAAATAGTAGACGCTAGCATTGCCCAATCGTCCACCCTGCACGGCTGTTTCGATTAGCCGCTGCGACAGGCTGTGGAAAGGCACCATGGAGCCATCCTGATCGATCAGCAAGATCAGCTCTGTGCGGTTAATGCGACCAG
>Ga0070738_10008237_pt1 | contig 10102 bp, 8 predicted proteins | sample Coa_R2_2_FD_66446 | JGI IMG/M metagenome (GOLD analysis project Ga0070738, IMG submission 66446) | Surface soil microbial communities from Centralia Pennsylvania, which are recovering from an underground coalmine fire - Coalmine... | ecosystem: Environmental > Terrestrial > Soil > Unclassified ... | reverse complement strand
CCGGGAGACCGCGCGGTCACGCATCCACTAGCTCTCCCGGGCCCGGGAGACCGCGCGGTCACGCATCCACTAGCTCTCCCGGGCCCGGGAGACGGCGCGGTCACGCATCCACGACTTCTCCCGAGGCCCGGAGACCGCCCGGTCACGCATCCTTGACTTCTCCCGAGGCCGGGAGACGGCGCGGTCACGCATCCGTGAGCTCTCCCGGGACCGTGAGACGGCGCAGAAGCTCCGCCAGCTCGAAGAGAACGGAACCGCGAAGGCGCGAGGGCGCCAAGCGCCTGCCAGGCACGCTCTTGGCGCCTTGGCGGTTCCGTCCCTTCACCAGGTGACGAGTTTCACTTCTCGACCGGCGGATCGACCTCGACGCGGCCCTCGCTCTTGCCGAACGCCCACCGCAGCACCTCGCCGAGCTCGTGGGAGGTGTGCGTCTCGACCTTGCCTCCCTTGACGCGCGAGAGGCGGTAGCCGGCCTTCTCCTCCATGATCCGGCCGAGCTCGTGGCGGTCGAGGTCGTAGACGAAGAGCGTCGAGACGAGCTCGGCGGTCCCGCGGGCGAGGAAGCCGACGTGGCCGTGGCCCGCGATCGTGATCTTGCTGCCGAGCTCGAGCGCGAGGAGCCGGTCGAGCTGCCGCTTGTGCTTCTCGTCGAGGTCCACGAACTCGACGCCGGCCGCCCAGCGGTCGCTGCCCGCCGGGTCGCTCCGCGCCCAGCGGACGAGGCCGTCGATCTGGATCGCGCCGCGAAACGCCGGGTGGAGGATCTCGAGGACGATCCGCTCGTTCTTCTCGAAGGGCTCGCCCTTCACGACCATCTTGATCCCGGAGAGCGAGAGGTCGAGCACGACCTCGGCGGCGCGGCCGGGACCCTGGAAGACCTTGTGCTTCTTCGAAGCGACGCCGACCCGGGTGTGGCGCGTGCGGACCCTCGGGTGCGAGCGCTTGGCGTAACGGATCTCGACGGCCATGGGCGCCTCCGGGCTCCGTTTTACCTTCCGGAGAAGAGTCGAGAACAGAGTGCGCGAACGGGTCTCACACGCGTCGCGCGTCGAGGGCACCTCTTACGGCGCGTGATGGCCCAAACGACGCGGGCGGAGCCGCTTGAGCGCCCCGGTCATCCGGTTGCAGCGAGACGCTCCGGGTCTAGGCGCTTCCAGGATCGCGAGGCGCCGGTGTCGGTCGCGCGGATGTGGACGTGGACGACCTCGAGCGCGACGCCGCTCGTCGATCCCATCTCACCGGGCGCCCTCGGAGGCCTCCTCTACCGCTCCATGGGCTTCGCGGTCGGCCGTGACCCCGCGGCGAACGTCCCGACGGTCAACGGCATGGCGTGCCCGGTCGATGTCTCGCTCGCGAGCGGCACGGCCAAGGGCCAAGCGCCGTGGCTCATGCAGCAGTTCGGGCTCGCGTAGAGCACTCGGTGGCCCGGCCTCACCCGCGCGGAGGAGGAGGCATGACCTCCTTCGAGCCACGGGTCGCGGGCGCGCGGACCGCTATGGACGCGAGCCGCCGGTCGTGCGATCTTGTGGCCCCTCCGAGGCTTCGCGAGAGATGCCGATCATCAGGGTCAAGAACGGCCCCCACAAGGGCAACGAGCACGAGATCAAGGGCGAGACCCTCGTCATCGGGCGCGACGAGAACCCCGACGGGTTCCAGATCCTCGATCAAGGTATCTCGAGGCGCCACGCCGAGATCTTCCGGATCGGCGAGATGTACTTCATACGGGACCTCGGCTCGCGCAACGGCACGTTCGTGAACGAGGAGAAGATCTCGGAGGAGCTCCTCCGGGTCGGCGACGAGATCAAGATCGGCTCGACGATCCTCCTCTTCGAGGACCGCCGCGCCAAGAAGAAGACGACGAGCGACCGCGTCATCGAGCAGCACAAGCCCTTCGACGCCGTCGCCGCCACGACGACGATCAAGATCGACCTGAACGCCGCCCAGGACCAGGACCTCGCCCTCGAGCCCGGCGCCGACACGCACGAGTCGCGCGACCTCCAGGTCCTCTACAAGGTCGCGAAGACGATCGCATCGGAGCGCGACCTGAAGGGCCTCGCCAAGAAGGTCGTGAGGCTCGCGGGCGCCGCGGTCAACGCGGACCACGGCTACATCTTCATCAAGCACCCCGAGAAGGGCGAGCTCACGCTCGGCGGCAGCTACGAGAAGGGCCAGGAGGAGTCCGACTCCGGCTCGAACGAGGAGCCCGCCCAGGTCCCGCCCGCCGAGGGGCCCATGATCTCGCGCACGATCGTGCGCCGCGTCCTCCGCTTCGGGCGCGCGATCATGTCGTCCGACGCGAGCATGGACGATCGGTTCCGCGACCGCGGCTCGGTCGTCATGAAGCAGATCCGCTCCGTGATCTGCGCGCCGCTCGTCGCCATGGACCAGCTCTGCGGCGTCATCTACCTCTCCACGTCCAAGGTCGCCGAGGTCTTCTCGACCGAGGACCTCGAGCTCGTCACGGCGATCGGCATCCAGGCCGGCATGGCGATCCAGGGGATCACGCTCGCGCTCGCCCAGGAGAAGAACTACCTCGAGCTCGTGGGCTCGCTCGTCGCCGCGATCGAGATGCGCGACCCGCTCTCGCGCGGCCACAGCGAGCGCGTCGCGACCTACGCCTCGGGGATCGCGCAGGCCATGGGCCTCTCGCGCTCTCGCAATCGCCGCGTCCAGCTCGCCGCGCTGCTCCACAACATAGGCTCGATCTTCCTCTCGCCCGAAGAGCTCGCGCGGGAGAACGACCTCGAGGTCGACAAGAAGCGCATCGAGCTCGCGTCCAAGCTCCTCGAGAAGATGCAGGGCATGAGCTTCCTCCTCCCCGCGGTCCGCTATCACCGCGAGCGCTGGGACGGGAAGGGCTACCCCGACGCGCTCACGGGCGAGGACATCCCGATCGAGGCGCGGATCATCTCGGTCGCGAACGACCTCGACAAGTTCATCGAGTCGGCGAACGTCCGAGGCGAGGAGATCTCGAGCAAGGACGCGATCGCGAGGCTCACGGCGATCGGGGTTTCGATGTACGACCCCAAGGTCCTCGACGCGCTCATGACGGCGCACACCGAGGGCTGGCTCTACCAGCCGCCGGAGCGGGTCAAGGTCGGCTGACGAGCACGGCACGAACGGCGGACGATCTCTCCGACTCGTGAAGCGGTAAGAGGGAACCACCGAACGCACCGGGCGCGATTCGGCGACGGCCAAGCACCCGTCAAACGCAGAGCACGCGTCTAACGGGTCGTTTCCATGCCGTGGAGGAGAGTAGGCTCGCGCGACCGCCGCGGTCGCCTTACTTTGCGTCGGAGAGAGAGTCGAGCACCCGCTGCGCCTCGGCGTTCGGATCCTCCTTGTCGGCGAGGACGGCGACGACGGCGTGGAGGTTGCCTCCCATGGACAGGCGCAGGTGGAGGCGCCCCTTTCCCTCGGCGATGTCGGTCGAAGTCACGCGAATGCTCGAGGTTGCGGAGAGGGGCTTCGGCTCGGCGTGCTCCGCCTTCCAGCGATCGGCGATCGCGGCCTGGACGATCGCGAAGACGTCGTCGCGCGACCCCATGTTCGGGAGGAGCTTGATCGAGGCCGCCCAGTAGGTCCGGGCGGGATCGTGGAGCTCGAGGAGGATCGTGTCGCAGTCGAGGTGGAGCGTCTGCCGCTTCCTCGTCGTCACGTCGAGACGCTCCTGGAAGGTGTCGAGCTTGTCGGTCGGGAGCGAGACGGGGAAGCCCAGGTTGATGAACGTCTGCCAGGCGTCGCGAATCGGGGGCGGCGCGGACGGCGGCGGCGGCGGTGGAGGCGGCGCGGGGCTCTCCACCGGAGGCGGAGGAGGCGGGGGAGGAGCCGACGGGTCGACGGGAGGGGACGGTGGAGTCGGCGTGCCCGGCGGACTCGCGGGGGCCGTGACCGGCACGACGGCGGGCGGGGGTGCCGAGGGAGGCATGGTGATCCGCGTCGTGGACCACCAGCCAACGGACACCACGGCGACGATGACGGTGCCGCCCACGAGGGGCCCCCCGACGCTCGCCGCGAGCGCCTGCGGCGTCGGCTTCGCCGCGCCCCGCCCGCGGAACTTGAGGCCTCCTATGACCGCGAAGATGACCGCGAACGAGAGGACGCTCGAAGCGAAGCTCTGGTAGGCGGCCTTCTTGTAGAAGGGCTGGGGATCGTGGATTCCCTTGGTCTTCCCCACCACCGCGTCGAAGGTCGCGAGCTGCTCCTCCGACACGTCCTCGTCGACCGAGAACACGATCACCGCGTGCTCGGTCTCCCCGGGGACGATGTAGGTGACCGAGTGGACGCGCACGCTGCTCGAGTTCAGCCGGTTCGTGCGCAGGCGGGCGATCCACGTGCCCCTCGCCTCGATGGACCTCTTCTCCGTCACGGCGAAGCCGCCCCGCTTGAGCTCGGCCGCGAGATCGTCCGCGGGAATGGGCGCGCCCGGCACCACCTTGACGTTCATGTTCGACATGAAGTTGTTGCGGGACGTCTTCGGGGCGTAGGCGAAGAACGCCGGATGGGCCGCGCTGAGGGACGTCCTGGCCTCGACGGGCAGCGCATCGAAGCCTGGCGAGCCAGGTGTGCCGTCGGTCCAGTCCTCGGGGGCAACGAACGTGAACGTGGACTGCGCGTGGGCGCCCCGGGGGAGCGAGACCAGCAGGAGCGCGGAGACGGCGATCGTCGCGGAGCGCATGTCAGCCCGTCACTGCTGGATGGCGCCGGTGTCCACGACCTCGAAGTCGCTCCCGTGGAGCTGGCCGAGGGTGTGGAGGTTGCTGTCGCTCCAGCGCGAGTCGGGCGCGCCGCTGATGTACCAGCTGCTCCCGTTGTCGGCGACGACCATGCCGTACTTCTTGAGCGCGGTGAGGATCACCTGGACCTCGGGCGGGTAGCTCGTGATCACGGTGCTCGCCTTGAGCCTGACGCGGAGCCCCATGGGAGGAAGCGTCGTGTCGGCAACGCCCGCCTGGTGCGACGCGGGCGAGATGAAGCCGTTCTGGCTCGAGTTCACGGTGAAGCGGAGCGCGTGGTTGATGACGCCCTTCGTGACGGCCTCGTCGTAGCGGACGAGGCCCGCGAAGATCGGGAGACCGGCGGCGTCGGCCGACGTCCAGTGGATCGGGCGCTGGCCGGCGATCGGCTTCGTCAGGTCCCACTTCGCGCCGCAGGCCGCGCACCAGTTCGGGTCCGTCGCGCCGTAGCTGTTGGGCGCGTTCGGCGGGAACGTGCCGGCGCTCTCGTAGAGGATCATGTTGTCCTTGTCGATCACGAGCGTGTGCTGATCGCCACCGCCGTTCTGGGGCGGGATTTGGCCCGGGTTGAAGCCCTCGATGGGAGCGTTCGGCGGGAACGGGTAGGGACCGGGGTCGCTCTCGGAGCCGTAAAGGAGGAAGTCGATCGGCACCTTGGCCTGCGTCCCGGCGACGACGATGTAATTGATGCCGTTCGGGACGCCCTGGTAGGTGGTGCCGAAGTCGGCGTGGACCGCCGTGTTGAGCCCGATGCTGTTGATGTAGGTCGCCGACATCGCGTTGAGCGGGTAGCCCGAGATGTCGGTGTTCCAGGCGTCGGTCGCCGGGAAGACCTGCGAGGGCACGGGCAGGGCGCCGGCCTGGTCGGGGAGCGCCGGGTTGCTCCCCGGAGGCGGCGGAGGAGGCGGCGGGTTGCCCGGGGGAGGTGGCGGCGGGGGCGAGCCCGGCGGCGCGGGCGGGCTCAGCGGGACTCCGCCGCCTCCACCGCCACCGCCGCCGCCGCCACAGGCGGCGACTCCGACCGCGGCCCCGACGAGGACACAGGCGAGCGTCGTGTCGACACGGTTCATTCGGGCACCCCGACTCCCGACACTCTAGGCGCGAGGGGGGTGCCCTCGCCAATCAGCCGCGCCCGAAGCGGAGCTTCGAGCGCTCGCGAGCCTTCGCCGCCTCGACCTCGCGGTCGCGGGGCGGCGTCGTCGCGACGAGCTTCCGCAGCATGCGCTTCGAGACGGCGAAGATCTCCGTCACGGCGTCCTCGAAGGCGCGCTCGTTCGCCTTCGACGGCTTGCGCGTGCCCGCGATCTTGCGGACGAACTGGAGCGCGGCCGCCCGGATCTCGTCGTCGGTCGCGGGCGGCTCGTAGTTGAAGAGCGTCCGTATGTTCCTGCACATGTCAGAACCTGTAACTGATCATCCCCTTGAAGAGGACCGGCGCGATGACCTGGTCGCCCGTCGTGTGGATGTAGACCGGAACCTCGACGTCGAAGTAGACCATGACGGGGCCAAGGTCGAGCTCGACTCCCGGCGAGACGAGGAGCCGCTCGAACCCGGACGAGACCGGGCTCGCCGCCGCCTTGCCGCCGTCGCTCGTCCGCGCCGACTCGATGATCTGGGCGAGGGGCGAGAGGCGCACGTTCTCGACGATCGTCCAGGTCCAGAAGACGCCCATCGCGGCGTCGAACTCGACGCCCGGGTAGTAGCCGTCGCGGGAGAGGACGGGCGCGTCGAGCTGCGCCTGCGCGAACACGGTCCAGCCGCTCCAGAGCTCCTGGTGGAAGAAGACACCGAGGAGGACGTCGGTGCTCCCCGTGCCGAGCTCCGTGTCGCGGTCCACGTCCCCGTACGTGTCTTCGTAGGTGTAGCTCCCGGTCGGGAGCTTGAAGCCGAACGTGACCCCGAGCGAGTGGTCGTCGAGGAACCCGTCGTAGATCCCCTTCACGCGGAGGTCGCCGAGCTCGCTCCAGCGGATGTCCTCGATGTTGGTCCCGTCGGGGCCGCCCGTCGTCACGAAGTGCCGGTAGTCGTAGGAGGCCTCGACCTGGACGCCCCAGTCGGCCGTGATCATGTACTGCGCGCCGAGCGTCATGAAGTGCGTCTCGATCTGCTTGTCGCCGTTGTCCACTCCCGGCGCCCGGACGCTCCGGTGCCAGTTCTCATGCTGGTTCTGGTAGTCGTACTCGAGGAAGATCCTTCCTCCCTGGCCCGTCGGGAACATGCTCGAGCCCCCGACGTCGAAGATGTCGCAGCCGCACGCGCAGCCCAGCGCGGGGCTCGCCGCCGCGAGGACGCTCGCGAGCGATGCGGCGAGAACGGCAAGTCTCATGGTGTTGCTCTCCGGTTCGCGGTCCTGAAAAACGAGACGACGGCGCGGGCGCGCGGGGCGCCCGGCCGGACGAACGGCTCGCTGGCACGACCGCGTCTAGACCGGGACCTTCGCCGGAGGATCGAGGAGAGCGGAGATCGCGCCGCCCTTCACGGCGGCGAAAGGAGCGAGAGCGCCCGGGGCCTCGAGCGCGAGGACGACGCGCGGCGGGCTCTGGTGGTCGGGTCCGCCGTCGGTCGGCGTGGCGGGCGCGTCGTCGTCACCGCATCGGCTCACGGACGGGCCCGGCGGCTTCGGATCGCCGCGGGAGCAGCAGCAGCTCGTGCCGCACTTCCCGGGACCGCAGCAGCAGCAAGCGGTCCCGGCCTTCTTCGGGAGGAACGCGTCCACCGCGGCGGGCGCGAGGCGCGTGCCGCCGAGGAGGTAGACGAGAGCCAGGAGCAGGATGATGAGACGGCGCCCCGTCATGACGGGAGCGAGGGTATCAAACGGAACGGTCCCCTCAATGCTCCTTCAGAGCCACCGCCGCTTCCGCCAGGGCGTGAGCCTCGCCGGCGGTATCACCACGCGCGGCTGTCCCGGCCCCGACCAGCTGAGGCGCGCGATCGCCGCCCCGCCGCGCTGATAGAACTCGAACACGATCGGGACTTCCTGGCCCTCCTCGAGCTGGAGCTTCACGGTGTACTCCGTCTCGCCCTGATCCACCCAGTGATCGATGACCTTCCGGCCGCCGACCCAGAGGCGGCCGCCGTCATCGACCGAGATGCGGAGCGTCCACTCTCCCGTCGTCGGGATCTGGACCGTGCCGCGCCAGCGCACGGAGAAGTCCGTCGTTCCGAGCCCCGTCGCCGGAGGGTGGTCCGTCCAGTTGAAGTCTATGAAGGGATCGTCGCGCTCGGCGACGAGGCGGTCGAAGTTCGTGCCGGCGTAGTACTCGCCGTGGAGGCCGTGGGCGGGCGGCAGGGGCGTCTTCGGTAGGCCACGGATCCACTGCTCGATGAGCGCGGCGCCCGCCTCGTCGGTGCGAGCGACCGCGAGGGGCGGCATCCGCCGCTCGTCCGCGCGGCGGAGACGCTCGAGGAGGACGGAGCGCGAGGGGTCGCCGCTCCTCACCACGCGAGCGTCCTGGAGCCCGAGCGGCTCGGCGACGTCGCCGTCGAGGATCCCGGTCTCGACGAGGGGCGTCGTCGCGCGCGCGTCGAACCAGCCACGGGCGCTCCCGTTGGGAGCGTGGCAGTGCATGCAGTTGGCGTCGAGGTAGGAGCGGACGCGCGCCTCGAGCGGCGCGCTCTCGTCCCGCGGGTCCACGAGGGCCTCGATCCGCGCGCCCTCGGGGATCGTGACGAGCCCCTTCTTCTTCCAGGCGTCGAGCTGGCCGCCCTTCGCGAGCTGCCGTGTCCTCGCGCCGAGGACCCAGCCCGCCTGCGACGTGTGGCACTTGAGGCAGTCGTCGCGGCTCGGGAACGTCCAGCCGCCGGGACCGCGCTCCGGCGTGACCCCCGCGAGCAGGTCGGCGTCCTTCTGGTCCTCCCGCCACCGGTAGGTGAGCCCGTAGACCTCGTCGCCCACGACGAGGATGCGCGTCTCGAGGCGCCGCCCGTCACGCTCGAAGTGCTTCACGAAGACGGTGCCCGGCGCGAACCGCCACGCGTCGCGCTCCGTGAACTGGGCGGGCCGGGGAGCCGAGATCCAGCGCTTCTTGCTCGCGCCGTCGGACCAGAGCGGCGACGTCACGTCGTAGGCGACGAGCCCCTTCGCGGGCTCGAGCGTCGCGAGGTCGGCGAAGGCGCCCGTCTGCGAGAGGAGCGCGGGCGGCGGGACCGGCGCGTGCTCGGCGCGGGCGAGCTTGTAGATGTGTCCCTCGTCGCCGAACTGGAGGAGGTAGAGCTCGTTCTTCTGGTCGACCCCGAACGACGTGAGGCCCGCCCCGTACGAGACGTTCGGCGCCTGCGGGAGCGTCGCGAGCCGCATGGCGCGGACGGGTTTCCCGGGCTCCTCCTCGAGCGCCCAGATCGCCCCGGAGAGGTCGCCGAAGACGTACTTTCCGGTGAGGTCCGGGGCGCACTGCTGGCCGCGGTAGACGTAGCCGCCGATCACGCAGTAGCCCTGGCTCCGGTCGTACTCCCAGATCGGGCCCTTCTCGGTGCCGACGACCTTGTTGGGGCGGGGACCGTGGTCGCGCGAGCCTTCCTTCCAGCGCCACTGGTAGTTGCAGCCCTTCTCGACGACGTCGACCTCCTCGATCGTCGCGTCGCCCACGTCGCCGGCCCAGATCCTCCTGGTCGGGGGGTCGTAGGTCATGCGGTGCGGGTTGCGGAACCCGATCGCCCAGAACTCCTCGAGCGCGCCCTCGACGCCGACCCAGGGGTTGTCGTTGGGGATCGTGTAATGAGCGGTCTTGCCGTTCAGGGGCTGCTTCTTGATCGGGTGGCTCCGCTCGGGCTTCTCGTCGACGTCGATCCTCAGGACGCCCGAGAAGAGCGAGCGGTCGATGTGGTTCTCGTTCCCGAAGTCGGCGCCCTCGTCTCCGAGCGAGAGGTAGAGGAAGCCCTCCTCCGTGAAGAACATGCCGCCTCCGTTGTGCCAGAGGTGGCGGTCGTGCTGATCGATGAGGACGAGCTCGCTGTCGGGGTCGAGCGCGTCCTGGCCGTCCGGGAGGGTGAAGCGGGAGAGGCGGTCCGTCATGTCGCCCGGGGGAGCGTTGGGCCGCCCGCGAGGCGTATTGATCGGGTGGTCCGTGTGCATGTACCAGATGTAGACGTGGCCCCGGTTCGGCGAGCCGGCGAGGCCGAAGTCCGGGTGGAACGCGATGCCGAGGAGCCCGGAGTCGTCCCAGCCCTGGCAGTGGGCCGTGAGGTCGATGAAGAGGTGCTTCTCGGACTGCTTGGGGTCGTTCTCGAACCACCAGAGCTGGCCCTGGCGGGTGAGGACGTAGAGCCGGTTCGAGCGGGGCGCCGGGAACAGGCCCGTCATGTCCTTGAAGGCGAGGTTCGGGAACGCCTGCACGAGCGCCCAGGGGTCGGACTCGCGCGGAGAGTGC
>Ga0070738_10008235_pt1 | contig 10103 bp, 5 predicted proteins | sample Coa_R2_2_FD_66446 | JGI IMG/M metagenome (GOLD analysis project Ga0070738, IMG submission 66446) | Surface soil microbial communities from Centralia Pennsylvania, which are recovering from an underground coalmine fire - Coalmine... | ecosystem: Environmental > Terrestrial > Soil > Unclassified ... | reverse complement strand
TTGGAGACGGTGGCCTCGTGGCCGATCTCGGTGCGGTTCTCCTCGACGCGGATGGTCGGGTAGGTGTCCGTGCGGGCTTCCTCGTCGAGCAGCAGCGCGTCACAGCGCACGCTGGATTTGGTGTGATGCGCGCCCGGATTGACGCGCACCAGCCCGCGATAGGAGGCGCGACCGGTACCCTTCGAGACCGACTTCGAGAGAATCTGCGAGGTCGTGTGCGGCGCGAGGTGGGTGATCTTGGCCCCGGCATCCTGGTGCTGCCCGTCGCCGGCGAAGGCGACCGAAAGCACGTCACCGCGCGCGCCCGGCTCCATCAGCAGGACGGCGGGATACTTCATCGTGACTTTCGAGTTGTGGACAATGAAGCCCTGAGAAACGAAGTTGCCGGTTCCCTCAACCTCAATATCCCAGGTCGGCACCTCGATGCCCGATGATTCGGAGACATCGACATCCACGATCTCAACCGTTTCTGGCAGTTCAATCGAGGAGCGGCCTACGGCTCGATTCATGGGCTGTGTTGGAGCTTCCTGCTCGGCTTGCAGCCGTAGTACCGTACTTACCTGCTGGCAGATGCGCGGATCGGCAGCGAATACCAGGCGGTAGGAACCGTGCGCGACGCAGGTCTGGCCCATGATCTCGACCTGCCTGGGTTCGGCAAACTCCGTGTGCAGGCGAGAGGTAATGCCCAGGGTGACAAGCAGCGAGGCGATGTCTTCCAGCAGCCCGCGATTGGCGGACTTCAGGCTGAAGCGGCCTTTCACCACACAGCCATCAGCGTCGAGATAGCCAGCGATGAAGGCGACGCGCTGCGACTCTGGCAGCGACCAGACCCACTGTGGGACGCGCTTCGTCGTGGCCTTGCCGCTGAAGCCGTTCAGGTGGAAGAACTCGGCCAGTTCTTTGTTGTTCCAGGCGAGATGATGTCCATCGGCCCGCTCGGTAGGAACGGCGTCGACCAGAGCAGTCATAGTTTCTACCAGTCGTCCGCGCGCCCGGTCAGTGGTAGGCGTAGAGAAGCCGACCTTCGCGAAGCGCGTGACTCCCTCGGTTTGTGCCGGGGCCACTTCGATGTTGCCGTCGCCCGTCCAGTAGCCAAAGAGCCACATCAGGCTATCAGTTGTCTCCTGCACCTGCATCATGCGCGAGGAACGGGTACGAGTCATCGTCAGTTCTGAAGCGTACTGATTCTTCGAGGCAAACTCCGTCGTCAGCGCGGGCATTTGCAGTTGATAGGGCGTGCCGTAGTCAATGGATGTGCGCGGGATAATCGCTTCTTGCAAATGGTCGGCGCGGACATAGGCCAGTCGGTAGCGACCCAGCTTTTTCGGCGCACTGGCGTCATAGACGTATGAGAAGAACGGGTGATTCGCGGTGACGCGCAGCTTGCGCTCGCCAATCGAGACCGTGTGTACTGGCTGGTGGCCGGAGAAGCGTTTGCCCTTGACGGTGCGGAAAACCAGTTGCCCCGTTTTCTCATCGTAGGAAAGCACCTTCTCACCAACATTGAGCTGCTCAATTGGCTTCATACCCGTCGGTGTGGTAACAAGCGAGCCTTCCGCCAGACAGCCCAGATTCCCATCAACCCATTCCATTGTCGCATCACCATAGGCAGCGGCGCGTTTCGTCACCAGGTTGTAGACGTTCTTCGACCAGTTCTGGATGGTCGTGTAGCGCACGCGAGCGCCGCGCATGACCTTGATCTCGACGACGGCGCTGTGCAGGCTGTCGCTGGTGTAGGTTGGCGCGGTGCAGTTGTGAGAAACAACGCCCTCGGCAACATACGACTCGTCCTCCTCAACTGAGAAGTTGTAGACGGTGGCGTCCATTTCCTCAATTTCAATGGAGCGAATCGGCACATAGAGGTACTGCTCATCCAGAGCGAAAGGCGAGCCTTCCTTCTTACCGGCAGGTGCAGGATAACCTACAATCTTGCCAAATTGCTCGTTCCAGGGTGAAGCTATCACAACTGCGTAGATTGGCCGACGCGGCTCCGCACGATCCTGAAGGTTGATCGAGGCGGCAACGCCCAGGCGCAGCAGTGCGTCGCGGAAGGCATATGCCAGTTCTGCTGAGACCGTATTGAAACGGAACATGTTCTTGTGGGCGTCGTAGCTACCATCGCCGCACCAGATGCCGCGTACCCATTGAGCGAGATGCTCTCTGGGGGCATTGCGGATGAAATCCGGCACTTGCTTTTCGAAGACGGTTGAGCCAAAGGTGCGTGCGAAAGCGCGGGCGACCTCCGTGGAGCAGAGGACAAGCGTTTGACCATTCTGGCGTGGCTTATGCTCTATAGGGGCCTTGCCAAAGAATCGCTCAAGCAACTCCTGAGTGTCTTCCAGGAAGGCTTTCTCCTCAGCATGGAACGAGAAGGTGAGATAATGTTCGTTATCCACATGCCCTTCAGCATGATAATAGCCCACAAGACGGAAGAAATCAGGATCAAGGGGGAACGTCACAGTCTTTTCGATAGCCTCATGGCGACCACGACCTAGCGGTACCGATACAGCCAGATCATCCTCTGTCTCCTGCTCAACCTGTGGCACCGGAATGACCAGGTAATCGCCCGGCTTCACCTCAGATGCCTGTAGCCACTCAGGCCGGTACGTCTCGTTGCGGTACTCTGCCTTTTTCCGCCGTACAACGAGGAGTGGATGCTCCTCGGTGATGTGCAGTGTGCGCCAGTTATCGCCGAAGAATTTGATGTTATAGATCGTTCCCTGATAAGGACGCTGCATCGTGTGGTAGACGCGACGGTAGCGTCCTTGATGGGTGAAAACCTCGTCCCCTTCCTCAATCTCTTCAATGGGTTTTTCCCCATCCCGCGTTCGCACCAGCGCCCCTGCCAGGAAGCAGCCCTCGACATAATGCACGTAGGAACCAGGAGCGGCAATAATCAGCGTGCGCTCGAACTGGCCCATGTTTTTGGTGTTGATGCGGAAGTAGGCTTGCAGCGGAATCTCGACATGCACGCCTTCCGGCACGTAGACAAAGCTGCCGCCGCTCCAGACCGCGCTGTTGAGCGAGGCGAACTTGTTGTCGGAGGGCGGAACAACCGTGCCGAAGTGTTCCTTCACAATGTCGGGGTAGAGGCGCAGGGCCGTATCCATATCGGTGAAGATGACGCCCAGCTTCTCCAGGTCTTCGCGCACCTTGTGATAGACGGCCTCACTCTCGTACTGAGCTGTCACGCCGGCCAGGTACTTACGCTCGGCCTGCGGAATGCCCAGACGGTCAAATGTCTCCTTGATCTCGCTTGGCACCTCTTCCCAGGTCTTGCCCTGTTCCTGCATCGGCTTGACATAGTAGTAGATATCGTCGAAGTTGATGCCGGACAGGTCGGCGCCCCAGGTGGGCATCGGGCGTTTCTCGAAGAGGTCGAGGCTCTTGAGGCGGAACTTGCGCATCCAATCCGGCTCGCCCTTCATTTCAGAGATCTGCTCGACAATCTTGCGATTCAGGCCCTTCTCAGACTTGAATACATAATTTTCAGGAACATGAAATCCAGGACTATACTCCTGCTGTTCCAGATCGAATGCCTGACTCATACAATTCACTCCATCTGCTGGCTTGATTCGTAAACGGAAAATTCCTGCCAGAAAGCCCCTGCTTCCTGAACGCTCATAATCCTTACTACTCTACTCGGATTTGTTTGTATTATAGGCTCTCAGTCTCTCGCTGTCAAGGTTAGCGGGAAATTTGCCGTCAGAAAGGGCGATAAAAATACTTGACAGAACGCAACTGCCTGAGTATGATAACAATGGGCCTGGAGAGGTTATTCCTCTCTCAATCCGCCAGATAAGCGCCCGTAGCTCAGTGGAGAGAGCGTCGGTCTTCTAAACCGTAGGTCGTGGGTTCGAATCCCGCCGGGCGCGCCACACAAGAGGGATCCCGCTTATAGATCGCCTGTAAGCGGGATCCCTCTTTCTATTTCAGCACCTATACTTCCGCTAGAAATCGCGACGTGCGTGCAGGGCGCGCATTTTCTTGCGGGCGATGGAGAGGGAGGTGCGATGGCTGCGCTGCTGGTTGGCATTGGTTGGCATGCTGGCGCCCTCGACGTCGGCTCCCTGCCCTTGCAGCTTCTCGATGAAGGGGAGCAGGTCGTCGATGTGCTTCTTCAGCGAGTAGAGCATGGCCTGCTGCTGTACCGTCGGCAGCTCAAGCACGCCTCTGGCCAGCAGTTCCATACAATCATTGAAACTCTCTTCCTGTGCCAGCAGCGCGGCGGGGTCTTGTTCTTCCTGACGTCGCGTGAAAAGCGGCTGGCCCTCATAGCATTCGCCCTCCTCGTTCACGGGCAATGCCAGCGCGGGTTTCTGTTCGCGCACCATATCCACTGAGACAGTGGCGGCAACCTGGCGGATATACGCCCGAACCGCCGTGATATCCTGCTTCAGCGAGATAAGCCAGAGCTTGATGCGAATGCGCTGCGCTAATTCGTCAATGTCGTCTGTCACGCTCTCCGGGTGAGTTCGGTCGCGTGGGACTTTTTTGCGCGCTAAGCTGACAATGTACTCGTCGTTTTCAAGCAGTAACTGTTCTTCCCGGCTTATTGCTCCCACTGGCGGCGTTCTTCGTTTTCCATCTCCATCGTGGCACATAACTGCCCGCTCCTTTCATAATGGAAGGGGTATTGCATGTACTGTTTTACATGCAATTTCAATGGTACTCTTAGCCTGATCGATCTGCTTACGATGTAGACAAAACACGAACTTCATACTATACTCTCATAAGGGAGATTTTTCTTTACTCAGGAGTTTACCAGCAAGAGAAGGAGAATAGGTGCGAACATTCGTACATTTGTTTGCAGTAACCGTGCAACAACGGGTAATGTATACTGATGTATGATTGCTGTGTACATAAACCGTTTGTTGTACGAGTAAAACCCTGCTATGTACCGACCCCCTGTATGACCTGTACGTTCTGTACAAAAGTGTATGAATCTGATGGGTGTTGTACGCGCGATATGTGCTAACCTGTTACGGGTTAGGAAAGGATCAGGAAGAGGAAAACCATGCCTTCTTCAGCAAGCTTTCCTGAAAACTTGAGGATGTACCGAAGGAATCACGGGTTGACCCAGACAGCTCTGGCGCAACGGTTACATTTTTCGCCGGAGACGATCTCGGCGTGGGAGCGTGGTATACGCAGGCCACACATGCAACAGATACCGCACCTGGCTCGTCTAATGGGAATCGAAGCTGAAAAGCTTTTGCAGTCCATTGGCGCGGAGCTGGACGAGGCTCGAGAGAGTCGGCCACAGCCCAGGGCTGCGAGTTCGCATGATGCCGTTGTGCGCTTTGAGAGCCAGAGAGCGTGTGAAGATGCGATTCGGGAAGCAGCCGGTATGACAGAGAGAGCGAAAATATTGACCATCAGAGGAGAAAAATATTTCATGGGGTCGCGCAGCCTGTTGTACCATCTCTGTGTTCCCAGGCGCAATGGCCCTGTTGTCAGCGTCAAAGTGCTGGTTCTCTCGCCCGATTCTGCGCATATTTCGCCGGAACTGGCTGCTCATCTGGATCATGAATCGGCAGAGGAGATTCGCGATAAGATGCGTCATTCGCTGGACAATCTACGCTACCATGCCCGGCATAATAAGGATTTTCTCGTGCGCTGCTATCAGGAGTCACCTAATTTTAAGCTGCTGTTGTTCGATAGTACGCTCTTCGTCAGTTCCTTTGTGGATGGTGGGCCGAAGCACGATCATAGTACGCCGGTGTTCCAGATGATGCGCGAAGGCAATCCACTTGTTCCAGGCTTTGAACGCTATTTTGACGATTTATGGGCGCGTAGTTCGTCTTCTGAGTGAGGCGCTGGCGGGGGTGCGCTATGCCTGATAGACCTGGCAAAGAGACCCTGGTGAGTGTAGATGAGCTACTGGCTTATCTACAAAAGCAGGGACGATTTTCTCAGCACGAACTGGCTCTGCTGGAAGAAGCCTGCCTGTTTGCGCAGCGTCACTATACCCATCTCACTCACCCTACCGGCAACCCCTACCTCTCCTACGCCTGTGGCGTTGCCAGAATGCTGGCTGTCCTGGAAGCCGAGGCTCCCACTATCGCCGCCTCACTGCTGTGTCCACCATCTCCGGTAGAGAGAACGATTGTTGATGAATTGAAATCCCACTTTCAAAATGACCCTGCCCTGCTCGACCTCATTGATGAGCTATTGTACCTGGATCAACTCGAATGGGATATCTGGACCACACAGCAGAGTGAATCCCATGCGTGCAGGGAACGCAAAAAAATCATTCGTAAAATGTACCTGCTCACCATTGATGAGATGCCGGGTACGGACGACATACAGAGTGAGGCCGCTGCCGCCCATTTTCAGAAACGAGAAAAGCAAATAGCGCATCTCATGGATATGTTTTTCGTGGCCGTGAGCGATTTTCGCCCGCTCCTGATAAAGCTGGCCGATCGCCTGCTGCTGATGCGCCTGCTGAAAGATACTGATGCTGCTGTAAAAGAGCGATTGGACTATATTTCACTGGCGAAGATCACTTTAGCTGTCTATGCGCCCATTGCCGATCGATTGGGCATCTGGCGCCTTAAATCCGAACTTGAGGATATGGCTTTTCGCCTGCTCAATCCCGCTCTCTATAAAGAGATAGGGGAACGGTTGAAGGCTAGCAAACAGCAGCGCGAGCAGACGATCACACAGGAAATTATTCCGGCTATCAAGGATATGCTGGACGAATTCGGTGTTGAAGCGTTCATTTCCGGGCGCGCAAAACATATTTATGGTGTATATCAAAAGATGGTTGCCAGGCAACTTAACTGGGAGCAGTTGAATGATCTGCTGGGGATTCGTATTCTGGTAGCGACGATTGAGCAGTGTTATGAGGTGCTGAATATTATTCATGCTTTCTGGGAGCCGAAAACGGATTTCTATGATGGACAATCGGGCAGAGATTGGATCGCGACTCCTAAAGAGAACCTGTATCAATCGCTGCACACAACGATCATGATGGGCCAGAAAATCGTCGAAGTGCAGATTCGTACCTATGGCATGCACGAAATAGCCGAGTATGGTGTAACATCCGTGACTTACGCGGCCCACTGGCGCTATAAAGAGAGCAAAGCGTACAGAAAAGGGAAGCTGCCTAGAGAAATAGCCAATCAAGAGAGAGGTTTGATGCTTGTTGAATTGAACAAAACGTTGGAGAGCCTCTCGCAAGAGCCTCGGCCCGTTCACCGGGACCTGGTGCCATTACAGAAAGAGCGTCTCAAAGATCGAATATTTGTGATTACGCCGAAGGGGCATGTACTCGATTTTCTCGCAGGCGCCACCCCGCTTGACTTCGCCTATCGCATTCACAGCGATCTGGGTAACAACTTTGCCGGTGCGAAGGTAGACGATCATATTGTGCGTATGGATTATAAGCTGAAAAACGGCCAGATTGTTGAACTGATTACTTCCCGCATGGGCCGAGGCCCCAGCCCCAACTGGCTGATGATCAGCCGCAATGAAAAGGGAGAGAGCGGCTATGTATTTATACGCACGCCGCAGGCCCGCCGCAAAATTTTAAGCGAGTTGAATAAACAGAGGAAGCAGGGCGAGGTACATAGTAACAACAGGAAACAGAAGCCATCCTCTTCCAGAGAGCATAGCAGGACTTCCTGACGAGGAAGGATGACCTGCCACGTTCACGATCTCCACGCCGCCGTCTCGGAGTCTTGCCCCTCCACTGCCGCGAGAGATAAGGGCAGGGTGATGGAGAAGGTGCTGCCGCTGCCGGGGCTGCTTTGCACGTGGATGGCGCCGCCGTGACTCTCGACGATTCTATGAGAGATGTAGAGGCCCAGCCCTAAGCCGACGCGGGATCCCGTCTGCGGCTCGATGCCAGGGACGCGGTAGAAACGCTCGAAGAGGTGAGGAAGCATCTCCTGGGGGATGCCAACCCCTCTATCGCTCACAGAGATGATGCACGCCTCTCCTTTGCGTATCAGTTTCAGGGTAATGGGCGCGCCTTCCGGCGAATATTTCTGCGCGTTGGCGAGCAGATTGAGGATCGCCTGGCTGATGCGCTCGACATCTATTTCAACCTCAATCGGCTCGTCCGGTTTTTCAAGTTTGACGGTGGGTGTTGGCAGCGTGCCTGCGACAAATTCTTCGATCAGCCGCTGGCAGAGCGTGACGAGATCGCAGCGGGTGAGGTGCAGGACGAACATACCGGTGGTAATCAGCGAGGTGTTCAGCAGGTCGTTGACCAGCAGTTCCATGCGGCGTATCGAACGCTCGATGCTGGCGAGGGATGAGGCTTCGCTAGAGCCAGCGCGTTCCAGCCGACGGCGCAGCAGTTGTACCATGCCCTTTAAGCTCGCGAGCGGCGTCTTGAGTTCGTGCGAGGCGATGCTGAGAAATTCGTCTTTGGCGGCGTTGGCCTCAATCAGTTCGCGTGTGCGTTCCTGGACGGTCTGTTCGAGCGAGCGCGCGTGTTGTTCCAGCATCTGCTGCTGCGCCAGCACCTGGCGGCGCAGGTTGTGCGTCTGCACGGCGCGCAGCAAGGCGGCGACGAAGTAGTCGCGGTCAATCGGCTTCTGGATGAAGTCATACGCGCCGCCGCGCAGGGCCTGGATGGCCAGGTTGTGTTCGCCGTGTCCGGTGATGAGCAGCGTAGGTGTCTCCGGGCGCAGGGTCTTGATCTGTGCCAGCAGGGCCAGACCGTCTATGCCGGGCATTTTGATGTCGCTGACGATGGCGTCGTAATCGTTCTGCTCGATCAGAGAAAAGGCTTTCGGCGCGGAGTCGGAGGTGTCAATCTGGATACCTTTGATGCGCAGGCGCAGGGCCTGGGGCAGCGCCTGTAGCAGGGCGGTATCGTCATCAACAATCAGGATATATGGTGCATGAGTATCGCTCATCTCCCTCTCTCCGTTCATCCTTGCTGCAAGGGGAGCTGGATCAGGAAAACGGCCCCCTCGCCGGGGTGATTTTCCACGCTGATCGCCCCCTGGTGGTCTTTGATAATACCATAGGTGATCGAGAGGCCCAGACCCGTTCCCGTGCCAACTTCTTTTGTCGTAAAGAAGGGGTCAAAGATACGCTGCTCAAGCCCGATAGGAATGCCGGGGCCGCTATCGCGGAAACTGATTTCCAGCAGATTGTTTTGCTGCGTGCAGGTAATGGTGATAGCTTTGTGTGCCACGTCGGCCACAGCGTCGCGGGCGTTGGTCAGTAAATTGATGAAGACCTGTTCCAGTTGAATGGCATTGCCCATCACCACCAGCTCTTCTGGCGGCAGATGCAACTGCACGTCGATTTCGCGCAGGCGCAGCTGCTCCTGCATCAGTGAAAGCGCGCTCTGAATGACCTGCGCGATGCTCACCGGCTCGTAGCTGACCGAGGCTGCGCGTCCGAAGGTGCGCAGGTGCGAGATGATCTCGGTCGCCTTGCGTACCTGCTGCATCGCGTTCTGCAATTCGCGCAGCACGCGCTCAGGGTCGCTTTCAACGATATTGAGTTCGATCAGGTCGATGGCATTGCCGATAAAGAGACCAATGTTGTTCAGGGGATTGTTCAGTTCGTGGGCGACGCCGGTGGTGAGTTCGCCCAGCGTCGCCAGCTTGCCGGCCTGAACCAGTTGCTCCTGCTTTTCGCGCAGCTCCTGCTCGCGTCGCTTGACCGCTTCGGTCGTCTCCTTGAGGTCGCTCATGATATGAATCATGGCTTTGCGGCTGTTTTCCAGGCGGATGTTGGACTGGTGGGAGTCCTGCAAGATGTGCAGCAAGGCGCGTCGCGAATTGTCCAGCCGCTCGGTCTGGCGCGCCAGGCGGCGGCGATCCTGCTCGTAGTCGGCCAGAATATGGATCATCGCCTTGCGCTGGTCGGCCAGCTTGCGATTGACATTGTTCAGATCGGCCAGAATGTGCATGAGGGCGCGTCGCCGCTCCTCGCCCTTGCGTACCCGCATTTCCAGCGCGTTCTTCTGATCCAGCAGGTAGCCGTATGCCTCGCGCAATTCCTCTAGTTCCTGCTCCAGCTCTCTGGTGGGGCGCGTCGGTTCTGTCGGCGCTGTATCTGCGATCATGTCAGCTACCACTTCGGGGGCTACGTCCATCGGCTCTGTCCCCGGCTCTGTTTTTCCAGTTCCTTCT
>Ga0070738_10008234_pt1 | contig 10104 bp, 8 predicted proteins | sample Coa_R2_2_FD_66446 | JGI IMG/M metagenome (GOLD analysis project Ga0070738, IMG submission 66446) | Surface soil microbial communities from Centralia Pennsylvania, which are recovering from an underground coalmine fire - Coalmine... | ecosystem: Environmental > Terrestrial > Soil > Unclassified ... | reverse complement strand
CGCTCCTGGATGAGCGCCACGAGGGCGTCCACGGGAGAGTCGTCGTAGGCGAAGCAGGGGACCGGCCCCGAGGTGCCCTCGTCGCAGAACGCGGCCGGCACCTCGTTGAGCGGAGCGAAGCCGCGGAGCGGGGCTCCGATCGGCTGCTCGAGGACCACGGCCTCGAGCACGATCTTGGCCGGAGCCCGGTCGAGCTCGGCGATCCGCTGGGCGACCCGCTCGAGCGTGCGCGCCTCGTCGCAGACGCGGAGCGCGTTCGACGCGAGGTCGGCCTCGAGGGAGCCGACCGGCGTGAGGAGCTTCGCGATCTCGCGCGCGACCGCGTCCTCGGTGACCGCGGCGGTCGAGGAGACGCCCGCGATGGCGTGGTGGGCGAGCCGGAAGGTCCGCTCGTCGAAGCGCGGCGCCTCGATCCGCTCGAGCCACGACTTGACGATCGCGTGGTCGGCCGGGCTCGCCGTCACGAGGAGCTCGTGCTCGGTCGGGAGCGCGTCGGCGACGGCGCGCGCGCTCGTGATCGAGGCGATCCCCGCGACGGCGTCCGCGACGACGAGGCGGTTGACGAGGTAGAGACGCGCGACGGGCTCGACGGAGGGCGGCACCGGGCCCGCGCCGCGCTTCGAGATCACCGTGCGCGTCCCGGCGAGCTCCTTCTTGTAGCTGTAGAGGTCGAGGAGCTGGTCGAACGCCTCGGAGGGGGCGAGGGGGTTGAAGCTCAGGCTCACCCGCTCGGGCATGTCGTCGGGCAGGACGAGGGTCAGGCCTTGACGGGCCGCGAGCGCCTTCAAGACGGTCGCGAGCGGAGCGTCGCGGAGCTCGAGGCTGACCTTCTCATCCTTCCTGGGCGCATCCTGGGAGTAGGCCGCCGGCACGGCGAGCGCCGCGAGCGAGAAGAGTACGAGCCAGGAACGCGTCACCACGAACCCCCGGGCGCGCATTATGACGAGCCACGCACCGCCAAGCAATCTTGCATGGGCGAGGCCTCTCCACGTATTCTCTCCGCCGGGGGATTCTTGGCGACGTTGCGCACGGCAGTCTTCATCTCCGTCTGCGTGCTGGGGACGGCATCGCTCCACGCCGACGACGACCTCGAGTCGTTCGCCGATCTCTACACGCCGGATGGCCTCACGCTCAGGGCCGGCGCGACGCACGAGCGCCACCGGACCGGCGACACGAGGCAGCGCCTCCTCGCCGCGCACGAGCACGATCCGAGCGACGACGCCGCGACGCTCCGCCTCGCGGTCTTCGAGGCGCGGACGGGGAGCGAGAAACAGGCGCTCGACCTCCTCGCGACGATCGGCGCCGTCTCGTCCTACCGGGCGCTCGCGCTCTACGACGTGGGTCTCATCCGGCTCGCGAAGGGCGAGGTCGCGAAGGCCCGGACGGCGTTCGCCGACGCCGCCGCGGTCGGCTCCCACGCCGAGCCCGCGATCGCGCTCGGGATCGCCTGTCTGAGGATGGGCGACAAGCGCGGCGCCGCGGACGCCTTCGCCGAGGCCGAGAAGCGGACGAGCGGCGCGCTCGCCGCGTCCTGCGCGCTCCGCGCGGGCAAGCTCGAGGAGGCGCTCGGCGACCTCGAAGCCGCCGCCCAGGCCTACGAGCGCGCCTCGGCGCCGCGTGTCGATCCCGCGGCGGGCATTGTGCCGGCGCTCGCCCCTCCGTCGGCCGGTGCGTGGGCCGACGAGGGACGCGCCCTCCTCCGGCTCGGACGCGCCGCCGACGCGGCGGCTGCCTACGAGAAGGCCTTGCAGGCGAAGGACGACCCCGAGGTCCGCTTCCACTACGGCCTCGCCCTCGCGCTCTCCGGCAAGCCCGCCGACAAGGAGGTCGAGGCTCTCGCGAAGGGCCGCCCCGACCTCTCCCGCAAGCTCGCCGAGATCGCGGCGAGAGGGGGGCACTAGCCCATGCACCCCGAAGAAGATCCGGACGAGGTCGACCAGAGCTACCGCGACGCCTTCTCGGGCCTCTTCGGCGAGGAGCCCGAGGAGTCCCTCGAGCCCGAGGAAGCCAAGGCGCCCAAGGCCAGCAAGGCGCCTGAGCGCCGCCCGGATCCGTCGCCCGAGGAGCTCGACGAGAACGCCATGACGGGCGAGCTCGCGGGCCTGCTCCCGCCGGCCTCGATCCTCCCGCCCGCGCCCCTCGAGGCGCCCGCGCCCGAGAAGGAGCCCGAGTTCGCGAGCTCCGTGCAGGAGGCCCTCGGCGAGAAGAAGCCGGAGGAGAGGTTCGACGCCGGCGAGGAGACGCGGAGCTGGGTCTCGAGCGGCCACAAGAGCCCGAGCGGCAGCTGGCTCGACCTCCAGCCCGAGGGCGAGGACGAGACCGCCACCGTCCAGAGGAAAGAGGAGCACGACGACCTCGGCCACGGCGGCGAGGAGCAGACGCGCGCCATGTCGGCGGACGACGTGGACGACGTCCTCCGCGACATGGAGCGCCGCGTCCGCGAGCTCCACGGCGAGGCCGGCCACGACACGGTCGTGGATCTCCAGGCGCCGCCCACACCGGCGCCCGCGCCCGAGCCGGCGTCCGTCCCCGCCGACCCGGGCCAGCCGCCCGCCTCGACGGCGGCGATGCTCGAGACCTGGATCCGCAAGAACGTCACGACGACGGGCGTCCACTTCGAGCACGTCGGCGCCCCCGAGGCGCCGCTCCCCTCGACGCGCCGGGGCGCGGCGCTCGAGATCGGCGACACGCACATCCGCTACCTCGAGCTCGAGCCGCGGCCGAGCGGCGACCTCGTCGCGACGCGCTACGAGCAGGTCGCGCTCGCCGAGTCGTCGGGCACGTCCGTCGAGGAGCGCGCGGCGCGGATCACGGCCGGGCTCGCCGCGCTCCAGCAGCGCACGGGCAAGCTCGCGCCCTGCACGGTCCACTTCGAGCAGGGGGCCGTCTTCACGCGGCTCCTCACCCTCCCGGCGGGCACCCGGCGCGTCGACCTCGCGGTGAACGAGGCGATCGCGTCGAGCGAGCCCCTCGCGGCCGACAAGCGCGTCGCGGGCGTCGTGCGGGTCGGCGCGGCGACCGCCAAGTCGGTCCTCACGAGCTACGGCCGCCAGTCCGAGATCTCGCGGCTCGAGGAGGCCCTCCGCGCCACCTCGACGCCCGCGCTCCGCGTGACGTCGGCCCAGGTCTCCTTCCTCGAGATCGTCGTCCCCGCGGCCGCCCGCCGCGACGAGGACGCGGCCGAGGCGTTCGTCCTCGTCGAGCGCCGCCAGCTCACGGTCGCGCTCGCGGCGCGCGGCGTCCTCCTCCTCGTCCTCGTCATCCACCTCGAGCAGGAACCGGGGACGCAGGACTACGTGGACGAGGTCCTCGCCCAGCTCAAGAAGGCGAGCGAGGAGCTCGAGCGGGCCTGCGGCGGGGGCGAGCTCGCGCGCGTGCGCCACCTCATCGCGCTCCCCTCCGAGGCCGGCTTCCCGAGCAAGGAGGTCGTCGTCGCCTTCGGGCGTCCCGCCGAGATGATCGACCCCGAGCTCCTCTTCAGGATCGAGCTCGAGAGCGTCCAGAAGCTCGCCGTCCCGACCGACGCCATGAGCCTCCTGGCGCCCGCGGCCCACTGGGCGACCCAGCGGGGCGCGGTCGGCCTCGACCTCGTCCGCCGCACGTCGCGGCGGACCGTCGTCGGCGCATGGGCGGCCGCCGCGGCGGTCCTCGTGGCCGCGCTCGGGACGGCGATCAGCTGGGAGCCCCGGGCCGACGAGCGGCGCCAGCTCGACGAGACGATCGCCGGGCGCCTCGAGCAGGTCCACGCCCTCGAGCCTGCGAAGAACGAGAACGCGGACGCGGTGCGCATCCGCGACGCGCGCCGCGCCCTCGAGGACGACCGGAAGGCCCTCGACGCGTTCGAGGCGAGCGCCCCCGACCCCGAGGTGGTCCTCTCCAACCTCGCCGCGCTCAAGCTCGACGACGTGTTCTACGAGGCCGTCCACCTCGTCCGCGACGGGGCGCGGCGTGAGCGGTGGCAAGTGGACCTCGATGCCGTCGCCGTGGGAGACAAGGAGAAGGGGCCCGCGCTCGGGAGCGACCTCGTCGCCCGCGCCAAGGCGAGCCCGCTCACCGAGGTCGCGCCTCGCCCCGAGACGCCCAAGGGCGACGAGTACCCGATCACAATCAGCGCGCGCGCGGGAGGGACCCCATGAGCGACGAGCTCAAGCGGCCGCTCGCCGCCCTCGGCGTCGTGCTCGTCTTCTTCCTCATCATCGTGGCCGCCAAGCGGTCGCGCGCCTCCGATCGGATCGCGCAGCGGGAGCGCACCGTCTTCGATCTCGGGAAGCAGATCGATGACCTGAAGAAGCTCCGCGACGACGCGGCCGCGATCCGCTCCCAGACCGGGACCGAGCTCGCGCTCAGGGCGGACGAGCGGGCGCTCCTCGCGCGCGCCCTCCCCAAGGCGAAAGCGGGGGCGCTCATCGAGCAGCTCCGCGACATCGCGCAGCGCCACGCCGTCACGGGCTTCGACCGGGCGCGCGACGTGCGCGACGCCGGGCTGCCGGCGCGGCCGGCGCGTCTCTCGAAGCTCACGATCCAGGTCATCGTGACGACGGACTGGCCGCGCCTCGGCGGGCTCGTCTCCGAAGTGCGTGGGCTCGCGCCCGTCGCCGTGATCGAGGAGGTCTCCGTCCACCGCGCCGAGGACGTGGCGCTCCTCGGCGTGCGCCTCGTCGTCGGCGCCTTCGTCGCCGACGAGGGCTCCGCGGTCACGCAGGGCGGTCAGACCCGGATGCTCACCGGCCCGAGCCCGTTCTTCCTCGCGAGCGAGGTCGCCTCGGGCGTGAGCCGCCGCAAGGCCGGAACCACCTGGACGCCTCCGCGCACCGTGCTCCAGGGAGTCCTCCTCGCTCCGAGTCAGTCCCAGGTGATCGTCAACGACGAGGCCGTCTTCGTCGGGCAGAGCTTCCAGGTCGGGAGTGACACGGTGAAGGTGCTCTCGGCATCCGAGACCGCCGTGCGCTTCCAGTCCGGCGAGCACACCTACGAGCGCCTGCTGGCGCCGCTCGGGAAGTGAGTATGAGCATGCGCCGGTTCCTCCTCGCGCTCCTCCTGGCCTGCCCGGGCTGCATCGACTTCTGGGCGGCGCCCGACGCCGTCGAGGTCCAGCGCTCCGCGACTCCCGAGAGCCGCTCCGGCATCGACGCCCTCCAGGACGAAGTGGCCGACCACCCCGACGACCTCGGGAAGCGCTTCGCGCTCGCCCACGCCCAGGAGACGCACGGCCTCCTCGAGGCGGCGTCGCTCAACTACGGGATCGTCGCCCGCGAGCTCCCCGAGGGCCTCTACACGCGGCCCTGGCTCGCCTTCGGCCGCTGCGAGCTCGCGCTCGGACGCGATCTCTCGGCCCGCAAGGCGTTCGAGTCCGTCCTCGCCGTCGTCCCCGAGGAGAGCTCGGCCTACATTCTCAACGCGGATTACCGCGAGGCGGCGACGAAGCTCGCCCCGCTCCTCGCCCGCGCCGAAGACTGGCAGGCGCTCGAGAGGCTCCAGCGCCGCTACACGGACGACCTCGGCGGCGACCCCGAGGAGTGGCCGGTCCACTGAGGCCGGGCCTGACTCCCCTTCCCGAGAACGCCTGATCTCCGGTCTCGGGTGCCGTGAAGTGACCCGCCGTGCGGACCGTGGCACGGAATGCGCTCGCACCTCTCGCGACGCCACGCCGGAGAGGGAGGCCGCATGCCGAGCAGGCGAAAAGAGATCTGCCTCGAGGTTCGCGTCCCAGCGAGCGTCTACGAGGCCCTCGATGCGCACGTCTCGGCCCAACGAAACGGTCGAGGCCGGAAGAATCTGAGCCGGGCCGTTCAGGGAATCCTCGACCGCGCCCTCGACCGGGGCCACCGCGAGCTCGAGGAGGTTCTCCTGCGCGAGCTCACCGCGATCACGCTCCGGGTCGCCAGGCAGCACCGCCTGACGAACCTGACGGCTCTGGCTCTCGGGCGCGCGCTTCCTGGGCCCGAGGGCGGCGTCCGGAAACGCGCCGTTCCCGCGCTGAGCGCGTCGTAGCACAGCATCCAGAACGACCCTGAATCGTTCGAACGCTGTGTCGAGAGCGCCCGTCACGAGAGTGGCGGCGCATGCACCACTCCTTTGCATCGAGGTGGTGTCGGCTCGTTCCAGCTAGCGGCGCCCCGCGCGTAACTCCGGCGCACACACATATCGGGGCCCACGGCGCCCCCGGAAAGCAACGTTCGACGAGCAACCGCGAGACCGTCGCGCGGCGCGCGCCGTGCCCCTCGAAATGTCGAGGAGGTGGGTCATGACCGACAGGCCCCTGGCAGCGGAGATCGCGCTGCACTCGTTCGACCGGATCCTCGTCCCTCTGGACGGCTCGAAGCTGTCGGAGGGCGCGTTCCATCTCGTCCGGTGGTTCGTCGAGCGTCAGCAAGCGGACGTGAAGCTCCTGACCGTTCTTTCGAGTCAGGAGGACTGGACCGACAACCCCGTCGAGGAGACGTGCGACTACCTCGACTGGCGCCGCCGCGCCCTGGCGGAATTCGGCTCGCGCGTGCGCTACGCGATCCGCGTCGGCGATCCGGCCGACGAGATCCTCGCCGAGAGCGACTCCTCCGAGCCGGACCTGATCGTCATGGCGACGCACGCTCGCCGCGGGCTCGACCGCTGGCGGCATGGCAGCGTCACCGAGCGCGTCATCCGCGGCGCCAGGGTCCCCGTCCTCGCGGCGAACCCGACCGGGCTCGAGGAGTCCGACAAGCCCCGGCTCCTCCGCCTCGGGAGGATCCTCGTGCCGCTCGACGGTTCGGCGCGGGCGACCGAGATCCTTCCTCCCGTCGCGGAGCTGGCGCGGCTCTATCACTCCGTCGTCACGCTCCTCCACGTGCAGGCGCCGATCGTCGTCCCCTCGATGATCCCGGTCGAGGTCGGGAGCGCCCGCGACACGGGCCGTCCGATCCTCGAGCCCTGGCGCGAGGCGCTCGCCGCCGCGGGCGCGCATGCCGTCACCCGGACGATCGTGGGCTCGGCTCCGGCCGAGATCTTGAGGATCGCGAACGAGGAGAGCTACGACCTCGTCGCGCTCACGACGCACGGCCGGAGCGGGTTCGCGCGGTTCATGCTCGGCTCGATCGCGGAGCACACGCTGCGGCAGTGCCGGTGCCCGGTCCTCCTCAAGCGGACCGTTCCCGCCCCGAGCCCGGTGAGTATCGAGCCCGCCGAGCTCTCCGACAACTAGACCCGCGACGCGACGGGCCGTGCGAACGATCCGATCCTGTCCGGGCATGCATGTTTCGAACCTCGTCCGGGATCGGGACGCCCGAGCTCGAACGACCGAGGCTTACGCGAGCCGGCCCGGCCCGTGCGTCGAATCGAAGTTGCTCTGGAAAGTCGAACCGGGGTTGACGCTCGCTGCCTGATCCGGCGCGAGCCCCCCACTGTCGAAGGGAAGGAGAGTCCCCGTGAACGAGCTCAAGAGCTTCGGCGATCTCGCCATCGAGCACGGCTGCGCCACGGAGTCCCAGGTCCAGACGGCCCGCCTCGAGCAGCTGCGGCTGCGTCGTCGCCGGGCGCGGGAGATCCTCCTCGCCGAGCTCCTGCTCGACGCCGGGGCGATCACGACCGACGAGCTCCTCGACCTCCTCGAGCGCGGCCGGGGTTACCGCGAGCGTTCCGACTCTCGCCCACTCCTGGGCGACGTCGCCGTCGCGAAGGGCTACCTGCCGCCGCTCCACCTCTACCTCGCCCTCCAGGCTCAGGTCCGCGAGACGAACCGGGAGGCCGTCCCGCGGCGGCTCGGCGAGATCCTCGTCGCCCGCGGCGACCTCTCGCGTCACGAGCTCGCCGACGTGCTCTCGTCGCTCGCCGTCGAGAGCGAGGCCGACGAGCTCGTCGAGGAGACGGAGCCTCCAGGTACCTGGGAGGCGGCCTCGACGGGCCGCCGCGCCACGGCGACGAGCGTCTCCCGCGCCGGGACGCATCGACGTCCGTCTCGCGTGGGAGAGATCCTGCGGCTGCCGATCGCGGTCTCGCCCGATGCGACCGTCGGCTTCGCCACGGCGTGGGCGACCGCTCGCAACGTGGACTCGCTCCTCGTCATGAGCGAGGGCCGCCTCCTCGGGTGCGTCGCGCTCTGGGATCTGTTCTTCGTCGACCGGACGCTGCCGATCCGATCGGTCATGGCCCCGGCCGCGACCGTCAGCGCCCAGACGAGCATCGACGAGGCGACCCGGATACTCGACGACGGCGATCACCCCTGCCTCGCGGTCATCGTCCGGGGAGCCGTGTCCGGGCAGGTGACGCGAGCGGAGCTCAGGTCGGCGGGCGTGCCCGCTGAGATGCTCGAGTCAAGGGTCGCCTACGAGGAGCTCGGCGGGAGCGGCTGACCCGGGAGAGGCGCGAGCGCGATGATCGCGTCGGCCGCCTGGGTCACGTCCTCGTCCACCTTCCTCGAGAGGGTCCGCCACCCCGCGGCGTGGAGCTTGTAGATCCGCGCGATATCGACGGCCTCCTTCTTGGACCAGCGCTGGCGGATCGCCTCCGGCACCTCGACCTCGGAGACGTCGTGACAGCAGGGGAGCACGGCGATCGAGGAGCGCGCGGCGAGCGCGATCTCGATCGCCTCGTCGGTCCGGCGGCCGCAGGCGTGGACGGCGGTCAGGAAGACGCGGTCGCGGGGCGGCTCGAGCTTGCCGAGCGAGACCTCCTCGAAGGAGACCTTGGCGACGCGCGCTTCGTCGAGGGGCGCGAGGACGACTCGCATGCGCTCGAAGGAGAGCGGCTTCCTCTTGTCGATCGCGCGCACGACTCTCAGCTGGGGCTCGAGCAAGGCGAGCAGGAACGCCACGAGGCCGTGCCCCGCGCAGAGGTCCCAGACCACGTCGGCGTCGATGTGCCGGCGGATGCGGTTGACGAAGCTCCAGCTCTCGAAGAACTCCTTCCGCGGGATGCAGCTCGCGCTCGCGAGGGCCCGGGCGACCCGGTCGTGGACGGTGTCGCCCGGATAGTTGATCGCGGCCCCGGGGTGGAGCCGCTTCCGGGACGAGCGCTTCACTTGTCGTCGGCTCTCGGCGTGGGGAGGTCTCCGACCTTCCACATGATGATGGCGAAGAGGACGGCCGACCCCGCGAGGAGCGCCCCTCCGAGACCGCGGCTCCCCACGAGGAGCTGTCCGATCCCGAACGTCGCCGCGTAGATGAACGCGACGCCGACGACCCAGAGGCCGAGGACGAGCCTCACGTCGCCGCTCGGGGCGACGCCCGTGAGCGCGGCGATCGGCCGCCACCCGACCGCCGGGGGCCGGACACGCTTGTAGAACTCCTGGAGCCGCTCGAGGTCGACCGGTCGGGTCAGGAGCGTCACGGGCACCCACACGAGGGCCGTCGCGACGACGACGTAGAGGAGGTTCCAGACCGACGAGAGCTCGTCGGGGTGGATCCCGAGGCGAGCCTCGACCCAGGGCTGGACGAGCACGGCGGGGATCGACGCGGCGAGCGCGGCGATCTCGCTCCACGCGTTCACGCGCCACCAGAACCAGCGGACGAGGAAGACGACCCCCACGCCGGCCGTCACCTTGAGGACGAAGGTGAACGCGCCGCCGATCGACTCGGTGTAGTAGCCGGAGATGATCGTCCCCAGGATCAGGACGAGGGTCGCGAGGCGCGAGACCCGGACGTAGTGGGACTCGGGCGCGTCCTTCACGAGGAAGCGCCGGTAGACGTCGTTCACGACGTAGCTCGCGCCCCAGTTCGTCATGGCGCTCACGCTCGACATGAACGCGGCGAAGAAGCTCGCGACGACGAGGCCCCTCAGGCCCGCCGGCAGGAGTCGGTTGAACATGAGCGGGTAAGCGCGCTCGAAGTGGGGCACGAGCTTCCCCGTCACGGGGTCGGGCGAGAGGAGCGCCGGGTCGTTGTCGGGGACGAGGACGATCGACGCGAGCGCGACGAGGGCCCAGGGCCAGATCCGGAGCGCGTTGTGGACGACGTTGAACCAGAGCGTCGCGTAGACGGCGTTCTTCTCGTCTTTGCAGGCCGCCATCTTCTGGACGATCATGCCGCCGCCGTCCGAGTTCTTGTACGCCCACCACTGGATCGCGAGCATGCCGGCGATCCACCAGAGGTGGGCGCCATCGTCGCGCCCCGGGAACATGACGAGCGTGTGCGC
>Ga0070738_10008232_pt1 | contig 10105 bp, 3 predicted proteins | sample Coa_R2_2_FD_66446 | JGI IMG/M metagenome (GOLD analysis project Ga0070738, IMG submission 66446) | Surface soil microbial communities from Centralia Pennsylvania, which are recovering from an underground coalmine fire - Coalmine... | ecosystem: Environmental > Terrestrial > Soil > Unclassified ... | reverse complement strand
ATGTCCGGTTCACGCAGGACTTCAACCCAATCGGCACGGCAACCAACGTGCCGTACCAGCTCAATGTTCAACTGCCGCGAACCGGGAGCACGACGATTCGCGCCATTGCCACGGATCAATACGGCAACGATGGCCAGGTCGTCCAACTGGTCATCAACGTGCAATTGCCACAACCGCCCGGCATCCAGTTCAGTCTCATCTCGCCGACCAATCCTCCCGTCCCTAGCAGTTCAATTATTGAGGTAGGTGTCAGTGCCAGCGGCGATACCGGCATCTCCAACCTGACCGCGGTTGTTACCGGCGTCGGCACCGGGCCTTTGGCGGTGACCAACGGTTCGAGCCTCATCGTGCAGGGCGTCGTTTCGAACACCGCCGTTGCGGGCCAACAGGTCGAGGTGCTTGCCCAAGCGATCGACGATCTCGGCTTGTCCAGCGGCCAGAAGATTTTCACTGCAACCGTTAGTGACGGCACGCCGCCAGCCGTGTCGTTCCTAAGTCCCACCAATAACGCGTTGATTGCGCCCGGCGCCTCGTTTGCCCTGGCAGTGCAGGCTTCCGACAACAGCAGCAACGTCAGCTTGAGCCTGGCTGTCCGTGGCAGTCTGACGGTTTCACAAACCGTTCCGCTCAACCTCACCCCCAATCAGCCGGTCACGAATGTGTTTACAGTGCCGCTGGCCGCGGCGCCGACGAACGGCGGCGGGATTACTGCCACAGTCACGGCAACGGACCTGGCAAGCAACGTAACCCAAATCACCCGGTCTTTCTGGCTGCCCGGCACTGTCGGCCCCGCGATCGCTTCATTGAATATCGCCAGCAACCAGCCGCCGCTGGGCGGACTGACCGTCCCCATCCAGGCCCTGCTGGCATCGGGGCAAGTCGCGGTTAGTGTGAGCTTTTTCCAGGACGGAAAATTCGTTGGCACCGTAACCAATGCGCCATACCAGGTCTCGGTGAAACTGCCCGCGACCGGCAGCACGACGATCAGCGCTTTCGCCACGGACGCCTTTGGTTTCAACGGCGTTGCCGTACAACTCGTGATCTCTGTTCAGACAAATATCCTACCTTCGATTCAATTTGCTCGCGTGACGCCGGCTTCCGGGCCGGTTCCAAGTGGTTCGCCGTTTTCGGTCATGGTTTCTGCCTCTGGCAATCCTGGGGTATTCCAGATTTCCGGGTCGATTGGCGGCGCGGCCTCACCGGCGTCCTTTAATATGACCGGTACGAATTTCCTGATTCAAGGGACCGTCCCGCCAACGGCGTTGGCAGGACAACAAGTCGTCATTACGGCGCAGGCCGTAGATGGACTGGGCCAATCCAGCGGTTCACGCGTGTTCAACTTGGCCGTCAGCGACGGCACGCCTCCCGGCCTGACCGTCCTTAGCCCGCCGGATAATTCTCAACTGATACCGGGCCAACCTTTCGACCTCACGGTGCTGGTTTCAGACAACAGTTCAAGCCTGATACTCGGCTTGTCGATCACTGGCGCAGTTTCGACCGCTCAAAACCTGGCCCTCAGCATTGTGCCAAATACAGGCACGACGAATGTGTTCTCCGTAACTCTGCCGAATGAACCCACTAACGGCGCGCCCCTGGTTGCGACGATAACCGCCACCGATTTGGCCGGTAATAGCACCTCAATTCAACGGCTCCTCTGGTTGCCTGGCACTCTGACGACCATCCTCTCGGATATCCGGGCGCTGGGCCAAGTCTTTCCGTGCACCAACGGCCAGGGCTCCTATTCCTGGCCCAATAATAACAACTGGAGCCAATCACAAGTCCTGGGCGATCCGTGCAATGCCGGGACCAACGTCGTCGTCGCTCCGAGCAACTGGAGCACGACCAATTATCCCAACGGCACGAACCTGGACGTAGTGCTCAGCAGCGTGGGCGGAGTGATGAACCTGGATGTTTCGGTCTCGTTACACAGCCTTACGATTGAGCAAGGCGGCGGACTAAACCTGCCCAGCAATATCGGGTCCTCCCTATCGGCCGTGAACTTCTATTTCACCGGTGACGGCAACATCACGCGCAACAGTTGCTGCTCAGCCAATAGTATGTTCCTCGATGGAGGTGTGATGGAGAAAACCTTCGGCACCAATACGTTCAGCTTCGATCCGTCGATCATTCTCACTAGCATTGGCGGGACGCTCGCTGTGGATTCCGGTACGCTGGCCCTGCCTGGAAACAATAGCTACTACACCAACGGAGCCTTTAATGTTGTCTCCAACGCCACCCTGCTGCTCGTTCCACCGGCCAACAATTCACAATTCGCCGGCGAATTCAGCGGTTCCGGCAATGGAACGGTTCTCCTGAACTCGGGCACTCTTTCCGCCGTTCAGAATGGGCTCACCCTGGATCTGCCGCCGGGTTTGTTTCAGTGGACCGGAGGGACTATCGCGACCGGCAACCAGCTCACAAATGCAGGGGCGATCACAATGTCGGCACCGGCCAACGGTGGCGATATCCTGCAAGGCACGCTTTACAACACAGGCTCTTTCCTGCATTCCGGCGCAGGCAATCTTGATCTGAATTCTGCTTCCGGTGCGCACTTCGAAAACATGAGTTCCGGCACGTACCAACTCGCTTCGGACTCCGGCATCTTTGGGGTGAGCTGCTGCTCAGCTCTTTCCTTCGATAACTACGGATTGTTCGTGAAACAAGACAGCGCGGGGACTTCCGTTGTCTCCGTAGCGTTTAACAATCTCGGCGGGACTGTGGACGTGGAGACGGGTGCGCTGGTTCTCCAGAATTCCGGCTCGAGTTACGGTGCGACCTTTAAAGTTGCGGCCGGTGCGACGCTGGATCCTACTGGCGCGCGCACTCCGTCCTGGGGTGGGCTGATCACCGGGAGCGGGCAGGGCCAGATCGTGCTCAGCTCCGGCTCGATTCAGGCGTCCCCAGTTATGGTATTGAACTTCCCGGGTGACCTGTTCCAGTTTGTAGGCGGTGTTCTGCGGGGTCCGCTGACAAACCTGAACGTAATCAACATATCGGGAGGCAACGCCAGTGAAATCCAGAACCAGTTCTACAATACCGGCCTGGTGCGCCAGACGGGTGCGGGTGGGTTGGCTTTCAACTCCTCCTCAGGTGTGTACTTTGCCAATGAGGTCGGAGCGACTTATCAATTTGAAAATGACAGCGGTTTGTTCGCTGTGAGCTGTTGCTCGCCGCTGGTTTTCGATAACTACTCGGTAGTGCGCAAAATTGGCGGCACCAATGAATCCCGCATCGACACTATAGTGTTTAACAACATCAACGGCACTTTGGACGTGCAGACCGGCCAACTCACGCTGGCTAACAACGGCAGCAGTTCCAATGGAATCTTCACGGTGTCCGCGGGGGCTGTGCTTGATTTGACTGGAGGACGCTCTCCTTCCTGGACCGGGCTGATCCAGGGGACGGGTGCAGGGCAGGTGATTCTAGGCAGTGGTACTCTGAATGCCTCGTCGCTCACATTGGATTGCGCACCCGGTTTGTTCCAGTGGACCGGTGGCCAAATCAGCGGTTCGCTGCTTAACACGAATGTCATGGCCTTCTCCGGCTCAAACGATATCACTCTTTCGGCAACGATCGGTAACACGGGCCTGGTTCGGCATTCCGGGACAGGTCGGCTCCTGCTCAATTCAAGCTCTGGCGCGCACTTCGAGAATTTCACGTCAGGCACGTACCGCCTCGAGTCTGACGCGTCGATCGCCGGCATTAGCTGCTGTAGTCCCCTTTCCTTTGATAACTATGGATCCTTTATCAAGACTGGCGGCACGAATCAGGCAACCATCTCTGTTCCCTTCAACAATTGGGGTGGGTTACTGGACGTCGAGACGGGCTCTTTAACCCTGGCGAACGGCGGGACGATCTCCAATGCTCAATTCACGGTTGCGGCGGGTGCGGCTCTGGATATCACCGGCGGAGCCAGGCCGACATGGCGCGGATTGGTCAGCGGACAGGGAGGCGGCACAGTTCTGCTCAGTAGCGGCATCCTGAACGCCAGCCCGAGCCTCTCTCTCAACTTCAGCAGCACCCTGTTTCAATGGTCTGGCGGAATTATTTCCGGCGTTAGCAGCAATCTCAACACACTCAGCATTTCCGATACAAATACTCATCTGCTCAGCAGCGAGTTCGATAACGCCGCTCTCGTGCGGCACACCGGTGCGGGAGCGCTTCAATTCGACTCCAGTTCGGGCGCAGTCTTCCGAAATCTTCCCGGCGCTACCTATCAGATTGAGGCCGACACCGCCCTTTACACGGTTTCCTGCTGCAGTCCAACTCTCTTTGAAAATTCCGGTTTGCTCAAAAAGATCGGAGGTGCGAACAACACCAGTATCGGCGTCGCCTTCAACAGCAGGGGCGGCACTGTTGAAGTGGATTCCGGCCGTTTGACCTTGGCCAACAACGGAGCCAACATCGACGGCACGTTCATCGTTGGTCCCGGGGCAAGCGTTGATCTGACCGGGGGCGCTCAACCTGGCTGGGCCGGCCGGCTCACGGGCTCAGGCGCTGGAACCGTAGAGTTCAATTCAGGCCAGATTTCAGCCTCGGGTCTTGTTCTCGATTGTTCGCCCGGGTTGATGCAATGGAGCGGCGGCAATTTCAGCGGTTCAGTCACCAACATCAATGCAATCGACAGCTCCGGCGGCACCATTTCCGGAACCTTTTTCAATGCCGGGCTCATACGTGAGTTCGGAACGAATTCAATCGGGCTTAACTCGGGCCCCGGGACCACGCTCGTGAACACGCCCGCGGGCACGCTCCTGTTGGAGAGCGACTGCGGGGTCTACGGGTTCTCTTGTTGCAGTCCTTTGAACTTCATCAATCAGGGCCTGCTGCGTAAGACAGCGGGATCGAATTCCATCGTCAGTGTGCCTTTCGATAACCAGGACGGCTCAATTGAGGTTGATAACGGCACCCTCACGCTGGCAAATGCCAACTATGTGCAAGGCAAAGGCCGGCTCGTTATCGCCTTGGGCGGAACAAACGTGGCGCAATCCGGACGCTTGAGCGTGAGCGGCACCGCCACACTCGGCGGCCAGCTAGCCATTGTGTTGACCAATGGGTATTCGCCACGCTTGGGCGACCAGTTCCAGATCCTCTCTGGCTCCAGCATTATCAGCAATTTTACCACCCTCCAGGTGCCCGCGGGTTTCATTGTGACCAACAACGGCTCGTCGGTTGTCGCGCGTTACATGGGGGCAGGAGCGCAGTTGGCCGGCGGCCGCACTGCCAGTCCCGTCACTATCCAAAAACCCGGGATCCTCTTGTTTAATGGCCTCTCCAATTCCACCTGGCAGGTTTGGTCCTCGACCAACCTGGGCTCGCCCGTCTGGCTGCCCCTTGGCCCGATCGACATTACCAACGGGTCCCAATTGTGGCTCGATACCAACGCGGTGCCCTCGCGCCAGCGCTACTACAAGGTTTTGCGTGAGCCTTAATCCATCTACTATGTATTCCATTTTTCGTTACGGCTACGCGACAGTGGCGTTTTGGGTCGCAGGCTGCGGCCTCGTTTTCGCTCAGGGTTTCAACCCCGTTGTCATGAATACCGGTTCCGGTAATCCGTTGAGCTCCCTGACGGTCGGCTATACAAACAGCGGTTCGGGTCAGCTCGTGGTTGATTTCGGCTTTGCCACCCAGGAGACTTCGGCGCCCGGCGCTTTCCTGGATTCGTTCACCATTTCGATTAATGGCCCGAGCGGCACCGGCTACATCGTCACTCTCGACGCCAATGGCACTCACTGGCTTCCGGCCGTGCCGGGGTCGCTGCCAATCAGCAGTTCCTCACTCCAATGGCAGAGCTCGCCCTTTTTGGCGCCAACCGGTGGACTCACCAACCTGGCTTCCTATACCCTTGGATACACGTTGCCTCCGAGTTGGACGGGTTCACCTTTGACGCTCAATTTCAGCCTCTTCGACAATCAGGACAATTTGCGCTCGCTCGGCTATTTTTTGGTTCCCGTGGCGGTTCCCGAGCCCGCGACAACCGCTTTGCTGGCTCTCGGCATAGGTGCTTACCTGGGTCGCCGGCGCGTGCAGAAACGCGGGCCCCTTTGAGCCCACGCCTCGCGCTCGCCCGAGGAATCCAGGCGCTTGCGACGAGGCTCGACCGCCAAAAGATGGCAGAACGTGACGCGAGTCCCCCTGCGGTCAGGCTTATTGGTGAATGGACACAAGCAAACGCTTGTCGTATCCCTGCCGAAGAAATCAGACACAGTGCCCAGATTGCTGAGATCGCCAAAATTTTTGCAGGGGACCAACCAACGCGGTAATGCACCGCATGTGGTTGAGCGCGCACCCCCCAAATATCAGCTTTAGCACGCCGGCGTGAGGTGGAGCATTCGGAGATCTATGGCCCCCAGGGCCACCCCCTTACGGGGAGCCCTGCACCCCACCTAATAATTTTGGCGAAAATGGTCGCTGTTTGGCGCATACATGTACATGCGCAGCTAAGCAACTGGAAGAATGAGCACTCGAGTCCCTCGCGAAAAGGCCTTGTTTGTTGAGGCGCTGGAAATAGAGGACCCGGAGCAACGCCGTCAGTTCCTCGACAGGGCATGCGGCGGCGATTTGGAGTTGCGCCAAGCGGTCGACAAATTGCTGGCGCTTTCCCAAAGCGCCGGCGATTTCTTCAGCGGCTGTGCCCCGGCTTTGAAACGGACAGACGCAGACGCCGACCAGGTACTTTCAGCGGCGCAAGCCACGCTCGAGTCTGAAATCCCCGAGAACAAATGCATCGGCTCTTACAAGTTGCTCCAGAAGCTTGGCGAGGGCGGGTGCGGGGTGGTCTACATGGCGGCGCAGGAACAGCCGATTCGTCGCCGCGTGGCTCTCAAAATCATCAAACTGGGGATGGATACCCGGAACGTGATCGCCCGATTCGAGGCCGAGCGTCAGGCCTTGGCGATGATGGATCATCCCAATATTGCCAGGGTGCTGGATGCCGGAGCCATCGAGACCGGCCGGCCTTACTTTGTCATGGAACTGGTCCATGGCGTTAAGATTACCGATTATTGCGACCAGAACCGCGTGAGCATGCGGGCGCGTTTGGAGTTGTTCATCCAGGTCTGCAACGCGGTGCAGCACGCCCATCAAAAGGGGATCATTCATCGCGACCTCAAACCCTCCAACATCATGGTCACGATGCATGACGGAGTGCCGCTTCCCAAAGTGATAGACTTTGGTATTGCCAAAGCCACCGAGCAACGCCTGACCGATAAGACACTTTTCACCTCGTACGCCCAGCTGATGGGTACGCCGGCTTACATGAGTCCCGAGCAGATGGAACTGAGCGGGCTAAACCTCGATACCCGCAGCGACATTTACGCATTGGGCGTATTGCTTTATGAGTTGCTGACCGGTCGGACTCCCTTTGACACCACGGATTTGTTGAAATTGGGGGTAGAGGAACTCCGGCGAACCGTTTGTGAGCGGGAGCCTTTAAGTCCCTCGGCCATGCTTAGAACACTCAACAACGAAGAGTTAACGAAGACTGCTCGAAAACGCCTGGTGGAAGCTCCCCGGCTGGTATCGCAATTGCGCGGCGATTTGGACTGGATCGTCCTCAAATGTTTGGAGAAGGACCGTACCCGGCGATACGCAACTGCCAACGCCCTGGCCATGGATGTTGAGCGCTATTTGCATGAGGAAGCTGTGCTCGCGCGGCCGCCCAGCCGTCTGTACCGGCTGCAGAAGTTGGTCCGCAGGAACCGAATTGTGTGCCTGACCGGCGCCGGCGCGGTCGCCGCTTTGCTCCTGGGCAGCATTATCTCGACGTGCCTTTTCATTAAGGAACGAGAGGCCTTGCACACCGCTGAAGCCGCTCGTAAGGACGCGGAAAATGCGCGTGATGAACAGGCGAGGCTGCGGCGCGAAGCTGAGTCGCGTGAAATCATCAGACAAGCCGGCTTGCTGATGGCGCAAAACAAATATCAACAGGCAGATGAATTGCTTGCCCAGGCCTCCCTGGAAAAGCCCTCCCTGGAAGCCCAGGCCCTGTTGCGCACACTAGGCGATTGGAATGCGATTAATGGCCAATGGCCGCGGGCAGTCCAACACGTTCAGTTGTTAGTCAAATTGGACCCACTCGATAGCTTGGGAATTACGCTCGATCATTTCAGACTCGGCGCGGCGTTAATCCAGGCAGGCAAAGAATCCGATTACGATCGGTTTCGCCAGGAGATCGTTTCGCGTTTTAGTCGCACGACGAATTCACTGCCGGACCGGCTCATTAAATGCTGCCTGATGCTGCCTGCGGACCAGGAAACGTTGCGGAGTCTCGACGCGTCGGCTGAAGCTGCTGAAAGCGAACTTTCCGGGGGCCCCCCTTCTCGCGAGCCATGGACCTCGTCAGCATTGGCCTTGCTGGAATACAGGCGCGGGAACAACCTCAAGGCAACGAGCCTTTGCGCTCGCTGCCTCAAGTCTCGTGGCCGGAACGGTCCCGAGGCGGCCTTGGCGAACGCTGTTCAGGCCATGGGCTATTTACGACTGCATCAACGTGATGAGAGTCTCGCCGCACTGAGCCGGGCCCGGGAGCAGATCGATCTCGCTTTCAAAAAGGGCCTCAATCTGAACTCTAATAATGATTATGAGAATTGGTTCGACTGGATTTTGGCTCGGATTATTCTGCGCGAGTCCGAGCAGCAGCTTTCGGCAACCAATCGATTACTCGAGGTGCCAGGAAAATGAACGATCCTTGGATTGGCTCTCCTTCGCTTTTATCGTGTCAGCCCTGCTCGGAGACGTCATCGCTGCCACGGCGCAGGGGATTGACACCCAGCCCACCTGAAACTAATACGAAGTAATAAAATGCAAAACAGCCGCGATGAGGTGACCTAAATGCCAACGCTATCGCTCAGTGCCAAGGAACGGGTTGAGGACGGGTTGGTTATCCTGCTCATGCTCCTGACGTTGGTAAGCGGATTGGCCTGGCTACACAGCGACCTCAGCGGTTATCAGCACACTTGGTCGGATTCAAATCGGCAGTATTGCGGACGCTTTGCCTCACTTCGTGGACGTATATTGTGGCAAACTTGCGAGCTGTCGCCGTCCCCGCTTCCCGAACGTATCTCGAAATGGCCGCTCCTCAAGCCCGCTGATTTTGTGGTCGGCTCCAATCCCGCAGGAGAGCGCATGATGATCACCTGCGCTGGAATCGCGATTCCGTTTGCCTTCCCGGAACCCGGCAGACTTGGGTGGGAGATACGGTTCGCATCGTCAACGGACGGACAAAGCCTGACTCGTTGGTCGGCAAAATGGAGCGAGGATACAATTTCCTACCGGGCCCTTGTGATTGTTTTGGCGTTGGTTCCCGCGGCGGTTGGCATGCGGCGGTTATTCCGCCGGATTAGGCGGCAGGGTCAACCCACAGGTTGAGTCTGGGTTCACCCGTGTTTCGTTTAGCGGTTAGGCCGTCCCGAAAGAGACGGAATGACAACGGCTCATCGATTTTTGCCCGGCGAAAGGCGGGTTTTACCCCATCCAATGATCGACCTCGTGCGAGTTCAATATTCCTCGAAAATGGGTCGTGAATTCTCGAACCAAATCGGATAACACCTCGCTAAACGGGCAAGTCAGGATGGCGGAAAAAATTGTTGGAATCGGCGCTTCTGCCGGGGGATTGGAAGCCTTTACCGAACTGCTGCGGAACCTGCCTTTGGAACTGAATGTAGCCTACATTTTGGTCCAGCACCTGGATCCCAGCCATCGCAGCCTATTGTCGGAGTTGCTCGCCCGTACGACCAAGCTGCAGGTCCGGGAGATCACCGACAATACAAAGATCGAAGGCAACCAAATCTATGTCATTCCCCCCAACAGCGATTTGCGCGTGATTCGGGGGGTCCTCAAACTATCGCCTCGGTCAAAAGTCGCCGGACCGGCCCGCTCGATCGATAATTTCCTGACGTCGCTGGCGCTCGACCAAAAATCCAATGCCATTGCGGTAATCCTCTCCGGCGCAGGGTCCGACGGGGCGCAAGGCTTGCGCGCCGTCAAGGCGGCTGGAGGCATCACTTTTGCCCAGGATGATCAATCCGCCAAGTATGACAGCATGCCGCGTGCGGCGATCGCGACCGGTTGCGTCGATTTTGTGTTGCCTCCCGACAAAATTGCC
>Ga0070738_10008231_pt1 | contig 10106 bp, 8 predicted proteins | sample Coa_R2_2_FD_66446 | JGI IMG/M metagenome (GOLD analysis project Ga0070738, IMG submission 66446) | Surface soil microbial communities from Centralia Pennsylvania, which are recovering from an underground coalmine fire - Coalmine... | ecosystem: Environmental > Terrestrial > Soil > Unclassified ... | reverse complement strand
TGATGGTGGGCCGTCCGGAGATTGTCACGCGAGTCATTGACGGCAAGGTGATGGAGCCAGTCGAACACCTGACCATCGATATTCCGGAGAACTTCGTTGGCGTTGTCATCGAGCGACTTGGACCACGCAAGGGCGAGATGACGAAAATGCATAATCATGGTTCAGGCCGCGTGCGTCTTGAATTTCGCGTGCCGAGCCGGGGATTGATCGGGCTGCGCAGCGAGATGCTTACCGAGACGCGCGGCACCATCGTGATGAACTCGCTCTTCGATGGTTACATCCCGTATCAGGGCGAGATTCCGCAGCGCCTGACCGGAGCGCTCATTTCTGACCGCGCCGGAACCATTACTGCTTACGCGCTCGACGGCCTGCAGGACCGTGGGGTTCTCTTTGTCCAACCCGGCGTGGAAGCATACGAAGGGATGATCGTCGGCGAACATTCACGCGACAACGACCTCGACGTAAACGCCGTTCGCGAAAAGAAGCTGACCAACATGCGAGCTTCCAGCGCAGATGAAGCGATCCGTCTTGCGCCGCCTCGGCTGCTGAACCTTGAACAGGCCATCGAATTCATTGCTGACGATGAACTGGTCGAAGTCACTCCGAAGTCACTGCGCCTGCGCAAGAAGATTTTGCAGGCGAACCGGCGGCCAAAGCGCAACGCTGTGCCGGTGGCGTAGCGTAGGGCTAGGCGCGATACTTCTAAGTTGTCATCCTGAGGGGAGTTTTGCAAAGCAAGACGTAGGCAAAGGACCTGCAGTTTCACTGCTTGTTGATACCCTCTGCGTAAGCGAGGGAACACGGATCCTTTCCGCTTTATCACTGCGATCTTCCGGTCGAGATGGCATTGCGTAGTGTGCCCGCAATTTCTCGACGAAAATATCCCTGTGCCCTGCATCCTGAGCCCTGACCACTGTATGTGTTACTGTTTTTGAAAGAGCAGTTGTCTGGCTTGCCCCGCCTTTTCGCTGCCCATTTCGAAACGCATGTCGCATCAGCCGAACCTGTTTTCGTCTAACGCACCACACGGTTCGGCAGAACCCGCTCAGAAGCCTGTGCCCCAGTTAGTCGTTAAGCAACAGCGCACGCCGATCTGGATGCGACGGGTTGAACTCTTTCTCCGGGTCATCGTCAGGTTGTACCTCGGTCTCCTCGTAGTAGCGTTGCCCTGGACACACCTGTGGGATGAGAATCATCTCTTCAGCCTGGTTCCCCAGATCGCATGGATCACCGCGAACGGCGCAGTGCGCGGCATCGTATCGGGGCTGGGCCTCCTGAACATCTGGATCGCAGTGAGCGATGCGATTGCCTATCGTGAACCTTAGAATCTGATGCCTGATAAAAATCCTTCTCCGCTGGCGAGCGCAGCTCTTGCTTATGAAAATCCGGCCTTTCTGAACAGCCCGGATGGGCGCATTATCCGCATCCTTTCCGAATACTCTGAGCCGCTGTCGCGCTTTCGTCGCGAGCGCGTTCAGGATACCGTTGTCTTCTTTGGCTCGGCGCGTTTTCGCGCGCTCGACGAAGCCAACCGTGAACTTGAGTTGTTGGAGAATACCGGCTCGCGGCAACCTGCTCCACCGGAGGAGCAACCGGCCAGCGAGCACGAGCTTGAAAAAGGTACAACGAGCGAATTAAGGCTGCGCCGCGCCGAGGCAGCTGTTGAAATGGCCGCTTACTACGAAGACGCGCGCCGGCTTGCCTACATGCTGACCGAGTGGAGCAAAACACTGAAGTCGCGGCGGCATCGCTTCGTCGTTACCTCAGGCGGCGGTCCGGGAATCATGGAAGCAGCCAACCGCGGAGCGTATGAGGCCGGCGGTAAGACCATCGGCCTGAATATCAAGCTGCCCTTTGAGCAGGCACCCAACCGTTTCATTACCCCGGCGCTCAATTTTGAGTTCCACTACTTCTTCATGCGCAAGTACTGGTTCGCCTATCTGGCGAAAGCGCTGGTTGTCTTTCCCGGCGGTTTCGGCACGCTGGACGAGATGTTCGAGCTACTGACATTAGCCCAGACGCAAAAGCTGGCCAAGAAAATCACCGTAGTGGTTTACGGCTCTTCTTATTGGAAGAGTGTGTTGAATCTCGATGTGCTTGTGGACAAAGGCGCCATTTCACCGCGCGATCGCGAGCTTTTTCAATTTGCCGATACCCCGGAGGACGCATTTGCGATACTCAAGGATGGTTTGACCCGCAACCATCTGACGGCAGATGCCCCGCCAACGGATGGGGATGATGAAAATTCGCTGCGTCCGGAGATTGCCAAAACGCGCCGCTGATCAACCTGCTGACAAGCCACAAGACCAGGATGGAAAGGTCCCGACCTAGTTGGAGCCGCCCGCTACGGATGGCCCGCCTACATTAGCGACCTGCTGCATGGTTTCGCGCAGGTATTTGTGTGGATTCACCGGCGTATTGCGGACACGTACTTCATAGTGCAGATGCGGGCCGGTGCTGCGGCCGCTCGTTCCCACATAACCGATGATCTGCCCTCGCGTCACCTGCTGGCCTTCTGTCACTGCAAAGCCGGAAAGATGTCCATAGCAGGTCTTAATGCCGTAGCCGTGATCGATGATGACTTCGCGCCCGTAGCCGGAGGCGCGATCAGCCATCTCAACAGTGCCGTCGGCTGTGGCCCGGACAGCGTCGCCGAAGGTCGAGGAAATATCGATGCCTGCGTGGAAGGCGCCTTCACCATTGAAGGGATCTTCACGCTCGCCGAAAGAGCTGGTCACGGGGCCAACAACCGGCCACAGCGACGGCGCATTGGCGAGGTTCAGAACGTCTCCCAGATTGCCGAAGGGATGCCGTGTGCTGAGACCGAATGGCTGATAAACCTGGCCTGCCAGGGCCGTGCGTCGAAGCGCGCTCAACTGGTCCAGAGACTGCGAATAAGCCTGCTGGCTGAAACCATCCGACGGATCGGCAAGCACTGGAGCCGCTGCTGCGGTCCGTGATTTCGCCGCCGTCAGCTTGTTCTGGCGCAGACCATACAAAGCGCTGACTTCATTGGCCAGCGAGCCAAGTGATGCAGCCTGTACTTCTTTTTCGTGAGCGACTTGTTCGAGTTGCGCGTAATCTTTGCGAAGGGCCTCGCGCTGCGAACGTACCTGATTAAAGCTGGCCGTCTTCAGCAGCATGCGCGAGTAGGATCCGGCCATGCCGGTAATGGTAAAAGCGCCTACAATTGCTGCCGCAACAAAGACATAGGCGTAATGCAGAGGCACAGGAATCTTGCGGAGCCGCCCATCTTCTTCGCGAGCTACAAAAATAATGTAGTAACGTTTACGCACAAACAACTCGTCTGAGGTACTGATCCGCCGAAAACACGTGCGACGGGTCAGAAAATGTCGCAGAATCAGGTTCTCGGGTATTCTCTGAAGACCCTAACAGGTTGACGGGCATGGGTCAACCCGAGTTTACAGAGACTACCTTGAGCCGGGAATCATCGGTAATAGGGCAAAACACGCGGCCCGGGTAAATAGGATGCGTTTACAAGCCGGATTGTAACCGCAGCGGTATGCTGAATATCGTGTCGACGCGACCGAAAAAACGACCTCAACCAGGCGAAAAATCAATGATTTCCGCTCTACGAAGCCGGATTCAGCCAAAAAATGGGCTTGTGCGCCTTGGAATTGGTGATGATTGCGCCATCCTGAACCCCCCGGCAGGCTGCGAGATCGTCATTACCACAGATTTTTCCCTCGAACAGGTTCACTTTCGGCGCGACTGGCACCCTCCGGAGTCGGTGGGCCATCGCTGCCTGGCGCGCGGACTGAGCGACCTTGCCGCCATGGGAGCGCAACCTGTAGCGGCCTTTCTATCACTCGCCATACCCGCCGAGCTGACCTTTGCCGATCGCGGCCCGAGCTGGGTCGATCGTTTTCTGAATGGGCTGCTTGCTCTGGCAAAATGTTATCGGGTCCCGCTCGCCGGCGGCGATACCGCGCAGTCACCGCTTTTTGACGAAACGGGATTAAAACAGACAGGGATGGTCTCGGCGGACATCGTTCTCATCGGATCAGCCCCGAAGGGCCGCGCTCTTTTGCGCTCCGGCGCCCAGCCCGGAGACGTCATCTATATCACGGGCGCTCTGGGTGGCGCCGAGGCCGAATTGCTGGCGCTTGGACGCCGTCCGCAGACTTTTCGCAAGCTGACGAAAGCATCGCCCACGCATCCCCATCTTTATCCGGAGCCGCGCCTAGGTGTCGGAGAGAAGCTCCTCTCACTCAGAATGGCAACAGCCGCAATCGATGTCAGCGACGGGCTATCCACTGACCTGGCTCACCTTTGCGAAGAGTCCGGCTTAGCGGCTGAAATAGATGCTGAAGCCATCCCGGTTCATTCGCTGGCAAAGAGAGCCGAGAAAGACGGCTGGGTTCCAACGGCGCTGCATTTGGCTCTTCACGGCGGCGAGGACTATGAACTGCTCTTCACTGCACCCACACGAACGAAAATACCGGCAAAAATAGACGGCATACCCATTCACGCAATCGGAAGCATGAAAAAACAGAAAGGAAGGCAGCTTATCGAATTACTGGAAGCAAACGGCAAACGCACGCCGCTTGATGCTGGCGGATGGGAGCATTTTTGTTAATTGTATGAATCCAGATATCCTGCACAAGCTGCTTTCCGATGCGGAATAGACCCCGCATCGTTATTGATACAGACACTCTGATCAGCCGCCTGCTGCTTCCCGAATCCCTACCTGCGCAAGCGATATGCAAGGCCGTGGATATAGGCCACCTGCTCGTTTCCGAAGCCACAATGCTGGAGCTGGTTCAGGTCTTAGGGCGTCCCCAGTTTGATCGTTATAGTTCGATTGAGAACCGACGGGACTTCCTGCGGGCATTGGGCCGCATTGCGGAGTTTGTATCTGTTCATTACGCCATTCACGCCTGCCGCGATCCAAAAGACGACAAATTTTTGGAGTTGGCCGTCAATGGAGAAGCACAAGTGATTATTACCGGAGATGTCGATCTTCTTGCTCTTCACCCCTTTCGAGGTGTAGCGATTTCTGCTCCATCTGAATATTTAAAAGTTCGGCGAATTAAGCGCGCTGTGAGGGAGGGCCGCAGTCTGCGTAGGATCTGCCGGTAAGCAAATCTTGATACCCTCAAAATAGTCATGAACACAAAGAAAACGCGCGTTCGCTTCGCGCCTTCGCCGACGGGGCTACTCCATGTAGGCAACGCCCGCACGGCGCTTTACAACTGGCTGGTCGCCCGCCATGCAGGCGGACAATACATCCTCCGCATCGAAGACACAGATGTGGAACGCAGCAAAGGGGAGCACGAAGCGCAGCTCATCGAAGACCTGCATTGGCTCGGCCTTAACTGGGATGAGGGTCCAGAAATCGGCGGCCCACATGCTCCCTATCGGCAGTCGGAGCGGTTGGACATCTACCGCCAGCACACCGAAAAGCTGCTGAACGAGGGCAAAGCCTACCGCTGCTTCTGTACGGCAGAAGAGCTTGAGGCAGAGCGCCAGAAGGCAATCGTCGAGCACCGTCCGCAGGTCTATTCCGGAAAATGCCGCGCGATTGCTGAATCTGATTCGGACGCGCGCGCGGCCACAGGCGAGCCCTTCGCCGTGCGCCTGCGTGTGCCCGGTCATCCATTGCGCTTCCATGACATTGTGCGCGGCGATGTAGAATTCGCAAGCGAAACCGTCAGCGATCCGATCCTGGTGCGCTCCAGCGGAGTACCTGTGTACAACTATGTCGTCACCATCGACGATGCGCTCATGGAGATTACGCACGTGGTCCGCGGCGACGACCACATCTCAAACACGCCCAAGCAGGTCGCCATTTACGAAGCCTTCGGCTGGCCGGTGCCGCAGTTCGCGCATCTTTCGACCATCCTCGGCAGCGACCGCGAGCGGCTGTCTAAGCGACACGGAGCGACCTCCATCGCCAGCTTTCGTGAAATGGGCATCCTTCCCGAGGCGCTGGTCAATTACCTTGCCCTGCTCGGCTGGGGAGCGAAGGACGGAGTCACCGAGACATTTACTCCACAAGAGTTGATTCGAGAATTCGAGCTGGAGCGCGTAACCGCTTCGCCGGCGGTCTTCGATTTCGATAAGCTCCACTGGCTCAATCGCCATTACCTGAAGGCCGCGAATCCGGAACGCATTCTCGATTTAGCGTGGCCCTACTTCGAAAAAGCGGGACTATTGCCTGCGCGTTCCAATGCCGATGCAGAAACTGTGCAGTGGTTTAGCAAACTCGTGGCGCTTTTCCTTCCCTCCGTGGATCGCCTGGAGCAACTACTTGAAAAAGCGCAGTTTATTTTCAATTTTGAGGTGTCTGGCGCAAAGCAAAACGCGGAAAATGTCCCGATTCTGCAATCAGAAAGCGCGCAAAAAGTGCTCTCCGCATTTGCTCAGCGCGTTCACTCGAATGGAGGCGCTGTCACGCCAGAGCAGTTCAAAACCTGGATGAACGAGATCAAATCCGAAACAGGAGCGAAAGGCAAAGACCTTTTTCACCCTGTCCGTATTGCCCTCACCGGAGCGCATTCCGGGCCAGAATTCGACAAACTGATTCCGATCTTTGAAGAAGGCAGCCGACTACAGCTTCCCGTGCATGTGCTGAGCATGCGTGAGCGAGTGGAGCAGTTTGTAAACCCATGACTGCAACCACCAGAATATCTCTTGATCTGACCTTCCCACATAACTGGGTAGTTGATGTACTCGAAAAGCGCCCCCTGATAGTACCCGCGCGCCAGTTCGTCTATCCACAGCAGACGGAAGAAGTAGAGCGTGGAGCACTGGAGCTCCTCGTGAAACCCGCGGGAGGCGATACATTCCTCGCCATCTGCGCGCTAGGCTTCGCGAATCAGGCCGCACCGACAGGCGTCTGGAGCTGCCCTGATCCCGACTGGCTCTGCGCGGTATCCGGCGGCTATGCGTATCTCATCCGCACGCTCGATCCACAGCAATGGAGCATGGTTCCATATCGCCCCGTGTTAAGTGTCCGCTCGCTCCACGACCAGCAATTACTGCTCTTCATCGGGCATCACGCCATTTTGGCGTGGGGCCGCGATGGCAAAGCGTGGGAATCGGCCCGTCTCTCCTGGGAAGGCATCGAAATTACCGACATAGTCGGCGACACCCTCTGCGGACTCGGCTGGGATTTGATGACTGATAGCGATGTGCCCTTCGCCATCGACCTGAAAACCGGCGAACACACAGGCGGCACAGAAAAATCCTAAGAAGATCTTGTTTGATAGAAATTCGGAATGGAATAACAAGGATGAAGAATGGTCGGGACGGGCAGATTTGAACTGCCGACCCCTCGCACCCCAAGCGAGTGCTCTACCAGGCTGAGCCACGTCCCGACACGGGGGTCTTTCCTAGTCTACACGAGCAGCAGGGATTATGCTTCGCCTGCATTCCCCGTAATTCACTCCGCTTGAGAACTTTCCGCAACGCAGCAACAACTGAATCTATAAGCCCATAAGGAAGCCGCACACGTCGCAGAAGAAACAACAAAGCTGTGGGGCGTTTAGCGTCAACCCCTCATAACGAGACTGGTGCGCTTTTCTTGCCTTCCCAGGGGAACAGCGGTACATAGTAGCACAACGTGGCAATGCAAATTCACAACAGATCGTTCAATTGATGAGATCAATCATCAGATCGTTTTGCATCGCGCTTCTCATATGGATCATGCTGTTTGGCGCTGTGGGAGAGCAGGCACAAGCGCCGCTCATTCTCGGCGTCGATCACATTCCTGTTGTAGTCGCTGATCTCGAAAAGGCAATTGCAGACTTTCGCGCCATGGGATTTGCCATCAAGCCGGGAAGACCGCATGCCGACGGCATTCGCAATGCGCATGTAAAATTTCCTGACGGCACCGAGGTAGAGCTCATCACTGCGTCTCAGGCGATGGATGCGCTTACCTCCGAATACCGCGCCAGGCTCATGACTGGAGAGGGGCCTGTCTATTTTGGTATGTATGCGCCGGACCATGCGACACTCGCGGCGAAGCTCCGGCTACTCCATACGGCAGCGCAGCAAGACAATGGCAGTATTGTCTTTCCCGCTGACAGCCCGCTTCATCCTCTCTTCTTCGGATCGAGAAACAAGGCGCCCACTGACAGGCCAGAGCACTTCGCTCATCCGAATACAGCCGTTCGTCTCAGCGCGCTTTGGGTACGCGACAGCCATGAGCTGCGCATGCTGTTGCAAAGCCTGAACGTGCCGATGACGCGATCACGTTCATATGACTTCATCGGTTCCTCGATGGAAATTATCGACGCTACGCTCCCGGAAGGGCATCTCTACCTTGTCCCTTCCGCAGCTACAAATGTTGTCGCAGCACGCATTGAAGTTCGAAGCCTCGCTGCTCTTGAAGCCGTCCTCAATACAAATGGCGTGCCGATGAGAGAATACGGCTTCTGCCATGCAGCTTGGGTTGCACCTTCCAGCGCCCACGGAATCTGGCTCCAGTTTGTCGAAGCCGGAAGCGCGAGTTGTAATCGATAAAATGCGAGAGTGTCTTCGGGACTGCTCTGAGTGAAGCGCTTCTGGCAGAGCGGCGGACTTTATAGTCCACCGAATAGAGGGCAGGTCGAAGGTCCTTCCTGCGTAGCTAAGCGGAGCCAATGGTGAAGCGACCAATGAAAGAACAAGCCTTACAACTTTTGCGAGCGCTGCACATCGCGAACCCCCGGCACGCGCCGCAGTCCCTGCACCAGCCGGTTCAGGTGCCGCACATCCTCCGCATCGACAATGAACTCAACCGTAGCATCGTTATTCGGCCCGGGCCGTGAATCTACAGATCGGATATTCGTATTGTCATCACTGATGACGGCAGTCATCTCTTTGAGCATTCCAGCGCGATCATCGCAGTAAACAGTCAGTTTCACCGGATAAGTTTGACGGCGACCCTGCGCTTCCTCAGCAGGGCGGGCCCACTCGACTGAGATGCGGCGGTCAGATTCATAAAGCAGATTCTGCACATTGGGACAACTCCGCGCATGCACCGCGACACCCTTGCCGCGCGTCACATAGCCGATAATCTCTTCGCCACGAATCGGATTGCAACATCGCGCGCGATACACCAGCAATTCATTCTGCCCTTCCACCTGCAGCGAATCCGCGCCGCTTGCCATCGAGACGCGCTTAACGGTATCGGCAACACCAGCGACGGCGGCATCTGTCTCGGCGGCCTGCTGACTCGTGACCCCAGGCGCCAGCCGGTTCAGCACCTGCCGCGCTGAATACTTTCCGAATCCTATTGCAGCCAGCAAGTCATTCGGCGTAGCGACGCTATACTCAGCCGCGATGCGCTCATAATCTGAATCATCAAACTTCGACAGCGAAATCTTGTATTTCCGTGCTTCGCGCTCCAGCAGCTTGCGGCCAATTTCAATGGCGCGCTCACGCTGATGTTCGTTCAGCCAGTGCTTGATCTTGTTGCGCGCGCGTGAGCTTTTGACGAATGTAAGCCAGTCGCGGCTCGGCGTGTGCCCATTCTGCGTGACGACCTCGACAATATCGCCATTGCGCAGCTTTGACCGCAGCGGAACCATGCGCCCGTTGACCTTTGCGCCAATGCATGTGTGCCCAACCTCGGTGTGAATCGAGTACGCAAAATCCAGCGGGCTCGCATCTTTCGGAAGGACCACAACCTTTCCCTTAGGCGTAAAGGTGTAAACCTCTTCCGGATAGAGATCAATCTTGAGCGTTGAAAGAAATTCATTCGGATCGCTCATTTCCCGCTGCCACTCAACCAGCTGTCGAACCCAGGCCAATCTTTGCTCGTCGCGCGCGCTGATCGGCGAGCCGCCCGACTTATACTTCCAGTGAGCCGCAATGCCTTCTTCCGCGATGCGGTGCATCTCCTCAGTCCGAATCTGCACCTCAAACTGATGCCCGCCCTCGCCCATCACTGTTGTGTGGAGTGATTGATACAGGTTCGGGCGCGGCATCGCGATGAAGTCCTTGATGCGGCCCGGAACCGGACGCCAGATGCTGTGAATCAGGCCAAAAACGGCGTAACAATCCTGTACGCTGCTGGTTATCACGCGCAATGCAAGCAGGTCATATACCTGATCGACATTAATCCGCGACTTAATGAGCTTCTGATGGACGCTGTA
>Ga0070738_10008230_pt1 | contig 10107 bp, 8 predicted proteins | sample Coa_R2_2_FD_66446 | JGI IMG/M metagenome (GOLD analysis project Ga0070738, IMG submission 66446) | Surface soil microbial communities from Centralia Pennsylvania, which are recovering from an underground coalmine fire - Coalmine... | ecosystem: Environmental > Terrestrial > Soil > Unclassified ... | reverse complement strand
GTCAGCGCGGCGTAGGTCCGCCCATGGAAGCCCCCCTCCATCGTCACGATCTGGAACCGCCCGCGGTCGTGACCATACGCCCGCGCCAGCTTGATGGCCGCTTCGTTGGCCTCCGCCCCGCTGTTGCAGAAGAAACACTGACCGCCAAACGACCGGGTCGACAGCGCCTCGGCCAGTGCCCCTTGGGGCTCCATGTACCAGGTGTTCGGCACATGGATCAGCCGGCCGACCTGCTCGCGGACCGCCTCCACGACCCGGGGCGGGCAATGACCCAGCAGGTTGCAGCCCCAGCCCGGGAAGAGGTCCAGGTAGCGATGGCCCTCGGCGTCCCAGACCCACGATCCCTCGCCCCGCACCAGGCAGACGGGGAACCGCCGGTAATTCGGAATGACGTACTTCTCAAACCGTGCGATCGTCGCCTGGGTGCTGAGACTTGCCGGATGCATCTTCTTTTGTCCTTTGTCCGTGGTCCGTGGTCCGTGGTCGGAGCTGCCGCTCCCCTGCGCCGTCGTGGCCTATCTTCGAGTGCCTCAATTTCCCAGGCCAGGCCCGTCAGCCCGCGTCAGCGAACCACGGACCACGGACCACAGACTAAAGCGTCAGCGAACCACGGACCACGGACGACGGACCACGGACGAGCGAGTTTCCTCGACAGCGATTTCGGTACCGATCCCGGTATCGGTGAAGATCTCCAGGAGCAACGCATGGGGGAGCCGCCCGTCGATGATGTGGGTCTTGTGGACCCCGGCCTCCAGGCTGGTCAGGCAGGCCTCGACCTTGGGGATCATCCCCCGGTCGATCACGCCCTGGGCGATCAGGTCGCGGCAATCGATGGGAGTCAGACCCGGGATCAGGCTGCCGGGTTCGTCCTTCTTGCGGAGGATCCCCGGCGTATCGGTCAGGAACACGAGCTTCTCGGCCTGGAGGGCCCGCGCCACGGCGGCGGCGGCCGTGTCGGCATTGACGTTGAGCAACTGGCCCTCGTGCTCCTGGTCCTCGGCCAGCGACGGCAGGACCGGAACCACGCCGGCCAGGCAGTGATTCTCGATCAGGGGCGTCTCGACCTCGGTCACCTCGCCCACCAGCCCCAGGTCGACCGGCTCGCCAGGCCCGTTGGCGAGTGTCAGCCGGCGCCCGTACAGACACTGGAGCGTCGCCTTGTGGTGCAACCCGGAAGCCCGGCCGCCGAACTTGTTGATGTGCCGCACGATGTCGGCATTGATCTCCTCGGCCAGCACCCGGGCGACAATCTCCAGGGTTGCCGCATCGGTGTAGCGCCGGCCTTGCACGAACCGGGGAGTCAACCCGGCCTGCTCCATCGCCACGGTGATCGCCTTGCCTCCACCATGTACGACCACGGGACGCATCCCGACCGTCTGCATGAAGACCACGTCCACCAGCAGGGCGCGAAGCGTCTCGGGATCCTCCATCACCGAGCCGCCCAGCTTGATGACGGTGAACCGCCCATGGAACTTGCGGATATAGCCCAGCGCCTCGATCAGGACATCCGCCTTGCGGATGGCTTCCTCATGCACGGCGTCGTCCCCTCGTATCCCCAACCCAGTGGTTCGAGAGAGTAAACCGTATATCATTCCTTCCGCGGGACGCGTTGTAAAGATCCGACAGGCCGCCGGGGCCAAGCCGTTACCCCAAGACCGGGAACGCCTTGGGTGCGGCACGTCGATTCAGGACGAGAAGGTTTGGGGGCTTCGCTCAGATGGGATCGGAGACCCAATGAAGGTGAGCGCCATGCGGACTCTTGATCAGGGCGTCGTAGAAGGCCCGGTCGGCCGTCACAAGGCGGCATCCCAGGGCGCGCGCCAGGGCTAGGTAGCAGGAGTCGTAGACGGTCAGCCGCTCCGGACCGACCGCCAGGTCATACGCCCCCTCGAGCAGCGGTGCCATGGGATGGACCGTCAGGGCGACTTTCCATAATAGGCCGATGATGTCCCGGCCTTCATCCACTGTAATCTCGGGCACCTTCAGGACGCGGGCCTTCTTCCAGAGGATGTTGCCGAACTCCGGGAAGAAGAACTCGGGGACATGCAGCCTGAACGACGGGTCGAGGAACCGTCTCGCCTCGGCCTCGTGGACCTCCGGCACATACCACTTGATGGCAACTCCCGCATCGATCACGAAGTGAGCGGTGCCGTTTGCCGACGGGTCTTGAAACCTCTCGCTCAGGTCGGGTGCGGAGGGTCCGGTCATCGGTCACGATCCTCGCGGAGGAGCTCGGCGCTGTCGGTGTGCGTGCGACCCGCCAGCCGCCGCGCCATCTGCTCAGCGAGAGCGCGGGCCGTGGTCATGGCTACCTGCGTGGCCGCCTGCTCTAGGATCATCCTCAACTCGGCCCCCAGCGAGCGCCCATTCAAGTGGGCCCGCTCCTTGAGACGCGCCACGGTTGCCTCATCAACGTCACGAACCAAGAGATCCGGCATAGGACCCTCCCTCGGATGAGCTTGCGACAGCCTGATATAGAAATGATATCAAGGGGTTCAGCCGAAGTCAAGTCCGCGAAAGATAATGATCTGAATCGAGTCCTTTGATGCCGATCAGGAGTATTCGAAGTATCGCTTCAGGGCCAGGAACCGTTTCTCATAGAGGTGCCAGCTCAGCCAGGCCAGGCCGTATGATCCGGCGGCGATGATCACCACCTTGACGACCAAGGCGATGGCCGGGTGCACCTCGGTCAGCGGGGCGGCACCCGGGACGACCTGGAAGAGCCAGTGCACGCCTTGGATCAAGGGTGGATGATAGACATAGAGACCGAAACTGTATTTGCCCAGGTTGCGCAGAGCACCGTGGTTGAAGAACTGGCCGATCCTCGACCCTCGGGGGGCTGTGACGCCGAGAACAAGGACCGCGCCGTAGAGCGCGGCGATCAGCGGGTACTTGACGACCTGGAGCCAGACCGAGCCGCTGCCCCGCATGGTCCCGCAGAGCGGCAGGCCGAGTGCGAGGGCGGCCAGCGCGAGGGCCACCGCCTGCCTCGACCAATCGACCAGCCCCAGGGGCGAGCGTGCCGCCAGCGCCAGCAGGGCGCCCAGGAGCAGGGTGTCCACCCGGCAGGGAGTGATCATGAAGGAAGAGACTCCCTGCGACTCGACCAGCACGCGCACGCCGGCGGCCGCCACCAGGCTGACCAGGCAGACGCGCATCAGGGCCGCGCGACCGAGGGCGTAGACGATCCACGGCCAGGCCAGGTAGAACTGCTCCTCGATGGCCAGCGACCAGAAATGGCCCAGCATCCCCCCGTCGGCCCCCGCCGCCATCGCGAAGTTGGCCGAGAAGGTCCACAACCAGACCGGCGCGATCCCGGTCACGCGCAGGCCGAAGACCGCCGGCAGGATCACGAGGAGCACGACCAGGACGCCGTAATACAGGGGGAAGATGCGCAGGGTCCGCCGGCCATAGAAGTTGAGGAAATAGCGCGGCGACGTCTTGGAGTCGAACAGGATGCCCGTGATCAGGAATCCCGAGAGCACGAAGAAGAGATCGACGCCGGTCTGGCCGAACCGCGTCGCCGCGTAACCCAGGCGGAGCCAGGTCTGCCGCGGGGCCGGCTCGACCTGGAAGATGTGGAAGACCAAAACGAGCAGGACGGCCAGGCCACGGATGCCGTCGAGGGCCGGGACGTGCCGGCCCGGTCCCGCCACGGCCTCGGCAATCGGTCGTGCGCGCGCCGTCAGAGGCCGAGCGACCGGCCAGGCCAGGAGCGAACTCATGGGGCGAATCCTTTCGCTGGTGAGGAGCCTCGGGGGTCCGTCCCGCCGGCCGGCACATCATAGCCGGCCGCGCCCGCCTGGCAAGGTGAATCCGGATCGCGGTCAAGGGCGGGTCCAGAGCCAGACAAGGACGAGGAAGAACGCGGGGCCCAGGAGGTAGGTCCAGAGGACGAGCTGAGTCGTCAGGCCAGGGCCACGGAACAGGCGGAATTCGCCCTTCCACCAGCGACCCCGCACCGCAGGGCAGGCGTGCCGGCGCGCCTGCCAGATCCAGCCGGTCCGGCCGCAGTCGAGGCAATGGAACTGGAGCAGGAAGAAGGCCAGAAGAAAGAGCGCAACGCCCGTGACGAACCAGGGGAAATGGCGCGAATGCAACGAAGCACGGACCAGCTCAGCCGCGGCCACGCAGGTGACGAAGGTGAGCAAGGGGTTCACGACCAGGCGCTGGTGCTCAGCCAGGGATCCTGCACCAAAGCCGGCCAGCCGCCGGGGCTGCCAGTCCAGAATGCGGTCGGAGGTGTCCTGCCCGGGTTCCCGTTCCACGACTCGATCGTCTCCCCAGTACCCGTCATCGCGCGGTTCGATCCACTCCATTCTATCAAGAAACCGGCACAAACTGGAGCCGATGCGACCGTGCAACGTCGCTTGACACCCAAAAACGAAACGCACGATAATCAAGCCGGCATTCGGTTTAGTGTACCGACTGGTGCGAAAGAATTGGCCTTGACCCACTGCGCACCAGGCTCTTGAGGGGCGACAGGAGATCGATGGCGACGACGCAAACGAAGGATATTCGCGGCCGGCTCGAGGACATCCTCTCGCGGCGGATCATGCTCCTCGACGGGTCAATGGGCGCGCTCCTCTACTCTTACCAGCTCCGGGAGGAGGACTATCGGGGACGGCGGTTCGCCCAGCACCCCTGCGACCTCAAGAACTGCACTGAGATCCTCGTCCTGACCCAGCCGCAGCTCGTCGAGGGGATCCATCGCGCCTACCTCGAAGCCGGCGCCGATATCATCGAGACCGACACGTTCAACGGCACCGCGATGTCGCTGGAGGAGTTCCAGCTCCAGGAGCACGTCTCCGAGCTGAACCGGACCGCGGCCGAGCTGGCCCGCCGCGCGGCCGACGAGTTCACCCGCAAGGATCCGAGCAAGCCTCGGTTCGTCGCCGGCAGCATCGGGCCGACCAAGCGCCAGCTCTCGATGGGCATCCACGTCGAGGATCCGGGCCGCCGCGACACCACCTTCGACCAGATGGTCGCCAACTACACGGAGCAGATCCGGGCCCTGGTGGAAGGCGGGGTCGACATCCTGCTCCCCGAGACCTCATTCGACACGCTGGTCCTGAAGGCCTGCCTCTTCGCCATCGACGCCTTCTTCGAGGAGACCGGGACGCGCTTGCCCGTGATGATCTCGGGCACGATCTTCGACAACCAGCGCACGCTCTCGGCCCAGCCGATCGAGGCGTTTTATTACTCGGTCGCGCATGTCGAGGCCCTGAGCGTCGGGGTCAACTGCGCCGTGGGGGTCGACCTGATGCGCGGCGCGATCGAGACCCTGTCGTCGATCTGTCGCACGCGGGTCAGTTGCTATCCCAACGCCGGCATGCCCGACGGCTTCGGCGGGTTCCTGGGCGACAAGGACCACACCGCCGCCGTGCTGGGCGAGTTCGCCCGCAACGGCTGGTTGAACCTCGTCGGGGGCTGCTGCGGCACGACGCCGGAGTGGATCGCGGCCATCGCCCAGGCGGTCGACGGCGTCCCGCCGCGCCGGGTCCCCGATTTGCCCCACTGGTCCACGTACAGCGGCATGGAGCCCCTGGTCATCCGCCCCGAGACCAACTTCCTGATGATCGGCGAGCGGACCAACATCACCGGCTCGAAGCGGTTCGCCCGCCTGATCAAGAGCGGCGACTACGAGGCCGCGCTGGCCGTGGCCCGCGACCAGGTCGAAGGGGGTGCCAACCTCATCGACGTCAACATGGACGAGGGCCTCATCGATGGCGTGCAGGCGATGACTCGGTTCCTCAACCTGGTCTCGGCCGACCCGTCGATCGCCAGGGTCCCGATCATGATCGACAGCTCGAAGTGGGAGGTCATCGAGGCGGGACTGAAGTGCGTCCAGGGTAAGTCGATCGTCAACTCGATCAGCCTCAAGGGGGGCGAGGAGGAATTCCTCCGCCAGGCCCGGCTGGTCCGCCGCTACGGGGCGGCCGTCGTGGTCATGGCCTTCGATGAACAGGGCCAGGCCGTCACCAGGGAGCACAAGGTCGCCATCTGCCAGCGGGCGTACAAGCTCCTGACCGAACAGGCCGGCTTCCCGCCCGAGGACATCATCTTCGACGTGAATATCCTCACGGTCGGCACCGGGATCGAGGAGCACAACAACTACGCCGTCGAGTTCATCGAGGCGGTGCGCGAGCTGAAGCGGCTGCTGCCGCACTGCAAGACCTCGGGCGGCGTCAGCAACGTCTCGTTCTCGTATCGCGGCAACGACGTGGTCCGCGAGGCGATGAACGCCGCGTTCCTGTACCATGCGATTCGCGCCGGGCTGGATATGGGCATCGTCAACGCCGGCCAGCTCGAGGTCTACGAGGAGATCCCCAAGGACCTGCTCGAGCGCGTCGAGGACGTGCTCCTGAACCGCCGGGCGGACGCCGCCGACCGGCTCACCGAGTTCGCCGAATCGGTGAAGTCGGCACAGAAGAAGGACAAGGGGAAGGACCTCGCCTGGCGCGACGCCCCGGTCGCGCAGCGGCTCGAGCACGCCTTGATCACCGGGACCATCGACTACATCGAGGCCGACACCGAGGAGGCGCGGCAGACGTACGAGCGGCCGTTGCAGATCATCGAGGGCCCGCTCATGGACGGTATGAACGTCGTGGGCGACCTGTTCGGGGCGGGGAAGATGTTCCTGCCCCAGGTGGTCAAGAGCGCCCGCGTGATGAAGAAGGCCGTCGCCTACTTGACACCGTTCATGGAGGCCGAGAAGGCCAAGGCCGCGGCCGCCGCGGCCGACGGCTCGGCGGGCAACGGGGCCGCCGCGCATCGGCAGACGCGGGGCCGGGTGCTGATGGCCACGGTCAAGGGGGACGTGCACGACATCGGCAAGAACATCGTCGGCGTCGTCCTGGCCTGCAACGATTACGAGATCATCGACCTGGGCGTGATGGTCCCCTGCGAGAAGATCCTCAGCGAAGCCCGCGAGCGCCGGGTCGACATGATCGGGCTCTCCGGCTTGATCACGCCGTCGCTCGATGAGATGGTGCACGTGGCCCGGGAGATGCAGCGCAACGGCTTCGAGATGCCCCTGTTGATCGGCGGGGCGACGACCAGCGCCAAGCACACGGCCGTCAAGATCGCGCCGCAGTACCAGGGGACCGTCATCCACGTCAAGGACGCCTCCAGGAGCGTCAGCGTGGTGGACCGCCTGAGCCGGCTCGACGCGCGCGCCGCGCTGGACCGCCAGAACCGCGCCCAGCAGGAGCAGGAGCGCATCGCCTTCGGCCGGCGCGCCCAGCGGAAGCTCGTCCCCTATGCCGAGGCGTTCCAGCGCCGGCTTCGCCTGGACTGGTCGAACCCGCCGATCGCCGTACCCTCGTTCCTCGGCACGCGAGTCCTGCGCGACATCCCGCTGGCCGAAATCGTCCCGTTCATCGACTGGTCCCCCTTCTTCCTCACCTGGGAGCTGAAGGGGAAATACCCGCGGATCTTCAACGACCCCGAGCTGGGTCCCCGAGCGCGCGAACTCTTCGACGACGCCCAGTCCCTGCTGCGGCAGATCGTCTCCGGGCGTCGTCTGACCGCCAACGCGGTCTACGGCTTCTTCCCCGCAAACGCCGAGGGGGATGACATCGTCGTCTACGAGGACGAGTCCCGACAGACTGAGCGAATGCGGTTGCCGATGCTTCGGCAGCAATGGGAGCGCGACGGTCAGACGGCGTTCCGCTCGCTGGCCGATTACCTGGCGCCGCGCCAGACCGGGCTGCCCGACTACCTGGGCGCCTTCGCGGTGACAGCCGGCCTGGGCCTGGAAGCGATCGTCGCCGAGTTCGAGCGCGAGCACGACGATTACAACGCCATCATGAGCAAGGCCCTGGCCGACCGCCTGGCCGAGGCCCTGGCCGAGATGCTGCACCAGCGCGTGCGCGGGGAGTGGGGCTACGGCCGCGGGGAAAACCTCGGCTACGACGACCTGATCGAGGAGAAGTACCGCGGCATCCGGCCGGCGGCCGGATACCCGAGCTGCCCCGACCACACCGACAAGCGCGCCTTGTGGCAGCTGCTCGACGCCGAGCCAGCCGCCGGGATCGTCCTGACCGAGTCGTTCGCCATGTACCCGGGAGCGTCGGTCAGCGGCCTCTATTTCGCCCATCCCGAGGCCCGCTACTTCGCCGTGGACTTCATCACGCGGGACCAGGTCGAGAACTACGCGGCCCGCAAGGGCATGCCCATCGCCGAGGTCGAGCGCTGGCTGGCGCCCAACCTGGCGTACGATCGTGATTGATTACCGAGAGTGACCATGAGCATCATCACTGGCCCCCGGCGGATCATCTATCCGGAAACCGACGGGAAGCCGATGGCGGAGAACACGCTCCAGTTCCGTTGGATCGTCACGATCAAGGAGGGGCTGGATCGGACTTATCACGACCGCGCGGATGTCTTCGTCGCGGGCGATCTGTTCTGGTACCCGGTGGAGGGTCACCCCGAGATTGTCCAGGCTCCCGATACGCTCGTCGCCTTCGGCCGGCCCAAAGGCGATCGCGGCTCGTATAAGCAGTGGGAAGAGGGGGGGATCGCCCCGCAGGTCGTCTTCGAGGTCCTCTCACCCGGCAATCGTCCCCCCGAGATGATCGGCAAGTTCAAGTTCTATGAAAAATATGGTGTCCAGGAGTATTACATCTACGACCCGGACGAGGTGGAGCTGACCGGGTTCCAGCGCACGGAAGGCGAGCTGAAGGCGATCCCGAATATGAATGGATGGACCAGCCCCCGGCTCGGCATCCGGTTCGACCTGTCGGGGAGCGAGTTGACGATTTACGGTCCCGACGGCCGGCGGTTCTTGACGTATCAAGAGCTCGCGGAGGAACGCGATCGCCTGGCTGGGGAACGCGACCAGCTCGCCCAGGAGCACCACCAACTCGCCCAGGAGCACCACCGCCTGGCTGGGGAACGCGACCAACTCGCCCAGCAACTTGAGGCCGAGCGTCAGCGAAATGAGCGGATGGTGGCTCAGTTGAAAGCGCTGGGGCTCGAACCGCCAGGTGAGGCGGATCGCGGCCGAGGTCCGATCATCCCGCCGGCACCATGACACTTGTCAAATGTCGTGCCCCATGCGAGAGTGAGGTATCTTTCGCTCGCACGACGCCCGACCGGGAGCACGCCATGCGCTAGTCCCCTGGCGGCCGTCGGAAAATGCGTCGATCTCCTGATGGCACGGTCGGTTCACTCTCAGGATACCCTCTGGTCGGTCAGCTTCTGGGACATCGAGGCGATCGTTCTGACCCTCGGGTTGTTGTGGCTGACCGTCGGGACGTTCGACCGCTGCTGCGTTCGCATCCCGGACCGACCGCGGCGGACATCCGTGCTCGCCGATGGGGTTGTGGTCCTGGCCGGACTGGGCGGCGTCGGCGGCCTCTTCGTTGGGTACTGGGACGTCGGGATTGCGCTGTGGACCGCCGTGGTCTCTGCCCTGGCCATCCGGACCTTGGTCCGCAGCAAGTCCCGAGAGCCTTCACGCCCGAGGAACGAGGTGCAACAGCAAGAGCCGGCCGGCGCGACTCCGGAGCGAGTGGCGGGCGAAGAGCCGGGCATTCGGGTCACCTGGCATTCGGGTCAGGTTTAGTTTCAAGTTCCTTCCGAGGAAAGGAAAGGGGACGCGCGATGCTCTCGGTTTTCTGTTCCCCCGGGCGGTACACGCAGGGCAGAGGAGCGACCGCCGCGCTGGGGCGGGAGATGGCCGCGCTGGGACTGGAAGGCCCCGCGCTGATCATCGCCGGCAAGACGGTGATCGGCCGGCTGGCCGAGACGTGGAAATCGAGCCTGGACGCGGCGAAGCTGCGGCACGCCGTGCACCGCTTCGGCGGCGAATGTTCGCTGGCCGAGATCGAGCGGGTGAAGGCCGCGGCGCGGGCGTGCGCGGCCCGCACGATCGTCGGCGCCGGCGGCGGCAAGGTCCTGGACACCGCCCGGGCGGCCGCCGCCGACCTGGGGCTGCCGGTGGTCAACTGCCCGACGGTTGCCTCCAGCGACGCACCGTGCAGCGCCCTGTCGGTGATCTACACCGAGGAAGGCGTTTTCCAGGAGTACCGGTTCTATCGGAAGAATCCCGATCTGGTCCTGGTCGATACCCAGGTGATCGCGCAGGCACCGCCTCGGCTG
>Ga0070738_10008229_pt1 | contig 10107 bp, 10 predicted proteins | sample Coa_R2_2_FD_66446 | JGI IMG/M metagenome (GOLD analysis project Ga0070738, IMG submission 66446) | Surface soil microbial communities from Centralia Pennsylvania, which are recovering from an underground coalmine fire - Coalmine... | ecosystem: Environmental > Terrestrial > Soil > Unclassified ... | reverse complement strand
GCGGAAACAGCCACACCTGGTCCACATTCCAGGGTCGAAAGGTCTTGCTCATGCCGCATAGCGAATCACGACCACGCCCCGCCATCGAGCAAAACCCGATTACTCAGACAGGCTCCTAGGCGGCGAAAAAGCGTTCCGCGGCTTCTGATCCGCCGTTTTGGCACGGTCCGCCTTCGGGGCTGTTAGCGGGGTGTCGTTCAAAGACACCCGCCGACATCTCAGGGATGGTGGCTCCACCTTGGCTTCGGGATCGACCCCGCTGACATCGCTTTTTCGGATCGCCGCGCGCTCAGCGCCGTTCGTGCCGCTGGCCGCCTGCTCGGGCGGCGTGCTCGAACCCCAAGGGCCGGTCGGCGATGCCGACCGCCTCATCATGTTCAACGCGCTCGAGATCATGCTGGTGATCGTGGTGCCGACGGTCGCGGCGGCGCTCGTCTTCGCCTGGTGGTTTCGCGCCGCCAATACCCGCGCGCGCTATCGGCCGGATTGGGCCTATTCGGGGCGCCTCGAGCTCATCATCTGGGGCATTCCGCTCCTGGTGATCATGTTCATCGGCGGCGTGATCTGGATCGGCTCGCACCAGCTCGACCCCTACAAAGCGCTCGCCTCGCGCCACAAGCCGCTCGAGGTGCAGGTCGTCTCGCTCGATTGGAAGTGGCTCTTCATCTACCCCGATGAACGCATCGCCAGCGTCAACGAGCTCGTGGTGCCCACCGGCATCCCCGTGCATTTCTCGCTCACCTCGGCGAGCGTGATGAACTCGTTCTTCGTGCCGCAGCTCGGCAGCATGATCGCGACGATGAACGGCATGGTCACTCAGCTCTATCTGGAAGCCGGCCACCCCGGAGATTTCTACGGCGAATCCGCACAATTCAGCGGCGACGGGTTTTCCGACATGCATTTCACGCTGCGCGCGGTCGCCGCCGACCGCTTCCAGCAATGGATCGCCGAGGCGCGGCAGGCGGGGCCGGACCTCGACCGCGCCGGCTATATCGCGCTCTCCGAGGAAAGCCAGAAGGTGCGCCCCTTCACCTACCGGAGCGTCGAGCCGGGCCTGTTCCAGGCTGTGGTGACGCGCGAGCTGCCGCCCGAACCCGGCCCGCCCGGCAGCATTGCCAGCCCTTCGGTCCGTCCGCGCGGAGCGAAGTGACATGCTCGGCAAGCTTACGATCGACGCCATTCCCTGGGACCAGCCGATCCCGCTCATCGCCGGCTGCGTGGTGTTCGCCGTCGCCATCGCCCTCGTCCTCTGGGTCATCCTCAAGGGCCATCTGCCCTATCTCTGGCGCGAATGGATCACCAGCGTCGATCACAAGCGGATCGGCGTCATGTATGTGCTGCTCGGCATGGTCATGCTGGTGCGCGGCTTCATCGACGCGATCATGATGCGCTCGCAGCAGGCGATCGCCTTCGATGCGCCGGGATACCTGCCGCCCGAGCATTACGATCAGGTCTTCTCCGCGCATGGCACGATCATGATCTTCTTCGCGGCGATGCCGCTCATGATCGGCCTCATGAATTTCGCCGTGCCGCTGCAACTGGGCGTGCGCGACGTGGCGTTTCCGACCTTGAACTCGACGAGCTTCTGGCTCACCGCGACCGGCGCGCTGCTCGTCAACCTCTCGCTCGTCATCGGCGAGTTCGCGCGGACGGGATGGCTGCCTTACCCGCCGCTCTCGGAGCTCCGCTACTCCCCCGGCGTCGGCGTCGATTACTACCTCTGGGCGCTGCAGATCTCGGGCGTCGGCACCTTGCTCACCGGTATCAATTTCGTCACCACGATCCTCAAGATCCGCGCGCCCGGCATGGGCTATCTGCGCATGCCGATGTTCTGCTGGACCTCGCTCGCCGCCAATCTGCTGATCGTCGCGGCCTTTCCCGTGCTCACCGCCACCCTCGCGATGCTGCTGCTCGACCGCTATCTGGGCTTCCATTTCTTCACCAACACGGCGGGCGGCAACATGATGATGTTCATCAACCTGATCTGGGTCTGGGGACATCCCGAGGTCTATATCCTGGTGCTGCCGGCCTTCGGCATCTATTCCGAGGTGATCTCGACCTTCTCCAGCAAGCCGCTCTTCGGCTATCGCTCGATGGTGATGGCGACGATGGCGATCTGCCTCATCTCCTTCCTCGTGTGGCTCCATCACTTCTTCACCATGGGCGCCGGCGGCAATGTCAACGGCGTCTTCGGCATCGCCACCAGCATCATCGCGGTGGCGACGGGCGTGAAGGTCTATAACTGGCTCTTCACCATGTATGGCGGCCGCATCCGCTTCACGACGCCGATGATGTGGTCGATGGGGTTTCTCATCACCTTCGTCATTGGCGGCATGACCGGCGTGCTCCTCGCCGTGCCGCCCGCCGATTTCCTGCTGCACAACAGCCTTTTCCTCGTCGCCCATTTCCACAATGTCATCATCGGCGGCGTGCTCTTCGCGGGCTTCGCCGGCATCACCTATTGGTTCCCCAAGGCCTTTGGCTTCCGGCTTCACGAGGGCTGGGGCCAGGCGGCCTTCTGGCTTTCCTTCCTGGGATTCTATGTCGTCTTCGTGCCGCTTTATGCGATGGGTCTTCTCGGCATGACGCGGCGCTTGCAGCATTACGAGGTCGCGGCCTGGCATCCCTGGGCGCTCGTCGCGGCCGGCGGCATCGTCATCATGGCCTTGGCGGCGCTTTGCCAGGCGATGCAGTTCGTCGTCAGCATCCGCCGCCGCGACGAGCTCAAGGACGAGCTGGGCGATCCCTGGAACGGCCGCTCGCTCGAATGGTCGACGGCATCGCCGCCGCCCGTCTTCAATTTCGCCGTGCTGCCCAATGTCAGGGGCGAGGAGCCCTATTGGCAGATCAAGCGGCGCGCGATCGAGACGCAGCAATTGTCGCCCGAGCCGCGCTACGAGGCGATCGAGATGCCGCGGAACAGCCCGACCGGCTTCATCACCGCCTTCTTCTGCACCATCACCGGCTTCGCGCTGATCTGGCACATCTGGTGGCTGATGGGCGTGGGCATCGCCGCGGCCTATGCCGTCTTCGTGTGGTTCGCCTGGCGCGATGTCGAGGAATACCGCATTCCCGCCGAGGAGGTGGCGCGGCTCGACCGCGAGCGCCGCGGCGCGCGCGAGAAGTGGCTCGCCGAGCACGCCCCCGAGAGCGCGCCCGCATGAGCGCGACCGAGGCGCTGCGGCAGGGGCGTCCCGGCGAGGTCGATCCCTATAAGCTCGGACGCGGCCGCGCGCCCGTTCCCGGTCATGGCGGCGGCGGCCGCGATTACGCGACCGGCCATGGCGAAGGCGGGCCCGCGTCAAAGCGCGTCATCGTCGGCTATGGTTTCTGGATCTTCCTGCTCAGCGATATCGTCATGTTCTCCGCCTTCTTCGCGGCCCATGCGGTGTTGCAGACGGCGACGGCGGGCGGCCCCACCGGCCGCGAACTCTTCAACCCGACGCATGTGGCGATCGAGACGGCGGCGCTCCTGGCCTCGAGCTTCACCTGCGGCCTCTCGGCGGTCGCAACCGAAGCGCGGAGTCAGGCCTGGACGCAATTCTTCCTGCTCGTCACCGGGCTCCTCGGCCTCGTGTTCCTGAGCTTGGAGGCGCGGGAATTCGCCGATATGGTGGCGCGCGGCGCGGGGCCTCAACGCAGCGCCTTTCTTTCCTCCTTCTTCGCCGTCGTCGGATTGCATGGCTGCCACGTCACGGCGGGCGAGCTGTGGCTCGGCACGATGATGGCCCAGGTCTTCGTCAAGGGCTTCCGCCCCAACATCATGCGGCGCCTCGTCTGCTTCAATCTCTTCTGGCACGCGCTCGACATCATCTGGGTCGCGCTCTTCACCATCGTCTATCTGATCGGAGAGGGAAGATGACGCCCGGCGACGACGATCTCGATCACAATGCGGATGACGTGGCGCCGGGCTTCATGGATGCCGTCGACCACACCCCGCGCGAGGGGATCCAGGGCTATCTCATCGGCTTCGGCCTCGCGATCCTCCTTACCCTCGCCTCCTTCTATGTCGCCGGGACGCGCTTCATCTGGGGGCCGGGCATTCCGGTGATGCTCGTCATGCTCGCCGTCGCCCAGATCGGCGTGCATCTCGTCTTCTTCCTCCATCTCACCACGGCGCCCGACAACACCAACAACGTGCTGGCGCTCGCCTTCGGCGTGCTCATCGTCGCGCTCGTCGTCGGCGGCTCGGTCTGGATCATGGCCCATCTCGACGAGAACATGATGCCGATGGGTCAGATGAGGGGGATGTAGCGGCGAGCGTGCGGTCGTGCCGCCTCACGTCAGGAAGGAATGCACGATCTCGACCAATTCCTCGGCCGCCTGCGCGCGCGGATCATTGCGCGGTGCCTTGGGATCGACGAGATGCTCCAGGATGTGATCCTCGATCACCTCGGCGATGAAGCCGTCGAGCGCGCCGCGGCACGCCGTCGCCTGTTGCAGGATGGCGGCACAGCTCGCATCCTCCTGAACCCGGCGCTCGACGGCGTCGAGTTGGCCGCGGATGCGCCTCAGGCGGAGAAGCAGCTTCTGCTTCTCTTTTTCTTGAGCGGTGTGCGTCATTTTTCCCTTGATCCCATCCCCCAGGGGAGTATATAGCCTGCCACGCGCCGATGTCGAACGCGTTCGCGCCGGCGCCTCGTGCAACAAGCCGCAGAGATCCGATGGACCCGCAACCTAGACGCCTTCCCAGCGAGGACCGCCGTCGCGCCGCGACCGCGATTCCGGCTGGGCTCGTTGCCCGGGAGATCGGAGAGATCCCGGAGAGACGCTCGGCTTAAGCGTCTCCCGCTCTCGCGCCTCCCGGGTCGGTGCAACCGATCCGAAAAGAAGGAGGCGCAGAGATGACCGCCGCAATCCTCGATACCCGCCGCGCCGTTCGGCTCTCCTCCAGTCGCTGAGCCGGAGAGTACTCATGTCCACCACCGAACTTTTCAACGATGCGCGCCCCAGCGCCGTTCTCGACGACGCCCATCTCGGCGATATCCGCGGCGCCTTGGGCACGATCCGGCAGGGCGATGTCGCGCCGCGCGCCGGCTGGCGGGCGCGGCTTGCGACGCTCCTTGCGATCCTCGGGCCCGGGCTCATCGTCATGGTCGGCGACAATGATGCCGGCGCCTTCGGCACTTATACGCAGGCGGGCCAGGATTACGGCACGACCCTGCTCTGGACGCTGCTCCTGCTCGTGCCGGTGCTCTATGTCAATCAGGAGATGGTGCTGCGCCTCGGCGCCGTGACCGGCGTGGGCCACGCCCGTCTCATCCTCGAGCGCTTCGGGAAGTTCTGGGGCGCCTTCAGCGTCATCGACCTCTTTCTCCTGAACGCGCTCACCATCGTCACCGAGTTCATCGGCATCAGCCTGGCGCTCGACTATCTCGGCCTGCCCAAGGCGCTGGGCGTCGCCGCTTCGGCTGCGATCATCGTCGCCGCGGCGAGCACCGGCAGCTTCCGCCGCTTCGAGCGGATTTCGCTGCTTCTCGTCTTCGGCAGCCTGCTCCTCTTGCCGGTCCTGCTCTGGGCGCATCCGCCGATCGCGGCGATCGCGCACGACCTCGTCGTTCCCCAACTCCCCGAAGGCGGCAAGCTCGGCGACGTCATGCTGCTGGTGATCGCGATCGTCGGGACGACGGTCGCACCCTGGCAGCTTTTCTTCCAGCAGAGCTACATCATCGACAAGCGCATCACGCCGCGCTTCATGCGCTATGAGCGCGCCGATCTCTGGCTCGGCATCGTGCTGGTCGTCATCGGCGCCGCCGCGATGATGGCGTTTGCGGCGGCGACCTTCGCCGGTCACGAGGAGTTCGGCCATTTCCAGGATGCCGCCGCCGTCGCCGCCGGGCTCGACAAATATGCGGGGCATCTCGCCGGCGTCTTCTTCGCGATCGCCCTCATCGATGCCAGCATCATCGGCGCCATGGCGGTGTCGCTCTCGACGGCTTATGCGGTCGGCGACGTGCTCGCGCTTCGCCATTCGCTCCACCGCAAGCCGAAGGAAGCGAAGGCGTTCCATGCCGTCTATGGCGGGCTCGTCCTGTTGGCGGCGGCGCTGGTGCTGACGCCGGGCATGCCGCTCGGCCTCTTGACCAATGCGGTGCAGACGCTGGCCGGCGTGCTGCTGCCGAGCGCCACGGTCTTCCTGCTGCTGCTTTGCAACGACAAGGAGGTGCTCGGCCCCTGGGTCAATGGGCGCGGGCTCAATCTCTTCACCGGCGCGGTGATCGCGGTGCTGGTGATCCTGTCGATCATCCTGACGGCCTCCGTGCTCTATCCCGACATGGGCGAAGGCGTGATCCTCGCCATTCTCGGCGGCGGCGCCGTGCTCGGTGCCGTCATCGGGATCGCTTTCCTCGCCGCGGGGCGGCGAGAGGGGGTGGAGCGCATCGGGTACGGCGGACGGATGCTCTGGCGCATGCCGCCGCTCGCCGAACTGGCGCCGGCGCGCCTCACGCCCGCGACCCGAACCTGGATGATCGTGCTGCGCGGCTATCTGCTTTTGGCCGGCGGGCTGGTACTCCTGCGCATCATCCAACTCGCGCTTTCGGGCGAGGGCTGACACCGCTCGGTCGCCGAGGCGTGACCGGAAACCGAATTGACGTAAATATTGGACCGCCCGCTGTCGGCTGTCCGCCAAAGGGGGAAAGCATGCGCCTTGCCTGCCGCACGGGCCGTCGCCTTGCGCCACTCGCATTGGCGGTCGCGACCGCGATGGCGAGCGCGGCGGCGCCGGCAGGCGCGCAGACCGTGGCGGAGACGCCGCCCCCTGAGTGGTACAGCCTCCACGGGCAGGTCACCAATGTTCTCCAGTTCCATCCGCGTTTCCCGGCGCCCTTCAGCGGCCCCAACAGCCTCAACCCCGGCAATCGCGGCCGCGAGACGACCGATGCGACGCTCTTCGCCGGGCTTCGCCTCGGCGATGGCCTGGCCTTCTACGCCAATCCCGAGATCGATCAGGGCTTCGGATTGAGCGATACGCTCGGCCTTGCCGGGTTCTCGAGCGGCGAGGCTTACAAGGTCGGCGCGATCAAGCCCTATCTGCGCCTTCCCCGTGCCTTCTTCCGCTACACTTTGGGGCTCGGCGGCGAGCCGCAGCCGGTCGAGGCGGGCGCCAATCAGCTCGCCGGGACGCTTGCCGCGGACAATCTGACCGTGACGCTCGGCAAGTTCAGCGCCGTCGACATCTTCGACACCAACGCCTATGCGCATGATCCGCGCGCCGATTTCCTCAACTGGTCGATCATCGATTCCGGCGCCTATGACTACGCGGCCGATGCCTGGGGCTTCAGCTATGGCGGCGCCGTCGAATGGACGCGCTCCTGGTGGACGCTGCGCGCCGGACTCTTCGACCTCTCGCGCATTCCCAACAGCAAGGAGCTTCAGCGCGGTTTCCAGCAATTCGAGGTCGTGACCGAAGCGGAAGCGCGGCACGAGCTCTTCGGCGCACCGGGGAAGATCAAGCTGCTGCTCTTCGCCAATCGCGGCCGCATGGCCGATTACAGCGACGCCGTGCATCTCGCGCAAGCGACGGGCGGCACGCCGGATGTGGCGCTGGTGCGGCGCTACCGCACGCGGCCGGGGATCGCCCTCAATCTCGAGCAGCAGCTCGCCCCCGATCTCGGCGCCTTCCTGCGCGCGAGCCTCAATGAGGGCGACAAGGAAGCTTACGAATTCACCGAGATCAACCGCTCGGTCGCGACGGGGATATCGGTCAAGGGCGATCGTTGGGGCCGACCGCGCGATACGCTGGGCCTCGCCGGCGTCCTGAACGACATCTCGCAGCAGGCGCGCAACTACTTTGCCGCGGGCGGGCTCGGCGTTCTCATCGGCGACGGCCAATTGCCGCGCGCCGGCTTCGAGAAGATCCTCGAGTTCTATTACAAGCTAGCGATCGTCGATGGCCTCGATTTTACCGTGGACTATCAGCACATCGAGAACCCCGCCTATGACGCGGCGCGGGGACCCGTCGACATCATCGGATATCGCGTCCATCTCGAATTTTGAGCAGCATGGCGGCGGCAGCGACGTCGATCCGGCGCTCTTTCGGCGGGATCGCCGGGTCGGCTACAATCGGCCATCTCAAGGAGCGTCCCATGCCGGTCTCTGCGCGCCTTCTCGCCCTTGCCCTTCTCGTCGCATTGCCCGCCGCCCTGCCGCCCGCCCTGGCGCAGACGCCCGGGGGAACCACCGACGCGCCGCGCGAGAAGGCGTGCAACCAGGTGGCAAACGATCACCAGCTCACCGGCGATACCCGCAAGGCGTTTCTCCAGGACTGCCTCAAGGGCAAGCCGGCGGATCTCCCCGCCGCGGCGTCGGAGAGCTGCGCCTCGCGCACGAAGAAGGCGGATCAGCAGAGGCTCAAGGGCGAGGAGCGCAGGCTCTTCATGTCGGGTTGCGTGAAGCGGCCCTGACCTCTCATCCGGCGGAGGATGACGCCGCTTCGGCGTCGCTGAAATCGCTGGCCGAAGCGGGCTTGTAGCCGAAAGTATAGACATGGCGCTCGCGGCGCAGGTCGGGCGCGGCGAGGCCGAGATCCCAAAGGCCGAGCGAGTACCACCAGGTCGCCTTGGGCTGGCGCGGGCCGGCGATCGGCACGAGGTTGAGGACGAGATAGCGTTCGCCGAGCTTGATGAGCTCGCTCGCGTGATCCGCCGCCGCGACCTCGTTGTGCCGCGCGAAGCGCTCGCCATCCTCGGCCGGCGCGGTGGCAAGAAAGCGGCAGCTGCGAAGCCCGAAGGCGGCGAAGCTTCCCGGCAACAGCATCGGCGCCTCGCCGCCCGCCGCGGTGCGCCCGATCTCGCCCGTCATCAGATAATCGGCGGCACGGAAGACGAGCACGCTCTCGCCGACGCGCGGCCAATGCGGCGCGTCGAGGCGGTAGATCGCGAAATCGCGCGTCGCCCGGAAGGTGCGATGCGCGAGCACGATGCGCACGGGATCGATCCCGGCGCATTTCTTGCGCGCCGCGAGATAGATCGGCATGTCGGGCCGGTCCGAGCTCTGCGCCGGCTCGATGACCGCGAATTCGCCGGCCTGCAAATGCGCGAGGAGCGCGGCGCAAGCCTCGCCATGCCCGCAGCCCGATTCCGGCTTGAAGTCGCGCCCGGCCAGGAGGTCGAGGATCGTCGCCTTGGCGCGCTCGGCATAGGACATCTCCTCGGCGCGGGCCGTGCCGAGCGCGGGCAAGAGAGCGAGGCTCAGCGCGAGGGCGAGCGTCGCAGGGCGCCTGCTTCGCCGGACCGGGACAATGCTGCGCATGAACGGCCTCCTCTTCCGAAGGCGGCGAGCGAAAGGCGCGGGTCAGTGCCAGAACCGACGCCGGCGCCGCTCGCGCGCGGCCAAATGCGCGCGAAGCGCATAACCGGAGGCGAAGCACAACGCCATGATGATCGCCGCTTCGGTCATCGGCATCTCGCCGCTGCTGCTCCCGTGAGAATCAGAGCATCGCCGGCGACCGTCTCGACAGTGGCAAAAATAAGCATCGCACAGGGTTTTCTGCGAGTTTTAGCATCTCGCCGAGGGAGAGGGCCGACGCCGCGGATAAGCGGAAAAGCCGCGGTAATTTACCGCTCCTCGGCCCGGTTCTCGGCGTCACATCTTCGCCACCAAAGCCGCGAGCTGATCCGTGCATTGGCCCCAGCCCTGGTGGAAGCCCATCTTCTCATGGGCCTCGCGGTCGGCGACCGTCCAGTGGCGCACGCGCGCCGTGTATCGCGTCTTGCCGCCCTCCTCCTCGAAGGTGAGGATCACCGTCATGAACGGCTTGGCCGAAGGCTCCCACGCCTTCGTGAAGGCGTCGGTGAAGACGAGCCGCTCGTTCGGGATCACCTCGAGATAGACGCCGCGATTGGGCATCTCCCTGCCGTCGGGCGCGCGCATCACGATGAGATTGGTGCCGCCCGGCCGCACATCGAGCTCGGCCGCGGGCGTCGTATAGGGGCGCGGCGCGAACCATTGCTTCAACAGCGCGGGATCGGTCCAGGCGCGATAGACCTTCTCGCGCGGCGCATCGATGAGGCGCGTCAAGACAAGCTCGCGATCGGAACTGGGCGATGGGGTGTTCATGAATCTGCTCCTCTTGTTCAAGAGATCGCCTTGCGAAAGCGCTGGAGC
>Ga0070738_10008228_pt1 | contig 10108 bp, 8 predicted proteins | sample Coa_R2_2_FD_66446 | JGI IMG/M metagenome (GOLD analysis project Ga0070738, IMG submission 66446) | Surface soil microbial communities from Centralia Pennsylvania, which are recovering from an underground coalmine fire - Coalmine... | ecosystem: Environmental > Terrestrial > Soil > Unclassified ... | reverse complement strand
ATGTTCATGGCAAGCCAGAAGAAGACGTGGTCGAACTGGTCCGGGTCGGTGCGCTGCGAGCCGAGAGAGATAGTGAGGCCGCAGAGCGTGGAGGAGCTGGCGCGGCTGATCGGCAGGTATGGACGCGAGGGAAGACACGTGCGCGTCGTCGGGTCGGGCCACTCGTTTACGCCGCTGGTGAAGAGCGACGACGTGCTGATGTCGCTGGATGGCGTGCAGGGCATCGAGGCGGTTGATAAAGAGGGCGGCACAGCGACGGTGTTGGGCGGGACATGGCTGCGCCACCTGGGCAACGCGCTGCTGGAACAGGGGCTGGCGCAGGAGAATCTGGGCGATATCGACGAGCAGAGCATCGCCGGGGCCATCAGCACGGGAACGCACGGCACGGGCATACGCTACGGCTCGCTGGCAACGCAGGTGGAAGGATTGACGCTGGTGACGGCGGCGGGCGAACTGCTGGAATGCTCGGCGGAACAGAATCCTGATATTTTCAAGGCGGCGCAGGTCTCGCTGGGCGCGCTGGGCGTGATCGCGAAGGTGCGGCTGCGCGTGGTACCCGCGAAACGCCTGCACTTCGTCGCTCGCCGCGAGCGGCTGGCCGACTGTCTCGCCAACCTGGAACGCTACAAGCGCGAGAACAGCCACTTTGAGTTCTTCTGGTTCCCCTACAGTGAGTGGGTGCAGGCCAAGTTTCTGAATGAGACGGAGGCGCAGGCCAACGCGGGCGGCTTCTGGAGCAATTTTAACCAGGTTGTGCTGGAAAATGGCCTCTTCGGCCTGCTCTCCGAGTGCAGCCGTCTGCTGCCGCGCACGGCGAAGACGATCAGCAAGATTTCGGCGGCGGGCATTTCCTCTGTTGACGAGATAGATTACAGCCATCGCGTCTATGCCACGCCGAGGGCCGTGCGCTTTCAGGAGATGGAGTACAATGTTCCCGCGCAAGATGGGCCAACGGTGCTGAAAGAGATTCGGGAGTGCATCGAGCGCGAGCAGTTCGCCGTCCAGTTTCCGGTGGAGTGCCGCTTTGTCCGCGCGGACGATATCTGGCTCAGCCCGGCTTACGAGCGCGAGTCGTGCTATCTCGCGGTACACATGTACCGGGGCATGCCCTACCAGTCCTATTTCCAGCATATTGAGGAGATTTTCCGCCGCTATCAGGGGCGCCCGCACTGGGGCAAGATGCACACGCGCACGGCACAGGAACTGGCGCAACTCTACCCGCACTGGCATGATTTCCGTCGCGTGCGCGCCGCCCTCGACCCGCAGGGCCTCTTCCTCAACGACTACCTGCGCCAGCTATTTGATGTCGATGCGCCAGTTCCTGATGCTAGCACAGCCGAACAGCAAGCCATCGCCGAACAGGGAGGATTTTGATGAGCGATGTCCCTTCTTCTGTACCTTCATCTGCCGACTCCGACGCAGACGATTCGATGCCGGTAAAGATCACGGGGTTGAAACGCGGGTCGCTGGATTTGCGGCACGCGGTGGTAATCTCGGTGGCGGTGATGTCACCGGCGGCCTCGATTTTCTTCAATACCATCCCACAGGCCGGGCTGGTGGGTGCGGCTGTGCCGTTGTGCTACGTCGTTGGCTTCGTGGTGGCCCTGCTGATGGCCAACCAGTACAGCGAGATGTCGCGGGAACTGCCGTCCAGCGGCTCGGCCTATACCTTTGTGGTGGAAGGGATCGGGCCGCGCTGGGGCTTTCTGACGGCCTGGCTCGGCCTCATCGCCATCGCGCTGGGCGTGCCGTACTCCTTTATTTTGATGAGCGCCAATTTGCAGGTGCTGGTGCAGCGTTGGGTGGGCCTCAACCTGCACTGGAGCTTCTGGTTTGTCGCGGCCATCGGCATTATCTTCGCCCTCTGCTACATCGGCACGCGACAATCGCTGAGCGTTGACATGACGCTGCTGGCCTTTGAAATGGGCATCTGCCTGGTGCTGGCGCTGATCGTACTGGTCAGCATGGGGACGCACGGCGGGCTGAGCGCCGCGCCGTTCAACCCCGCAGAGGTGCCGCCGGGCGGCGATCTGACGGTGGGCATCGTGCTGGGCGTCCTCAGCTTCATCGGCTTCGAGACGGCGGCGACGCTGGGCGAGGAGACGCGCAACCCGCATCGTAACATTCCCCGCGCCGTCTTCGGCTCGATGATCGTGGTCGGCGTCTTCTACGTGCTGATGGCCTACGTCGCCACCATCGGCTACGGCATCAACCACATGGCGACGGGCTATGCCAGCGACCTCGCGCCCTTCGATACCATCGGTCGCCGCTTTGGCGGCGGCGTGCTGGCCTCGCTGCTCGACGTAGCGGGCATCCTCTCGTTTTTCGGCGCCGCCCTCGCCATCGTCAACGGCGGCGCGCGCATCCTCTACACCGTCGGCGTGGATGGCCTGCTGCCGCGCTGGACTGCTATCCTGCATCCCACGCGGCGCACGCCTATCGGCGCCATCACGGGCCTGTGCCTGCTTGGCCTCGTCAGCGGTATCGCCCTCGGCCTCGCCTTCACGCCGACGGGCGCCTTCAGCTTCCTGGGAACGCTCGACGCGCTCTTTGTCATCCTCATCTACGCCCTCGTCAACGTGGCCTGCATCCGTTTCTTCTGGCGCAAGCGTTCCACCTCACGCGCAAGCCTGAAGGGCATTTTGCTGCACGTCGTCTTCCCCATCCTCAGCACGCTGATCATCGCCGCCATTTTCCTGGCCGCCATCCTCTCACCCGGCCCCGGCCCCCTCGCCTTCATCCCCTACGTCCTGGGAGTCTGGATCGTGCTGGGCGTAATCGTGGTAATCGCGCAGCGCGGCAAGTTTGGCAAACCATAACACGTCATCTGCTTACTGGCACCTGAGAGAAATACCTGTTATATTCTTTTGTGGGTATAGCGCATCACCGGTTGAGGTTATCCGGCTTTCTGCCGTCTTGCCCATCGGTCTCTTGCGCGCAGATACGCCGGTCTATCCATCAGCAACATTGTTCTGATTTGAAAAAGGAGGAAGATATTTATGGCTACAAAAGCGGAACGTCATGCGACGGCCCACTGGCAGGGGAACCTGCCGCAGGGAAATGGTTCTGTCAGTTTTGGTAGCGGCGCAATTGGCGAGCAGAAGTTGAGCTGGGCTGCGCGCACAGAGGCGCCGGGCGGGCTGACCAGCCCGGAGGAGCTGCTGGCGGGGGCGCAGGCCGGCTGCTATGCGATGGCCTTTGCGCATGCCCTGGCGCAGAACGGCACGCCCGCCCAGAGCCTGACCGTCAACACCACCTGCACCTTTGCCCCCCAGCCCACAGGCGGCTACAAGGTCAGCGACATGGAGATTAACGTCACCGGGAATGTGCCAGGGCTGGACGAGGCGAAATTCGAGCAACTGGCAAAACAGGCGGAGCAGGGCTGCCCCGTCACCAACGCCATTCGCAACAACGTCAACATCCACCTCAACGCCCACCTCGCATAGGAACGTAACTTCCTGAGAACAGGCGAATAATGCTGAAGCATTATTCGCCCCTCTGTACTTACCGCTTCCACTCAAACAAATAGCACATTGGTACTTTTCTATCTCCAAGTTGCTGGTCCTCTGCTCAACCGTTTAGTAGACTAGAAAGAAAAGAGCTATGGGAATCAATCATGAACCTGTTGCAGACATGTCATGCTGAGTGCAGCGAGGCATTTGAAGTAAGCAATCAGTAGGGCATACCAGAGATGCTCCGCTGCACTGATCTTTCGCCTCGCTCAGCATAACACGTCTGCAATGAGTTTCAGAGCATTGCCCTTGAGAAAAACTATCTCTTAGCCGAAAAAAGGAAGATAGAGAGAACGTGAAGCTATTTCTCATTGTATTGTCCGGTCGTAAGGGAGGAACCAGACATGCTTGAAGTGTTACCGCAGATTCCGAAGATGCAGGCATCTTATGTGCTTGGTAAGCCGCTTGCTCTGCCGCTTAATCTCACCATCAGCGTAAGCTATCGCTGTAACTCTCGTTGTAAAACCTGCAATGTCTGGCAGCGACCCAACGACGATTTTACGCTGGAGGAGTACGATAAGACCTTTGCCTCGATCGGTCGCGCCCCGTACTGGTTTACCTTCAGCGGCGGCGAGCCGACGCTGCGCAAAGACCTGCCGGAGATGGTCGGGCTGGCCTATCGCCACTGCCGACCCGGCATCATCAATATCCCCACCAACGGCATTCAGGATAAGATCATTCCGGGGCGTGTGGAGCAGGTGTTGCAGGCCGCGCCGGGTTCAGAGGTGATTATCAACCTCTCGCTGGACGGCGTGGGCATCAAACATGACATCGTGCGCGGCGTGCGCGGCAACTTCGAGCGCGCCATGCGCACCTACGCCGGGCTGAAGGCGCTCAAGGGTCGCTATAAGAACTTCACGCTGGGCGTCCATACCGTCATCTCTAACTTCAACGTCGACGACTTCGATGAAATCTACGCCTTTGTGACCGGCGAACTCCAGCCTGACCAGTTCATCAGCGAGATTGCCGAGGAGCGCGTCGAACTCGATACCGTCGGCATGGGCATCACGCCGCCGCTGGAGAAGTACAAACCCGTCATCGAGAAGTTGCAGGCGGGCATTCGCCAGGCGGAAACCGATGGCGTCTCGCGCATCACACAGGCGTTCCGCGACCGCTACTACGATATCGTCAAGCGCACGCTGGCAGAGAAGCGGCAGATCATCCCCTGCCTGGCAGGCATCGCCTCCGCGCAGATCGCGCCCAACGGCGATGTCTGGACCTGCTGCATCCGCGCAGAATCGGTCGGGAACCTGCGCGAGCATAACTATGACTTCGCCTCTGCCTGGAATACCGTCAAAGCCGAGGAGATGCGACGTAGCATCAAGGCCGGCGAGTGCTATTGCCCGCTCGCCAACGCCTCCTACACCAACATGCTCTGCCACGTCCCGACCATGACCAGCGTCGCCCTGGAAGTTGGCCGAGGCACGGTCGCCTCTAAACTCGGCACGAATTCACGCGGCAAATCCGCTAAGCTGCGCGCCCTGCCCGTCATTCGCCCCGCTGACGAAGCCACCAATGGCAAGGGCAACGGGCATCACAACGGGAACGGACACGCCAGCGAGTCCAGCAACGGCCACAAAACTGCCCCGGTCGACGAACTGGAGATCGAGGCAAAGGCATAGTCAGCGTACTCAGTCATCGTATACAGGAGGGCCACCCTCCGGGTGGCGCAATAATGAACGTTGCTAAACAAAATCGATAATGTTCCCCTTTTTGTTCGTCAACGTTCATCAGCACGAGGCCACCCCTCGTTGCATCCTTGCAGGTAGCCGGGAGTGAGCGATGAAGACAGAACTATCAGTTGCACGACACGGCAGAGCGGTGGAAGTCGCAACGAAGTTACGCGAACCGCAGCCGGAGCAGGAAGCACAACGAGAACCGGAGCGAGAACTCGCGGCGGCATCGGGTGAGGGAGAGCAGCGAGAGCAAAGCCGGGAGACGGCACGTATTCGCGTGCTGGTGGTCGACGACTACGAAGTGGTGCGCCGGGGCATCTGCATCATCCTCAACGAACAGGACGACTTTGAGGTCATCGGGCAGGCCGCGACGGGTAACGACGCGCTTGCCCTCGCCCGGCAACTGCGCCCGGACATCGCGCTGCTTGATATCTTTCTGGGCGAGAGCAACGGGCTGGATCTCGCGCAACAGTTGCTGCGGGCCTGCCCGGAAACGGCGATGCGCGTGGTCATCCTCACCGGTCACTGCGAGGACGAGAGTTTGTTTCACGCTCTGCGCGTCGGCGTTCACGGCTTCCTGCAAAAGGCCCTGCCCGTCGATGAGTTGCTCTCCTCCCTCCGGGCCATCTACCGGGGCGAGCGCGTCGTGGGCGAGCCGCATGCCATCACGCGAGTATTGAACGAGTTCAGCCGCCTGGCAAGGGAGCAGGAGCGCCTGCAGCGCGGCCTGAGCGATCAGGAAATTGAACTGGTACGCTTCGCGGCCAGGGGCTGCACCAACAAAGAGATCGCGGCCCTCAAGTTCTGGAGTGAGGTCACGGTCAAACGCAAGATGCAGGATATCTACCGCAAGCTGCAGGTCGCCGACCGCGCCCAGGCCGTCGCCGAAGCCATGCGTATGGGGTTAATTTGACAGAGTGAATGAAAGGCAGGAAATGTATGACAGAGTGTCCGCAATGTGGAACACCAAACGAGGACGATGCAAAAAATTGTAAGGGCTGCCGCGTCAACCTGTACTGGGCCTTCCAGCATTACGAGGAACTGGCGGCGCTGCGGCAGGCCAACCAGTTGAAGCCAAAACCCGACACCGCACCCTTCCTGGTCGATACCAGCAAGCGTATCGACGATGGCCCCACCGCGCCCTGGCTGCGCAATACCATCAGGAAGTTCGGATTCAAAGCGGCGGGAAAAAAAGTTTCGACTATGTCTGAATAGTTTCCATCCCGTACGGGAAGTCTGGAAAGAACCTGATTTCTGCCGCATCCCCCTGGAGAAAGTATATCATCAAACTCGAAAAGGTCAAGCGCAAAGGCAATAAGGGCGACCAAACGAAAGAGCCAGCGTGCGGGCTGGCTCTTTCGTTTGGTCGCCCTTATTCTTATCTTCTCGCACCGGCCAGAGGAGCGTTCTGGCTGGCCTGAGTGACGGAAGGCTGGTCCATGCCACCGGCGTTAAACCATTCTGCCGCCAGCAAGATGCCCTCGCGCAGGTCTACTTTCGGCTCGTAGCCGAGTTCGCGCCGCGCCTTCTCGACGCTGTGCCGGTTGTCGCTACCAAACATGAGCGCGCCAAGCTGCGTCACAATGGGCTTTGTGCGCGTCACGCGGGCCACCACGCGCTCCGCGACGATGCTGCCGTAGTAGATGGGCAGATAGGGCAGGTGCAGCGTGGGCCGCTTGCCGCCGACGGCATCGGCGATGGCATCGAACATCTCCTGCTGTGTCAGCGGGCGGTCGTTAGTGATGTTGTAGACGTTGCCGGGCGCGTTCTCGTGGTAGGCGGCCAGCATGAAGCCCTGCACCACGTCGGTCACGTAACAGAAGGGCAGCGCGTTATCGCCCTTGCCGATAATCAGGCCCTTTCCATCCTTCATCTTCTGCGCCATGCGTCCGAAGTGCAGGCGATCACCGGGGCCGAAGAAGGTACCGGGACGCAAGATCACCGTCTCCACGTTGCTATCGATCATCAGCCGCCGCATCATGCGGTCGCCCTCGGCCTTCGTGATGCTATACGGGTCGGGATCGGGCTTTAGCGGGTCTTCCTCCACCATGAAGCGGCCATGCCCCAGGCCGTAGACGGTATGGGAACTGGTATGCACGAAGCGGCGCACACCGGCAGCCTGCGCAGCCTTATAGAGATTTTCCGTACCGGTCACATTGACCAGCCGGTAATCGGCCAGCGGGCGCCAGACGCCCATCATGCCGGCAAGGTGAAAAATTAACTCGACATCTTTTACGGCAGGGCCAAGCGTAGCGGCATCCGTAATATCCCCCCGCACCACCTCCACACCCTGCTCAATCAGCTTATCCGCGTTTTCCACAGGCAGCACCAGGGCGCGAATCTGCTCCCCTCGCTCCTGCAACGCTCGAATCAGGTGTCCGCCGAGCAAGCCGGTGGCCCCGGTAATCAGCACGCGCATAGACGCTATTTCCTCCACATTTCCAGCGTATCCTGTTATTGCATCAATAGACAAGGGATGGGAACAAACCCATCCCTTATACTATGCAACGTACCGGACCATATTGATAGGGACGAATGGCCCTGAAGTACCAGTCTTACGTCCCTCCCTGACCGGTAAACAGCCCGTAGAAGAAAAGAACGCTACCGGCGATGAGTACCAGTGCGGTCACGCCCATGAAGAAATTCGTGAGCCAGCCCAGTTTGTGTCCGCCCATAATCTTGCGCGTATTGCCGATGACCATAAGGTAGATGACAATGATCGGAGCCAGTACCGCGACCAGCACGTTGGAGTAGAAGATCAGCCGAATGGGGTCGATGCGCAGCAAGGCTAAGGCCAGGCTGATCAGCAGGGAGAAGCTCAGCACCAGGTAGAAACCCTCGGCCTGCCAGGGTTTATCGGCCAGCCCGGCAGGCCAGCCAAAGGTGCCGGCCACCCCGTCGGCGGTACTGGCGGCCAGCACCGGTATAGCGATCAGGCCGGCGCCGATCAGGCCAATGGCAAACAGATATTTCGCAAAAGGGCCAACCAGCGGCCCCAGCGCATTCGCCGCGTCCGCTGCCGTCTGGATAGACTCATGGTGAACGAAGAGCGTTGAGGCGGTGGTGATGATAATAAAGTAGGAGACGAGGTTGCCGCCAATAGTGCCGCTGGCAACATCCACGCTGGCCTCACGGAATTGTTGTTTCATCGTCCCCGTGCGCTTCTCCTCAACTTCCGCGCTCATCTGCCAGTACATACTGTAGGGAGAGATGGTCGCGCCCAGCAAAGCCAGCGCCGCGCTTATATCGGCGAAACTGAAATTGACATGCGGAACAAATGAATTGATGAGTACCGCTTTCCAGTCCGCTCCCGAAAAGAAAGCCGTGACGATATAGGTGATAAATGCGGCGCTCATGATGATAAAGATTTTCTTAATCAGATTAAAGTTGCTGAAGACAGTGATGTACCAGAGGGCGATGGCGACGGGAATCTCAAACCAGACCCAGTTGATGCCGGTAATCAATTGCAGGCCGGCGCCAATGGCTACCAGGTTGCCAGCGATCAGGCCGATATTGGCGACAATCAGGACGAGCGAGGCGAAGATGGCTACCGGGCGACTGTAATGCGCGCGCAGGATATCATCCAGCCCCATTTTTGTGGTGCGCCCAATTTTTGAGCAGGCATATTCAACCGCCTGGTACATGGGCGTGGTCAGCAGCATCAGCCAGAGATGTCCATAGCCCACCCGCGCGCCGTCAATGGCATAGTTCGTGACGGCGGTCGCATCATTGCCCGACATCCCCATCAGAAAGCCGGGACCAATTTCATGCAGCAGTTGCACAACACGCGCGTGCGTTCTGTGGTTTCCCGGCTGCGTTTCGGCTGCAACCTGTGCCGTCTCCGCTTCCTCGGCCATTCCCGTATGGTGAGGCGGCTTTGCGCTTTGCTGCGCCTCGCTTTCCGCCTGCCCTTTTCTGGCCTGCTTCCCCTGAACGGTTGATCCGGCACCCTGTTGCTGCAAACCAGCTTCCTTTCCAGGGAGCAGGGTTCGCAGGCCGCGCCTTGCCAGTATCTCTTCATCCTGTGGGGTCGTTTCAATCACAACTTCGCCAGAACCTTTCCCATGTTCTGGCCGCTCCTCCACCTTTTCAATGAGATCGGCTGGCACCTCGATTTCTTTCTTGAAAAGCAGGCCCTTATCGACGACGATGTCTTCAACCTTGCCCTGCTTATTGCGAATAACTTTCTCCACTCTGGGTTTGACAAGGTCGCTGCCGCCCAGCAGGTTATCCGTGTCCTCCACCTCCATGCCAGGCTCAATTTCGTTTGTAGCTGCCTGCTGCTCTTCTGGACCTTCTTGATCCGGTTCTTTCGCCATCTTCAGCATTCTTTCCAGGCCGATCGCGATTATTGTTGCTGCTTCTGCCTTGCGCGCTTCGCCTCTTCGAGTTCGCGCATGCCCTCGGCGGTTGGCATGGCGCGCTGCATCTCGCCTAGCAGCCCGCCTTTCTGCTCGGCCTTCAGGCCCTGTTCGTCCTGTTTGCGCTCCGCCCGCACCAGTTCCGGCGGCGTCTGAATAATGACCAGCCCTTTCTGCCGGTAAGCCGGTTCTACCGCCTCGATCAGATCGGCTGGCACCTCAATTTCTTTCCTGTCAGGCGGCAAGCCCTTACTGACGACAATAGCAGTGACCTGTCCCTGCCGGTTGCGCAGTACCTTTGAAACCTGCGGATTCGTCACATCATGCTCGCCGAGCAAGCCTTTCGTATCCTGCACCTGCATGCCGGGCTGGATTTTATTGAGGTTCGTGTTATTCGTATGCATCGTGGAAGACCTTTCCAGAACGAGGTTCAGTATTTCTACTTAGATCACGTGACGGCACATGAGCGAGACTCACAGCTACTTATGAGCTTTTCGGGGGATGCTTCTTCACACTACCTTAATACGTGATACAATAGAGGAAAAGGACAGAGGAGGTC
>Ga0070738_10008227_pt1 | contig 10109 bp, 7 predicted proteins | sample Coa_R2_2_FD_66446 | JGI IMG/M metagenome (GOLD analysis project Ga0070738, IMG submission 66446) | Surface soil microbial communities from Centralia Pennsylvania, which are recovering from an underground coalmine fire - Coalmine... | ecosystem: Environmental > Terrestrial > Soil > Unclassified ... | reverse complement strand
CGAACGCCGTTCCGACGCCGATGCCCGCCACGCCCAGCCCCGCGCTCACGAGGGCGAGCACGCGCTGCGCGCCGAGGCCGTGACCGGGCTCGGACGGGGGCGGGGAGAGGTCGGCGTGGTCGGCGGCGACCGGCTCGGGGCGAGCCGGCGGCGCGGCGCTCGCCGGCAGCGGCGCCAGATCGGGCACAGTGACGACGGTGGTCTTGCCCTCCGCCACGACGACCGACGCGGACCACGGCTGCCTGCCGGCCGCCGACGCCGCGACCGTGTGGGCGCCGGGGTCGGTCGGGATCTCGGTGCCCCACTGGCCCTCGCCGACGAAGACGCCGTCGCGCGTGATCTGCACCCGCGAGGCGTCGGCCGCGCGGGGCGCGTTGACGACGATCTTCGAGAGGCGCGGGACCAGCGCGGCGGCCCGCTCCCGGCCGATGCGCGCGCGCTGCTTCTGCCCGGCGGCGTCGGCCTTGGCGGCGAGCTCGAGGAACGCGCCCCACGCGGTGGCGACCTTGCCCGCCTTCTCGTAGCAGTCCGCCAGGTTGAGCAGCGTGCCGAGCGCCGGGTCGAGGCGCTGGCTCTCCTCGAACTTGGGGCAGGCCTCGGCGAAGTCACCCTCGGCCATGAGCTTCTTGCCGCGGTCGAAGAGGGCCTGCGCGCCGGGCACGTCGTTGGCCGCCGCCCGCCCCGCCGCGAACGTGAGCACCGCCGCCACCGCGCCGCACGCGCCGATCCGGAGTCCTCTCGACATGGCGCGACAACTCGTGGCCCATGGCCGGGCTCCGGTCAAGGCGTGTCGCGTCGAAAGAGGGGGCCGCGCCGTCGGGTGAGGAGGGGCAGGCGGGGGGTTGCGCGCGCGCCCCGTCCGCGCCCGCGCCCGCGCCTGCGCCCGCGCCCGCGCCTGCGCCCGCGCCCGCGCCCGCGTCCGCGCCCTCACCCTGCCGGTCGCGATCCCCTGGATCACCCCGACGATCCCTCCGATCGTCGTCCGACTGGCGCGCGCGCGGCGCGCTGGGCATTTTCCCGGCGAATCCACGCTCGGAGGCGGTGGCTCGCACCTTGCGAGGGCGCGGCCCTCCCATGAACACGCCCCTCCTCTCGAACCGAATGGCGCCGGTGTGCTGCGCGTGTGTGCTGGCCGGCGTCGCCGCGGTGGCGCGGCCCGCCGCCGCGGCCCCGCGCGTGTGGGCCATCGACGACGGCGAGAAGATCAAGCAGGACGCCGTCACGCTGCCGTTCGCGTCGGGCACGTCCAACCCGGTCTGGTCGCCCGATCAGCCGATCCGGCTCTTCTCGATGGCCAACGAGACCGTCGCCGTCCAGATCGTCGTGCAGGCCGACGCCGCGCCGCTCGACGGCGTCAGCGTCGACCTGCCGGCCCTGGTCGGTCCCGCCGGCGCCGCCATCCAGAACGACCCGGCGGCGACGGACCCGACGAGCTTCGTCGGCCGGCCGATCGAGCGCTTCGTCGAGCACTACTTCGACGTCACGCGCGCCTCGGGCGGCCGCACGTCCGGCGAGTCGCTCGGCTGGGCCAGCGGCTCCGGCCCGGCGCCGGGCGCCTGGACGGGGCTCGTGCCCGACGCGCTCATTCCCGTCGAAGCGGCGCCGAGCTGGGACCCGTACCCGATGCACGTCGACGCCAACCGCAACGCGGTCGTGTGGATCGACGTCACGGTGCCGCCGGGTCAGCCGCCCGGCACGTACACGGGCGCCGTGACCGTCGCCGCGGGGGGCAGCGCCATCGCGACGCTGCCCATCGAGCTCGACGTCGTCGGCGCGACGCTGCCCGATCGGCCGGTGCAGACGATGCTCTTCTACGATCGGAGCGAGCTCGATCGGCGCATCGCGGGCGGTGACGCCGCCGAGCAGAACCTCTGGAAGCTCTATCACCGGCACCGCGTCTCGCCGATGCACGACGCGGTCGACGTCGCCGGCGCCACGCGGCACCTGCCCGCACTCACGGGCGCCGCGTTCACGGCGGCGTCCGGCTACGACGGGCCGGGCGTCGGCAAGGGCGACGGGATCCAGAGCCTGGGCGCCTACGGGGCGCTCGGCGCGCCGAGCGCGGGCGCGCTCTCGAACGTCGAGGCGATCGCCGACGTGCTCGCGCAGAACAACGTCTTTCCGACGACCGACGTCTTCGTCTACGCCATCGACGAGACGTGCGGCAGCCCCTTCGGCGCGCAGTGGAAGTCGCTGCTCGCGGGCTCGAGCGACCCCAACGCGAAGAACGTGCTCGTCGGCTGGACGTGCGGCCAGGACCCCAGGTCGCAGCCGGTCGACGTGCCCATCGTCATCGCGGGCAGCTACGACCCGGCGTCGGCGAGCGCGGCGGACGCCGCCGGCAAGAAGGTCTGGATCTACAACGGCGAGCGTCCCCAGACCGACGCCTTCTTCACCGACACGAGCGCGATCGCGCTCCGCGCGAACGGCTGGATCGCCGCCATGGCCGGCATCCCTCGGTGGTTCTACTGGGAGACGACGTTCTGGTACGACGACAACCCGGGCGGCCACGGCGCGTACGACCCGTTCACGACGCCCGAGACGTTCCACAACTCGGGCGGCGACTGGGCGGAGGGCGACGGGGTGCTCGTCTACCCCGGCAAGCAGGTCGACGTCTTCACGACGCACTCGATCGGCATGAGCGGCGTGCTCGCGTCGATCCGATTGAAGAACCTGCGCCGCGGCATCGAGGACGCCGGCTACTACCAGCTCGCCCACGCCGCCGACCCCGCGCGGGCCGAGGCGATCGCCGCCGGGCTGCTGCCGCGGATCCTGTCGGCCGCGTCCGACGGCTCGGCGGTCTCGTGGACCGAGCAGGGCGACGCCTGGTTTCAGGCGCGCAAGGCGCTGCTCGGCCTCGTGCCGCAGCGGGCGGCGGTGCCGGCGGCAGGCGGCGATGGCGGGGCGCGCGGGGCTGGCGGCGGCGGGGCAGGCGGGGCGTCGAACCCGAACGGGGCCTCGCCGATCGACGCCTCGGCTCCGGCGACCGGCGCGCCCGTGTCGTCGAGCCTCGTCGAGGCGGGCGCCGGCGCAGCCCCGGCGGGCGCGTCGGCGATGTCCGGCGCGGGCGGCTCGCCGCTCAAGTCGGCCGCGGCCGGCTGCGCGTGCTCCACGCACGACCGCGGACCGGGCACGGCGGCCGCCGCGCTCGTCGCCGCGCTGGCGCTGGTCTGGGCCGCCGTCGGCCGCTGGCTCGGCCGGCCGCGGTCAGGGCGCGAGCGTCGCGGCGGCGACGTCGATCTTGCGTCGTAGCCGGACGTCGGCGGACGACGCCCCGGCCATCACTTCGTACGCGCCCGCCTCGACGGCCCACTGCTTCTTGGCGTCGTCCCAGTACGCGAACGCGCGCGGCTCGAGCGTGAGCGAGACCTGCTTCGTCTCGCCCTTGCCGAGCGACACGCGCGCGAATCCCTTCAGCTCCTTGGGCGGCCGCGCGACGTTCGACTTCGGCGGCGCGACGTAGACCTCGACGATCTCGTCGCCGTCGCGGGGTCCGGTGTTGGTGACCTTGAGGGTGACCGCCGCCGATCCGTCCGCGGCGGGTGTCGCCTGCAGGTCGGAGTACTTGAACGTCGTGTAGCTCAGGCCGAAGCCGAACGGGAACTGCGGCTGCACCTTGCGCGCCTCGAACCCGCGATACCCGACGAAGACGCCCTCGGTGTACGGAGTCTTGCCGCCCTGGTTCACGTTGTAATACGGGGCGCTCGGGTAATCCTCGTAACGCTTCGCGAAGGTCACCGGGAGCTTGCCCGACGGGTTGACCGTTCCGAACAGGATGTCGGCCGCCGCCCGGCCGCCCTCTTGCCCGGGGTACCAGGCCCACACGAGCGCCGGCACGCGGTCGACGATCTTCTGCAGGTCGACCGCGCCGCCCGCGTTGACGACGACGATCGTCCGCGGGTTCGCCGCGGCGACCAGCCGCACGGTCTCGATCTGCGCCGCCGGCAGCGTGAACGGCCGGTCGCTGTCCTCGGCCTCGACCAGCCCGCGCTCGCGCGCCCACACCGGCGGCCAGCGGCCGTCGAACGCGGACTGCAGGCTGTTGGTCTCGGCGCTCTGGCCGAAGCCGATGCTCACGATGACGACGTCGGCCTGCCGTGCCAGCGAGGTCACCTCTCCGGTCCCCTCGAAGGGCGCGTTGGCGCGTCCCTCGGGCCCGAACCCGAACTGCGCGATGGCCCCGCCGCCGCCCTGGTAGTACTCGACCACGACGGCGTGGCGCCCCGGCTGCAGATCGAGGGTCGTCGAGTTCGTCTTCGCCGGGTGGTCGCTCCAGTCGTCGATGATCTTCTTCTGGTCGAAAAAGACGCGGACGCCGTCGTCGGTGTTGGTCATCACCTGGTAGCGGCCCGCCTGGTCGACGGCGATCTCCCCCGTCCAGCGCACGGAGAAGTTCTCCGAGGGCAGCCCGGGCGAGGGCGGCGTGGCCATGCCGCCCTCAGGACGGTAGTTGATGCGGTCGACGGTGGCCGTCGAGATCGGCGCGCCCGCCAGGTCCTTGCCGGCGAACACCTCCTGCTGCACCGGGCCGGCGAAGCAAGGCTTTCCGATGATCGCGAACGGCGCGCTCTGCCGGATGCCCGGGTGGTAGTCCACGGTGACGCTCCCGGCCGCCTGCTTGACGCCGTCGAGCAGGCTGACGGCGTGAAACGGCGTGACGAACGCGCTGCCGTAGCCGCCGACGACGGCCGGATCCGCGTTCGGACCGATGACCGCGACGCGCTTGATCTTGCTGCGGTCGAGCGGCAGCAGGCCGCCGGAGTTCTTGAGCAGGACGATGCTCCGCCGCGCGGAGTCGAGCGCGGCGGCGACGCTGCCGGGATCGTCGAGCGGAATCTCGTCGCGCTTCTGCGGGTGGTCGAGGAAGCCGGCGGCCGCGATGGTGCGCAGGATCCGGAGGACCTTCTCGTCGATCGCCGCGACGTCGATCTTCTGCTGCGTCACGAGGGGCATCAGCGCGTCGCGGTTCATGTACTTGCCCGACGGCATCTCCAGGTCGCAGCCGCCGGTCACCGCGCCCATCGTGTCGTGCACGGCGCCCCAGTCGGACATCACCAGCCCGCTGAAGCCCCACTGCTTCTTGAGCACGTCGCGCGTGAGCCACGGATGATGCGAGCAGTACGTGCCGTTCAGGAGGTTGTACGCGGTCATCACCGCCGAGACGCCGCCCTCGCGCACCGCGCGCTCGAACGCCGGCAGGTAGATCTCGCGCAGCGTGCGCTCGTCGATCTCCGAGCTGACGTGGTTTCTGTCCCACTCTTGGTTATTGCCCGCGAAGTGCTTGACGGTGGCGAGCACGCCCTCGCCCTGCACGCCGCGGATGAACGCGGCGGCGGTCTTGCCCGCGAGGTACGGGTCTTCTCCGAGGTATTCGAAGTTCCGGCCTGCGAGCGGCGAGCGGTGGATGTTGACGCCGGGCGCGAGCAGGATGTGCACGCCGCGCGCGCGGCAGTCGCGGCCGATCGACTTGCCCACGCGCTCGGCGAGCGCGCCGTCGAACGCCGCGGCGGTCGCGAGCGGCGCCGGGTACGCGGTGCTCGGGCCCCAGTTGCGGCAGCCGGCCGGCCCGTCGGACATCTTGATCTCGGGGATGCCGAGGCGCTCGACGCCGCGGATGTAGAACGAACGATCGCCGCCGAGGTAATCGATCTTCTCCTCGAGCGTCATCCGCGAGAGCAGGTCGGCCGCGCGCGCTTCGGGCGGCAGCCCCTCGGTCGACGGCGGCAGCGACGTGGCGTCCGGCGCCGATGCGGCCGCTGCGGGCGGCGGCGGCGCGGGCGGCTGCGCGTTGGCCACCGCCGGCGGCGTGCGATTCGACGAGCAAGCGAGCGACGATCCGAGCGTCAGGCAGGCCCATGCGGCGCGACCCGTCCACCGGAGACGACGTGCCTTCATCATGAGCGGAGCAGTACTGCACTCCGGATGCGAGATCCACGGCAGGCGCCGCGTTTGTGGTTGCCACGGCGCGGCGCTCGACGTACGCCGAAGGCTGCAGGCGAGACGATGCCCGTCAGGCTGCAAAAGACGCGTACGGCGGTCGCGGGGACCGCGACCTCGCCCGCGGCCACGGCGTGCGCGGCCGTAATCGCGGCCGCCTCGCTCGGCGTCGGCTGCGCGCCGCGATCCGCGCAACCTTCGGCGGCGGCGTCGGCGAAGTCATCGGCGCCGGCGGGGCCCGGCGGCGCTCGCGCGGCGCAGGCGGACGATTGGTCGCGACTGACCTGGGAGGAGCGCCACGACCGCATGACGTGGCTGGTCCACCCGAACATGGCCAAGCTCTTTCAGCGCTTCCAGGGCACGGCGTACCCGGAGCTCACCTGCCGCAGCTGTCACGGTCCGGACGCCGAGCAGGTTCAGTACAAGATGCCGCACGGCCTGCCGGCCCTCGACCCGGCGCACATGCCGGATCCGGACGGCCCGGGCCGCGAGGCGCGCGTCGCGCGGTTCATGATCGACGAGGTCACGCCCCAGATGGCCGACCTGCTCGGCGTGGCCCCGTACGACGCGAGCACCGGGCGCGGCTTCGGGTGCTTCGGCTGCCATCCGCAGGCGTCGGGCGCGAGGGCGTCGCCGTGACCGGCGGGGCGGCGAGAGAGCCGCTGGCCGTCTCGCGCCGCGCGGTGCTCGGCGCGACGGCCGGGCTCGCGCTCGAGGCCGCGAGCGGCGGCGCGGCCCGCGCGTCCCAGGCGGGCGACCGGATGCCGGTCCTCTTCGTCGCGCACGGCTCGCCGCGGCTGCCCATCGACCCGGTGCGCAGCGCCGAGCTGCACGCGTGGGGCGCGCGCCTCCCCCGGCCGCGCGGCATCCTCGTGATGACGCCGCACTTCGGTTCGCGCCGCCTCGAGCTCGGCGCCACCGGTCGCGGCTCCGGGATGTACAACATGCCGGACTGGCTGCGGCGCCAGCTGCCGGCCGGCCTCGACTATCCGACGCCGCCGAGCGAGCCGCTCGCGGCGCGCGTCGAGCAGCTGCTGTCCGGCGTCGAGCCCGTCGCGCGCACGGCGCGCCCGGGGTTCGACCACACGACGTGGATGCCCCTCTCGCAGCTCTATCCAGCGGCGGACGCGCCCGTCCTCGAGATCTCCTTTCCGTACCGGAGCGATCCCGAGCTCTTCGCGCTCGGCCGCCGGCTCGCTCCGCTGCGCGACGAGGGCGTCGCGATCGTGGCGAGCGGACAGCTCACGCACAACCTCGCGATGGCGTTCGTCGAGGGGGCCGCGCCGGTGCCGGCGTGGTCACGGGAGTTCGACCAGTGGGCGGCCGAGTCGCTGCGACGCGCGGACGTCGACGCGATCGTCGACTGGCGCCGGAAGGCGCCCGCCGCGGAGCTCGCGCACCCGGACGACGGCGGGCATTTCCGCGTCGTCGTGTTCGCGCTCGGCGCGACGACCGCGAGCGGCGCCGGGCGCGTGGAGGTCACGTTCCCCGTGCAGGGATTCGAAGGCACGATGTCCAAGCGAGGCGTGCAGCTCACGGCCGCGTGAGCCGCTCGAGGAGCGACCGCAGGTGCGGAAAGCGCCGCGCGAGCTCGGCGCGCGCGGGCATCTCGAAGTCGGCGAAGTCGAACCCGGGCGCCACGGTGCACCCGCACAGCGAGCACCTCGGGCCCACCGGCAAGGCCGCCTGCCACGTTCCGGCGGCGACCACGCGCTGCGGACGCTCGCCCCGGGCGAGGTCGCGCCCGAGCCGCTCGACGGCGTGCGCGCCGGCGCCGTCGATCGTGTGCAGGTCGACCGGATCGCCGTCGTAGTGGTGCCAGACCTCGTCGGAGCGCACCCGGTGCAGCGCCGAGAAGCTCCCGGCGGGCAGCAAGAAGTAGATCGCCGTGGAGGCCGCCCGCTCGCCCTGCGGCGCGCGCACCGACAGCGGCGCGCGGAACGCCTCGCGATAGAACCCGCCTTCGGGGTGTGCCCTCAGGCCGAGCGCCTCGACGATCCGTCGCGCTTCGTCGTCGAGGGCGTCCTCGCTGGCGGCCATCGCGCGCTCCGGCCCTATGCAGCCACCCGCAGGCGGCCCGCGCCGCCGGCCTCGAGCCGGCCGATCGTCGCCGCGCACGGCGCGCCGCGCGCCCGGAGCTCGGCGCAGAGCGCGTCGGCCTTGCCCGGCTCGACCGCCACGAGCAGCCCGCCGGACGTCTGCGCGTCGCAGAGCATCAGCTGCGCGCTCCTGTCGACGGCGGGCGCGTACTCCGCCCAGTCGCTCATGAAGCGCCAGTTGGCGTGCGTGCCGCCGGGGGCGACGCCCTCGCGCACATAAGACCACGCCGCCGCGAGCACCGGCACGTCGCCGAGGTGCACGACGGCGGCGCAGCCGCTCGCCGCGGCGAGGTTGCGCAGGTGCCCGAGCAGCCCGAAGCCGGTGACGTCGGTGCACGCGCGCGCGCCGATCGCGAGCATGGCCTCGGCCGCGGCCCGGTTGAGCGTCGACATCAGCCGCACGGCCTCGCCGATGGCGCCGGCGGTGTCGCGGTCCTGCTTGGCCGCGGTCGTGATGATGCCGACGCCGATCGGCTTGGTGAGCACGAGCACGTCGCCCGGCCGGCCTTGCGCGTTGGACGTGACGCGGCCGGGGTGCACCATCCCGGTGACCGCCAGCCCGTAGATGGGCTCGTCGGTCTTGATGGTGTGGCCGCCGACGATGTCGATGCCGGCCTCCCGGGCCTTGTCGGCGCCGCCGCGCAGGATGTCGCCGAGCACGGCCACGTCCAGCGCGGCCTCGGGGAACCCGACGAGGTTGAGCGCCGCCACGGGCCTGCCGCCCATGGCGTACACGTCGCTCAGCGCGTTGGCCGCCGCGATGGCGCCGAAGTCGTAAGGGCCGTCGACGATGGGCGTGAAGAAGTCCGTCGTGAGCACGAGGGCGCGCTCGTCGTCGATGCGATACACGGCCGCGTCGTCCGCCGTGGCGGCGCCGATGAGGACGTTCGGGTCACGCGCCGCGGGCAAGGCCCCGAGCAGCGGCAGGAGATAGCCGGGCGGGTGCTTGGCGGCGCAGCCGGCGCGCTTGGCGAGCTGCGTGAGACGAACCGGCGGCATCTCGTCCGACCCTCGGCGGCAGGATGCCCTCGGCAGGCCGGTCGCGCAAGCAGCGCAACGAGCGCGCGCGAGATCACCGGCCCGCGGCTTCCGCGGACCCTCCTCGGGCCGTCACCGCCCGCTCAAGCCGGGAGACGTCGTTCCAGGCGCGCCGCCGGGGCGCCCGGGCATGATCCCCGGCACGCCCGCGCCGACGGCCGGCCCCGCGGTGTTCGTGCAGACCATCTGGCAGTTGGCGTCGCCGCCGCAGTTGTCGAAGCACGACGTGCGGCTGTAAGCGGGTGCGGGCCCGTACTGCTGGGGGCTCGACGGCAACGTCCCACAGGCGGCCACGAGCTGCGTCGTGAGCACGAGCGCCAAGGCCGACGGGCGAGGGCCGCCCCGACGAGCCTCGTAGGTCGGACGCGAACGCATGGTGCCTCGAGCAAGAGCAATCCGGATGCCACGGCCGCCATCGCGGGGCGCGGCGGATTTCGGCCTGCATTCCGTCTGCGTTCCGTGTCGGCCGCGCGCGCACCTGTCGACGCGCGTTCACAGGGGCGTGCCGACGGTGCGCTACGATGTGGTCGGCCATGGACCGGAACGCCGAGCAGATCGCCTACTGGAACGGCCCCGTCGGCGAGCGCTGGACCCGCGAGCAGGATGCGCTCGATCGCGCGTTTGCGTCGTTCACGGCGGCGCTGCTCGATCGGGCGGCGCTGCGCGCCGGCGAGCGCGTGCTCGACGTCGGCTGCGGCTGCGGCACGCCCACGATCGCCGCGGCCGGGCGCGTCGGGCCCGGCGGCGAGGTCCTGGGCGTCGACGTGTCGGCTCCGATGCTCGCCAGGGCGGGGGAGCGTTCGGCCGGCCGCGCGAACGTCTCGTACCTGCTGGCCGACGCCTCGACGTCGCGGTTCGACCGCTCGTTCGACGTGGTGATGTCGCGCTTCGGCGTCATGTTCTTCGACGACCCGGTCGGCGCCTTCACGAACCTGCGCTCGGCGCTCCGGTCCGGCGGACGGGCGTGCTTCGCGTGCTGGCGTCCGTTCGCCGACAACGAATGGGCCCGGGTCCCGTTCGACGCCGCCGCGCGGC
>Ga0070738_10008224_pt1 | contig 10112 bp, 7 predicted proteins | sample Coa_R2_2_FD_66446 | JGI IMG/M metagenome (GOLD analysis project Ga0070738, IMG submission 66446) | Surface soil microbial communities from Centralia Pennsylvania, which are recovering from an underground coalmine fire - Coalmine... | ecosystem: Environmental > Terrestrial > Soil > Unclassified ... | reverse complement strand
CTCACCTCACGCTGCAGCGCAAAGGCGCCCAGCTCTCGACGCAGTTCGAGGTCACCCGGCGGAAGGTCCTCTACCGCTCACCCATCCTGCTGACGCCGTACCAGTCGCCCACGCTAATCGACGTCGAGAAGCTGCAGGGCTTCTTCGAGGAGCAGTACCGCAAGGCCGGTCTGAGCACCGACGCCATCGACACCGGCGCGGTGGTCATCACCGGCGAGGCGCTCAACAAGGAGAACGCCCAGCCCATCGCCGAGCTCTTCGCCCGGCACTCCGGCAAGTTCATTTGCGCTTCGGCCGGCCCCAACCACGAGGCTCTGCTGGCCGCGCACGGCTGCGGCGCCGTGGCGCTTTCGAAGAACGAGAACGCCACGGTCCTCAACGTGGACATGGGCGGCGGCACGACCAAGCTCTCCCTGGTGCGCCATGGCGTCGTCAACAGCACCGCTGCCATCAGCGTCGGCGCCCGGCTGCTGGCCTTCGGCGAGGATGGCCGCGTCACGCGCGTGGAAAAGCCGGCCAACCGCATCCTCCAGGAATTCGGTCGCGAGACGGCGGTCGGCCAGAACGTGCCCGACGAAGACCGGCGCAAGCTGGTGCAGCTCATGGTTGGCGCGCTGTTCGAGATCATGGAGGGACCGCCTACCTCACAGCTCGCCCGCGACCTGATGGTCACGGAAGAGGGGCTCACCGCCTACCAGGGCCTCTCGACCGTGGACTACCTGATCTTCTCGGGCGGCGTGTCCGAGTACATCTACCAGCACGACGACACGGCCTACGGCGACCTCGGGCCACTGGTCGGCGCCGAGGTGCGCGAGCGGCTCCGGAACGTGCCCGCCAAACTGGCTGTTCAGGAGCCGTCCGAGGGCATCCGCGCCACGGTGATCGGGGCGGGCGAGTACACGGTCCAGGCGAGCGGTGTCACCAGCTACCTGTCTGACCTGTCGGTGCTGCCGGTGTTTGGCCTCAAGGTCATCAAGGCGCCGGTCAACCAGCACCACTCGCTCCAGCAGGCGCTGACCGCGGCGCTCTCCAAGTTCGACCTGGATCGTTACGACGACGGGTTGGCCATCGCCCTAGCCCTGCAGGAATTGCCGAACTACCACATCGTCCGCCACATCGCCCAGGAAGTCAGCGCGCTCCTCGAGAAGTCCACCGATCCGAGCATGCCGCTGTACCTGATGCTGGACGCGGACATCGCCAAGTCGCTGGGCGGCATCCTGAAAGAGGAACTGAAGCTGCCTGGCGCGATCATCGCCGTGGACGGCATCGACGTGGGCGACTTGGACTACGTGGACATAGGCCGGCCGATGGGCGTCTCCGAATCGCTACCCGTGACCGTGAAGTCGCTGATGTTCCCGTCCAGCGCCCACTAGCCTGCACAAGTATTCCCGTAGTACACTAGCTCGGCCTGCAGTTGGTGTTGAGCAGCGTGGCAGACCGCTATATTGCTTTGCACCGCGGGGGAAGGCATAGTTAGCCACGCGGGGAGGCGGGCACAATAGCTCTTAGCATCGCCAACAGGGTCGAACAGGGGATTGATCTGCGCGAGCAGCCCTCGCCCGCGTGGGTTGAGCCGGATTGGACGGCAGCCTACGATGCCCTGCCATGCGCGGTGTGGGTACGCGACGCGACAGGCGCAGTGCGCTACGCCAACACTGCCGCCGCCCGGCTGTTCGGGTTCGCCGATGCTCGGGAGTGCCGAAACACCATCGAGAACCTGGGCTGGACGCTCTGCGACGAAGAAGGCGCTCCTCTTGCACGCTCGCAGTTCCCATCATCCGCGGCCTTCCGCGAGGCTCGCCCTCAGCGCCGGGTGGTCGGCATCGTCGCCCCTGACCGGGCTCCGCAGTGGATCCTGGTCGAGTCCCAGCCGGTGCTGGACCTCGACGGCCGCGTCGCGCAGATCGTCAGCACGGCTTCGGACGTAACCAGCCTCAAGATCGATGAGCGCGCGCTTCGCGTCAGCGAGGAGCGCTACCGGCGCCTCCTCGAAACGACGCACGAAGGCGTGTGCCTCATTGGGCTCGACTCGACGATCAGCTTCGTCAACAGCCAGCTGTGCGAGATGGTTGGCTACGAGCAGCACGAGATCCTGGGGCGCCCCGTCGGCGAGGTGCTGGGCCAAGCCACACATGCTCTGTTCGCCAGGCGGCGGCCGCCCAGCGTGGGACGCCGTCGAGAGGTGCCGCTCCGGCGGAGGGACGGCACCACCATCTGGGCGATGGTCGGCGCCATGCCGATGCTGGACGGCGAGGGCCAGATGTGCGGGCTGCTGGCCATCCTTGACGACGTCACCGCGCGAAAGCTCTCGCAGGAGCGCGCCCGCGCCGCCGCGGAACGGATCGAGCAGCTCGTGGGAGACGCCATCTACACCGTCGACGAGGACGGGCTGACGCACTCCTGGAATGCCGGCGCCGAGCAGCTGTTCGGCTGGAAGCGCGAAGAGATGCTGGGCCGGCGCGTCAAGCTCGTTCCGGAGAGCATCGAGGAGGACGCGCGAGCGAGGATCCTGCGCGTCATCAGCAGCGGCAAGACCGAGACGCTCGAAACGGTGCGGCTCACGAAGGATGGCCGGCTGGTGGAGGTCCTTGGCAGCTGGTCGCCGGTGGCGCTGGAGGATGGCCGGACAGGAGTGCTGTGCATCCTGAAAGACGTCGGCAGCCGCAAGGCGGCCGACGAGCGGCTGCAGGAACAAGCCCGGTCGCTGGCGCTGTTAAGGGAGCGCGAACGCATCGCCATGGACCTCCACGACGGCGCCATCCAGTCGTTATATGGGGTGGCGCTCAGCCTGGGAGCACTGCGCCGCCGCCGCGTCGACGAAGCCGACAGCGCGATCCTGAACCGCGCCATCGACCAGCTTACGGAGACCATCCACGGCATCCGCGACTACATCTATCAGCTGCGCACCGGCGTGGCAGAGGAGACGGACCTGGAGCTTGCATTGAAGGCCAAAGCCGACGAGCTGGCTCGCCAGGCAGGCGTCACGCCCCACGTATCCATCCAAACCGATCTGCGCCGTCTGAGCTCGGACAGCGCCCATCACCTGATGTACATCGCTCACGAGGCGCTGTCGAATGTGGCGCGACATGCTCGGGCCACCGACGTGGCGGTGCGCATTGTTCCGTGGAGATCAGGCATGATGCTGAGCATCGTGGATAACGGACGTGGCTTCGACGCCAATCGCAAGCGCCGGCGCGGCGAAGGGCTGCGCAACATCCGCGAGCGCGCGGCGCTGCTGGGCGCGACGCTCACCATCGACAGTGAGCCCGGGACCGGAACAACGGTGAAGGTGCAAATCCCATGATCAGGCTGATGCTCGTCGACGATCACAAGGTCCTACGGATCGGGCTGGCCAGCCTCTTCCAGACCGTGCCTTCAGTGCAGGTGGTGGCCGAAGCCGGCAGCGCCGAGGAGGCGGTGACGGAGGCCCTCCGCACCGAACCCGACGTCGTCCTCATGGACGTCCGTCTCCCCGGTGGGGACGGCGTGGAAGCCTGCCGGGCAATCATCGCCGAACGCCCTCAAACGCGCATCATCATGCTCACGTCGTACCCCGACGAGGACGCCGTGGTCGCGTCCATCATGGCGGGGGCCGCCGGCTACCTGCTGAAGCAGACCGACCCCGAGCGGCTGATCGAAGCCGTGGAGCGAGTTGCCGGCGGAGCCTCGCTCCTCGATCCGGAAGTCACGCGCGCCGCGCTCGAGTTCATGCGCCGCGGCGGCAGCTCGCAGGTGGACGATTCGCTGGCCAGCCTCTCCGAGCAGGAGCGGCGCATCCTGCCGCTCATCGCCGAGGGCAAGACGAACCGTGAGATCGGCGCCGAGCTGTCGCTCAGCCCCCATACGGTCAAGACCTACGTCAGCAGCATCTTCCAGAAGCTGCACCTGGCGCGTCGCTCGCAGGCAGCCGCGTTTGTTGGCCGCTCCGGCCATCCAGGCCGCCGCTAGCGCACACACCGCACCATATCCAGCGCCGCGCCCCGTAGAATGCGGCAAATGGAGCCTGCTTCCCAGCGCATCCGTGTGTTGATCGCCGAGGACTCGGCCTTCATGCGGATGATGATCGGGAAGGTCCTCCGCGAAGACCCCGCGTTCGAGGTGATTGGCTATGCTGCCGACGGCGCCGAGGCAGTCGAGAAGGTGGCCCAGCTCAAGCCGGAGGCGGTCACGATGGACGTGGAGATGCCGCGCATGAACGGCATCGAGGCGGTGGATCGCATTATGCAGCGCACGCCGACGCCGATCGTGATGCTCAGCTCCATGACCCACCGCGGCGCGGCGGTGACGATCGAGGCCCTGGCGAAGGGCGCGGTCGATTTCGTGCCCAAGCCCGGCAGCGGAGCGGGCGGCGACCTCGGCGCCGTCGCCGTCGAGCTGAAGGACAAGTTGCGGCGAGCCGCCAGCCTGAACCGCTTCCGCCTGGCCGCCGCCCGAGTGCCCCCGCCTCGGCCCGTGTCCGCTGCCCTGCGGGGCAACGAACCGCCCACTCAGCACTCGGCACTCAGCACTCAGCACTCGACCAGGAGCAGGTCGCGCCGCGTCGTGGCTATCGGGACCTCGACCGGCGGGCCGGCTGCGCTGACCCAGCTGATGGCGCAGCTGCCGGCCGATCTCACTGCCGGTGTGCTCGTGGTGCAGCACATGCCGGCAGGCTTCACCAAAGCCCTGGCCGAGCGTCTCGACGGCCTCTCGCCACTGTGTATTCGGGAGGCTGCCGAAGGCGATCAGGTGGAGGACGGACTCGTCCTGGTCGCGCCGGGCGACTTCCACATGCTGGTACAGCCGTCGGGCCGCGTTGCGCTTACCAAGGATCCGCCGGTGCACAGCGTCCGTCCCGCCGCCGACGTGCTCATGTCGTCGGTGGCCCGAGTCTACGGACGCTGCAGCCTGGGCGTGGTGCTCACCGGCATGGGCCACGACGGCGCAGATGGAGCGACGGACATCAAGAAAGCCGGCGGCCAGGTCATGGTCCAGAACGAGGCCACCAGCGTGGTCTACGGCATGGCGGCGTCCGTGGTGAAGGCCGGCAGCGCGGACGCCATCCTGCCGCTGGCCCAGATCGCGGAGAGCATCGTCCGCAGCCTGCCGGGCTAAGCTCCAGCAGGAATGCGAAGCGAGATCGTCTCCATCGGGACAGAGATCCTGATGGGCCAGATCACTGACACCAACGCCTCCTGGCTGGCGCAGCAGCTGCCGGCGCTGGGCATCGACCTGTACTGGGTCTCTGCCGTTGGCGACAACCTGGGCCGCCTGACCGAGGTGCTGTCGCGCGCCCTGCAGCGCTCGGACCTGGTGATCTGCACCGGCGGGCTGGGACCCACCGAGGACGACGTCACGCGCGAAGCCATCGCCGCCACCTTAGGCGAAGAGATCTTCCAGGATGCCGATCTCGTGGCTGATTTGGAAGCCATGTTCGCGCGCCGCGGGAACCCCATGCCGGAGCGGAATCTCAAGCAGGCGACGCGCACGCCCTCGACGACCGCCCTGCCCAACCCTCGCGGCACGGCGCCGGGCTGGTGGAGCGAGCGCGACGGCCACGTCATCGTGGCCATGCCAGGTGTGCCGCACGAGATGCGCTTTATGTGGGAGAACCAGGTCGTGCCGCGCCTGCGGACGCGCCTCGGCGGGATCGTCATCCACTCCCGCCTGCTCAAGGTCATCGGACTGGGCGAATCGGCGGCCGAGGAGCGCATCCGCCATCTCCTGCATTCCGACAACCCCACGGTGGGCACCTACGCCAAAGAGGACGGCATCCACCTCCGGCTGACAGCCAAGGCCGACCGGCTGGAAGTTGCCCAGCAGATGGTGGAGGAGCTCGAGAACCGCATGCGGGCTGAGCTCGGCAGCCATGTCTACGGCGCGGACGACGACCGCCTGGAGGGCTTGGTCGGCCAGCTGCTGATGGAACGCCAGCTCAGCCTGGCGACGATGGAGTCGTGCACCGGCGGGCTCATCGCCAATACCATCACCAACGAGCCCGGCAGCTCCGCTTATTTCAAGGGCGGGCTGGTGTCGTACACGAACGAGGCCAAGGTCGCCTTCGGCGTGCCGGCCCCGGTCATCGACGAGCACGGCGCGGTCAGCCCCGAGACCGCGCTGGAGATGGCGACCGCCGCGCGCGCCCGGCTTGGCGCCTCGGTGGGGCTGTCGGTTACCGGCGTAGCCGGGCCGTCGGAGCTGGAGGGCAAGCCCGCGGGCACGGTCCACATCGGCATCGATCTGGACGGTGAGCGGCGAACCATCAGCCCCTTCTACCCCGTCGTCCGCGTGCAGATGAAGCGGTTGACCATGCTGGCGGCGCTGGACCTGCTGCGACGCTCACTGCTCAACCTCGACTGATTCCGCGGCAGCCGGCCGGAAAATGTGATCAAGATCGCTTGAATGCGTATCCACGCAGGCGTACCTTGAATCTCGGGATCAGACCCGGGCCCAGCGGCGACTCCCCCCATCGCCGCTGGGCCTCTCCCCATCCCCCTCCAGCAAGCGGGCGCGAGTGGGGGCCCGGCTATACTTCGGCTCCCACAGCATGAGAGTCAAGCTCGCCTACGGCCGTGCTGGCATGACCGTGAACATGCCGGACAACCGCACCACCATCATCGAACCGCTGTTCATGCCCAGCATCCCGGACGAGGCCGCCTCGGTCGAGCACGCGCTGCGGCATCCCATCCGCTCCCGTCCGCTGCGTGAGGTCATCTCCTCAACCGACACGGTGGCCGTGGTGTTCTGCGACATCACGCGGCCGATGCCCAGCTCGCTGGTCCTGCCGATCGTGCTGCAGCACCTGGACCATGTGCCGCGCGAGCAGATCGTCCTCATTTGCGCCACGGGCACGCATCGCGCCAACACCAAGGAGGAGCTCGAGCAGATGCTCGGCGCCGACATCGTGTGCGACTACCGAATCGTCTGCCACGATGGCGCCGACCGCTCCACCCAAACCATGGTCGGGCGGCTGGACGACGGCACCGAGGTGTGGTTGAGCAGCGAGCTGGTCAAGGCCGGCAAGGTGGTGCTGACCGGGTTCATCGAGCCGCACTTCTTCGCCGGGTTCAGTGGCGGGCCCAAGATGATCGCGCCCGGCTGCGCCGCCAACGATACGATCCTCAGCCTTCACTCGGCCAAGCTCATCGCCGATCCGAAGGCCACCTGGGGCGTGACGGACGGCAACCCGCTGTGGGAGAAGATCTGCCAGGCGGCTCGTTTCGTGGACGTGGCCTTCAACCTCAACGTCACCATCAACAAGCGGCACCAGGTAACGAACGTGTTCGCCGGCGAGATGTGGCAGTCGCACCGCATAGGCGTGGAGTTTGCTCGCAAGACCGCCATGCGCGGCGTCTCGCAAGCCTTCGACGTGGTCGTCACCACCAACGCCGGCTACCCGCTCGACATGAACCTGTACCAGACCGTGAAGGGCATGTCCGCCGCCGCTCAGATCGTGCGGCCGGGGGGCGTCATCGTCGTGGCCTCCGAGTGCTCTGACGGCATTCCGGAGCACGGCAACTTCAAGAAGCTGCTCCGCCAGGCTGGCTCACCCGACGCGCTGCTGGCCATGCTCACCCAGCCTGATTTCGCCATGCAGGACCAGTGGGAGGCGCAGATCCTGGCGCAGGTGCTCAAGAAGGCCCGTGTCTACCTCAAGGCCGGCTTCCTTTCGGACCAGCAGATCCGCGACTCTATGCTCACGCCGATCAACAGCGTCGAGGACTGCGTCAACGAGGTGCTGGAGGAGATGGGTCCCAACGCGACCGTCGGCGTTCTGCCGCAGGGACCGTTCACCATCCCCTTCATCCAGGCCCGCGAACCCCTAGCGATTGCGTAATATCTAGCCCCAGTGGCGTCCCTGCTGTCGGTCCGCAACCTCAAGACGCAGTTCCGCACGCAGGATGGCGTCGTCAAGGCCGTCGACGGCGTGTCGTTCGACATCGCCAAAGGCGAGACGCTGGGCGTTGTCGGCGAGTCCGGCTGCGGCAAGAGCGTGACCGCGCTGTCCATCATGCGCTTGATCCCGGAGCCGCCCGGCCGGATCGTCGACGGCGAGATCGTGTTCGACGGCCAGGACCTGCTGAAGCTGAAGGACGACCAGATGCGCCGCGTCCGCGGCCGGCGCATCGCCATGATCTTCCAGGATCCCATGACCTCGCTCAATCCGGTACTGACGATCTCGCGCCAGCTGACGGAAGGCATGGAGCTCCATCTCAAGATGGGTCGCAAGGCCGCGAGGGAGCGCGCGATCGAGCTGCTGGACATGGTGGGCATCCCGGCCGCGCGCGCCCGCATCGACGACTACCCGCACCAGTTCTCCGGCGGCATGCGTCAGCGCGTGATGATTGCCATGGCCCTGTCCTGCAACCCCGAGCTGCTGATCGCCGACGAGCCGACTACGGCGCTGGATGTGACCATCCAGGCGCAGATCATCGACCTCATCCGCAAGCTGTCGGCGGACTTTGGCACGGCGGTGATGTTCATCAGCCACAACCTGGGCGTGGTGGCCGGGCTGTGCGACCGGATCAACGTCATGTACGCCGGCCACATCGTCGAGACTGCGGAGACGGAGGAGCTGTTCGCTCATTCCAAGCACCCCTACACACTGGGCCTGCTGAGATCGATTCCCCGTCTCGACGAGGAACGCAGGGAGAAGCTCGTGCCGATCGAGGGCTTGCCGCCCGACCTGATCGCCCCGCCGCCCGGTTGCCCCTTCGCGCCGCGCTGCGTCTACAAGGTCGAACGCTCCGAGACGGAGTGCCCTGAGCTGCGCCTCGTCCGCGCCGGCCACCAGGTCGCTTGCCACGTGGACATCCCCGACGACGAGCTGACCCGGCCCGCGCCTGTGCTGGCCAAGATCCCCTCTGCCGTCGCAACGGGACAGGGCTAGGGAGAGGGTCTTATGAGCATCGCAACTCCAACGGCGAACCCTCTCCCCAACCCTCTCCCAGAGGGAGAGGGAGCTTTGCTCGAAGTCCGCAACCTCACGGTCCACTTCCCCCTCACAAAGGGCATCATCTTCCAGCGCAAAGTCGGCGCCGTCCAGGCGGTGGATGGCCTGAGCTTCGCGGTCCGAAAGGGCGAGACGCTGGGCCTCGTCGGCGAGAGCGGCTGCGGAAAATCGACCACCGGCCGGGCCATCCTGCAGCTCCAGCGGCCGACCGAGGGTGAGGTGGTCTTCGAGGGCACCGACCTGACCAAGATCGGCGGCGAACGCCTGCGCCGCATGCGCAAGCGCATGCAGATGATCTTTCAGGACCCCTACGCCTCGCTTAACCCGCGCATGACCGTGGGCAGCATCGTGGCCGAGCCGTTGGAGATCCACAAGCTCGCCAGGGGCAAGGAGAAGCACGCCCGCGTCCAGGAGCTGCTGCGGGTGTGCGGCCTCAATCCCTATTTCGCTAATCGCTACCCCCACGAGTTCTCGGGAGGGCAGCGCCAGCGGATTGGCATCGCCCGGGCTCTGGCGGTGAATCCGGCCTTCATCGTGGCCGACGAGCCGATCTCAGCGCTGGACGTCTCGATCCAGGCGCAGATCATCAATCTGCTGGAGGAACTCCAGGACGAGTTCCAGCTGACGTACCTGTTCATCGCCCACGACCTCAGCGTGGTGCGCCACATCAGCGACCGCGTGGCCGTGATGTACCTGGGCCGCATCGTCGAGCTGGCCAGCCGCGACGAGCTCTACCTGCACCCGGCCCATCCCTACACCAAGGCGCTGCTCTCGGCCGTGCCGATCCCGGACCCGCGCGTGGAGCGCAAGCGCGAGCGCATCATCCTCACCGGCGACGTGCCCACGCCGGTGAACCCGCCCTCCGGCTGCCGCTTCCACACCCGCTGTCCTATCGCCATCGAGGTCTGCAGCCAGCAGGACCCCGAGTGGCGGGACATTGGCGGCAACCACTGGGTTGCCTGCCACCGAGTCTAGTAGTCGGTAGCTAGAGGCCGGAAGCAGGAGGACCGGCCCAGTAACGACGCTCTCGAGCATTTGTTATGCTTGAGCTCCTTCTAGGCCGGACTTCCTGAGCCAATACCCGGGGTAGCAGGCGTTTTCACGCTCAAAAGCTGGTCAAAAGTGGTGTCAAACGGGCCAAAGTGTAGGCAGTAATTTAGCTTGACAAGCAGCCGCAATC
>Ga0070738_10008223_pt1 | contig 10112 bp, 7 predicted proteins | sample Coa_R2_2_FD_66446 | JGI IMG/M metagenome (GOLD analysis project Ga0070738, IMG submission 66446) | Surface soil microbial communities from Centralia Pennsylvania, which are recovering from an underground coalmine fire - Coalmine... | ecosystem: Environmental > Terrestrial > Soil > Unclassified ... | reverse complement strand
GCGCTGCAGGTCGGGCCAGGCCCGGTGGAAAACTCTTTTGAATTTCGAGTGGGGCAGGACGTGAAAAGCGGCCAACCCGCGATCACTCGCGGCCTTGATCGCTTGGATGCTCTTTGTCGCCGGCGCACATCGGCTGTTGCCGATGTGCGTATCTTCAATTTCCCGATCTCGGGTGAACCCGAGATCGGATGGCAGCCGGTCAAGGGTCTCGACCGCTTAAGCGGCGATTGGCGTGCGATTAAACGCGCGCCAATCGCCCTTGACCGGCTGCGGCCGCCCGCAAGACTGCATCCAAGCGATCAAGGCCCTCGCCAAGGCCGTGCGCCCTTAAGGCTTCTGCACCCACTCAAGATTCAAAAGAAGCAGATGAAGTATGTAAGACGCGCCGCCAGCGCCGGCGGGCGATGAGGGTGAGCTCCACACCATTTTGCCCGCGGAATAACTTGCGACTCCACGTCACATCGACGGCGTATGCTGTGACTCAATGGGCGAGTGCCTGACGGAACCTTTTTCGCCAGCCAATGTTGGCCCCGAATTAGCCGGATCGGCCGTGCCGAGCGAGGTGCGCAACACCAGGAGCGAAAAATGCGGCCGTCAAATGGCCGCCGCGCGCCTGAACGACATCGCTGCCATAAGAAGTTAAGAAGTAGTGTCACCGGTTAAGCCGCGCATTGGGTCGGATCGCAGGAATGGCCGGCCAAGCTGCGACCGCTACGAGGTGCGGCGCTCTGCGAAGAAGCGACGTGGAAGGCTCTAAGCAAACACGGAATGGAGTGCGTTATGAAACTGAACTCCGCACAGGTCGAAAAAGCGCTGACCCAGTTCGAAGCTCAGGTGATCCCTGATGACCATCCGCTCGTTGCGAAATTGAACGAACTGTTTGGCGACCACACGTTCTTCCTCGACAACAACGGATTGAATGTCGTCGAGCCAAGCGAGAGCAGCGAGATGGGCGTGCCGGCGGGTACGGTGGTAAATCTCGCCAACTGGAGCGACCCGCAATTCACCAGCCTCGCGCCGCACGAACCCGAACCGACGGAAGTCGTCGTCATACTTGAAAGCAGGCACTCTTGAGACCAGGCGCATTTTTTGAGCAAGCGCCCGGCGCCGAAGGCCGCGGCCAAAGGTTAAGGGCGGATTCAAGGTAGCCGCAAGACAACCCTCGCTCACCACGGCCCCGCAAATGGCAAGGGCCAGTATTGCGAGCGACTGCGAGGGCGGTCGTAGCGGGCCGCGGTCTCGAAACCGCGGCGTCTGAACTTGATGCCTCCTTGTGGCTCGCCGCTCATGAGGACCACAAAGTCTGTCCCCTTGCCGGTCTCCGCGCTCAACGCCTCGTCAGAGATGATCAGGGAAGATCGTGGCGACGCTATTGCTTCGATGCGATCCAACACGTCCTGGGGAATGGTGATGCGGTCGAGCGCCGCTTTGGCGCGCGCCGCCCCCTCCGCCGCATGCGCGGGAGGGAGCGCCGGTTCGCCGTCTCGCCCGCCGCGTCCGCGCGCAGGGCCGTGCGGCACGACGCCGCCGTCGGAGTGCTCACTCTCCAGGGAGACCACGCTCCATCGCATGTCGCCGTCGCCGATGCGCTCCATTGCGGTGAAGACATGCGTGCCGATCGGACGATCCGCATCTTGGATGGTGACGGGACTCTCCAGGATGGGGTGAAAGGCCTGCCGGACGTAGAGACGCTGGGTCTTGCGGCTGATGAAGACCGATACCGGTTCGAGGTCGCGCGCAGCCTCGCGCGCGGCCTCGGCCGCCGCCACACGCGTCTTCTCCGCTTCGACGGCCGCTTCGCGTGCGGACGCCGCGGCGTCGAGCTTTGGCTGCAACTCGGCTCTGGCGGCGGCCACCTGCGCCTCCAACTCGGCGACCGTCGCGGCGATCTTCGCCTTGGCGTCCTCGGATTGCTCCTTTGCTTCTGCCGAGCCTGCGGAGGCGGCCGCGCGCTCGGCGGCCGCCAGCTGCGCGTCGGCTTTACGCTTCAGACTTTCCGCTGTGCGCACGGGCGTCATCGCTCGGGCGGCCTCTCGGGCGGCCGTCGCGGCGGCGAGCCTCGCCTGATCTGCCTTGCTGGCTGCCTCGGCCGCTTCTGCGGCGCGCGCGGCGGCAACAGCGCCCGCACCCGGCTTGGGCGAGAACAGAGCCGCGTGGGCGATTTCGACGGGCGCCACGTCGGTTGGCGCCACAATCACCCGCATGCCCGGCCTGGTCGCATCGAACAGGCGTTCCGCGAAGTCGTAGGGCATCCGGATGCAGCCATGCGAGGCCGGATATCCCGGCAGAGGGCCGCCGTGGAGTGCGATGCCCGACCACGTGAGGCGCTGCATGTGCGGCATATAGGCGTCGTCATACAGGTTCGAGTAGTGCTCGGCCTGTTTCTCGATGACGCTGAAGATTCCGGCGGGCGTCTCGCGCCCCTTCTGGCCGCTCGACACCGGCGCTTGCAGGATCCAGCCGTTGGCGTCATAGACAGTGATCCGCTGGCTGCGCAGCGAAACGATGGCCATGATCGGCGGACCCGCGACGCGCGACTCGATCGACGCCACGGCGCGTGCGTTCCGGCTGCTTGCGGCGCTCCCATGATCGCCCGCTGCAATCACAGCGGCGAGGCTCGCAATAGCAAGACGCGCCCGCTGCGACCAAACCGGTTTGCGCTTTGGGGCGACAAAACAGACGAAACATGAGGTCATATACGCCCGGTCCACAAGCTATGCCGACCCACGCAGTGAGAATTCTAACGCCGTGCGGCCCGGCGGCCAGCAAGCGCTGCCGCTTGCAAGCGAGCCGGGTCACGCTCGCCGGCACTGGCCGCTGCGATAATTCGTCCCGCGATGGCTTCACGCCCGACATTAGGCTCGCCAGCGTTCTGAAGCGTTTCGCAGACAGCCTCGAAGGCTCGGCTGATTACGGCAATCTCCTCAGGTTCGAAGAACACTCCAGCATTGAGGGAGGAACGGACTGGCATGGCTACGACCTCTCCCATTCGCGTTTCCCCGGTGCCAACACCCTTACTGGCCTCCCTCCGCGTCGGGCTCTCCAGTAACAAAATATACTCGGGCTCTCGCAACACCAAAATATAAAAATACAAAAGCGTGAAAGCTCGAGGCTGGCGCCCTCACGGTCGCCACTCTGCCATAGTCCCGCCATGCCGGCGACGCGCAGGCGGCGGCTCCGATCAGATATGCGCCCCGAAACTCTGGTCTGGATCGAGCTCGCGCCCACGGCGGCCGGTTGGCTGCGCAGCGGCGCGAGCATGGCGGGCAGAAAGCGGCCCGAGCCTGGCGGACGTGCGGGGTGCGCTTCTTATAGTGCCGAACTCGGGTAAATCCGAGATCGGATGCGGCGAGCCCGGAACCCATAACCACGGCGTGGTGGCATCCTATACCGGGCTCGCGCGCTCGCATGCTCCCCGCAACCACGCCCACAAAGGGAGTTGTGACGCGGTAGGACTATTACGCCTTCGGCAGAACGACCCCGGTCTGCATGGCGATCAAGCCATAATGCTCGATGCGCCGGTGGCGAGCAAAATCGAACACGGTCTCTTTGCCAAATCGGGTCGCGTCGAGATCGCAGTCGTGCACAAGAAGTTCATCGTTCTCAGTGGTCGTCTCCGCGACGACCTCGCCATCCGGATTGATGATCACGCTGCCGGCCATGCAGTGATGGCCATCCTCGACGCCGCACTTGGCCACCGCCACCACCCAGGTCGAGTTCTGATAGGCGCCGGCCTGCAGTGAAAGCTTGTGATGGAACATCCGCTTGGCCGGGCCCTCGCCGCTATTTTGCGCGTTGACCGACGGTGTGTTGAAGCCGAGCACTACCATCTCGACGCCTTGCAGCCCGAGGACGCGAAAGGTCTCCGGCCAGCGCCGGTCGTTGCAGATGCACATCCCGAATACGCCGCCCAGCAGGGGCCAAGCCGGAAAGCCAAGGTCGCCGGGCTCGAAATAGCGCTTTTCAAGGTGCTGGTGACTGCGCTTCGGATCGAACTGGTCGTGCCCGGGCAAATGGACCTTGCGGTATTTGCCGACGATGACCCCCTCCTTGTCGACCAGTATCGAGGTGTTGAAGTGACGCCCATCCGGCGTGCGTTCCGCATAGCCGAAACTCATGGCTATGGCGGCGCGCTTCGCCTCCTCAAACAGCGGTCTGGTGGCGGCGCTTGGCATCTCACTCTCGAACCAGATATCGGCTTCGGTGCGGTCCTCCCAGTACCAGCGCGGGAAGAAGGTTGTCAGCGCCAACTCCGGATAGACGATGAGGTCGCAGCCCTCGGCCTGCCGCATGAGATCGAGCATGCGGGCAACCGCGGCCTGGCGGGTATCAGCCCTCTGGATTGGACCGAGCTGGGCGGCGGCCACTTTGATGTTGCGCATCCGATTGCTCCTTGAGGCTCTGCAGCGCCTGCCCTGTCGAAGCCAGCGCGGCAGATCTCCTCATAATACGCCAGGTTGTTGAGAAAGAACGCGACGCAAAACGGACGCGAACCGAGACAGCCGCGAACCTGGAAAGGGCGCTTTCGTCCGCGCCCGGGCAGGCAGGTTTTTCATCAACGCATTACGCGATTACTGCGTCGGCTTGAAATAGCGCAGGTCCGGGGGCGCCTGGTTTTTCTTGGCCGGCATCAGCTTGCCGTCGGCGCTCAGGAAATAGTGTTCATTCTCAATGAAGACATGCGTATTGGTTTCCGAGCAAACCTCTGAGAACCACATGGGACGAGGGTTTGAATTGCGGGTGGCCTTCTGGGTCTTCGAGTAGGGCCGCGTCAGCGCATGATCGAACACGGTGATCTCGTCGTACAGCGTGTTGGGGTCGGCCTTGTCGAGATAGATCCGCTCTTTAATGACCGCCTGGCCGTCGCTGTGAAACGGAATTCCGGAGATATCGTAACTGCGCGGCAGCTTGAGGAAACGGGTCTCGACCTCGAGTACGTCGTACTTGCCGTCGCCGTCCTCGTCGACCCAGTTGCCGATCGAATAACCCGCGAAAGTCGGCGTAACGTCTTTCGGCCATTCTCGGCCGTCGGTGTAGATGCGCCGATATGAGTCGTCGTTGTGGCTGATGAGGATATACGTGGCTCGCGGCAGGACGACCATCTCCATCGGGTCATAGAGGCTCATCATCGCCGGCATGCCCGCCGGGATGCAGAAAGTGGACGGCCAATTGCCGGCGCCCCCCGCTTTCACGTCCGCCTGAATTCCCTCCCATATCTTCTGATATTCCGGCGTGAGCGGAGGCGGGCCCGCGAGCGCGATCCAGTTGTTCGGATTGCCGGTGCGGACCCACTGCCCCTTAAAGTCGGGGTACTTGCCAAAATCGACGACCTGGGCGGCCGCTGGCGTCGCCAGCAACGCGGTTGCGAGCGCCGTCGCGCAGATCGAACTTCTATAACTCATGGCATCCTCCCTCGCCCTAACTGCGCCGGAAACTAACTAGTGCTACTGTGTCATAAGATTTCGAGAGCGTCATTCCGGGGCGTGTGAGCGGCACGCGAGCCCGGAATCCATACCTGAGCGCCGCGGTCATGGGTTCCAGGCTCGCCGCTTCACGGCGCCCCGGAACGACTTCTGACGCAGTAGGACTACTGCGTTTTCTTGAAATACCTCAAATCCGGCGGCGCCTGGTTTTTCTTGGACGGCATCAGCTTGCCATCGGCGCTGCGATAATACTGTTCGTTCTCGATGCTGACATGGATGTTGTCTTCGGAGCAAACATTCGCGATCCACACCGGGCGCGGATTGGGATTGCGGATGGCCTTCTGGGTCTTGGAGTAGGGCCGCGTCAGGGCGTGATCGAACACCGTGATCTCGTCATAGAGCGTGTTAGGGTCGGCCTTGTCGAGATAGATGCGTTCCCTGATGCGGGTCTGATTGTCGTTGGCGAACGGGATGCCCGAGATATCGTAGCCGCGGGGGTCCTTGAGAAAACGCGTCTCGACCTCCAGCACATCGTATTTGCCGTCGCCGTCCTCGTCGACCCAGCGACCGATCGAGTAGCCCGCATAGGTGAGGGCCGCGTCGGTCGGAAACTCGCGGCCGTCGGTGTAGATGCGCCGGTAGGAATCGTCGGTGTGGCTGATGAGAATGTAAGTGGTCTCCGGCAGGACGATGATCTCCATGGGTTCATACAAATTCATCATCGCCGGCATGCCGGCCGGGATGCAGAATGTCGGCGGCCAGAGCCCGGGCCCGCCGGCTTTGACGTCGGCCACATTGTTCTCCATGACCTTGCGATATTCAGGGGTGAGCGGAGGCGGCCCTGCCAGCGGAATCCAGTTGTTCGGGTTGCCGGGAGGGCGGACCCATTGCCCTTTGAGGTTGGGGTATTTGCCAAAATCAACCACCTGGGCGACGCAAGGCGTTGCAAGCAATGCGGCTATGAATGCGGCGGCACGGATCGCGCCTCGGCAACTCATTGGTATCCTCCCTGATCTTCGCCGCGACGCTTGGCGGCGCAGCGGCGGATCGGGAAGTTACACCATCGGCTCATGAAGTTGGAAGGGGTTGCGCAACTCGGGACCGGAGCGGGTTCCGAGCGCGCTCAATGCTGCTGTGTTCATACGCGTTCGGCTCGCAGTGACTCGTGAGCAGCCGGGATCGCACAATGGCGCTCTTCGCGCTCGGTTCCCAAAGGGACTCGCGAGCCTTCGAGGACGAGTCAGCGGCAGGGGCCATCAACGCAGGCGCGGAGGGGCCAATTGGCTCGCACCGCGCCCGCGGAACCGCTCTGCGGCGGATCACAGCGAAAACACAAACAGCATCGTCTGATTGCGCATCTCGCGCAGCTCCGGCGTGAGGATGAGCCTGCCCTTGGAAATCTGGCTCAGTCCCGACAGGATGGCGACGTACTGCTTGCCGCCGGTCTCGAAGGTCATCGGCGGGGCATTGAAGCCGCTGCCGACATTGATTTTCCATAGCGGTTCGAGGCTCGTGTCGTCATAGGCGACGAATGTCCCATCGCCGAAGCCCGTGAACACCAGGCCGCCGGCGGTGGCGAGCGCAGCGCTGTAGTTCGGATAGGTCGAGCGGACGCGCTTCTTGACCTCGCCGGTGAACGGATCGGCAACGACGATTTCGGACTCGGTTCGCGCGAAGAACCTCACGCCGCCGCCCAGCATGGAGCCGGTGGTGGGATTGCGCAGTTGATCCGGGGTCATCGTCACTTCATCGCATGTCGGCCGCGATGGAATGTAGACGAGCCTGGTCCTCTGGCTGTACGACGCCGACCAGTAATTGTTGCCGCCCTCGTGCGAGGGGCACAGCTTCTTGGTGCGGTCCGTCAATGTCTGATTTTGCATTCCCGAATAGACCTGGATGTCCTTGCTCGGATCGTAATCGACCGGCAGGCCGGTCTTCTGGTCGATGCCCTTGGTCCAGTTGATGTCCTCCATATAGGGCTTCGCCAGCAAGGTCTGGCCGTTGGCGCGTTCGAGCGCATAGATGAAGCCGTTGCGCGCTGCGTGCGTCACCAGCTTGTGCGGCTGACCGGAAATATCGCCGTCGATGAGAATATGCGTGCCGGCCGCATCGTAGTCCCACATGTCGCCCGGAACGTACTGGTGATACCAGTTCATCTTGCCGGTGTCGGGATCCCAGGAAATCAGGCTGTTGGTGTAGAGATTGTCGCCGGGCCGATAGTAGGGATTGTACATCGGCACCGGATTGCCGGTGCCCCACAGCACCTGGTTTGTGGCGACATCGTAGGATCCTGTGACCCACATGGCTCCGCCGCCGGTCTGCCAGGCGTTGTTCTTGTCCTTCCATGTTTCGAAGCCGGGTTCGCCGGGGGCGGGCACTGTGTATTTTCGCCACATCACCTTGCCGGTCGCGCCGTCAAGCGCGGCGATGAAATCGCGAACGCCGCGGTCGCCGCCGGCGGCGCCGATCACGATCTTGTCCTTCACCGGCAGCGGCGCTGCCGTGAGCTGCAAGTCGGCCTGGCCGTCGGCCATGTTGGTTTCCCACACGACCTTGCCGGTCTCCTTGTCGGTGGCGATGACGCGCGCCGGATAGCTGGCGACGCTGATGACGAGATTTCCCCACAGCGCCGCGCCGCGGTTCGCCAGCGGCGTCTTCTCCTGCCCGGGGTCCATGCGCCACACGATGCGGCCCACGTCGCCCGAACGCCCGTCGATCTTGTAGACCACGCCCCATTGATCGACCACGTAGAGATAGCCGTCCTCGGCGAGCGGCGTGGATTCGAGATTTTCGTTCGCCGCGGTGCCCCCGATCGCGACCGCATAGGCGAGCTTGAGGCTCTTGACGTTGGTCCTGTTGATGCGGTCGAGCGGCGAATAGCGCTGGGCGTCATAGGTGCGGTGGTTCATCAGCCAATTGCCCGGCTCCGGATTGGCAAGCCGCGCCGGCGTTACCTCTGCTCCGACAGCCGGAGCGATGGCGAATAACGTAACGCCTGCGAGCAGAAGCGTGGGCAGCGAGCCAGGATGGTAGGAATGCATCTTTTCCTCCCTTTGGGGGCGCGGCCGGGCGCGCCAATCGTATTGACTCGGGATTTCCCGCTGGCTGTCGATTTGCCGGATAGTAAAGAGTTTCTGCACTACCCGGAAGCGGGATTGCGGGGCGCGCTCAGCGCTCGTGCCCGCCGAAATCGCCGGGTGGGCCAAGCGAAGCGCGCCCACCCCCCTACACCCCGCGCAAGCGCGGAGGCACGGAGGGCGGCCACGTCGCTCCTGGGCGTGTCGAAGGGTCGCTTTTGTGCACCCTGCAACTCCACCCGGGCCATCGAAGTCCGCGCTAAGACAAGTCTTTCTCCAACACGCACGGAATGTTCAGCGATTCGAAGCTTCGGCGCGTCGCTGCCACGGAGCCCTCCATGTCGATGCCGCGGCATGCATCTTCGATTACCGCGACGGCGAAGCCGGCGCGCACTGCATCCTCGGCCGAGTAGCGCACGCAGAAATCGAGTGCGAGCCCTGCCAGAAAGATGCGCGTAAGGTTGCGCTCCCGCAGGTAACCGCCAAGACCGGTCGGCGTTTTGCGATCGTTCTCATAGAACGCCGAGTAGGAGTCGATGAGGCGGCGAAAGCCTTTGCGCACCACCAGTGCTGCATGCGGGATCGTCAACGATGGATGAAAATCGCTTCCCGGCGTCCCCCGGACGCAATGATCGGGCCACAGCACCTGGGGGCCATAGGCCGCCGTTACAGTTTCAAACGGTTTCCGCCCTGGATGGGCGGAGGCGAATGAAAAATGATCGGCGGGATGCCAATCCTGCGTCAGAACGACGTTCGCGAACCGTCGGGCGAGGCGATTGATGATCGGAACCACCTCGTCGCCGCGCGGAACCGCCAGCGCGCCGCCCGGGCAGAAATCATTCTGAACATCGATTACAAGGAGAACGTCGCTCTCCCCGGGAGTCATGCCGCTCATCGGGCGCCTCAATATTGCAAAAACGGCAATGGCGAGATTGGCAATTCAATGACTTAATATCGGTTGGCTCTCCGCGTTTTCAACTGCCAGGAGGCCCCTCAGTCCGGCGCCGCGTTCGCCGCGCGGCGATGCTGCTCCCCGGTTTCACGTGCGGTTAATACTACTGCGTCCGAAAGGTCCGGTCGGCGGCCTTGGAAACGGCCTCGCCGGCAGGCGGCGCAGGGCAGAGAGGGGGATATGCATCGGGAATACGAGGCGGCGATCGGTAGCATCGTGGGGTGGGCAAAGGCGGCCGAGGCGTTGCAGTGCTGGCACGGTCTTCCTTCCGCCTTTGCCCGCGCGATCCGCCCGAGTAACTGCGAAGTCGTACGGCGTGGGCATTCTTCGACAAGCTCAGAAGCGCGCGGGGGCTGGTGCATCAGCCCGTCGGCCGTGCCAAGCGGCTTTGCCCACGCTAACCGCCATGGCCGGTTGGCCGCCCCCAATGATGAAAATCGCTTGCGGCGCCGCTTGAGGCTGAAAGGGTCGGGTGCGGGGGGCTTCGGGCAGAGGTCAATCTTAGTTTGACGGTCGGAGCGCTCAAGAAATTCGGCTACCGGCCAAAGCCGGCCGCTGCAACGCCGGCAACCGCCACCGCCTGAGCGAACCACCGCCCGCGGCATCAGACGCCCTGTTAACCCGCAGCGGACGAAACCGGATTTGGGGCCGATCATCTCG
>Ga0070738_10008222_pt1 | contig 10114 bp, 6 predicted proteins | sample Coa_R2_2_FD_66446 | JGI IMG/M metagenome (GOLD analysis project Ga0070738, IMG submission 66446) | Surface soil microbial communities from Centralia Pennsylvania, which are recovering from an underground coalmine fire - Coalmine... | ecosystem: Environmental > Terrestrial > Soil > Unclassified ... | reverse complement strand
ATGCGCAGCGGTTCGAAGATGCGCGTCTGGAAGACGTCTCCGAGGCGGCGTCCCCTGATCGCCTCGACGATCTGGCCGCACCAATCGAGATTGGTTCCGTATGCCCATCGCTCGCCGGGATCGAACAGCAGCGGCGTCATCAGGCACGCCTTGGACGCGGTGATCACGCTCGGCTGCCCCTTCTCCTGTGCCAGCCGGTTATAGGTTTGATTGATGAAGTCGTAGCTCAGGCCTGCAGTGTGCACCATCAGCATGCGCGTGGTGATGTCGCGCTTCGGTGCACGCAGCATCGGCTCGCCCGCGGCATCGAAGCCCTCGATCACCTGGAGCTTGCCGATCTCGGGCGCGTAGCTCTTGGCCGGCGCGTCGAGATCGAGCTTGCCCTCTTCGACAAGCTGCAGCACCGCCGTCGCGGTGATCGCCTTGGTCGTGGAGAAGATGGCAAAGATGCTGTCGGTCGTCATCTCGGCCGCCTGATCGAGGCGGCGCTTGCCGGCTGCGCCTTCGTAGATGTTGCGATGGCGGTTCGTCACCATCGCGACCACACCGGGCACGCGTGGCTTGGATGTCACGACATCGTTGAGTACGGCGTCGGCCGCCGCGTTGAAGCTCGTGGTCATGGTTGTCCTCCCGTATGAACTTGAATGACGTCTCGACAGGGGTTTCGCGTGCCTACTGCATCGCAAAGCCCTGGTAACCATTCGCCGCGACCTCGTCGCACTTCTGCCGGTAAGCGCCGACGCCGCCGCAATAGGAGAGAACGCGGCGCGGCTTGCCCTCGACATTGGACCCGAGGTACCAGGAATTGGTCTTTGCGATCAGCGTCGCATTGGCGATCTCGTCATGATGCGCCACCCAGCCGTCTTCGGCCTCCCTGGTCGGTTCGACGACGCGCAGGCTCTTGTCCCGCATGTATCTGATGCAGTCGTCGATCCACTCGACCTGTTGCTGCAGGCAGGTGGTCATGTTGCAGAGCGCGGCGGAAGGCGCGAGCGGGACTGCGGTCGTGAACAGATTCGGATAGCCGTGAACCTGCAGGCCCATGGTCGTGCGGATGTCCTTGCCCCAGTCCTCCTTGAGCGAACGGCCGTCGCGTCCCCTGATGTCGATGCGGGTCAACGCACCGGTCCCGGCATCGAAGCCGGTGGCGAGAATGATGACATCGAGCTCGTGGATTGTGCCGTCGGCCGTCTGGATGCCGCCGGGCGTCACGCGTTCGATCGGGTTGGATCTGACGCTGACGATCTCGACATTCGGACGGTGGAAGGCCTCGAGAAACTTCTGCTCCAGCGGCACCCGGTGCGTGCCGAAGCCGTAATCGGCAGGGATCAGCGCCTCGCACAGCTTCGGATCCTTCAGCCGCTCGCGCATCTTCTCGCGCACGAACTCGGAGATCTCGGCATTGACCTCGGGATCAAAGAAGAGCTCGGCGAAAGAGGATATCCACAGCTTCAGCGAGCCATCATCCCAGCAGGCCTGGATGACCTCGCGGCGGCGCTCCGGCGTGAGGCTCGCCCAGCTGTGCTCGAAGTCATATTCGAATCCGGTGAAGGTATGCGGCAGGCGCTCGGTGAATGTCTTGAATTTCGACTTGTAGGTCTCGACATCCGCCTCGGTATATTTCGGGTTCTTCATCGGGATGATGTATTGCGGCGTGCGGACGAACACCTTGAGATGACCGACCTCGCTGGCGATGGTCTGGATCACCTGGATGCCGGTCGCGCCGTTGCCAATGACGCCGACACGCTTGCCTGCGAGATCGACCGGCTGCTTCGGCCAGCGCGCGGTGTGAAACAGCTGCCCCCTGAATGTCTCCTGGCCTGAGAACGACACATGCGGCGCCGACAGCATGCCGCAGCAGGTCACGACGAACTGGGCATCGATCACATCACCCTGGTCCGTTGTCACCAGCCAGCGCCCGGTTGCCTCGTTGAAGTGCGCGCTCCTGACGGTGGTGCCGAACTGGATGTCCTTGCGCAGGTCGAGACGGTCGGCGACGTAATTGAGCCAGCGCTCGATCTCCGGCTGGCCCGGGAATTTCTCGCTCCAGCTCCATCCCTTGTAGAGTGCTTCGGAAAACAGATACTGATAGATATAGGCTTCGGAATCGAAACGCGCGCCGGGATAGCGATTCCAGTACCAGGTGCCGCCGACGCCTGAAGCGGCATCGATCGCCCGCACCTTCAAGCCCTGCTTGCGCAGGCGATAGAGCGCATAAAGCCCGGCGACGCCGGCCCCGATGACGACGGCATCGTATTGCGCAGTCACATGCGCGCCATTGCTTCCATTGGATTTGGTGGCGGCTTCCGCCATGTTTCCCTCCTTGATGTTTCCATTAGAGTGCGCACGGCCTTCCCCCTCCGCCGCGTGGCGGAAGGTGGTGCACTGCGTCATCGTTCGTCCCGAGCGCGCGAAGCGGATGGACCTGTTTTTTTGCGGCTATTGCGCCGCTTCTTCCCGTTCTTGCCCGAAACGCGAGCCAGGCTACGAGGCCGCGGCCTCCCGGGGCTTGAACGAAACCGACAATCCTTGGAATGACGCCGTCGATGCCGCGTGACAGCTTGGCAAATGGCAAAACCGGCTTATCCTGCGCGGCTGCCGTTCGGCCAATCAAAGAGACAGCGGTCAACCGCGCTTTCAAGACTCCAGGGAGGGAGGCCTTTCGCGATGGGCCAGTTCATCACGGTCGAGGAGCTGCCGCGCTACGCTCCGGGCGAATTGCTGTTGGAAAGTCCTGCGGTCGGAAAGACCGAGTTTCGGCTGCGCGTGTTCCGCTATGCGCCCTCCGACATCTGGGTGCCGCCGTCAGACAACTTCCTGATCGTGCTGTATCGCGAGGGCACCACCTCGATGAATCGCCGCGTCACCGGCGGCTGGAAGCAGGATCATGTCGGCCGTGGCATCACGACGCTGTTGACCCGCGCCGAGTCTTCGAGCTGGCGCTGGAGCCAGACCATCGAGGTCAGTCATTTCTATATCCCGCCGGCGGTGATGGCGAAGACCGCAAGCGATGCGTTCGATCGCGATGCGCAATCCGTCGAGCTTCACGACCTGCTCAAGGTCGAAGATCCCGTGCTGAGCTGGATCGGCGATCAGATGGTGCAGGAAGTCGCGGCCGGAAGTCCCGGCGGACGGCTGTGCTACGACGCGCTGGCGCTCCAGGCCATTGTTCACATCCTGCGAAAATACGCCTCGGTCGAATTCAAATTGCCCTGCGCGCAGGGCCATTTCAGGCCGGCCCATGCGCGGCTGATCGAGGACTATATCGAGCAGAATATCTCCAGGAACATCACGCTGGAGGAACTCGCCAATATCTGCAATTGCACGCCAGTGCAGTTCGCGCGCAAATTCCAGCTGCACTACGGCATGCGGCCGCACGCCTATGTCCTGAGCCGCAAGGTCGAATGCGCCTGCCAGCACCTGCGCAAGAACCGGCTGGCGCTGAAGGAGATCGCGCTGTTGAGCGGATTTTCCGACCAGAGCCATCTCAACCGGATCTTCCGCCGGCAGAAGGGCATCACCCCGGCGGAATATCGCAGGCAATGCACCGGCTAGGCCGCGAGCTGCCTAAGGGCGCGATGCTTTGAACGCCGCCATCACCTCATCCAGCATGCGCTGCTCCTGATCGGCATAGCGCGGAGAGAAGTGGAACGGCTCGATCCGGCGCGCATGCGCTGCCCGCGCGATCTCTCCGGCCGCAATGGTGGTGAGATGCGCTCGCTGCCGCGCAAGCTCGGCATCATCGCCGGCAAAGGCGGCCTCGATGAACAGCACATCCGCATCGCGCACCAGCGCGACGATCCGCGCGCGATTATCGGCGGTATCCGCGACATCGGTGATGTAGCCGATCTTCTGCCCGGCGGTGACGGTGAGAACATCCCGCAGCCGGCCAAGCTCGAGCAGACGCGACTCGGTTCCCGCCCCGTCGATGCGGATCAGGTGATCGTCGCCTCGGCCCTCCGCAACCGCCTGCTTCAGCTCCTGCAGCCACGGCCCGACCGGCAGCGCCCGCTCGGCCAGCCGGTTCTTCCAGACGTTGAGATGCGCGGCCTCCTGCAGCGCAAAGCCGAGGCAGGACGAATGGTGCGCGAGGATCGCCGCCGACACGGAAAAGCGCGGCTCCGCACAGAGCAACCCGTCCACGGTCGGCGCTTCGCCCAAAGGCTCCGGCGCAAACGCCGTCTTCAGCCGAAACCGCATCCGCGCCAGCGACTGCGCTGCCGTGAGCTCCGTGACATCGAAAACGAGGTCGCAGGCATAGCCCTCGACCAGGTCCCAGCGGTAGCCCTGCAGCTTGTGATGGACCGCCTCGGCAAGTCCTGACGGTCCATAAAGCTGCACGGTCTTCTCGCGCCCGACCAGGAGCCGCAACAGCTGGTCGAAGCCGATGAAGTGGTCGATATGGGTGTGTGATACAAATATTCGCTCGATGCGCTGGATCTTGCGCGCCGGGAGCGAGGCGATGTCGCCGAGGTCGAACAGCACGCTGCGGTTTTCGAACAGCGTGTCGACATAGACTGCGGGGTCGCCGTAACGGCCGTTGACGAGGGCGGGATGAAAGAGCGGACGCATGGCGCGATCTATAGCCGATTGCGCGGCGCAAATCCGCAAGGGACGGACTTTATTGCCGCCCCCGTGCACGCTGCGCGGACGCAGCGGCATAGCGCATCGGCAGCGAATGATGGACCGCACAGGCCGCCACCGCGGCATGACCGAACGCGACCGAAATCTGGTGCAGGTCGGTGACGACATCGCCGATCCCGAAGAGATGTTCGACACTGCTGTGCTGCTTGGCATCGACCGTCAGGAAGCCGTCCGCGCTGTGATCGGCGCCGAGACGGAGCGCGAGGTCCGATCGGGTCTCTGCCCCCATGGCCGGATAGACGACCTCGAACGCTTCCCGGGAGCCATCGGCGAGTTCGGCCTCGATCGCATCCTCCGCCTTGGTGAAGCGCGTTACGGGCGCCGTCACCCGTACGCCGGCAGCCGCGAGCCTTTGCAACGCGGCGGTCTCGCCGCCCTCGTCGGTCGGAAGCAGAGTGACTTCGTCGCTGTAGGTCCGCATGAACAACGCTTTGGCGACGGCGTGGTCGGGCCGGCCGACGACCGCGATCTTGCGGTCGATGGCTTCATAGCCGTCGCAGATCGGGCAATAGCGCAGCAATCCTTGCCGCACCGCTGCCATCCAGTCCTCGAGCGGCATCTGTCGATCGACGATCCCGGTCGCCAGGATCACCCGCTCGGCGCGGATTTCGCCACCCGCATGGCGCGCGCGGAAAGCGCCATCATCGCGCTCGAGCGCCCTCACCTCGGCACGCAGAACGAACACACCCAACTCTCTCAGCTGCTGCTCCATGCGCGCAAGCAGCTCGGGCCCGGGAATGCCATCGGGAAATCCCGGCAGATTATGGCTGCGTGGGATGAGCGCCGCCCTGCTGGCGCCGGCGTCGACGACGCAGACGTTACGGCGGAAGCGCGTCAGGTAAATGGCGGCCATCAACCCGGCGGGGCCACCACCAATGATCAACGCTTCAACCTGCATTGCGGGCCCTCGTTTGCCAAACCCATATGGGCGCGTCACGGCGTTGGCATCGGATCGATGGCCCGGCCGCTCCTCCGCTGTGTTAAGCCCCGCAATCGGGAAAGGTTCAATTGTCGGGCGCAGCTGATCGCGGCACGCACGCGCGGTCGTCCCGACGAATCTGGTCCACGCCAAGCCCGGTGCACGCGACTTTTGAAACGCCATCCGCGTCATGAAAGTGAAGCGGTCGTGTCCGTTGATCTAGATCGCTGCGGCGCATCGTTGACCCAGGCCTGGCCCATGTTCTGGGCTCCTTGGTGGAGCTGCTCGACGCCGCTTGAACCCACAGATAGGATGTTCGCGGCTCGCGGTCTGGTTGGATCGACAATGCCATGGGGCTCGGGGAGATGCGCATGCAATTCAGACGGCTTGTTCCTCTTGCTGCGCTTGCGCTGCTGTTTCAGCTCGGCGCCGCCCATGCTGCAACCGTTGTCGCCCTCGGCGCCAGCCAGACCGCCGGCAAGGGCGTATCAACCAGCGAGGCCTATCCGGCCCAGCTTGAGGCGATGCTTCGAGCAAAAGGAATTGACGTCACCATCGTCAATGCAGGCATCAGCGGTGACACCACCGGCGGCATGATGGCCCGCCTGGACAGCGCAGTGCCGAAGGGCACGAAGGTCGTCGTCCTGCAGCCAGGCGGCAACGACCTGCGAAAGGGCGTGCCCAACTACACGGCCGAGCTGCGAAGCCGGCTGAGCGCGATGGGCGTGAGGGTCATCATGCTGCCGAACGAGATGTTCCGCGGCAAGCCGCGCCAGCCGGACGGGCAGCACCTCACCCCGCTAGGCTATCACATGCTCGCCCAGCAGCTTGTCGGCCCGGTCGCGAGCGCGCTGCGGAGATAGCGGCGGCCGCCGGGCTGAAAGCCCGGTGGCCGTCACTGGCGATCTGCGCGCGCGCCGGCTCGCTGAATCAGAGCGATGGGCTATTCGATCCCCTCGCTAGGCCTGACAAGCGCCTGGTATGCGAGGTAGCGAACCACGTGGCGGTAGGCTGCATTCGCGGGAGATGGCGCTTGTATCATCATGATGATGATCATCTGTTCCTTGGGATCGACGAAGAAGGTCGTGCCGTAGATCCCGGTCCAGTAAAACGATCCGGCCGAACCGGGAAGTGGATTCCCTCCAGCCTGGGAACGAACCGCGAAGCCCAGTCCGAAGCCTTGCCCCATCGCTGGCGTGGGCCCAATGTCGTTAAAGCGCTCGGTCACGGCGGGCGCATACTCGATCCCGGGCTTTAGCGCATTCGTTGTCATCAGGTGAATTGTGGAGGGCGAAAGCAGTCGTGTATTTCGAAGCTCGCCCCCATGCAGGAGCATCTGACAGAAAAGCAGATAATCGGGAGCAGTCGACACCGCTCCGCCTCCGCCAGAGAACAGCTTCGGCTTCTGCGTGGCGTCGAACATGAAAGGTCGCTTCCCGGTGGTCGGATCGACCTGAGGCTGGGCAAGCCGATCGCGATCAGCTTCACGCACATAGAACCCGGTGGATGTCATTCCGAGCGGCTTTGTGACCCGCTCCTCGATGAAGCGGTCCAGATCCATTCCGGAGGCAACTTCTATGACACGACCGAGCACGTCGACGGCTGCACTGTATTCCCAGACCTCACCCGGCTGATGAGCAAGCGGAATTTTGGAGAGCTTCGTCACCATCTCGGCTAATGTCGTGTTTCGGTCGAGAACGTTTGCGTCTCGGTACGCCTCCGCAATGGGACCGTTACCGAGCGGAGGCGGATACACCAGGCCTGCTGTATGTCGCAGAAGGTCCTGGACCGTCATTGGCCGCAGCTGAGGCTGCAGGATGACTTCTTTCTTGCCCGTTGCAGGATCGGTCTGTTCGACACGAACCTGCAGATCCTTGAACTCGGGGAGATAGTTCGACACGGGAGCGGCGATATCCAGCTTGCCCTCTTCCGCCAGTATCATGGCGCCCACGCTGACGATTGGCTTGGTCATGGAGGCAATGCGGAAAATTGTGTCCGTCGTCATCGGGACCTTCTGCTCGCGATCCCGAAATCCAAAGGCCTTCAAATAGGCGACCTTGTCTTTGCGTGCGATGAGCACGACTGCCCCGGGTAATTGCCCGCTCTCTACATACCCTTGAAAGGCCTGCGTCAGTCGATCGAGCCGATCGGCCGCAAAGCCCAGTTCCGTGGGATTCCCCTGTGGTGCCAAATCTTCCGCAAGCGAAGCGGCAGAGATCGCGATCAAGGCGAACGAAACAAGCAATGTCTTGAAAATTTTCATGGACACTCTCCTCATTGTCGAGCGTGTCAATCGAGTTCGGCAGCGTCCAAACGCTCGCGCCCCGAGGCTAGCACAATGGAACCCGCGAAGGAACGCGCAGATTGCACCTCCTGACCGCGCGCCAGTTGCCCAGCAAACCAAGTCAAGGCCATAAGCGCAGATACTGCGCGTTGAGTTAAACTAGGCTCATCGCTCTCGCTGACCGATGACCATTGATTTGCCCGATGGGTGCGCCGCACGACTTGCTGTCAAGGCCCACGCGCAAAAATATTTCTCTTTTCCGAATTTCTGATTTTCAGTATTTTGCCGCGCATCCCGCCTCGACACAAGGGGCGTATCGCGATCGTCACGACACGCGAGGCGGGTTGCGGTGGACGTGACGATGTTGTCAGACGTGCGGCATCGATACGGACGGCGAAATCGTGTGGTCCCGACGCCCCGACGCTGGCGTCAAGTCTCGCGCAGGCTGCAAAGGCGTGCTGCGGGATGATGGTGGCAAACAAGCATTGGCTCACCAAGGAGAGCGCGTATAAGCCGTAAACCACTGCGCGGGGAAGGCCGGAGTGTCTCCGCCTGTACCTGTGGACTTTCGCGCGCTTCGCGCAATCCTTTTTGCGCGAAGGCCCCGGGTGCAGCGGCCACCCGGCCTTCCCTGCGCCCTCGCTTTTCTCGAGGGCGATAACTGATGCAAAACTCGGGCGAAATGCGTCGCGAGGTCGCGGAGCTATGTGTCGCCAGGTCATAAGAGGACTTAGCCTCGAATTGAACGCGCTGCTCGTTGTCGTGCCCTCGCCCCTTGTGGGAGAGGGCTGCTCCGCAGGGAGATACAGTCACTCTCAGCCGAGCGACTCGTTGATACAAACCCCTCACCCCAATGCGCGTGCGTCTGCCAGCAGAGACGCCCTCTCCCACAAGGGGCGAGGGCACATCGATGCGCAGCCGCGTATTTCCGGCAACCCGCAAGCCGAGCGAGCAAGGCTCTCTTGTCCGCCCCTCCCCTCCACCAAAAATCGCCGGCTTCACCGACGCTTGCGAACCTTGTAACAAAACTGTCACACAGCAAAACTAGACAAGGTTCCGGCCCACCACATCCCCGAATCCGTTTACCCGCAGGGAGACCAACCAATGCGCCGCGCCATCATGCTGCTGTCCGCCAGTCTGTTGACCCTGGCCGCCAGCGCCGCGTCTGCCCAGAACAATGCCACGCCCCACAATCTGATCCTGTTCGTCCCCGACGGATTGCGCGCGCTGAAGGTCACACCGGAAACGGCGCCGACCATGGCCGACGTGCGCGACAAGGGCGTGAACTTCAAGAACTCGCACTCGCTGTTCCCGACCTTCACCATGGCCAATGGCTCGGCGATGTCGACCGGCCATTATCTCGGCGACACCGGCACCTTCTCCAACACCATCTTCTCCGGCTACACCAACGCGCCCGCCGGCGACACCGTGGTGCCGTTCCTCGAAAATGATGCCGTGCTCGGCGACATCGACGCGCATTTCGCCGGCAACTACCTGAACGAGGACGTGCTGCTGCAGCTCGCGCGCCGCAAGGGCTATTCGACCGCCGCGATCGGCAAGGTCGGCCCGACCCTGCTATTCGACCACACCGACCGCGCCGACAAGCCGGGCCTCCACTCGATCGTGATCGACGATTCCACCGGCGGCAAGACCGGCGTGCCGCTGTCGGACGAGATGAAGGACGCGCTGACCAAGGCGAACCTGCCGCTGGCCACACCATCGCGCGGCGACAATGGCAAGGCGGGCGATGCCAAGACGCCGGGCACAACCAGCGCCAACGTCACGCAGCAGGCCTATTTCGCCGACGTCGCCGCCAAGGTCGTGCTGCCGATGTTCAAGGCGCGCAACAAGCCGTTTGTGCTGGTGTTCTGGTCACGCGATCCCGACGGCAGCCAGCATAACCAGGGCGACAGCCTCAACAAGCTGACGCCCGGCATCAACGGGCCGACCTCGATGGCGTCGATCAAGAACGCCGACGACAATCTCGCGGAGCTGCGCAAGGCGCTGGACGATCTCGGCCTTGCCTCGACCACCGACATCATCATCTCCGCCGACCACGGCTTCTCTACCATCTCCAAGGAGAGCAAGACCTCGCCATCGGCCAAGGCGAAGTATGCCGATACGCCCGAGGGCTTCCTGCCGATGGGCTTCCTCGCGCTCGATCTGGCGAAAGCGCTCGACCTGCCGCTGTTCGATCCCAATGACAAGAACGCCGCCGTCGGCGACGGCGCCCATCCGAAGGCCGGCAACGGCGTGCTCGGCAAGGA
>Ga0070738_10008221_pt1 | contig 10115 bp, 17 predicted proteins | sample Coa_R2_2_FD_66446 | JGI IMG/M metagenome (GOLD analysis project Ga0070738, IMG submission 66446) | Surface soil microbial communities from Centralia Pennsylvania, which are recovering from an underground coalmine fire - Coalmine... | ecosystem: Environmental > Terrestrial > Soil > Unclassified ... | reverse complement strand
GCCACTTCACCAAAAGTCTGAAGGGTAGATAAGGCATTGACTGCGGCTCTAGCATTATTGAGAGGATTATTAGATCCCAGTTGCTTAGCTAGGATGTTGCGAACCCCTGCCAACTCTAGTACAGTGCGAACAGCACCACCTGCAATTACACCAGTACCAGGTGCAGCGGGGCGCATCATCACCTTGGCACCGCCACCAGTGCCATTGATTGGATGGGGAATCGAGTTAGATTTGGTGATCGGAATCTCGATGAGATGTTTCTTGCCATCGGCTACACCTTTTTTCACAGCACCAATAACATCCGATGCTTTACCTACTCCCACGCCAACTTGACCGCGTTCATTACCAACAACAACGATTGCTCGGAAGCTGAGTTTTTTACCTCCTTTAACAACCTTACTAACGCGGCGGATTTGGATGACCCGCTCTTGCCAGTTGGTTTCTTCTTTCTTAGCACGGCTAGCTTTACGACGATTAGTTGCCATAATTAATACCTCGATTAATTGTCCTTTGTCATTTGTCTTTTGCCCTTCGCCTGTCCCTTGTCACTTGTCCCTTGTCGTTTGTTTGTCTTTAACAAATGATCAATGACCAATGACTCACGACCAATGACCAATGACTCATGAACGCCAGTTGCTACAAGCCGGGAAAACAGAACACCAGTCTCCTAGGTCGGGGAAGCCGTCATTCGCGCAAACTCTCCAACCCATTGGTTCCCAATGACTCATTCAAAAGTCTAAACCAGCCTCACGTGCTGCTTCAGCTAATGCTTTGATCCGACCGTGATAAAGGTTACCACCGCGATCAAAAACAACTTTGGTAATTCCTTTTTCTAGCAATCTTGCTGCTATCAACTTGCCAACTTCTGCCGAAGCATCACAGTTGGAACCCGAACCCATTTTAGATTTTAAATCTGGTTCTACTGTTGAAGCTGCCACCAATGTATGATGTTGTGTATCATCAATCACTTGAGCGTATATATGCTCATGGGAACGGAATATAGCTAGACGTGGACGTTCAGGAGAACCGTTGACTTTACCACGAATGCGTCGATGGCGACGCTGCTTTGATTCTCTACGAGTAAGTTTCATGTTTACTTCTTACCACTCTTACCAGTCTTACCAGCTTTACGTCTGACAACTTCGCCAGCATAGCGGATACCTTTGCCTTTATAAGGCTCTGGTGGACGAACATCTCGGATTTTTGCCGCCGTATTGCCGACAATTTCCTTGTCATATCCACTGACTATGACGTTCGTATTGTTTTCTACTGCAAACTGAATTCCTTCGGGAGGTACGATTTGCACTTGATGGCTGTAACCCATATTCAAAACTAAGTTACGCCCTTGAACTTGTGCTCTGTAACCAACCCCTTGGATTTCCAAACGACGCTGAAACCCTTTGGAAACCCCTTCGACCATGTTGGCAACTAAGGTACGGCATAAACCGTGCAGTTGTCTGGAGGTACGGGACTCATCTTGACGGTTGACCAGCAATGTTTCTCCTTCTTGGGAAAGACTGACATTGCTTGGCAAATCACGAGAAAGTTCCCCTTTAGGACCTTTTACAACCACTTTTGTGCCATCAACAGTCACTTGTACTTTTGCTGGAATTGCAATTGGGCGTTTACCAATTCGCGACATAACTTTTATCCTTTGATTATTGTTAGTTATTTGGTTGTCGTTAGTTTGTTGTTAGTTATTAGCTGTTATTGCTGTTAGTTATTAGTTGATATTACTGCTAGTCATTAGTTGTTATTGCCGTTATTCATTGGTTATCACTACTAACTCCTAACTCCTAACTCCTAAACGCCAGTTGCTATCCTACCCTGCGGGAACGCTTTCAGCGAACAGAAAGCCGACCTCCCTTGCGTCTACAAGTCGGCACAGCCGCAAGAGCGTACTGGCTCCTCCTAACTCCTAACTCCTCATAACTCCTACCAGACGTAGCAAAGGACTTCACCACCCAAATTCTGACGCCGTGCTTCTCGGTCGGTCATGATCCCACTGGATGTAGAAATAATAGCGATGCCGATACCGCCTAGTACCCGTGGTAATTCTTTTTTATTGGAGTAAACGCGCAAACCAGGCTTACTGACGCGCTTCAATGTGTTAATCAAAGGTTGGCGATTTTTACCCTTGTATTTCAGGGAAATCACCAAGTTCCGCGTAACGCCTTCTCCTGCTTCTTCAAAATCAGCAATAAAACCTTCCTCCCGTAGAACTTTGGCAATACTACGGGTCATTTTTGTCGCTGGCACTTGTGTCGTTTGATGCCTAGCTAGGTTGGCATTGCGGATGCGCGTTAGCATATCTGCAATTGTATCGTTTGCCGCCATTTTTCCCTCTTTAGAAGAACTTATTGATCACGAAAAGGCATTCCCATTTCTTTAAGTAAGGCACGACCTTCCTCATCAGTATTAGCTGTGGTGATTATGGAAATGTCCATCCCACGGATTTGATCAATGCTGTCGTACTCAACTTCTGGAAAAATGAGTTGCTCTCTTAGACCCAAAGTATAGTTACCGCGACCGTCAAAGCTTTTAGGACTAACACCGCGAAAGTCGCGAATTCTGGGCAAAGCCAAGTTGATTAACCGATCAAGAAAGGCATACATCCTTTCGCCTCGTAGGGTGACCATGATGCCAACAGGCATACCTTGCCGAATCTTGAAACCGGCGATCGCCTTTTTTGCGCGTGTCACTACAGGTTTTTGAGCGGTAATCAGTGCAATTTCACTTAGAGACGCTTCTAGGGCTTTAGCATTTTGAGCTGCTTCTCCCAAACCTCGGTTAACGGTCACTTTGACCAACTTTGGTACTTGATGAACGTTAGTGTATTGAAACTGATTTACCAGTTTGGGAACTATTGTCTCTTGGTACGTTTTTTTGAGTCTTGTGGTTGCCATAGTTTTTGTTTTGATTATCCCTGGTCTTGGTCAGGGAGCAAAAGATTATGATTTACGAGTTATAAGTTAATGATTATTGCTAACTCCTCACTCCTAACTCATAATTATTTATCAATAATTTCGCCAGTCTTCTTCAGCATCCGAACTTTCTTACCTTCTGCTGTAAAGGTATAACAAACACGACTGACAACGTTTTGCTTAGTGGAATAAAGCATCACGTTAGAACTGTGGATTGGGGCTTCTTGAGTGACAATCCGTCCTGATTCCCCTTCTTGCTGAGGTTTAACGTGTTTAGTTTTAATGTTTACGCCTTTGACAATGACTTTACTCAATTGAGGAAAGGCTTGAACAATTTCACCAACTTTGCCTTTATCTTTCCCAGCAATCACCTGTACGGTATCACCAGTTTTTACGTGCATTTTGTAAAACTTCGGCTGATCCTTTTTTTTGGTTGCCATCACAGCACCTCCGGAGCCAGAGAAACAATTTTAGTAAAGTTTTTGTCGCGCAGTTCTCGTGCAACTGGACCGAATACCCGTGTTCCCCTGGGGTTCCCGTCTTTGTTTATGATAACTGCGGCATTGTCATCAAAGCGGATGCTCATACCACTATCTCGACGGATGTTATGTCGGGTACGAACAATCACTGCCTCTACCACATCAGACTTTTTAACTGCCATGTTGGGTTGGGCATCTTTAACAACGGCGATAATCTTATCGCCTACAAAGCCATAGCGCCTGTTACCTGCGCCGAGAACACGGATGCACATAAGTTTACGGGCACCACTATTATCTGCGACGTTAAGGTAGGTCTGGGGTTGAATCACGTTCTTAATCTCCTGTTGGTTGTTAGTTGTTACCACTAACCCTACGGATTTGCCAGTTGCTACAAGCTAATAAACCCGTTTGCACTGGCTAACCACTAACTACTAACCACTAGCTTTGGTGTTGAGGATTTCTGTAACTTGCCAGCGCTTTGTTTTGCTCAGGGGTCTTGTTTCCTGAATGCGAACGCGATCGCCCAACTTACACTTATTTTCCTCATCATGAGCTTTGTAGCGTCGGGTTTGGACTACTATTTTGCCGTACTTGGGATGGGGAGCGCGGTTTTCTACGGCAACAACCACCGTTTTTTGCATTTTGTCGCTCACTACCAAGCCAACACGTTGTTTGACTGCCATAATCTCCTACTCTTGTTCTTTAGCGGGTTGACTTGCTAACCTTTTGCGCTCTCCTTCTACCGTTAGCAATTGCGCCAAACGGTGTCGGGCGTGTCTGAACTGATGGGGTTTTTCTAACTGTCTAGTTGCTTTTTGCAAACGCAATTGAAAGAGCTGCCTTTTAACAGCAACAATTTCCTCAGCTAGTTGTTCGTCACTTAATTCTCTTGCTTCTGAAATCTTCGGAAGAGGCATAATTGACTATTGCTCCTCTTGAGAACGCGTAATGAACTTGGTTTTGATTGGTAACTTGTATGCAGCTAAACGCATAGCTTCACGAGCGGTTGCTTCTGGAACACCAGCAATTTCAAACAAAATCCGCCCAGGTTTGACTACAGCTACCCAAAACTCTGGTGAACCTTTACCAGAACCCATCCGGGTTTCAGCAGGACGCATAGTTACAGGTTTATCGGGGAAAATGCGAATCCAGATTTTTCCACCCCGACGTATATAACGGGTCATTGCTCGACGAGAAGCCTCGATTTGACGGGAGGTAATCCAAGCTGGTTCTAAAGCTTGGAGAGCAAAATCACCAAAGTTGAGGGTGCTACCACGTGTAGCCATCCCCTCCATCCGTCCGCGCTGTTGTTTGCGGAATTTAGTTCTTCTAGGACTTAACATGATTGGTAATTTGGGAGTGGGGAGGAGCCACTGCGTTGCGGAGGTTCCCTCCGTTGTAGCTAGTGGCGTTGGTAATTTGGGAATTGGGAGGAGCCACTGCGTTGCGGAGGTTCCCTCCGTTGTAGCTAGTGGCGTTGGGGAATTGGGAGTGGGGACACCTGTATAGCTTACCCTATGCCCTATGCCCCATGCCCTATACCCCTTTTATCCCTCATTAGATCTATCTTCAAACTGCTGACGACGGCGTTGTTGTTGACGACGGCGGGGTTCGCGTTCACGAGTTGTCGGTTGGGCTGGAGTTTCTTCCTGTCCGGGAATAATCTCTCCCTTAAAGATCCACACCTTAATGCCGAGAATGCCGTAAACTGTTTTGGCTGTGCAGTAAGAGTAGTCAATATCAGCCCGTAACGTGTGTAGAGGAACTCGACCTTCACGAGTCCACTCTGTCCGTGCAATTTCAGCACCGTTTAGCCGACCGCTGACTTGAACCTTGATACCTTGTACACCAGCGCGTTGGGCACGCTGAATGGCTTGGCGTACCACTCGGCGGAAGGAAACACGGCGTTCTAATTGTTGAGCAATGTATTCAGCAATCAGGTAGGCATCAGCATCAACTCGTTGCACTTCAACTACGTTAATGCGAATTTGGCGTTGACTGCCCAATAGCTCTTGGAGTCCAGTCCGCAGTGATTCTATACCTTGACCACCCCGACCTACAACAACACCAGGTCGAGCTGTGCGTACTTCTAAATCAATCTGGTCTGCTTTGCGTTCAATCCGCACTTCAGAAATTCCAGCGTTGTTTTGAGCGTATCTGCCCAGCTTTTCTTCTATATATCGACGGAGTTTGTGATCCTCTTGTAGAAGCTCTGGATATCGATCAGGAACGGCAAACCAACGGGATTGGTGTTCTTGGGTAATTCCTAAGCGAAAACCTATTGGATGAATCTTCTGTCCCACAAAATAATTCCTCTAAAATTTCTTCGGTATCCGCATTTTTCTAAGTGCAATTACTCTGCTGCGCTATCAGCTCCTACAGCCACAGTGATATGGCACGTTGGCTTGCGAATTTGGTAAGCGCGACCTTGGGCTCTTGGCTGAAAGCGTTTCAGTACAGGACCTTGATCCGCATAGGCTTGCGTAATTTTCAACTCGGCTCGATCTAGTCCAGCGTTATGCTCAGCATTTGCAGCAGCACTTCTAAGAACTTTTAACACTGGTTCACAAGCCCGATAAGGCATAAATTCGAGGATAATCAGTGCTTCTCTATATGACCGCCCCCGAATTTGGTCGAGTACGCGACGCACTTTAAAGGGAGACATGCGTACAAAACGGGCGATCGCCTTCACTTCAGTAGTATCAGTAGCCATAATTTTCTCCACTTGTTATTTGTCATTCGCCATTTGTCATTCGTCATTTGTCAGTTACAAACCACAAAAGACAAAAGACAAATAACAAACTACCTACCTGCTTTTTTGTCACTCTTAGAGTGACCTCTATAAGTGCGCGTGGGCGCAAATTCTCCCAATTTGTGTCCCACCATCTGGTCTGATACGAAAACTGGTACGTGCTGACGTCCGTTGTAAACAGCGATGGTATGACCTACCATTTGGGGCAAAATTGTCGAAGCTCGTGACCAGGTTTTGATAACTTCTTTCCTGTTGCTCTCATTGAGCTTTTCAATTTTTTTGAGGAGGTGATCCGCAACAAAAGGACCTTTTTTTAGAGAACGACCCATAAGTAGTAAGCTTTGAAAATAAAGTTTTGATTTTAAAGTCAGGATCTAGAAGCCAGAAGTCAGGAATTTTTATTGCAATTTTTATTCCTAACTCCTAACTCTTTAAGATTCCCGACCACCGCGACCACGTTTAGAAGATTTGCGGCGACGACGTACAATCAACTTGCTGCTGGGTTTCTTGGGCTTGCGAGTCTTTAGACCCAAAGCAGGTTTACCCCATGGGGTTACAGGTCCTGATCTACCGATTGGCGCTCTACCTTCACCACCACCATGGGGGTGATCTACTGGGTTCATAACACTACCTCTAACAGAGGGACGGCGACCTTTCCAACGGTTTCGTCCTGCTTTACCCAAACTCAGGTTTCTGGCGTCAATATTACCTACTTGTCCAATAGTGGCGTAGCACTCGCGCCGTACCATCCGGACTTCTCCAGAGGGCAACTTCAATGAAACATAATTGCCTTCTTTTGCTACAACTTGGGCACTAGCACCAGCAGCACGAACGATTTGACCTCCTTTACCAGGTGTCAGTTCTACATTGTGAACGCTGGTTCCTAAGGGAATATTAGAAAGGGGTAATGCATTGCCATCTTCAATAGGAGAATCAACTCCAGCAATAACTGTTGTTCCCACTTTCAACCCATTAGGCTGAAGAATATAGCGTTTCTCGCCGTCCTGGTAATGCAAAAGAGCAATACGCGCATTCCGGTTAGGATCGTATTCAATCGCTGCTACAGTAGCAGGAATATTGCGCTTATCCCGCTTAAAGTCAATGATGCGGTAAAGGCGCTTATGACCCCCACCTCGACGTCGGCTGGTTATGCGCCCTTGGTTGTTACGACCTTTAGCACGATGAATGTATACAGTTAGGGATTTCTCCGGTTCAGTTTTTGTAATTTCCGCAAAGTCGGAGATAGTTACTTGGCGAGTACTGGGAGTGTATGGTCGAAAAGAACGGGTACCCATAATTTCAGAGTTAGGAGTTAGGAGTTAGGAGTTAGGAGTTAGGAGTTAAGAGTGGGGAGTAGGGAGGAGCCACTGCGTTGCGGAGTACAGTCCCGCGTGTGGCGTCGAACTGTCCGTTGAGGTTCCCTCCGTTGTAGCAAGTGGCGTTTAGAAGTAGGGAGTTACTTTTTTATTCATTCCTCATTCCTAAATGTAAACTCCTCACTCTCCTCTCAACTCCTAACTTTATGTTTTACACGTCTGGGAATAGAACTTGTCTGATCTTCTCGACATCAGGTGCCGATACTGTGACAATTGCTCGTTTGTATTGAGGTTTGTAACCAACAAACTTGCCTACACGCCGTTTTTTGCGTGGTGGTATTAGAGTGTTTACCTTTACGACTTTGACATCAAATAGATTTTCAATTGCCGCTCTAATTTCCGGCTTGGTTGCCTTAGGAATGACCTCAAATGTGTATTTGTTCTGTTCCATTAAAATGGTCGCCTTTTCGGTAACAATTGGGCGACGTACTAAATCGGCAAGGTAGCGGGGGTCAAAGTTAGTCACTGTAGACCTCCTGTATTTTTTCTAAGGCTGATGCTGTAACCACAATTTTGTCAGCGTGCAGCAAATCATACACATTGAGCTGATCGGCGGCAATGAGCTTCAAATTCTCGACGTTGCGAGCTGATAAATATATGTTTTCTGTTCGCTCTAACAAAATTAACAGAGTCTTTTGTTCTGGCTCAGATCCCCAACGGGTGAGGGCTTCCACCAGTTCTTTAGTTTTGGGACGAGATAGCTGTTCGCTAAATTCTTCTACTATTATCAAATCGTCTAGGCGGCTTACAAATGCTGTCCGCAGTGCTAGACGCCGCTCTTTGCGGTTCATTTTCAGGTTGTATTCTCTTGGCTTTGGTCCAAAGATGACACCACCGCCACGCCATAACGGTGAACGAATAGATCCTGCACGAGCACGACCCGTACCTTTTTGACGCCAGGGTTTTCGTCCACCACCTCTGACTTCAGAACGGGTTTTAGTGCTAGCAGTTCCTTGGCGAGCATTGGTCATTTGCCGTACCAAAGCACGATGCACAACATGAGACGCTGTTTCTTCTTTGGCAACCCGCAAGTCGAACGTTTTTTGTCCGACTTGTTCTCCTTGCCAATTTTTAACTACACACTCAACCATTTTTAGTGTCCTTTGTCATTTGTCATTTGTCCTTTGTCATTTGTCCTGTGTCTTTGTATTCGCTCTGTTTTTTGATGTTGGATTTTCCAACTACTTAACGAATGACTCATGACCAAATGACTAACGGTTAATGACTATCCAACTTGCTTCGCAGGTATAATGCTCACCAATGCACCAGGTTTACCTGGAATCGCTCCCTTAATTAGTAATAGGTTGCGCTCTGGATCTACTCGCACTACAGTTAGCTTGCGGATTGTCACACTTTTACCACCTAAACGTCCTGCCATCCGTTTACCTGGATAGACACGACCAGGAGTCGTACCCGCACCAATGGAACCGGGTTCTCTATGGTTTTTGGAACCATGTGACATAGGTCCGCGACCAAAGTTGTTGCGCTTTTGGTTACCAGCAAAACCTCGACCGATACTGGTACCGCTTACATCTACAATTTGACCTGTACTAAAAATATCTGCTTTAATCTGTTGACCTAGAGCATATTCGCTGGAGTTATCTATGTGATACTCCCGCAAATGACGCACTGCAGGGGCCGATGATTTGGCAAGGTGCCCAAGCAGTGGTTTATTCAGCGCCTTTGGCTTTACTTCGCCATAGCCAATTTGAATGGCGGAGTAACCGTCGGTCTGTTTCGTTTTAACTTGTGTAACTGTACATGGTCCCGCTTGAATGACGGTCACAGGAATTGCTGCTCCTGCATCATCAAATATTTGGGTCATGCCCAGTTTGGTGCCGAGAATACCTACAGACACAGTTACTGGCTCTCCTTTTTACTTACTGAGGGTGAGAATCAGATTTTAGAGAATTTAGCGTAGACGCTTGTTTAACAAGCGCGAAGTCTAAAAAGCTTAGGTTTCGCAGTTCAAACTTCTCTGGTTCTCCACCAAGTTCTACTGTTTGGTGAATCTGCTTTTTGTAACCTTCTAGTCACCAGAACAGTCAAAATAACCTTCTAAAAGGTAAGGTTTAACCTTCGGGTTTTTGCAAGGCTTTATAGCTTTGTGCTTTGCGCAGCAATGCTGTTATCCAAGCAATTACTCTGGCACTTTTTAGCTGTAGTAGGACTTAAACGCTATTTAACGCCCAGTATCCTTTGGCTGAGACTTATATCATGCTAAAACCAACACAACTGCTCAGCTTCTACTTAACTAACTACCCTAAACTATAGTTTAAGGTTTTGCCTACGTTTTTCAAGGGTTACAGGAGTGAATGCACTATAACACATCAGGAGCGTTTTCGGTTTTTTAACCTATACACCCCCACTGATGACCTTAAAGTTTTCTTAGGTTACCACTCTCTCACGCATTTTTGCTAGTCTATCCTGTTAGGAACTTAGTCATTAGCTTGTTATGCTAACACCAGCTAGCCTGCGAAGAAGGTAGCCTAATTTCAATAATTGGTCACGATCTAATAATATAGATCATCTATTTATTTTTGTCTAGATATTTTTTGGGAATGAGGAATGGGGCATAGGGGAG
>Ga0070738_10008220_pt1 | contig 10118 bp, 7 predicted proteins | sample Coa_R2_2_FD_66446 | JGI IMG/M metagenome (GOLD analysis project Ga0070738, IMG submission 66446) | Surface soil microbial communities from Centralia Pennsylvania, which are recovering from an underground coalmine fire - Coalmine... | ecosystem: Environmental > Terrestrial > Soil > Unclassified ... | reverse complement strand
AGCATGTATCCCTTTTAGGACCGCGTCAGCTTGGGCTTGCAATGTGCGTGCATGGATATCGCGGACCAACCCGCGCACTTCGAGCCGATAAGAAATGAACGCGGCCAATACGCCCATAGCAAAAATAGCAGTCATTACGATGAGCAATCGTCCGCGTAGACTGTGAAGGCGGCTCATTCGGCCTCGCTTACGATCAGGCGATAACCAATGCCCCATTGTGTCTCAATCTGCAGTCCGCTGGACGAGGCCGAGAGCTTGCGGCGGAGCCGCGAGACAGCAGCTTCAAGCGCGTTGGCACTCCCGGCATCTTCCAGCGCGTAGAGACGCTCTTCGAGCGCGTCCTTGGCGACAACCCGGCCGGGAACGCGCATGAGTTCTTCCAGCAACGCCACCTCTCGTCGAGTGAGAGCCATGGGCACGCCCTCGACAATGGCTTCGCGTGACGTTGTATCAAAACATACCTTGCCTGCCGTATAGGTCGCATTGCGGCGACGGCCGGGGCGACGCAATACGGCGCGCAGACGTGCCTCCAGCTCTCGCAGATCGAAGGGCTTGACGACATAATCGTCGGCGCCGGCGTTGAGACCGAGAAGGCGGTTATCCACACTGTCACGCGCGGTCAAAATGATGGCCGGAAGCTCCGGGATCGAATTCCGGAGCATCGCGAGGACCTCCATGCCGTCAACGTCGGGCAACCCGAGATCAAGCACGATCGCGTCAAAACGCACGGTCGTTGCGGCTGCCAGCGCATCCTCGCCGCAGCTAACCGCATCGACGGCAAAGCCGCGCTCCTTGAGGTCGTCGGAAATCATCTCCCGCATGGCCGCGTTATCTTCGACAAGCAGGATTCTCATCTTCAGATTCCGACCAAACTCCCGATACTCTAGCGTAACAGTCTGACTAAATGCTGACGTTGGCAAAGCAACTGCGCGTCAGGACTTGGTCAGCCTCGCATGTCACTATCGTAGCGACATGAAGACCGCCAAGGAGGGTGAAAGATGAAAAATCGAGCGTCAGTTTCTATGATTGCGTTCATCACTAGTATGGTGTTTCCCTTGGTAGCCGCACATGCGTATTCCGGCCAACAGTATGCAGACCAAGCGAAAATCAACATTGACCGGGCACGCAAGGTGGCTATCCAAGCATTTCCGGGGAAGATCATATCCGAGGAACTCGAACACGAGCAGAGAGGTAGCGGCCTACGCTATTCCTTCGACATCAAGCGGAAAGACGTCACGCACGAAGTTGGCGTCGATGCCATGACTGGAGACGTTCTGGAGAATGCGTTTGAAGGCCCAAACGCGGACTAGGCTGAAGACTATTGAATTAAAATACTGATCCGCTGGACCGCTGTGAGCGGTTCCCGTCCGTCGATCACGAGCAAGCCGCCTGTCAGGATTTGGTCTCAAGGCATCTTCTATCTCATGTTTTTTCTACCCATGTTTTCGGCGCTTCATCTGTCTGATTTTAAAGCTTTCGTCTCTATTCCGGCGACGCCGCTACTCCGTGTCGCAATCGTAGAGACTCCGGCGGCAGCTAAACTTGCGCCACGCCCTACTCGAGCCGACGGCTGTCAAAGACTGCTCTCAGCACTCGGCGCCAAGGCCACCGGCACCCCGACGCCATGAACTTTCAATTGCTCCGACATCCAATCATTTGGCAAGCATGTGGGTGAAGGCGCGCGCTCTCGCCCGCGCTGCCGTGTCCGGGCTCATGATGACCGTGACGGGATGCGCCACGTATCATCCACTGCCTCTGACCCATCATGCGGAACTCGCATCGAATCTTAGCGCTCTAAACAGGCAGGTCCCCGCGGTCGCCCATAGTGATCAACCGCTGAACATCGATGTCGGCCATCCGCTGGACATCGCTGAAGTCGGCCTCCTTGCCGTGCTCAACGATCCCGATCTGCGATCCGAATGGGGTGACATGGGAGTTGCACAGGCCGGCCTTCTGCAAGCGACGCTGCTGCCGAATCCGTCTGCGACCCTCGCTTACGGTGCGCTGCTCGGCGGTCCCGGCAGCGCTCCGTCCTTCGCAGCGTCGCTGTCGCAGGATATTGCGTCGCTCATCACTTACCGTTCTCGCGTTCGAGCGGCGCAATCGCATGTGGCCGAGGTGAATTCCACTCTGCTGTGGCAGGAATGGCAAGTCGCGCAGAAGGCACGGTTGCTGGCGCTGGACATTTATTACGGTGACCAATCGCTGTCGTTGACCGGGCGGGAACTGCGTCTGATATCGGATGAGGTCCGACAGGCCCAAGCGGCTACCGCCGCCAACAATCTAGCGCTCCCTGCTTTGGCGCCGCTTCTTTCGGCCAAGGCCTCGACAGAACAGTCGTTCGCCACCCTGAACCTCGTGCAAATCAAACAGTGGCAATCGTTGAACGCCCTGCTTGCGCTGGAACCAGACGTGCGTTTTGTCATTGCAGAACCCGATCTACCGCCATCGCCCTCGCCGCTTGAACCGCTTATCGCGCGACTTCCGCAGCAGCGCCCAGATCTCGTCGCGCTGCAATTGGGCTACCGTTCATCCGAATCCAACCTCCGTGCAGCCATCCTCGGTCAGTTTCCCGCCTTCGTGCTCGGCGGCAACTGGGGTTCGGACACGACGGGTGTACGCTCTGCCGGCCCTACGGTTACTTTTGACCTGCCTATTTTCAATCGCAACCAGGGCAAAATCAGCGAAGCCGAGGCGACACGGTTGCTGTTGCACGAGCAGTACGTCGCGCGGCTCGACAGCGCCGTAGGCACCGCTCGAGGCGTCGCGGCGCAGGAACACGCGCTGTTGGGGTACCTCCCGCAAGCGCGACAGGCGGCGGAGGCGGCGGAAAAGCTCGCGCACACCGCCCGGGACGCTTATGCGCAAGGCAATATCGATCAACGCTCGCTGACCGACTACGAAACCACTGCTTTGCAGCGAGCCCTTGAAATGGTCGACCTCGAACGGTCAATCGGTGAGGACAAGGTGGCGCTTAGCGTGGAACTAGCCTTCGGGTTGCCGATGACGAGGATCGTTCCTCCCAATGAATGAGTCTGGAATGATGCAGGCGCTGTTGCGTACGGGATTGCTTGGCATTGCCGCGGTTCTCCTTGCCTACGCATCTCAGGCGCAAGAGACGCCAAGTGTGTTGGTAGAGCTGACCACGCTGCACAATGGCAGCCTACCGCAGATCGTCACTGCCTACGGTCGTGTCGAGGCCGGTGTTTCGGCAAGGCAGACGATCATGGCGCCAACATCTGCCGTGGTGCAGAGCATTGAAGTGCGTCCAGGCGAAACCGTCGCCAAAGATGCTCCGCTTCTGCACCTAACACCTAGCCCACCGACGGCCGCAGCCTACACGCAGGCAGAATCGGCCCTTCAAGTCGCCACTGATCTGGTCACGCGCACGCGCAGCATGGTTAGCCAGCATCTAGCGACAGCGCAGCAGCTCGCCGACGCGAACAAGGCAAGATCGGATGCTCGCGCCACGGTGGAGGCCCTCAAAATCCAAGGCGCCGATGGGCCGAAGGTTCTGCGAGCACCGTTTCAATCAGTCGTCACCGCGGTTGCGACCACACCTGGTAGTATCGTTGCCCAAGGTTCCCCGCTGATTGACCTGGCCAGCCCGCAGAAGTTGGTGCTGCAGGTCGGCGTCATTCCAGGGGAGGCTGCCTCCATCGCGGCGGGAGACGAGGTGGCCGTCACGCCGATCGATGGCGGCCCAGCCCTGCATGGCGCAGTGTCGCTACGGGGATCGGTTGTGCAAACCACCGACGGACTAGTCCCGGTAGATATTGCTGTCCCGGTCGATCAACTGTTTGTCGGCGAGATGGCGCAAGCCAGGATCACTACGGGCCGGCTCACAGGCTACGTCGTGCCGCATGGGGCGATCCTCGTGAACGAACAGGGCGAAACCTATGTCGTTCAGTCCATCAATATGATCGCCAAGAAGGTGCCGGTGCAGATCCTTGGCACGGATGGTGGCCAAGATGTTATCGCCGGCCCGCTCGACCCCGCGGCGTCGCTCGTGCTTACCGGCAATCATCAGCTTAACGATGGGATGAAGATGCGGGTTACCGAAGCCGGAAGCAAGGGCACCCCATGAAGTTGGTTGACTGGATCGAACAACATCGTCGTACGCTAATCTTCGTCACGCTCGCTCTTGCTGCCGCTGGCCTCTATGCCGGACTTGCGCTCCCAGTCGGCTTGTTTCCTGTTACCAGCTTCCCTCGCATCCGCGTCGAGATCAATACCGGCAGCATGCCGGCCAAGCAAATGCTGATCGATGTAACGGAGCCGTTAGAGGAGGTTGCGCGGGCCGTCCCAGGAGCTGTCGATGTCGTGTCGACCACCTCACGCGGATCAGCCGAGATTTTCGTCGATTTCCCTTGGGAATCGGACATGAAGCAGGCTCTGCTCAGCGTCGATGCCGCGTTCGCCCAGGCGCTGCCAACTCTCCCGCAGGGGACGCAATACGACGCAATTCAAATGAGTCCAACCGCGATAATGCCGTTTGTCTCCTATGCGTTGACGTCGCCAACAGTGCCATCATCCGAGTTGCGTCGCCTGGCAAATTACCAAATTACGCCGCTGCTCACCGGAATTCCGGGTATCCGGCGGGTGGGCGTGCTCGGTGGACAGACCCCAGAGGTGCAGATCGAAGTCAATCCGGAAAAATTGCGTGCCTTCAATCTGACATTGACCGACGTGGAAAATGCAATTTCCACGACGAATACGATCAACGCGGTCGGCCGACTGCAAGACAATGCTCTGCTCTACCTCGCAATCAGCAACAACGAGTTCCAATCAGTTAAGTCGGTACGCGACGTTGCGCTGCGCACGAATGGTGGTGGCGTCATCCACCTTTCGGATATTGCGACAGTAACGATGGGTAGCGTGCCACAATGGCTGTTGGTCGATAACAACGGACAGCCAGCAGTCACCTTTGACGTCTATCAGCAGGATAGCGCGGATTCGCTGAGTCTCGCGCGAGAAGTGAGTCAGCGTTTGACCGGCTTCATGAAGACGCAGCCCGGCACAATCCACCTGTCTGCGTGGTATGACCAGACCCAGCTCGTCCGCTCGTCAATCGGTGCGGTCGAGGAGGCAATCCTGATCGGCCTCGTATTTGCCGCCATGGTCATGCTGGCTTTCCTGCGCAATTGGCGGATCACGCTGGTGGCGATCATGGTCGTTCCTCTCTCCGTACTGATCACCGTGCTGCTGTTGTCATTGCTGGGGCTGAGTTTCAACATCATGACGCTGGGTGGCATCGCCGCCGCGATCGGCCTGTTGATCGACGATGCAATCGTGATGATAGAGCACATTGCCCGGCGCGTCGGCATACCGGGTTTGAAAAATGCCAATGCCTCCGTATTAGTGGCCGCCCGCGAATTCCTGTCGCCGCTACTCGGGTCGAGCTTGGCGACCACCATCATCTTCGTTCCGCTCGCCTTTCTCTCCGGAATCACCGGCGCGTTCTTCAAATTCCTATCCCTGACGATGGCGTCCGCACTCATTATTTCCTTTGTGCTGACGGCGTTCACTGTGCCCCTCCTCGCGCGCGGCATAATCGACTTTGGCAAATGGCACGATCCTGCACATGGACGTGAAACCTGGCTGCGCCGCACACATGGCCGAGCGCTGCGTTTGCTATTCGATCGCCCCCTGTTGATCGCGGTGGGCCTCGCCGTACTGATCGGGGCTGGCTATGTCGCCTACACGCAGGTCGGCACCGGCTTCCTACCCCGCATGGACGAGGGCGGTTTCGTGCTGGACTATTACACCGCGCCGGGAACCTCACTAACAGAGACCAATCGCGAACTCGCCGAGGTGGAAGCAATCCTGAAGAACGATCCCTATGTCGATACCTTCTCACGCCGCACCGGCGCTGGGCTCGGCGGCGACCTCAAGGAGAATTACCAAGGCGACCTCTTCGTTCGCTTGGTCGATCCCGCGCGTCGTCCTGTTATCTGGCAGGTGATGGACGACATCAATACCAAGGTTACCAACCAGGTGCCTGGCATTGCCTTCGATACCCACCAGCTGCTTAGCGACATGATAGGCGACATGGTCGGCCGCCGCCAACCAGTGGTGATCCAGCTCAATGCCAAGGACCCGAGCGTTCTGCCAAGTGTCGCGAAGAAGGTAGCTGAAGCCATCGGAAAGGTCTCAGGCATTGAACCTGCATCGGTTGATGACGGTGTCGTGCCTGCTGGCGATGCGTTGGAGATCCATGTTGATCCGGCAGCGGCGGCCCTGGAAGGCGTCACGCCACAAGACATTAAGACCACTCTATATCACTACCTGAACGGAGCGATCGTCACCCATTACCTGGGCTCGGTGCAAGACGTCGGCGTGCGACTTTGGCTCGACCCTCCGCAAGAGCAAATTTACCGCAACCAACTCGACGAGTTGCCGATCCGCTCGCCAAGCGGCAACATTTTCCCGCTGAAGACCGTGGCGAAGGTCACCTTCATAGCCGGCGAGCCTGAGATCACGCGCGACAACCTGCAGCAGGTTGTCGCTGTCACGGCCCAGATCGGCGGCGGCCGTGACCTGGGCTCAACGATTTCCGCGGTACAACAGGTGTTGCGCCAACCTGGACTGATTCCGCCTGATGTCTATTACACGATTGGTGGTGCCTATAAACAGCAACAGATCGCCGTGAACGGCATGATTCGGGTCTTTGCCGCCGCGACGGTGGCAGAGATCATCCTGCTGCTGTTCCTTTATGAGCGATTCGCACTGCCCTTCATCATCGTGACCAGCTCGATGATTTCGACGGGCGCGGTATTCATCGGGCTTTGGATTACGGGCGTAGAGCTCAACATCACCGCCATGATGGGCATGGTGATGATTGTTGGCATTGCCACGGAGATGGCCGTGTTCCTGGTCTCCGAATATCAGGCACTGGAGAAGACTATGCCACCGCGGCAGGCGCTGTATGAGGCGGCGCTGAACCGATTGCGTCCGATCGTGATGAGTTCGCTAGCGATGATCCTCGCCCTGATTCCACTCGGCGCCGCGATCAGCGGCTCGGGTGATCAGATGCTGCAGCCGTTGGCTATCGCCATCATTGCGGGGATCACGGTCCAGATGCCGTTGGTACTACTCGCGATGCCAGTGGTGATCGGCCTGACAAGGCGCAACCCGAATAGCTCGAGCAGTCTCCAACATCATCCATCGCCGCCTCAGTCGTAAATCCACAGAGGCGCTCTTTCCGCTCCCGAATTTGGTCGATCGCTTTCAATCCCTGCGATGGCACAGTTAGGCTGAACGCGGCATGCTCCGGGACCGACTGTTATGTATCGGTGGCGCTAGGGGCGTTCGCTATGGAATGCTTTCGGATCGATGAGAGCGGATATACGGGGTTTGATCTTCTGAACGCCGACCAGCGTTTCCAAGGTGCGGCAGCAATCGCCATCAGCGACCAAGACGCCGCCCGCCTCATTAGCGAACATTTCCCGAAGTTGCAGGCGCCTGAGCTCAAATACCGTACACTGTCGCGCCGCCCGGCCCACCACCCGCGTCTGCTTACCCTCCAGCGCGACCTTCTCACCCACTATAAGTGCGTCACCTACGTGTGCGACAAGCGCTTCCTGCTGACGCTGATGTTCGTGGATTATGGGGTCGAGCCCTTTTACTACGAGAGAGGCCTAAATTTTTACGAAGACGGTCAGAACTACGCGATGGCGTCGCTTCTGTCTGTCGCCGGTCCGACGCTTCTCGGCCAGCCGGCCTTCGACGGGCTGCTCGCGTCTTTCCAGCACGCGGTCAAGGAGAAAACACCGGAGGCTCTGAACGCTCTCGTCTCTGCTGCGCGGGCGACCAAGTGGCGCGCGCTTCCAGAGGCTCTTGGGCCGCTGGCGCAGTACGCGGCGCGCGAATGTCTGTCCGCAATCGCGACGCCGGGCGTGAACACAGATGCGGCTTTGGTGGTGCTGCAATCCTTGATCAGCCGCATGGAGGCGATGGCCGACGGCCCGTACCGGGTCGAGCACGATCAATCCAAGAACCTGCTGACCTACCACGATCTGCTGCAACGGTTGATCGATCACGATCAGGAAATCGAGTTTCGCCAATCCGAGATCGCCACAATCAAGTTCCCCCTGAAACTGGCCGAAGTCACACAAGTCGATTCAAAGACAAGTCCCGCAGTGCAATTGGCCGACGTGATGATTGGGGCCGCGATCGAGGCCGGCAACAATCTCGCTGGGCTGCGGTCGGGCGGTCCTGATCCCGAGGCCGTATTGTCGCTATATGACAATCATCAGTTCATCCATATGATTCCCTCGATCGACTTCAAAGAGCAGCGACGATTTCGGCAGGGAACCCAGGGTGCAGAGGTCATCGACTATTTCGCCGCCAACTTCTTCGCGGTGCGCAGAAGCTGAGCGCGGCCATCGTGTACGGCGGGGGAATGCCTTCCCCTGCGGCCGAGCCTGCAGTCTCGGCCGACCCCTTCTGCGGGGACACCCCGCAACGCCCCGAGAGTGAGAGTGCGGACGGGTTTTCCGTGACGGGTTGAGGCTGGGAGAGAGGCTCCCGGCGCCCGTCGCGGAGACCCGCGATGTCCAGACACGCCGCTCGCGCTCGGTCCGGTGCCGACCGGACGAGCCTCTACGATGAAATCACCACCAAGATCATCACCGAGCTGGAGGCCGGCCGCGTGCCCTGGGTCCAGCCTTGGGGCACGGCGGCGGCGAAGGCGCCGCTCGCCATGCCGAAGAACGCGGCGACCGACCGGTTCTATTCCGGGATCAACGTGCTGATTCTCTGGGGTTCCGTGATCGAGTACGGCTTCCCGACCCAAGGCTGGCTGACGTTTCGCCAGGCCCTCGGCCTCGGCGGCAATGTCCGCAAGGGCGAGCACGGCACCACGGTTGTCTATGCCGACCGTTTCATTCCCAACGACGAGAAGAAACGGGCGCGAGAGACCGGCGAGGAAGCGCAAGCGATCCCGTTCCTCAAGCGCTTCACTGTCTTCAACCTGGCGCAATGCGAAGGTCTGCCGGACGATCTCATGGTCGCCACACCGACTCCGGAGCCCGGGCTGATCGAGCCCAAGGTCGAGGCGCTGATCAAAGCGAGCGGCGTCGATTTCCGCATCGGCGGCAGCCGGGCCTTCTACATGCCCGCGCACGACTATGTGCAAGTCCCGCCGCCGCAAGCTTATTTCGAGCCGATCAATTGGCACCGCACCGCACTCCATGAGCTCGGTCACGCCAGCGGCGCCCCACACCGGCTCAATCGCGATCTCTCCGGTTCTTTCGGCTCGAAGAAATACGCCTTCGAAGAGCTTGTGGCGGAGATGAACGCCGCGTTTTGTTGCGCCTCGCTCGGCATCGTGCCGACGGTGCGTCACGCGGACTACATCGGCTCGTGGCTCGAAGTGCTGCGCGAGGACAATCGCGCCATCGTCCGCGCCGCCTCGCAGGCGAGCAAAGCCGCGGACTTCCTTCTCGCCTTTCTTACCGGGGATGACGCGCGGGCCTCCACCGCAAACGGGCGGGAGGCCGCGTGATGCGCTTCCGTTGCGGTAGTCAGCGGGCCGTCACGCAAAGCCGGATTTGTGCGCGTGCATATCTCCGGCTCGGCGGCTCCGCGGCGTTCCAGAGGAAGAGGGCTGCGCCGGTCTTCGTGACGGGTTGGAAGCCGAGAGAGAGTCTTTCGGCGCCCGTCGCGGAGACCATCCCGATGGCTACTGCCGTTCAGAAGATCACCCTGTCGTCGTCGCGCGACATCCCTTTCAACAAGCTTGTTCTGTCCCAGTCGAACGTCCGGCGCGTGAAGGCCGGCGTCTCGATCGAGGAGCTGGCCGAGGACATCGCCCGGCGCTCGCTCCTGCAAGGCCTCAACGTCCGACCGGTTCTCGACGCCGACGGCGTGGAGACCGGCATGTTCGAGGTCCCGGCCGGCGGGCGGCGCTACCGTGCGCTCCAGCTCCTCGTCAAACAGAAGCGTCTCGCCAAGACCGCGCCCGTGCCCTGCGTCGTGCGCGATCCCAGCGTCGACATCTCCGCCGAGGAAGATTCCTTAGCCGAGAACGTCCAGCGCGCGCCGCTGCATCCGCTCGATCAGTTCCGCGCCTTCCAGGCCCTGCGCGATAAGGGCCAGTCCGAAGAGGACATCGC
>Ga0070738_10008219_pt1 | contig 10120 bp, 8 predicted proteins | sample Coa_R2_2_FD_66446 | JGI IMG/M metagenome (GOLD analysis project Ga0070738, IMG submission 66446) | Surface soil microbial communities from Centralia Pennsylvania, which are recovering from an underground coalmine fire - Coalmine... | ecosystem: Environmental > Terrestrial > Soil > Unclassified ... | reverse complement strand
GTTAGCAAATGTAGTGAATTGAAGCATTTGCTACAGGCGAAAAAAGCTAGCTAGTAATAGATACAAAGCATCAAAAACTAAAACATGAAACTAACTGATTTCTTGAATTTTTCTGGCAAAATTGCTGTTGTTACTGGTGCTGCCATGGGTATTGGACAAGCAATTGCCATTCGTCTGGCAGAAGCAGGAGCTCATGTCATAGTTACCGACTACAATGAGCCAGCTGCTCAAGAAACTGCTGCAAGCATCTATGAGAGTGGTGGCAATGCTGAGGCACAGTATATGGATGTGAGCAACGCTGAAACCGTTAAGTCAGTAATTGAGCGTATTGGTTACGAACACAAGCGCATTGACATTTTGGTCAACAATGCCGCGATTTACCCTATGCAACCATTTCTTAGCATAGATGACGAACTGTGGAGGAAGACACTGGAAGTAAATGTAATGGGCGTTGCTCGCTGTATACGTGCTACAGTTCCCCAGATGGTAAAAGCGGGCAGCGGCACTATTATTAATCTGGCATCAATCAATAGTTATCATCCCCAAAGGAATCTTGTACACTACGATACATCCAAAGGTGGCGTAATCATGATGACGAAGACGTTGGCTTTGGAGCTAAGTGCTTCTAACATTCGTGTGAACGCTGTAGCACCAGGCGGGATTCAGACTCCTGGTGCAATGGCAGCAGCACAAGCAGCAATGTCCTCAATTGAGGATTCTGGTTCGCGCATAAACAAACAAGCTTTTATGGAGCGTATTCCCATTAGACGCATGGGTCAACCAGATGACATTGCCAGGGCAGTTTTATTTCTAGCATCACCTATGGCTGACTACATCACAGGCGAGGTCTTGATTGTGGACGGCGGCTTTTTGCTTTCTTAGACAAATATATCCGCTCATCAGCAGATATTCTTACATCTCGGCTTGATTCCAATACTTTTGTCTTATCGTCAAACCGAACGCTCCATCAAATTTTAATCCGCTTGGCGACCGACTTTGAACAATTGTAAAACTTCCGTTTACTAGCGCTATCTTCGACGCAGATATCTTCAAAAAAGCAGTGGTCATTTTTGAGGCGGTATTCATATCCATCATTATTGGACAACCTTAACATTTCCACTTCAACATCAAATGCAAACGATAAATGATGAATGCAATGTACTAGGTACGAGATTTGCCCCGTTGTTTATTTCTTATTCGGACTTCTGCATTCATCACTCTCTTGCATAAATTTCCAAGCATCTGCCTCATAACATACTTGTCAAAGTGTAAAAAACGTCAAATGTTTCTGGAGATTCGGTAGCAATTATATTCGCTCAAATTCAGTCTGACAAACTATGCTTACTCAACAAGAGTTTCAAGTAAGAGAACCCATCTGGAACGCAATTATTCGGCTTTTAAGATGGGACAAGCCAGCTGGACGGTTAATCTTAATGATTCCTGCCTTGTGGGCAGTGTTTTTGGCAGCACAGGCAACGCCACCAATACCTCTGGTTAGCGTCATCATTTTAATTAGTTTGACCAGCAGTGCTGCTGGGTGCGTGATCAACGATTTGTGGGATCGGGATATTGATCCACAAGTGCAAAGAACGTGCAAACGTCCCTTGGCTTCTCGTGCCCTCTCTATCAAAGTCGGTATCGTCGTCACTTTGATATCTCTAGTCTGTACTGTGATTCTTGGTCTTTATCTCAAACCTCTTTCATTTTGGTTATTGGTGGCAGCTGTACCAATGATTGTGTTATACCCGTCAGCAAAGCGGGTGTTTCCAGTACCTCAGCTAGTGCTGGCGATCACTTGGGGTTTTGCAGTTCTGGTTAGCTGGAGTGCTGTGAGTGAAAAGTTGGAGTTTTCAACTTGGCTGCTTTGGGGTGCAACAGTACTGTGGACCTTAGGATTTGACACGGTCTATGCCATATCTGACCGTGAGGATGATCGACGGATTGGCATCAACTCCAGTGCTCTGTTTTTTGGTGAATATGTGGCTGTTGCTGTTAGTATTTTCTTCGCTGGCACTGCCATACTACTAGGTTGGTTAGGCTTTGTTATGCATTTGCAACTAAGTTTCTGGATTAGCCTGTCTGTTGCAAGTCTAGGTTGGATTTGGCAGTGTGTTCGACTTCAAGACCCCCAAATTCCCCACTCTGCCTATAGTCAAATGTTTGGAGAGAATGTCTGGATTGGCTTTGTGTTACTTTCTGGAATGATTGCAGGGTCTTTGGGATTTTGAATTTTGGGTGAACTCAGCAGATGTGATCAAGACCCTTTTAACTATGTCTAGCTACTTTCAGCAAAAAAATGGCTTCAACAAGTATTTGCAATACAGCATGGCACTCTTTAACGCCCCTTTGGCAAGGTGATAGGGAAACAGTTCAACAAGGCTTACCTCAAACTCAGATGGCAGCAGCTTGGCAGATGCTCCTCCTAGGAGATGGTTCCCCAACGCGGCATCTGCAACTCCTAACAGGTGAGCAAACGGAAGTCGATTTAATCGATATGTCTAACATTGGTATGGACTCTGATAGTGCGCCCGAAGAAATTCAATTATTATCAGGACCACGACTACGGCGGCAGGTTTGGCTACAGACAGCTTCTGGTCAGCGGTTAGCATATGCAACTTCTTGGTGGCAAGCTAAGCAGGTGGATGAGTATTTGCAGAATCGGAATCTACCAATTTGGGCTAGTTTATCTGGCCGACGCACCGAGTTGTATCGAGAAATTAGGGGAATTTACTACGGTAAATCAGCTTTATTAGAGTCAGCTTTTAGTCAAACAGGTAGTTTTTGGGGTCGCCATTACCTTTTCTGGCATCAGGGACAGCCTCTAACACTGATTTATGAGGTTTTTTCCCCATACTTGAGAAAGTATCTTGGTTCAGAAGTGACTTGCAGGCAAGAGCAGTTCACCACCTTCCAAAGAATTGATGAATCCCACCATGTATCGAGATGAGAAAGAAGATTATGTCACAATCTGTTGAAAATTCTACTAGGCAAGACAAGATTTTATATGGTGAGACTCGTAAGCTCAATAACGCCATCGATGGCGCAGTGACATTTTTGCTGGAGGCAAGAAACCCACAAGGGTGGTGGATGGACTATAACTTGGGTGATTTCGGCTTCAGTGATGAGTGGGTGACGGCTTATGTCGGTACTACACTGGCTAAAGTTCCTTACGCTCACGTGTCTGAGGATGTCATGAATACCTGGAAACTGCTCAAAACCAGTTGCCGTTCTACAGGTGGGTGGGGCTACAACACGACCAATCCAGGAGATGCGTCTTCTACAGGCTGGGTGTTACAACTTGCAGAGGCAGTTGATGCCTACAATTCAGAACAAGCACAACAAGCAAAAGGGTTTGTGACTGCTCATATACAGCCTAATGGTGGAATAGCAGCCTACGCAAAAGACAAAACAGTTCGAGACTTTTTTAAGGTTCCTCCCCAAATATCGACTGAGGGTTATTGTCAAGCTCATGTCTGTGTGAGTGCGGAAGTCGCTGCTTTACCCGAGTTTCGCCTTCGTTTGCAGGACTATTTGAAAGCCACTCAAACTTCCCAGGGGAATTGGCTCTGTTACTGGTGGCATGACCATGAATATGCTACGGCATTAGCCGCAGAGGCGTTAGTGGCTTGTGGTCAAGCAGCTAACCAGAGCAGTATTGACCAAGCAGTGGCATGGGGAGTACAGCGATTAACTCCTCAAGGGTTTGTGGCAACCTCTGATTTACCGGACGGCTCTCCCTTTGCCACTGCATTGTGCTTGCGGTTATTGCTGTTAGACACAGTTGATCCAGAAGTAAAAGCTGCTAGATCTGCTGCAACACAATGGCTAGCAGAGCAACAGAGAACAAATGGAGCTTGGATTCCATCTGCGCTGCTGCGGTTTCCCTACCCCAATGATAGAGACCCCAATCAATTCACACAGTGGGTATACAACGATCTGAGTAACAGAAAACGTGGGAAAATTGCAGGAAGTGTTTGTTTCGATGAGAATAGCATTTTTACCACTGCGACTGTTCTGTACTCACTCCAGAAAGCAGCAGAGTTGATTGAGAAATAACAGCTTTTCAACTTTTTGCAATATACAATCTATCTTGTCAAAGGTATTGTCAAATACTAATTAGAGTTTCCTTAAGTTGACAATATCTCTGTTGACCCTTGCTAGCATTCGAGTAGTCGATGACATTCGCCGCTCTAAGTGAGAGCATCTTATAGCAAGTCTGGTTAATTAGTTATTATTCTCGTATATATGTGAAAAGTTGAAAACGCATTCTCCCTCTTTCCTGAAGTCTTATGTAATTAAGTGTTTAACCGAACACGATATTAGACTGTTAATTTGAGCTAGGAGTTGTGTGATTTCTTACTAGAAATGCTTTCAAAGTTAACTTGTTCTACATTATAAAAAGGATTCTTTCCATGGATCTTAATCAAGTTACACATCCAAATCAATTGCATGGATTGTCAATATTGCAACTGCAAGATCTCGCCTGCCAAATACGGGAAAAGCACTTACAAACAGTAGCTACTAATGGCGGTCATCTAGGTCCTGGTTTAGGTGTGGTTGAACTGACCCTGGGACTGTACCAGACTCTAGACCTGAACTGCGATAAAGTGATTTGGGATGTAGGTCATCAAGCCTATCCACACAAGCTGATTACTGGGAGGTACGATCGCTTTCACACGTTACGACAAAAGGGTGGAATTGCAGGATACCTCAATCGCAGCGAAAGCCCATTTGACCATTTTGGAGCAGGTCACGCATCCACCAGTATTTCTGCTGCACTAGGAATGGCTCTAGCCAGAGATGTAAAAGGCGAAAACTTCAAAGTAGTGGCAGTGATTGGAGATGGCTCCCTCACAGGCGGCATGGCACTAGAAGCCATTAACCATGCAGGTTACTTACCTAAAACTAACTTGTTAGTCGTACTTAACGACAATGAGATGTCAATTTCGCCCAATGTAGGAGCACTGTCTTCTCACCTCAATCAACTGCGCTTTAGCTCTGGTGTACAGTTGCTCAAAAAACTGGAAGCACAGTTTGAAACAATCACACATGTTGATTCTCTAGTTCCAGAGTTGAGTCGGATTAAGCAAGGGATCAAACGCTTAGCAGTGCCTAAAGTGGGTGCGGTATTTGAGGAACTGGGCTTCACCTACATGGGACCAATTGACGGACACAATCTGGAAGAACTGATTGCTACCTTTGAGCAAGCACATCAACAAACAGGGCCAGTATTGGTACATGTAGCGACGGTAAAAGGCAAAGGATATGAATTTGCTGAGCAAGAAAGAGTCAGCTACCATGCACAAAACAAATTTGATTTAAAAACAGGCAAAGCAATAGCTGCCAATAAGCCCAAACCCCCCAGTTACTCTAAGGTGTTCGGTGAAACTCTCACCAAAATAGCCAAGAAAAACCCCAAAGTAATAGGTATAACCGCCGCCATGGCTACCGGAACAGGGCTGGATATTCTCCAGAAACAACTGCCAGGTCAATACATTGATGTAGGGATTGCTGAACAACATGGGGTGACACTAGCAGCAGGTCTAGCCTGTGAGGGTATGCGCCCTGTTGCTACTATCTACTCCACCTTTTTGCAACGAGCTTATGACCAGATTATCCATGATGTCTGTATTCAAAATCTACCCGTATTCTTCTGTATGGACAGAGCTGGAATTGTCGGTGCAGATGGTCCAACTCATCAGGGAATGTATGATATAGCTTATCTGCGTTGCATTCCTAACATGGTATTGATGGCTCCCAAAGACGAAGCCGAACTCCAGCAAATGCTTGTGACTGGCGTCAACTACACCAATGGTCCAATTGCCATGCGGTATCCGCGCGGTAACGGTCATGGAGTTCCTTTGAAAGAAGAAGGCTGGGAAGCTTTACCAATTGGCAAGGCAGAAATTCTCCGCACAGGAGACAACGTTTTGCTAATTGCTTATGGTTCGATGGTTTATCCAGCACTGCAAGCTGCTGCTACTATCAGCGAACATGGCATTGAAGCCACGGTTGTCAATGCTCGCTTTGCTAAACCTTTAGATACAGACTTAATTGTGCCTCTAGCTAAGAAATTTGGTAAAGTTTTCACCCTAGAAGAAGGCTGCTTGCTCGGTGGGTTTGGTTCAGCCGTTGCCGAAGCTCTACTCGATCATCACGTGGTAGTTCCAATTGTTCGCATTGGTGTCCCCGATCAGTTAGTAGAGCACGCCACTCCAGAACAATCTCACTCAGAACTAGGTCTGACTGGTTCCCAAATTGCCGAGCGCGTCCTTAAAGAAGTCCAACTACTTAAGCTGGATATACAAGCATGGCGAGATAATTCGTTCAAGCCAAGGACGGATGCTGCCATTCGCTCATAAATTTTCTCTTAGAACCAGACTAATATCACAAGTAAGTTATTAGCTCTCGGTTTTAACAAGACCATGGCATGACAATCATTCCATATTTAGATTTAGACAGGTAATGAATACAATGCAGCAATCGAAAATCGACTCTACTCAGAAAGACGATATACTATGTACTCAACGTCATCAGTTGCATGATGCCACCAACGCAGGGGTTACATTTCTGTTGGAGGCAAGAGACCATCAGGATTGCTGGAAAGACTACGATCTAGTCGTTACCCGTATGGGTGATGAGTGGACAGCTACTGCAGGTGATGAGTGGGTGACGGCTTATACTGGCAGCGTACTAGCTACCGTACCTGATGCTCGTGTTTCAGAGGCTATCATGGGTGCCTGGAATCTTCTCAAAACCACCAGCCGTCCTATAGGTGGGTGGGGTTACAGCTCTATCAGTAAACCAGATGCATCCAGTACAAGTTGGGCATTACAACTAGCAGAGGCAGTTGGCGCTGGCGATTCAGAACAAGCACAGCTGGCAAAAGCGTTTCTGAACACTCATCAGCGCTCTAATGGTGGGATAGCTGCTTACGCAACTGAAGAAAGGGTTAGAGATTTTTTTAAGACTCCTCCACATATCTCGGTTGAGGGTACTCTTCAAGCCCATACCTGTGTCAGTGCTGAGGTTGCTGCTTTACCTGAGTATCGCTTTCGCTTACGCAACTGCTTTCTTCCTATAACGCTCCAAATTGCAACTTAAAAATCTACGAGGCTATGTGCAGTTAACCACCGCCGTGAAGGCACAACCAATTAGCAATCGCTGACTATCCATTCATCAAAACTAGAAGCTATGCAAACTCTCTCAACTCCAATCACTGCCAACCCCTCTTCATCCCAAAACACAGTTAGCACCATCATTCCCCGCCGGAAAACTCGTCCTGTACCCGTCGGTAATGTCATCGTTGGCGGTGGTTCGCCTGTGGTTGTACAGTCGATGATTAATGAAGATACTCTAGACGTAGAAGCATCAGTAAGTGCAATCCGTCGCCTTCATGAAATTGGCTGTGAAATAGTTCGTGTCACCGTACCCAGTCTAGCTCATGCCAAAGCAGTTACTCAAATTAAACAGCAACTAAAACAAACTTACCAAGATGTTCCATTGGTGGCTGACGTCCATCACAATGGCATGAAGATTGCTTTAGAAGTCGCAAACCATGTGGATAAAGTCCGGATTAACCCAGGTCTATACGTATTCGAGAAACCCAACACCAATCGCACTGAATACACCCAGTCAGAATTTGATGAAATTGGGGCCAAAATCCGTGAAACCTTAGAACCTTTAGTTCTCTCATTACGGGAGCAGGGAAAAGCAATGCGGATTGGTGTCAATCATGGTTCTCTAGCTGAGCGCATGCTATTCACTTACGGGGACACTCCCGAAGGTATGGTAGAATCAGCCTTGGAATTCATACGCATTTGTGAATCTCTGGACTTCCGCAATTTGATTGTTTCCCTCAAAGCTTCCAGAGTGCCTGTGATGATTGCAGCCTATCGTCTAATGGCACAGCGCCTAGATGAATTAGGCATGAATTACCCTCTGCATTTGGGTGTGACGGAAGCCGGTGATGGTGAGTATGGTCGGATTAAGTCCACAGCTGGGATTGCCACTCTCTTGGCTGATGGTATTGGCGATACTATCCGTGTTTCCCTCACCGAAGCCCCAGAAAAAGAAATCCCTGTTTGTTACAGTATTCTGCAAGCTTTGGGTCTGCGCAAGACCATGGTTGAGTATGTGGCTTGTCCCTCTTGTGGTCGTACCTTGTTCAACTTAGAAGAGGTGTTGCATCAGGTGCGTGAAGCTACTAAGCATTTGACAGGTCTGGACATAGCGGTTATGGGCTGCATTGTCAATGGTCCTGGGGAAATGGCAGACGCAGACTACGGTTATGTTGGTAAACAACCCGGTTATATCTCCCTGTATCGCGGACGAGAAGAAATTAAAAAAGTCCCTGAATCTCAAGGCGTTGAAGAATTGATTAATTTGATTAAAGCTGACGGTCGTTGGGTTGAGCCATAACCGAATGTCGAATGTTGAGAGTTAAAATCTAGAGGAAATAAGCCAGATGAATACTCAAGTCTTTGAACGATCTTTGCCAATCTCTCAAGAACAGGTGCATCAGGAAGTTGAGCGTGAAAACAACAAGCTAAACTTTGACTTAAAAACCTACTTATCACAAAAGCGGGCTGAAGTAGACGCAGCACTTGAGAACTCGATTACAGTTACTTATCCAGAAAAAATCTACGAAGCCATGCGCTATTCCCTGCTTGCAGGAGGAAAACGCTTACGCCCAATTCTATGCCTTGCTAGCAGTGAACTTTGTGGTGGCACACTAGAGATGGCAATGCCAACCGCCTGTGCCCTCGAAATGCTTCATACTATGTCTTTGATCCACGACGATCTGCCTGCAATGGACAATGATAACTATCGACGAGGTCGTCTGACAAACCACAAAGTTTATGGGGAAGACATTGCCATTTTAGCTGGTGATGGACTTCTAGCTTATGCTTTTGGATTTATTGTGGACAAAACAAAACAAGTGCGACCACCCTACCTGTTGCAGGTTGTTGCCAAGTTGAGTCATGCTGTTGCCGCCACGGGTTTAGTTGGTGGTCAAGTTTTGGATTTAGAATTCCAGGGACAGCAGAATGTTGACTTAGAAACCCTCAACTTTATTCACACTCATAAAACTGGAGCATTGTTAGAAGCATCTGTTGTGTGTGGTGCAATCTTGGCAGGTGCCTCGGAGGATGTATTGCTACGACTAGAGCGCTATGCTCAAAATATCGGTCTGGCATTTCAAATTATTGATGATGTGCTAGATATTACCGCTACTACTGAGGAACTAGGAAAAACCGCAGGCAAAGACCAAAAGGCACAAAAAGCTACCTATCCTAGTTTTTGGGGCATTGAGGAATCTAGACATCAGGCGCAAAAATTAGTAGCACAAGCTAACGCTGAACTGGCTCCTTTTGGGGAACGGGCGATTCCTCTAGTGGCGATCGCTGACTTTAACATTGCTAGATCAAACTAGTACAGCTTCCTTGGAATTTGGAATTCGTAATTACCATTGCGCAAGGGTTTTAGATATTTCAGATGGGTGGCTTATTTCCGCACTCTGTGTACTAGTAGTGGTGTAGGGTGGGCAGTGCTTACTGTATCTTGCCCACTAGATCTGGATTTTAGTAAGCACTGCCCACAGAAGCGTGTCGTTCAAAAATCAAATAGGAGTCCTATATATGGACACAAAAGCCTTTAAGCGATCGCTCCACAGTTCTGAACAATACTATCGCAAAGGATTTGGACATGAAGCTGAAGTTACACAAATGCTCTATAGTGAGTATCAGAGCAATTTGATTCAGCAGATTAGAAACAACAGTAATAGCTTGCAGGTTGGCAATGTAACCATTAAGTTAGCCCAAGCATTTGGATTTTGCTGGGGAGTCGAACGGGCAATTGCTTTAGCCTATGAAACACGTCAGCAATTTCAAAAAGAGCGTATTTGGATTACCAACGAAATCATTCACAATCCCTCGGTTAACCAGAACATGCGGGATATGGGTGCTTTCTTTATTCCGGTAAACCAAGACGGACAGAAAGATTTTTCAGTTGTTGCCAAAGAAGACGTGGTGATTCTGCCTGCTTTTGGAGCCAGCTTTGGGGAAATGCAGCTATTAAAAGAAAAAGGCTGCACAATCATGGATACGACCTGCCCTTG
>Ga0070738_10008218_pt1 | contig 10120 bp, 9 predicted proteins | sample Coa_R2_2_FD_66446 | JGI IMG/M metagenome (GOLD analysis project Ga0070738, IMG submission 66446) | Surface soil microbial communities from Centralia Pennsylvania, which are recovering from an underground coalmine fire - Coalmine... | ecosystem: Environmental > Terrestrial > Soil > Unclassified ... | reverse complement strand
CGCGGATCAAGGCGATCAAGGCGCAGATCGAGGAGACGACCTCGGACTATGATCGGGAGAAGCTGCAGGAGCGGCTGGCGAAGCTGTCCGGGGGCGTGGCGGTGATCAAGGTCGGCGCCGCCACCGAGGTCGAGCTGAAGGAGAAGAAGCATCGGGTGGAGGATGCCCTGTCGGCGACGCGGGCGGCGATTGAAGAGGGCATCGTCCCCGGCGGGGGAGTGGCGCTGGTGAATGCTGCGGCGGCCCTTGATAACCTCGGCCTCGAGGGCGACGAGGCGACCGGCGCGGCGATCGTCCGGCGGGCGATGGAGGAACCACTCCGCCAGATCGCCGAGAACGCTGGCCTCGATGGCTCGGTGGTGCTTGAGGCTGTTCGCAGGGTGCAGAAGGAGAACAACAACCCGAACTACGGCTACAACGTGGTCACCAACGAGTATGTTGATATGGTCAAGGCCGGCGTGATCGACCCGGCCAAGGTGACCCGTTCGGCACTGGAAAACGCCGCGAGCATCGCCGGGATGATCCTGACGACCGAGGCGCTGGTGACCGAGATCCCGGAGAAGGAGAAGCCAGCGACGCCCGCACCGGAGTACTGATCTGTCGGGGCTTCCTACAGCAACATGCCTACAGATGCATATCGGGGAGGCGTATGCCTCCCCGATATGCATGATGGGCCCTCTCCGATTCCCAAAGGCCCCCCTCCCGACACGGATACCTACCAGATCCGGATGCCCAGTTCAGCGGCCTTCTGGTCAAGGAATGCCTTCACCGCAGGCAATTCCTCGACCGCGGCGTGCTCGACAATGAGGAAGCGTTCCGGGCCGAGTCCCTCCAGACGGCGCATGAAGCGCTCCCAGTCCAGGATACCCTGCCCGGCGGGTCGCTCGTCGATGTGGATCACCAGACGCTTCTCAACGACGACATCCTTCGCGTGCGCGTTGAAGATGCGCCCGTCCAGCACATCAAACATGTGATCAATCGCCGGACCGCTTCGGAATACGGTGTCGAGGGTCAGCCAGTTCACCGGGTCGAGGTCGCAGCGGACAGCCGGTGAGCCGACCGCGTCAAGGACCTCGCGCATGACCTCGGCCGAGCGAAGGGTCACCAGCACGTGGCCTTCCAGGCCGATGACGACGCCCGCGTCCTCGGCGGCCGGCGCAGCCTCACGCAGGCTCTTGATGAGCTGGTCGCGGCAGATCGGATTCCAGTTGTCCGGGTGCGGATCCCACGCGCCGCCCCACGCCGATCCATCAGCACCGATCTGGGCCATACTGCCCGGGCCGGTGTGACAGCTCAGACTGCCAAGCCAGCCCGCGATGCGAATTGCCGCCTGGAGGGTCTTTACCGCCTGGCGCCGCACGTCTTCGTCAGGGTGGATCAGCGGCGGCCGGTGGCCGATCGCCTGGACCATCGTCAGGCCGTAGTCGCGCAAGATCGCGCGGACGCGCTGGCACTGCGCCTCGGTTGTCGTAAACGGATCATCTTGATCGAAGCGGGTGAAGATGCCGGTAAAGCCGAGCTCACGCACGCGAGCCGCCATCGCCGCGGTGAACTCATCCACGTGGTGGGGAAAGAGGCCTCCCGAGACTCCCAGGCGCACGGTTCCTCCTTTTTCCTGCTGCGCTCTCTGCTTGCCGTAATCACGACTTCTCCGGCCGCGGGGGTCCGGCGCACTCCTGAGCGCGCCGCCGGGTCGTCGCGCTACCGCGCACCTCCCGGGCGCACGCCCACTGGCACGCGTTGTGCAGCCGGAGCCAGCCGGGTGGCTAGAGCATAGCATCGGGAGGAGAAAGATGCCACACCACGAGCCGCTCCATGCGCCGGTGGAAGAGGTTCTCACATACCTGCACGGCGTGCACTTCCCCTGCACGAAGCAGGACCTGCTCGACACCGCGCGCCGGCACCACGCTCCGGCGAACGTACTGCGCGCCCTCGAGATTATGTACCCGGAGGAGTTCTCCGATCTCGACGACGTCCGTCGGAACCTGACCAGTTCGGAGGCCCGCGCGGAACAGCGTGAGCGGCGCGCCTGAGCCCCCGCGGAGATGCACGGCGCCCCGGGCGTGGTCGCTCAGGCCGGTGGGGCCATCACGATCAACCCCTGCGGCTTCTGGCCGACCTGAATGTGGGTAACCAGCGACAGCGCGGTGAGGTCAATCACCGCGACCGCGTTGATCCCGGTGACCGCGACGTAGGCAGTCTTACTGTCGGGGGTGAAGCCGATATTGGTCGAGTCCTGCCCCACCTCGATCCGCTTGATCACCTTGAAAGAAGACGGATCGCGCACGGTGACGAAGGTATCGCCCTCGTGCGTGAGAAGCACATAGCGGCCATCGGGCGACCAGGCGTTCGTCACCGGCCCTTTCCCATCCGGCTCGGTCTCTTTGATCTCCAGCGTCTCCGGATCCAGAATACTGTTGGTATTGGCACCGGTCGCCTGAACCCAGAGCTGCTTTCCATCCGGGGAGACCCGGAGCATATAGGGCTTGCTTCCCTTCGGGAAGTCCACCCGCTTGACCACCTTGCGGGTCTTCAAATCGATCTTCGCGACGCTATCCTGATCGCGCTCGGGGGTGAAGCCGAACGAACCGTCCGGCGAGAGATGAAGGTCTCAAGGAAACTTCCCGGTCTCGATCTTATCGGTGACCTGACCGGCCTTGAGATCGATCACGTCAATGACGTTACTGCCCGCTGCGTTGAGGACCGCCGTCTGCTTATCCGGCAGGAGCATCAGGCTGTGCCCTGGGCCGACCGATCCGGTATCAATCGTCCGAACAACCTTGATCTCCTTTGGGTCGATCGCGATGGCCTTGAGCTTGTTGTTGGGGAAATCGTAGGTCCAGATGAGGCTTCCATCCCAGTAGCGCTGTTCGTTCGAAAGCCAGCGCACGACCGCGCCCAGCGGACGCGTGGAGAGCACCTTGTTCGTGGCCGTGTCGATGATCGAGACATCCTGAGAGCCGGTGTTGAAGACATAGACCCACGGCGCCTTCTCACTCGACGGGGTCTTTCCGCCACCCGACGGGGTCGCCGCAGGGCGCGAGCCTGCCGTGGGCGGCGGACCGCCAGACGCGGCCCGACAGGCCGCAAGCATCAGCGCGGCCAGGCCGCCTGCCGCAGCCTTGAGCACCGTCCGGCGACCGAGCAGACGGGACAGTGCATCAGCGATCGCATTATCATAGGGGCTGGTCGGCTCCGAGACAACCGGCGCCGGGGTGCACGCGGGCTGACCGTCCGCGCCAAAGGTTGCTGTTCAGAACGGGCTGCGAATCGGAGAGATATTTCCGGAGAATGTGCGTCGGTTCACCCAGCTTGCTCCTCGCATTCAATCTAGTCCAGACGCCCGGCCGCTGATGATCCGGTCCCTCTGACCGCGGAGCAGACGCTCACTCAGGCAGAGACAGCGCCGCAAGCTGCTCGTTCAGATGCTTGAGCAGATCGGCCGGCTTCCGGGTCGGGTCAGCCGCACGTTGGAGAATGATCCTCCATTCCGACGGTCCAGCCGCTTCGAGCCGAGCCTCGTAGCCCAGCTTGGCCGCCTCCCAGGGAATCGTCGAAAGGGCCGGTGGGTGATCGGTGAGCACCTCCAGCCCCTCTCCTTCCGGTAGCTTCTTCAGGGCTTCGACCGCCCGCATCATCGGGTAGGGGCAGATCTCGCCCCGAACGTCAAGTTGCCGCACTGGATACCTCCCCGCGCGGCCCGGCCGCGTCCGCCGTGCCCGCGCGATTTATCCTCACAAACGCTTGATGATCTGCACTCCGAGACCCGCCCCGCCGAGGAGCCCCACGCCAAAGATCCAGCCATTCAGGCCGAGTGACGGGATAGCCGAGAAGAACGCACCAATCGTACACCCGGCAGCGATCCCCGCTCCGTAGCCCATCAGGACTCCACCTGCGAGGGACTGGGCGTAGCGCACCGGCTGGCGCGGCAGGCGGAGCTTGAACTCGTTGGCATGGAGCGCCGCGACGAACGAGCCGATGACCAGCCCCCCATCGAGCATGGTGCCGGTCGACACGGGGCTCGCGGTCGGATCGTAGACCAGCAGACAGCCGGCGAGGTTACTGGCACCGAGCAGTGGCGGCGCGATGATCCCTCCGAGCGCCGCGATCCGATTGGCCCAGTTCGAGAGTTCGCCAGTCACCCCGAGGGGATGATCGAACAGGAAAACGAAGATGTTCAGAATCGCCAGGGCCACAACCCCACTGGTGAATGGCCAGCCGGAGCCAAAAACAGTCCGGTAACAGCGGAAGGCCCAATCGCGGAGGCTCAGGACGGGCGCTTCAGCGGCGCGCCGCGTTGGAAGGACTGGCCGCGGGCCGGAACGCAGATCCCACCAGAGCGACAACAGGTACAGTCCCCCCAGCACGCCAACCGTCACGACCACCGCCCCACCGTAGCCCAGCAGGCCGGGGAGCCAGATCACTGGCGCATGCTGGCTGAACGTTGTCCACCACCAGTTCCAGTGCTGGGTCGCAACGACAAGGCCCAGCAGGATGCCAGCCAGAGCAACCAGCGACCCGACATAGCCCTCACCAATACGATAGAGGGTCCCAGAGACACATCCGCCGGCCAGAACCATTCCGAGACCGAACAGGAGGCCGCCGACGATGAGCTGGACACTCGCGGGCATCAGATGCGCCTGGTCCGGCAGTGCACCGAACCCCGGCGTGGGCACCGCCCGCTCCTCGATCAGGGCAAAGCCAACACTCGCCACCGCCAGACCCGCCAGGATCGCCCGCAGGTTCCGTCCATCGCGCATCAGGAAGAGGTCTCGGAAGGCCGAGGCGAAGCAGAGGCGGCTCCGCTGCAGGATCACCCCGAAGGCCAGCCCGAAGGCCCAGTAGACGGCCAGGCCGCCGTTGACCAGGCTTGCCCAGACAAGCACCCAGACCACCAGAACAACCGCCAGGGCCTTCGCGAGGGTACGCTGGCGCGGCAGGGCCTGTGGTTGGACCGCCAGAGTAGACACGTCGATAGTCCTGATCACCAAGAAATTATCCAGTCAGCCCCATTATAAGCTATATCGATGAACTTACTCAATAACTTCTCAGAGTAGTTTGCTCGGGAAATCCGGACGCGCAGGCGGGTTGACAGCGAGATTATTGCTTTTCTATAATCCGCCTACCTCGACTGCCCGGGTGAGAGGCTGGTGCCCGGCTCGCAAGCGGGCGCGCTCGCTCGGGCGAGGACCAGGCGCCCCCACGCGCTCTCAACAGTGCATCCACGGAGGTCGTGATCGTGGCATTGTTTGCACCCGAGCAGGCAGACGCTCTCCGGACCAATCGATCTCGCTCCAAGCCTGCCGTCTATCGGCTGATCCGTGCTGGCGTGACCGCCGTCACCCTCGGAGCGGCAATGGTGACCCCGGCGTTCGCCGAGCAGCCGATCCTCTACACCGTCCGGGCAGGAGATACCCTGATCGGGATCGCCGAGCAGTTCAGCGTGCCAGTTGATAGCCTGGTGAGCGCCAATGGGCTGAGCGATCCTGATCGGATTATCGCTGGCCAGACGCTGCGCATTACCAGCAGCTCCTCAGCGATGGGATCATCCGCCGGCGGGGGCGCGAGCGGATCGCCGGAGGTTCCCCACGGACACACCGTCTGGACCACCGCACACTATCCCGCGTTCGCGATCACGCCCGATGGAATCGTCGTCCGAACCCTGTCTCCCGATCCACCTCCGCCCAAGATCATTGATGCCCCCTACCACAGCCAGTTTGATGGGAGCATCTGGGCCGAATCGAACTGCGGGCCAACCGCCCTCTCCATGGCGCTGGGTGCGCTGGGCCTGACCGTGGACCAGATTACCCTCCGTCAATACGCGAACCAGCAGATGGGCGCGGCCGCCAGCCCGTATAACGGAACAACGTGGGAGTCGCTCGCGTACGCGGCGCGCAAAGCCGGGGCCAAGGTGTCCGGTCTCTTCGCCGGCCAGCAGTACCGCACGTGGACCCTGGCCGATCTCAAGACCGAGCTGGCCAAGGGCCACCCGGTCCTCTTACTGGTGCGCTACTGGGATCTTCCGGATCACGCCGGCAGCTCCTTTGCGGGCGACCACTACATCGTCGCACTTGGTTTCGACAACGACGGCAACCTGGTCTATCATGACCCGGCATTCCACGGCGACGGCTCCGACCGGACGATCAGTCCGTCCGCCCTCAACCGCGCCTGGACAAACACCGCTGTCGGTCTCATCCGAACGGCCATGGCGGTCTATCGGTAGAGCCGCCCGGGGCACGGCGGGAGGCTTCCGCGAGATGCTGATGCCTCCTCCCCGGGGCGCTCGATCCGATTAGCGTTCCGTCTGCACTGTCAGCCCGTTCTCTCCGGCCGTGATAATGATCGCACCATCCTGGTCGGTCCGAAGAACTGTCCGTCCAGCCAGCAGGTCAAGTGTTCCCGGAGTTGGGCGACTGAAGCGGCTCGCGGCACCCGCGGGAAGGATGATGATGCTCGGATTGACCCGGGCGAAGAAGGTCGGGTCCACCCCCCAGCGCGCCCCGGTCCCGGCGAGCTTCAACACCTGCGCTGAAAGGGGCACGCCCAGCGCGGCCAGATGCGCCTGATCGGCTGGATCGCTACTGATCCACAGGATCATCGCCCGGCCGAGGAGCAGGCGAACCGCGAGCGTGGAAGGTGATCCATCCAGGCGGGTGCCCGCAGCCGGGTGATCGAGCGGATAGATCTCCAGGCTATCCGTCTCCCCGACGCGGATGCGCAGGCCCGGTTCAGCACGCAGGATCTCGGTTCGAGCGGTCCGGGCCGCCTCCTGCAGGCGATCCCGGCTGACGACGGCGCCGCCTCGCGACGGGACGATGACCCGCCGCATCTCAAGCCGCCCGATCAGGTCGGTCAGCTCGGCCAGCTCCCGGTCATCCCCGAGCGTTAGCACGCTCAGGGCAAGGGAGCGATTCCAGAAGGGAAGCATTGGTCCTAGGGCGCGGGCCGCCTGGTCTGCCCCGGCATCAGCCTGGATGTAGATGTGTGCGCCGCTGGCCGTCTCGATCAGCGCCGCGTCGCCCATCCCCACCTCCAGCATAGTGATCCGCTTGCTCAAGACCGGCGGAGAGACGAGAATCGCCCCGGCCAGCAGGCAGGGGAGCACGAGGGCCGGGACGAGGAGGCGGGCTGGCACAGTCGCGGTCGCGCGGCGCCAGAGATCGGCAAGCGGCAGACCGGGGCCGGTGAGCGGATTCGGCCGCGCAAGGACCACCAGCCCCAGCACGCCGTAGACAGCCACAACCGCCTCGACCCCCAGGCGTGGGATCGCGAGCGCGGCGCCGGGAAGTGCGGCCGCGCCGTGCACAACCCTGATGATCACCGTCAAGGGAATCCAGGCCAGCAGCCCCAGGAGATTTCCCACGACCGGCACCAGGCTCCCGGTCACAGCCGTCAGCGCTGAGAGAGCAATCGCCAGGGGAAGCAAGGGCATGACCACAGCGTGAACCGGAAGCGAGACAAGCGAGACGTGATTGAACGCGGTGATCACCAGAGGGGCACTAGCAATCTCGGCGGCCGCCGTCGCCCCCAGGGCCTCCCGCACCCCCTCCTGAAGCAGACCGCGATGGCGGGGAAGCCAGCGCTCGACGATCGGTACCAGCGCGGCCAGGCCTAGCGTCGTCACGAACGACAGCTGGAAGGCAAGATGCCACGGCAGAAACGGGTTGATCATCGTCATCAGGAGCGCCGCGACTGCCAGGCCGTTGAGGGTATCTCGCGGGCGGCCGAGCGCCCGCCCGATCAGGTAGAGCGCCCCCATGATCGTGGCCCGGAGCGCGGACGGGGAGGTTCCGACCAGCACGGCATACAAACCGAGGCCAATCACGGTGCCGATCGTTGCCAGCCAGGAGCGAAGGAACAGTCCGAGCACCCCCTCGACAACGCTCGCGACGAGCCCCACCTTGTAGCCGTCAACGGCAAGGATGTGACTGGTATTCGTCCGGGAGAAGTCGTCGGCCAGGGCCGGACCGAGCGTCCGCCGCTCACCCAGGGTGATGCCGCGGGCGAGCCCTGCCTCCGGTTCCGGAAGGGCTCGCGCGAGCGCCGCCGCCGCCCGCCGGCGGGCATCCGCCAGAAGGGTGAGTAGCGATGTCTCGCGGGTGCCGGCGGGCTGGATGGTGGGATGATTGGCGACCGCGAGGATGCCCTCCTGACGGAGCGGCGACCGGTGCAGCGGGAGATCCGGATCGGGAGAGAGGAGCACTCCCTCCAGGAGGATGCGATCCCCCGGTCGATAGGGAACCGGATCGGGGCTCCGGACCAGAATGATCCCACTGGTCGGGAACCACTCTCCTCCCCGCTCTCGTTCGCGCGCCTGGACCGTAAACTCGACGCCTATCCCCGACGGGATTGGGTCGCCTGCGACGATCCCGCGTACGAGGACCGGCGACCGCTGGATGAAGGCGGCGAGGTCGGCCTGCCGCACGCTCTCGCAATAGGCACTGAATCGAACATCGGCGAGGAAGGCGGCCCCCCCGAGGAGCGCGAGCCACCACAGGCGGGGCCGCCAGGCGGCGAGCACAGCGAATACGCCCGACGGCAGGAGGAGATACGCCGGGGGAAGGCCGTCGGAGGCGAGGAGGAGGCCGCCAATCCAGCCGACGGCCGCGATGATGGCGGTCACCGGGTGCGGCGGCCCACGTCAGGCCCTACGACGCCCTGGGCCGCCAGCCGGGCGGGACAGCGGAGTGGCCCTCCGGTCGGGGACGATATCTGCCACGCGCTGCGCCGCATGCGCGGCAGACGGAGCATGCCGGAGGCGGACTGCCGATCTATATAACAGGGTGCCGAACGGAACGTCCGGCGCGGCCAGGCGGTAGGCTGGCCTATCCAGCCGCGCCCTGCTGGGCGGAGAGAGGTCAGACCGGCTCCTGCCTGGAGACAGAACGCCGCGGTTGGTGAGAACGGGATGCCTTCCATCCGCGAGAGCCGTCGGGCCACTCATCGCCATCCCTCTCGATCAAGCAGGGCCAGTATACCCGACAAGGTATTCGGCTGGCCAGCACCTGAGCCGGATGCTGGCCGTGTACAATGAGGATGTATGAAGAGATCATCAGAGCTGTCCCCGGTCGACGTCGCGATCGCGGCGGCCCGCGCGGGTGGGCGCATCCTCCGGCGGGGCTTCGGTCAGGTCCAGCGGATCCGCCACAAGGGACCGGTGAACCTGGTCACCGAGCAGGACCACCGATCAGAAGAGGCGATCATCCGAACTATTCACGCCGCCTTCCCCACCCACGCGGTCCTTGCCGAGGAGCGCGGTCAGGTCGGTCTCGCGGACGAGCACTGCTGGATTATCGACCCCCTGGATGGAACAACGAACTATGCGCACGGCTACCCGGTCTTCTGCATCTCGATCGCCTACGAGCGCCGGGGAATGGTCGAGGTTGGGGTCATTTTCGACGTTCTGCGGGGAGAGATGTTCGTGGGCCAGCGGGGAGGCGGCGCTACCCTGAACGGGCGCCCCATCAGCGTCTCCCGGGTGAGCCGCCTCATCGACAGTCTGATCGCGACCGGGTTCCCCTATGAGCGGGAGCGGATGCCCACCGCGATTGCCCAGTTCCGGCACCTGGCCTACCAGACCCAGGGTCTCCGGCGCGCGGGCGCGGCCGCCCTGAGCCTGGCGTACGTGGCGGCGGGTCGGCTTGACGGCTTCTGGGAGGCATCACTCGCGCCGTGGGACCACGCGGCAGGGTCCCTGCTCATTGAGGAAGCCGGGGGCATGGTGAGCCAGCTCGACGGTCAGCCCTACGCCATCAGTGCTTCTTCTATTCTCGCCAGCAACGGGCTCCTCCACGCTGACCTGCTCCGGGAGATCGCCTGGGCCGGTGGAACCGATAGCGCCAGCGCGCACGGCGGCTGAGCTTACCCGTGGCGCCCATCCTGACAGGCCCTCCGCCGGAAACTGTTGACACGCCTCCGCCGCGTATGGTAGGGTAGGGACGGAGCGCTGGACCCGGCGCTCCGTCAACTGAATAGATGGCCGAATTCCCGGTATGGGAAACGGGGGAACCAGATTGTTGGGGTGAATTCCCGGTTCCCGGGATAGGGTAGCTCTTTCGACCCGAACCCGTCAGCTAACCCCGTAGGCACGCGAGAGAGGATCGATCCCCTTCTTTCGTAC
>Ga0070738_10008217_pt1 | contig 10122 bp, 9 predicted proteins | sample Coa_R2_2_FD_66446 | JGI IMG/M metagenome (GOLD analysis project Ga0070738, IMG submission 66446) | Surface soil microbial communities from Centralia Pennsylvania, which are recovering from an underground coalmine fire - Coalmine... | ecosystem: Environmental > Terrestrial > Soil > Unclassified ... | reverse complement strand
CCCCGCCCTGCAGGTATGTCTTGTATTGTGTGTCCACAATGCCCAGATTGCGAGCCAGCCCTAGTTTGGCCTGGTTGAACTGCCGGACGCTGTTCACATACTGCGCCTGCGCCTGGGCCAGAGTCGATTGCGCCTGGACCACCGGCAGATTGTCATCCACGCCAGCCTGGAAGCGGTCTGTGGTCTGCTGCAGGGCCGTGGTTGATAAATCCACATTGCTGCGCGCCACATTCACAAGATCAGAAGCCGTTTTCAGGTCGAGCAGGCTGTCCCGCAACTGCTGGTCGATTTTGTTCCTCAAATCAGCCATTTGCGAGCGGTAGCTGTCCAGTTGCGCCTCGGCAACATCATGATCTCCGCGGAATTTGGCTTCCTGAAACACAGGAATATCAATGCTGCCCGTTGCTTCAAATACCCCGTGGTATGGGCCACCGGAAATCCCGGCAACTCCATAGTTTCCTTTGAAATTGATAGTCGGGAACCGCTGATGGACAGCCGCTTTCCGTTCGAGTTCAGCCATTTTCAGGTTCTGCAACAGCGCCTGATAATCCTGCCGATTGGCATAGGCCTCGCGCTTGGCATCTTCAATGGTCATCGCGGCAAGATCGGCAAACGGAACCGCGTCCGTAAGCTGTATTTTCTGCGCCGGATCCATGCCAATCTGCCGTTTCAGAGTGATTTCATCCTTTTCCAGCGTATTTTCCGCGTTGATCACAGCCTGCTGCTGTGTCTGATACTGCACCCGTGCCCGTAGTTCATCCAGATTCGCGGCAGTTCCCGCCTGATGTTCTGCAACCGCCTGATTCAGCAGTGTTTCGTCCGTCCTTAACAGGGCACGAGCGTAGTCCAGTTGGGCGCTGTCAGCAATAACCTGAAGATAAGTTGTCCCAACGTTCAGAACAACCAGTCCGCGCGTCGATTGGGCGTTGAAATACGCAGCTTTCGCCCCTGTTTTCATGGCGCGGTAGAGGTCCCATCCAGCCCAGTTAAAAAGCGTTTGTGACAGGTTGGCATGCCCTTCCGTCAGATCAACTTTGACGATAAACGGGAAATTCGCCGCCTCCGAAGGAGGAACCAGCTGTCCGAAAGAGCTCAGCAGTCCTGGACGAAAGCCTTGCGCTTGCAGATTATATTGGTGCAAACCAGTTCCGCCGGTAATGTCAATGTTCGGCAGCAGAAGATTCAGTGTCTGCGACGCCTGCGCCTGGGCAGTTTGCTGGTTCTGGCGAGCCTCGGTCAGCGCAAGATTGTTCTCAATCCCCATCCGGATGGCATCATCCAGCGAAAGCTGCTTCACGTCGGGAGTTGCAGGAGCAACCTGGACGCTTCCGTAATACGGATTCGTCGCGGAATTGTTCGGATTGCTCTGCGCCACCGCGCAGACTGTCCCTAGCCAGCCTGCCAGCACGGGCGCAATCAGCCTGCGTACAATCATTTAGGATTCAACTTTCCTGTATTCAATCTTTTGGCTCAGTTTTTTAGATTACTGAATCCCCGGAAGGTTGCCAAAATGTGCGTTTGCCGGAATTGCAGGAAACATTAGCTTGCGAATCCTCGGCGCGATTTGAATAGCCGCATCGATCTCCTCACGGGTACATCTTGGAACTCACCGACCAGGCTTCGCATCTCGAAGCCCGGATCGGCAAGTAGTCATACTCTCGGAAATCCTATTCTTCTTCCTCTTCAACCGGTTTCTTCGCATTGGCGATAATCTTGTCCGCGATCTGTTGCGGAACAACATCGTAGTGGTCCATCTCCATGTGAAAGCTGCCGCGGCCCTGGGTCATGGCCGTCAGGCTCTGGCCGTAGGTCAGCATCTCCGCCATGGGAACTTCAGCGCGAATGGTGGTGCCGGAATTTATGCTTTCCATGCCCTGCACCCGCCCGCGCCGCTGGTTGAGATCGCCCATCAGCGCTCCGGCAAACTCCTCCGGAGCTTCGATCTCAACCCGCATCACTGGTTCGAGCAAAACAGGCTTGGCCTGCTCCATGCATTTGCGGAAGGCCAGCCGTCCGGCGAGCTTGAACGACAGCTCGTTCGAATCGACCTCGTGATAGCTGCCGTCATACACCGTGACTCTGAAATCGACAACGGGGTAGCCAGCCAGAAATCCTCGTGCCGCCGATTCCTGAATGCCTTTTTCCACAGCCGGCACATACTGCCTCGGAATCGCCCCGCCAAAAATATCGTTGATGAATTCAAAGCCTGCCCCGCGCGGCAGCGGCTCCATTTTGATCTTGCAGTCGCCGTACTGTCCGTGTCCGCCGGTCTGCTTCTTATGGCGGCCCTGTGCCTCGGCGCGCCCGCGAATGGTCTCGCGATACGGCACTTTAGGGGCCTTCAGCGTGACCTCAGTGTGGTAGCGCTTGCGCAGTTTCGAGACCAGCGATTCGATATGCGGCTGCCCGGCTCCGGCAATCAGAAATTCGCTGGTCTGAGGATCGCGATAGAAGCGGACCAGAAGGTCCTCTTCCATCAGCTTGTGAACAGCGGGAGCGAGCTTGTCTTCGTCCGCGCGTGTCTTCGGCTCGATGGCATAGGTCATCGCTGCCTCCGGCATGGTGACTGGCTCGAAGAAGATGTCATGCCCCTTTTCGCCCAGGGTGTCGCCCGTAAAGGTGTCCCGCAGCTTGGCCACAGCGCCGATGTCGCCGGCATGCAGTTCGGAAACCGGAACTGCCGTGTGTCCCTGCATGACTGAAAGATGAGAAAACTTCTCTGATCCTTTGCGCGAATAGTTGCTGACTGCGGCATCATTTTTCAGCCGTCCGGAAAAGACCTTGAAGAAAGAAATCCGCCCGGCGAAGGGATCGGTCATAGTCTTGAATACGTAGAGCGACAACGGTTCTTTGTCATCCACCGCGCGCATGACGATCTCGGGCTGCTTTTCGCTGACTTCCCCGTTGCCATGCGCTGCGACGGCCTGAAGCACGGCCCTGGCTGCCACCGGAGCACGCTCAATCGGCGCAGGCGCATAGACTTTCAGAAAATCGAGCAGGTGGTCGGTCGCGACGTTCGTTCCGCCGCTGGCAAAGAGCACCGGGAAGATGCGGTCTTCACGAATCGCCTCGTGCAGCGCTGTAATCAGGTGCTGTTCGGGAATCGTGCCTTCAGCAAAGAACTCTTCCATCAGCTCATCCTTGCCTTCGGCCACCAGTTCTACCAGTGTTTCGTGCGCCGCCTTCGCAGCATCAGCCATATTGGCTGGAATATCGCCGATTTTGCCCCGACCATCGCCGTTAGGCGTGTAAAAGAAGGCCTCCATCGTCACCAGATCGACCACTCCCTGAAAACCCTGACTATCTACGATGGGCAACTGCACCGGAATCAGGTGACGTCCGTAACGCGAGCGCATGGCTTCAAGCGTCTTTTCGAGATCGGCGCGAGGATGGTCCATCTGGTTCATCACCACCACGCGCGGCAGATTAAATTCATCGGCATACTTCCATACGCGGTCCGTCATGGCCTCCGGGCCATTGGCTGCGTTTACAACCACAAGTGCTGCCTCGACCGGCAGCATAGCCGCGCGCGCCTCATGCACAAACATGTGGAAGCCGGGGGTATCAATGAAATTGACCTTCACGCCATTCCATTCAGCAAAGGCGACAGCATTGAGCATCGTTGTCCGGCGGGCAACGTCTTCCTCGTCATAAGCGGTCACGGCAGAGCCGTCTTCGACCCGCCCCAGTTTCGGCGTCATTTTTGCGGCATGCAGCAGAGCGGCGACGAGCGAGGTCTTGCCGCTGTGCGCATGCCCCACTACAGCTACGTTGCGAATCTCACTTCCCTGGTATGTTTTCATGGTGTGCTCCTTTGGTCAGCTAAAAAGCGGTTGGCTAAAAACCGGATCGCGATAAGCCGGTCAGCAAAACGGTGCGAACTCTTCAAGGAGAAGCGCGGGAGTGGAGACAGGGATATCGCGCAGGCGTCGCTTGCGGCGTCTGGCTGAGCCATTCACCGAATCTGCCGTCCTCGAAATCCATAGGCCAGCAGGCGCCGGAAAAAATCGGGCGTCTTCAGAGATTGACGATGCTATCACAGGGAATGTTCAAGGGGTAGGCGTGCTGCGCCAAATCAGGAGCACTGATAAAACAGCACCCGTCCGGAAGGCACAACCTGCAGCATCAGGTCAAAATCGCGGACATTCCGCGTCAGCACGGTGCAGTCATTTCTTAGCCCGGTGAAGAAGATCAGCGCATCATTCAATAAACGGCTGGTTTCGGACTTTTCGTGCTGCTGGAGGCGGGCAAGAATGCCGCACAACACTGCAGCTTCCTGCCATATCTCGCGATCCACTTCCAGAATGCGGTTATCCGGACGATTCTCGATTACTTCCTTGATTGCGCCGAGAGTGTTCGCAGTATCGGGATGTCGCGGATCGAGTCGTCCGCAGGCATAGGCTAACTCCGCTTCGGTTACTGGAGAGTGCCAGTCTTCACACACCCTAAACCAGGGTTCTAGCGTTTCCGGGAACTTCCTATGCAGCCCATCGATGTAAACAGTGGTGTCGTAGAGCAGTTTGGTTACTTGTTCCCCGCTGCTCTTTGCGAACGGTAACCCGTCCGTCGCTCTGTAGCTTAGTGGCGCAGTGAATAGCTCAGACTTAAGCTGATGAAGAACACCCTGAAAACTAGAATTCAAGATCTATCTCGGGGGGAATCGCGCGACTTTGCGACAACAACCATTCAGCATAGCTGTCTTCCGCGGCAAGACTTGCCAGACCTGTTTTCACCAGTTCCGTATCCGATTCAATTCCGGTATTCTTCTTCGCTGCGGCCACCAGCGAGTCCGGGATGCGGCCTCGGACTACATGCGTTTTCCCCGAAAGCAGCCCCCGGTCTTCGGCAAACTTCCGAATTCGCTCCAGCTTTCGGCGGTTTAATTCAACCATCGAGGGACTGGCTGGTACCTTCGTTTTGGCGGCTGTTTTCGGCACACAAATCCTGTGCTACAAATTCAATAAAATTGTAGCACATAACGCCTGTAATGCTTAGATTTCAGGAGAGTCTACAGTCAACCTCAAGCATTGTAAAACCTTTTCTTTGGAAGAATTTAGCAAGACATCAGGGGGGCTGCTCAGAACCTCAGATAGGCCCCGATCATCGGTTGCGCCGCATGCGTCAGCTCATCGCTCGGCGGAAAAATATGCGACAGGTCCGGCGCGTGATACAGGTTGCCGCGGTACTGGAAGCGCAATCCGAGGTGTGGAATCACTGTCCAGTCGAGACCCGCGCCGTACACAAAGACCGGCCTGGTGTCGCTCTTACCGTCCGGCTGGTCTCCGTTCGGATGGAAAAAGATGAGGCCGCCGCCCGCCAGCACAAACGGCTTCAGCATCAGCACCGGAAAGGAAACCACCCAGTCCGCACCGACTTCATGTGACGCAGCCTTGATCTCTTCAAGATTGTTGTAATTCTGGTTGGCCCGGCTGAATGCATAGTTCAACTCATATCCCACGAGCGGGTTCGAGATATGCCGCAATTCCAGCAACACGCCGGCCGAAGCCGACGGGCTCTGGAAAGTGCCGTTGCCCGAAGTTGTTCCGCTGAAAGAGCCGTAAAGGCTGGCTGCTACATCGGTCTGCGCCTGCGCTGAAGTACTGAACAGAGCCGCTGAGACAAACACAAAAACACTCACGAAGAGGGAAAGGAATTGTGGCCTCATAGGCTTACTTGGATGTGAACCGGCGTGGTCAGGGAAGCATCCTTGTTGATGCTTTTTTCAGATGCGGGGAGCGGTCGGAGCCGAATGCAGCTCAGGAGTAGCCTCAACCGGCTGGCTCTTGTAAGCCAACGGCTTCGTATCGGGAACCGGAGCCAGGTCTTTGGTCATCTGGTAGGTGTAGCTGATGCGGTGAATGACTGTGATGGTCGAAAGCACGGCCAGAACCCACAGAACCGGAGCCATTACGCCCCAGCGGTTGAAGAGCGCGCCGAGAATGATGAGCACAATGCGCTCCGGCCTTTCCATAAAGCCGACCTTACATTGGCCGATCAGCGCCTCGGCGCGTGCGCGCGTATAGCTGACCATCAGCGATGTGACCATGACGAATGCCGCCAGCACCACATAGAAGAAACGGTTTCCGCGCGCGTAGAAGACCAGCAAACCGAAAAACAGAACGACGTCAGAATAGCGGTCGATGACCGAATCAAAGAACGCGCCGAAGACGGTCACCTGCTGGGTCTGGCGGGCGACGCGCCCGTCCACCATGTCGAAGATCCCTGCTCCGATGATGACCAGTCCCGCATAGAGAAACATGCGGACATAGTTATGCTCGTTGGCGAAGCCGAACAGGATAGCCGCTGCTGTGTTGATGATGAGTCCAATGAACGTGAGCACGTTGGGGGAGATGCGGGTGAGCGCGAGGCCATTCACGATGGCCTGCAGCAACACCCCGCATGCGCGTCCAAAAGCGCTTGTCCAGGTCTTGTGGGGAGGACTCATGAGGCGTTATTCCGCTTCGTCGTGGATCGTTGACAGTTTCAGGATTTCGAGTTCGCGCTTGCCGTTCGGAGTCACAACTGTCGCGATGTCGCCCACCTGCTTGCCCACGAGGCCGCGACCAATGGGCGAGGTGGTCGAGATCAGGCCCTTATTCACGTCTGACTCTTCGCTGGTGACGAGTTTGTACTCGATCTCCTCGTCCTTAGATGTGTCGTAGACAACAACCGTTGAACCAAAAGCAACGCGGTCACGAGGAATATTTGCGAGATTGACCAGCGCCAGCTCAGCCATGCGCTTCTTTAACTGGCCCAGACGCGCGTTCACAAACTCCTGCCGCTGCTTGGCCATGTGGTACTCAGCGTTCTCGCTCAAGTCGCCGAGAGAGGCGGCCTTCTTGATTTCCTGAGGAAGCTCGTGCGCCAACTCGTGCTCGAGCTGCTTGATCTCTTCCTGTAACTTCTTTTTGATGTGTTCAGGCATGCGAAATAATCCGTTGCGGCTCATGGACATGAGCCGCTGACTACGGCTGACCAGGATGACCGCCAAGCCTTTATTATACGGGAGTACTTCGCGTTCAGCGAGATGCGCTTCGGCGCACAAGAGCTTCAAGACGGTCGTTGCGCCTTCCGGGCATCCAGAAAATCCTGCAGAATCATGACAGCGGCAACCTGGTCCACCATTTTGCGATGCGCTGTTCGGGCATGGCCCGCTTCATACAGGAGGCGGTGGGCTTCGTTAGTGGTGAGACGCTCGTCCCACAGATGTACGGGAAGCTTTGTTTCTTCTGCCAGTTGTTGGGCAAAGGTCTGTGTCTTTTCAGACTGCCTGCTCTGCTCTCCTGAAAGATGGAGCGGATTACCGACGACAATTTCCCGGCAGCCGTATCGGCGGGCAAGTCTGGCCAGAGAGCGAAGGTCTTCGCGCGGCTTTTTGCGCGTTAGGGTCAGGACCGGTTGGGCAGTCAGTCCCAACTCGTCAGAAACAGCCACACCGATCCGGCGATTGCCGACATCCAGCCCTAAAAGGCGCGGAACTGAGCCTTGCTCCATGAGCAGAATCTTATCCAACCCGGACCACGAATGCGGGCAAAAAGACTCGCATCATACAATCAGGTAAGGGAATCAAAAGAACTTACGGGTCAATTGAGAATTGCGACGTTTATTACTCCTTGCAGTGATTGCAGTACTGATATGTGCTTTGTGCGCCGGACTGGCTTTTTACGTTCCGGCGGGCCCTCACAGCGAGATGTTTGTGGAAATTCCGGCGGGCACAAGCTCTCTGCGGATTGCCGCCATTCTGAAATCGCATGGGCTGATTTGGAGCCGTTTTGCCTTCCATGCCATGCGGATCGTGAAGGGCGGAACGCTGAAGGCCGGCGAATACCGGTTCGATCATCCGGCGCGGATGTCGGAAGTTTATGAGCGGCTTGAACGAGGCGATGTCTATACGCGGACCCTTACGATTCCGGAAGGCGCAAATATGTTCGACATTGCTCAACGGGTTGAAGCCGCGCAACTGGGAAATAAAGGGGCTTTTCTGGATGCAGTCAGAAGGGATTCGGCATTGATTAACGATCTTGATCCCGGAGCCCAGAGTCTCGAAGGGTATCTCTTTCCGGACACCTATCATTTTCAACGACAGGCAACGCCCGACCAGATGGTTGCGGTCATGGTGAAACGCTTTCGCCAGGCAGCCGCCGACATTGATCTGACACAGAATTATCACAAGATCGTAACTCTGGCATCGCTGGTGGAACGGGAGACGCCAATCGGCAGTGAGCGCCCGGTGGTGGCCAGCGTATTTGCGAATCGGATGGCCAAAGGCATGCCGCTGATGACCGATCCATCCGTTATCTATGCCGACCTGCTGGACGGAACGTACAAGGGAACGATTTATCATTCCGATCTCGACGGCAATTCTCCATATAACACGTACAAACACACAGGTTTACCGCCGGGACCTATCTGTAATCCGGGCATTGAATCCCTGAAGGCGGTCATGGCTCCCGCCCAGACCGATTTTTTGTATTTTGTCGCGGCAACTACGGACCCTTCGGGGCACTCGCGTTTCGCAAAGACGCTGGAAGAACATCAGCAGAATGTTCAGGCGTATCGGCGAGCGCAGCACGCTGCCGGTGAACGCTGAAGAAACGTTGATTGTTTGATAGTCGCATTTCCAAAGAATGAAGGCCTGATGCGGAAGTTCTGGATTCGAGCAATAACGCTATGTCTGCCGGTGCTGACCGGATGCTTGAGCCATACCCGCAAGCTGCAGCAGCCGAAAATGCCCAGCGTCGTTCAATCGGCTGACGTTCAGCAACTGGTGAACAATATCAACAAGCAGTACGACACGATTCAGTCACTGAATGCGACGGTGGAGTTTCAGGCCTCGGTAGGCGGCGAGCAGAAAGGCAAAATCACCGACTATACGTCGGTAAAAGGGTTCATTCTGCTGCGAAAGCCCGAGATGTTGCGCGTTTTAGGTCTTCTTCCGGTGCTGAATACGCGCGCATTTGACCTTGCCAGCGACGGATCGACGTTTAAATTGCTGATTCCGCACGAAAACAAGGCCATTGTCGGCTCGAATACGATCAGCAAACCCTCGCCGAAGCCGCTTGAAAATATGCGGCCCTATATTTTCTTTGATTCCTTGCTGATACACAGCATCGGACCGGACGAACTGCTTTCGCTCACGACGGATACCAAGACGGTGCTTGATTCGAAGCATAAGCAGCTGCTGCTCCAGCCGGAGTATGCCCTTGGGGTCTTTCGGCAGAACACGAACAGCAACGTGCTTATTCCGGAGCGCGTGATTCACGTCAGCCGCGTCGATCTACTGCCGAGCGGAGAAGATATCTACGATAAGGACGGGAATATTCAGACACAGGCGGTTTATGGGCCTTATGAGTCGTTTGGAGATTTTCGCTTTCCGGGCAGCATTACGATCAAGCGTCCGCTTGAGGAATACCAGATTGTCATCACATTCCAGAAGGTAATGGTCAACCAGCCGCTGCCGGACAATCAATTTCAGCTCGATATCCCGAAGGGAACGCAGATCCAGAACCTGCAATAGAACTCATCTGCTGTAGCGGTCCAGCCCGGCGCGGACTGCATGCTCAGCGATTGCGGCATTGATTTGCAGGGCCAGAGCGAGCGCTGCGCAGCCATCTTCGCCCGAGACTCTGGGTTGTTTGCGGGTGCGGACACATTCCAGGAATGATTCGATTTCGAGGCGAAGCGGTTCTCCCTGGATAATTTGCGGCTTCTGCATGCGTAGGCCGGCAGACACTGTTTCAAAGGACGGATTTTCGCTGGTTTTAGCATCCACATTGATGACCAGCAGATCCTGCCGCGCGTAATCAATAGAGACATACTGGTGCGGCTGAAAGAAGCGCAGCTTGCGTACCCGCTCGGTGCTGACACGGCTGGCGGTAAAGTTGGCGACGCATCCTGACTCGAATTCCACCCGAACGTTCGCGATATCTACTTTAGGCGAGAGAATAGGCAGCCCCACCGCGTGAAGCTGGCTTACGGGCGACTGCGCAAGGGTAAGAACGATGTCGAGATCGTGGATCATGAGATCGAGAACCACATCCACATCGAGCGAACGCGGACTGAAGATGCTGAGGCGGTGCGCCTCAAAGAACATGGGACCATTCAGAAGGCCCTGAAGAGCGG
>Ga0070738_10008216_pt1 | contig 10122 bp, 13 predicted proteins | sample Coa_R2_2_FD_66446 | JGI IMG/M metagenome (GOLD analysis project Ga0070738, IMG submission 66446) | Surface soil microbial communities from Centralia Pennsylvania, which are recovering from an underground coalmine fire - Coalmine... | ecosystem: Environmental > Terrestrial > Soil > Unclassified ... | reverse complement strand
TGACCGACCTTGTATCTCGATACAACGAGATTGTCGAAGAATTTGAGACCGATCCCAGCCTGAAGATTGAACTCCGTCGATGAGGGAAGACCCGCAGATTCGCAGCCGGATCATGCGCGCGGTGAAGGATAAAGATACTGTGCCTGAACTCATCGTGCGTCGCATGGCGCATGCAATGGGCTATCGGTTCCGACTGCATCGCAAAGACTTGCCCGGCAAGCCGGATATTGTGTTTCCAAAATTCCGCAAAGTAATCTTCGTGCATGGATGTTTTTGGCATGGGCATGATTGTGCTCGTGGCATCCGGCTGCCTGTTGAGAATCGCGAATATTGGCGAAGGAAAATCAAGAGTAACAGGGAACGCGACAGTGCGATAGCTCATATGTTGATGGAAATGGGTTGGGAAGGTATGGTGCTTTGGGAGTGCGAAATCAAAGATGAGACGGGTTTGCGAAGACAACTATCGCACTTTCTGCACGGATTGAAAAACTGACGTGGTTCGAGGGAGAATATCTTGACAAGGGGATTCTATTCACTTCTCCGCAATAAACGTGGGGACGACGACGAGTTAGCTGCCTGCATCGATCGCGTTGTTAAACAACTCGAAGATACCTCGACTACCGGTGACCGCCCTGGTATGCTCTTGGGGAAAATCCAGTCGGGCAAGACTCGGGCATTCGTGGGTGTAATTGCCCGTGCTTTCGACCGCGGTTTCGATATCTCCGTCGTGTTCACTAAGGGCACCAAGACTCTTTCTGCCCAAACCGTAGCCCGTCTGGCCAGTGATCTACGCGACTTTATCGACGAAGATGAAATTCTGGTGTTCGACATTATGCAGCCTCCGGGAAAGTTAACGAAAAGCGAGCGGAGGCGGAAGATTGTGATTGTCGCAAAGAAACAGGCGAAGAACTTGGAGCGACTGCTTCATTTTTTTGATAGCGACTATCCAGACCTCAAAGGGCGCAGGGTTCTCATTGTTGATGACGAGGCCGATCTTGCAAGCGTTAGGTTCGTACGGAAAAAAGATCAGCCGGACATCGAGCAAGGCAAAATCGCTGAACAGATGGACGCGCTGCGACGACTCGTCGGCAAAGTCGCTTATCTTCAGGTCACAGCGACGCCATATTCACTGTACCTTCAACCCAACAGTTACGAGATAGGCGATAAGCAAGGTTATATCTTTAAGCCGAAGCGGCCAGCCTTTACGGAACTGCTGCCAATTCACAGTGGATATGTGGGCGGAGATGATTATTTCCTAGCTCCGGCTGAGGGAGATCCTCGATCATTTCTATTCGTCGAGGTGAAACGCGAAGAGCAAGATGCGCTCCGAAAGCCGGATCAGCGGCGCATTCGGAAGGAGCGAGTTCTGGATTCTCCAAATACAGCAGGACTCGTTCGAGCCATCACTACTTTTGTGTTGGCCGTCTGCGTGCGGCGTTGGCAACAGGCGGAAATTGGCGAGAGGAAGCGAAAGTACGCCATGGTCATACACAATGACACGCACAAAGCGGCCCATGCATGGCAGTACCAAATAGTCGAGTGGGTATTGGAGGCGGCGATAGATGCCGCGATGAAACACCCGGAGAGGTTGCGCCCGATTTTTGATGCGGCCTATGCAGACCTGAAATCTTCTGTGGAAGCAGACCACGGACGCATACCAGAGCCAGACCGAGCCTTTGAATTGTTTATTGAGGCGTTGCAGGACGAAGATGTCACACGGGAAAAGGTTAATTCCGACAACCAGGTTATGGCCCTTCTAGATGAGAGGGCCGAACTTAGGCTACGCACCTCCTTTAACATTTTTGTGGGCGGAAGCATTCTGGACCGGGGGATCACGATTCCAAACTTAATTGCCTTTTACTATGGGCGAAACCCGAAGACGATGCAGGCTGATACGGTGCTACAGCATTCGCGTATGTATGGGAATCGCGACCGGCGTGACTTAGCAGTGACGCGGTTTTATACATCCCGAGATGTCTATGATCGACTGTATACAATAAATGAGTTTGAGAACGCCCTGCGGGAGGCCTTCGAGAGCGGCGCACATGATCAGGGAGTAGTTTTTATTCAATCCGACGCAGCGAACCGAGTGCGTCCTTGCGCACCAAATAAAGTGCTCCTAAGCAATGTCATCACAATGAGGCCCTTGGGCCTCTATCTCCCCACTGGATTCCAGACGAGGTCAGCACGAGAACTTGTGGCTGCAGAAAAAGAACTGAGTGCGATCATCCCACCGGCAGCTCGCGACACGACAACATTTGTTGAAATTGATCGCGAGACCGCGATGCAGATCATTGCTATCACGGAAAAGACATTGGATTTCAATGACAACGATTTTGAGTGGGATGCAATGCGAGCTTTACTCGACTATTATTCGAACATCCGGGATGGCGGTGACGGTAAGGTGCTATTGCTGGTAGAGACTCGTAGAAAGCTGTCGCGAGAAAAGTCGGGCGATAAGTCCGGCCTTTCAATCCTTGGCGGCGGCACAATTCGCGATCTTGTGCTCGATCCATTGCGTTCAAAGCCTGCTCTGATCCTGCTTCAACAGGAAGGAACAAGAGATTTGGGGTGGTCTGGTCATTCGTTTTGGTGGCCAGTTTTGGCTGCGCCCGGCACTGTTGAACCATGCGTGTTTGCTACGAAAGTAGCAGCAGAATGATAGTTATCGAATCAAAATGCAAAACTTCGTATTCCTCGGATGTAGGCCGGGAACATTGTAGGTGTGTGTCGCCCTACCCAGAACTCGCCGCAGTGCTCCGCCTGTAACCGCGTAGCGGTTCACGGGGTGGTGAAGCGGCGCTATCGCCCGTTGGGCGATCATTCCGGCGAGGACGATACTGGAGACAGGGAGAACCTTCTCTGCAGACCAACCACCATTACACTCAGACCATGCCCACACGGTCCAAGCTGAAGCTCAAGCCGGTCGACATGGGCGGGGAGTCTCTCGGTCAGCGCCTCGCCCGTCTGCGCAAGGAACGCGGATGGACACAGAAGCAGATTGCCGAGAGAACCGGCCTCATTCAGGAGTTGGTTTCCAACTACGAAACGGACAAGCTGCGTCCCAACGCCGACATGATCCTGCGCTTCGCCGAAGTCCTCGAAGTCTCCACGAGCTGCTGCGGGGAAGCAAGAGCACCGGAACGGCGAAGAAGCAGCCCAACATTAAACTCCTTCGTCGCATGGAGCAGATCGAGGCTCTGCCGCTGTATGAGCAGCGCGCCTTGCTAACCACGATTGATAAATTCCTGGCTGCGGCTCAGGATAGGTAGAGGGTATTTTCCGATGGCACCCGCAGCAACGAACCCGAAGCAAGAGGCTCACGAACTGATCGAGCGCCTGTCCGCCGGACAGGTCAGCGCCGCCGTAGGCCTCTTCAAGGCCATGCTCGACCCCGTCTCCGCCGCCCTCGCCAACGCCCCCATCGATGACGAGCCGGTCAGCGAAGAAGAGGCCCGCGACATCGCCCAAGCCCGCGCCGCCGCCGCACGCGGAGAGACCGTTTCCAACGAGGAAGTCCTGGCCGAGTTCGGCCTCAAGCCCGAAGATTTCGAGCGCATGGCACAGACCCCGCTCGAAGCTGAACCGCACCACCCTGGACAGTAAGGCCCAAACAGTGAACATGGGACGAAGGAACATCGCCTGGCGCGACCAGGCCAAGGCCCAGATTCGCGCCATCGATCAGCAGACCGCGTTACGCATTCTCCGCGCCCTGGCCCACTTCGCCGCCACCGGCGAGGGCGATGTAAAACGCCTTCAGGACATCGAACCGCCCGAGTTCCGCCTCCGCTTCCACGACGACGGCCACACCCTCTACTTGACATCCTCTCCGGCCTGAAGGCCGGGGAGGATGTCAATGAACAGTATCACGCCCTAAAGTGCAGTAGACACCAATAGTTGCTTACGACACCAAGTCATAAATTGGTGTATAATTCAAACATGGTGAAACATATCGAATCGCAACGACGAAACCTGAATATCGATGCAGACGCCTACACGATCGCTGTTACTTATGCGGGAGCGAAGGGTATTTCAATTGGTGCGGCGGTCAGTGAATTGCTGCGTCGCGCCGAACATGTGCCAGAGCCGCCGTCGCCTTTCCTGAAAACAGATGAATATGGGCTGCTGGTAAAGACAAAGGGAGGCCGCCAAGTCATCACATCGGAGATGGCGAAGAAGCTCTCCGAGGAGGACGATATTGAGTAAGCCTCCGGTGTATCTCATGGACGTGAATCCGGTTCTCGCAAGGCTCGATGAGGCGCATGAGCATCACAGCATGGCAAAAGAGTGGTTTGCCATGCCCGGCTTAAGGTGGGCTTTGTGCCCTTTCACCGAAGCCGGAGTGTTGCGTTACTTCACAAGGCCCAAGACCGGGGGCATAAGCATGGGAGAGGCCACGGCCATGCTGGAGCGGTTGAAACAGGGGTTGCCGGGATACCGCTACCAGCCTATTGCGGCTGACTGGCAAACATTGACGAAGCCGTTCTTCAAGCGTTTGCAGGGCCATAATCAAGTCACAGATGCCTATTTGCTCGGCCTGGCTCTGAGTGAAGGGCTGATACTCGCCACCTTCGACAAAGCAATCCTGCATTTGGCCGGGGAGCACAGCCAACACGTTCATGTCTTGGAGGCGAAATGAACATCCTCAAAAATCAGGCCCAGCTCGGCCCCCCAGGATTGTCGAGGATCCGCAGTTAGCCTATCTGAAAAGCTGTACCACACTTGCGGCACAAAATCTTGCGGGCCCACCGCGCCATCCGTTCCTGATGAAAAATATAGTTTTCTACGGCGGCGATCACCGCCATCGTCAAAGCTGCCCATAGCAACCAGTACCCAGCATTCATGAGCTGTCCACTCCATGCAGGCAGCAAGCTTGGGAGAAAGCGGCAACAGCCGGCGAAGGCGAATGCCAGCACGGCCGGCCACCAGGGGAACCGGGCTGGAGGCGCACATTTTGATGCCAGTATGGTCTGGCGTCTCGTTTTCTGGAAATGAGACGGAATGATGAGACCGCGTCGAGAATGGTATGTCGTGGTTCCTAAACCGTAGATGGCAGAGAAGGGCCGCACATCTGTGGAGCGACAAAATGGGCACCTGGGACCATTGGCATAATTTTGCGCCCTGGGCTTCCAATGTCCCGGGGAGAGCCGAAGCTGTTTGTTCAAGCCAATCCTTTCCATCGAGACTATCGAGCAAAGTATAGCCGGGCTTCAGCCGCTCCCGGATCAACACTGCACCAGGAAAATCTGGTGCAGTGTCTCTACACTTTCGCAGCATGTCCTGATATCTCCATTGAGAGGTGGAAAGTTGAGCGGGACGACGGACCAACCCAGCAAGATCCAGCAACGGCTGGACCATGTGTTTTCCACCCCGCAGGTGCTTCTTCAGGAGCTGGCTGGCGTTGGTTATTTGACCGACATGGTTACAGCCCACGCCGTATGGTACGCCTACAAGCTGGATCGGCCTATTTTGCAGGAGGGGCCGGCGGGAGCAGGAAAGACGCAATTGGCCTTGTCCTTAAGCAAGGCCACAGGGATGGAGATCATCCGTCTGCAATGTTACACGGGCATCACCGATGACAAGGCGATTGGACGATATGACCGCGCCCTGCAAGAACTCTTTGTGTTGGCCAAGCGGGAAGAGCAGATGGATTTCTCGACGTTACGCAAGGAGATCAGCAATCGGAAATTCTTTCTTCCAGGTCCCTTGCTGCAGGCCATTGAATCGCCGACCAAGTGCATACTGCTGATCGATGAGATTGATAAAGTACCTCATGAATTTGAGGCAATGCTACTGGAGCTGCTGTCGGTATGGGAAATCTCTGCACCTGGACTTGGTACCATAGCAGCCACCACCCGCCCGCTCACGATTTTGACCTCGAATGCTGAGAGAGACTTGGCCGACCCGTTGCGGCGGCGCAGCGTCTATCTCATGGTCCAGCATCCAACCCCGGAGATTGAGGCGAGGATCGTGTCTTTGAAGACACAAGCGCTGCCCATTGAGACCCACGTGTTCATTGCGGGCCTGGCGAAAACATTGCGGATTTTCTCACTGCGCAAGCCGCCATCGATCTCGGAGATGAGCGATATTGCCCAGGCCATGGAGCTTTTGGGGAAAACCAGCATCCTGCCTGAAGACCGCGAACTGTTTCTTCCGCTGCTGGCCAAACGGCCGGAAGATATTGACTCTTTGCGGCTGCGCGAAAAATTCTCGGCCATCGTCATACAGGCCAAAGATTTTGTCACCCGGGCAAAATTACACCTCGCAGTCAGGCAGGGAAGGTTGCGGAAAGAAGTTCTCCAACTCAAAGTGGAGCAGATCCGCGCCTCCCAAGATCTCCAGCAATTACTCAAAGACCTGGAGTTTACCGAATTCCCCGGCACCATCCTCCGAGAGATGGAAGCGGAAACAGGCAGGCTGGGAAACCGGTCTCATGCCTGAAAGGAGATGCATGTCCGTGTCTAAACTTCTGACGGTGATGGTGCTGGTCTTTATGGCTGCAAGCGCATCCGCCGCAGGACGTAAAACTCTTGTTACGAAAGAGCGCATCGGGCCTCCGGACGATGAGCTTTATTATGCCGACGCCTATGCCGACCACTATGGAATTCCGCGTGCCCTGTTCCGTGCCATCCTTGCGCAGGAGTCCGGCTGGAACCCGGGCGCAGTCTCGTCCAAAGGGGCCAAAGGACTTGGCCAACTTATGCCCGGCACGGCTGCGAGATTCGGCGTCCGCAACCCATTTTCGATTACGGAAAATCTCAGCGGGGCGGCACAGTATCTGGCCGGATTGATTGCAGAGTTTCATGACCTGCGAGAGGTCGTGGCTGCCTATTATTGCGGCGAACATCACATTCGGCAAAAAGGTTTGCGGTACTCCAATCCGGAGGTTATTCGCTACGTGCATTCAGTTCGGGAACGCTATATTCAGGAACTCAAGGAGGAACAACTGCATGTTGCGGCGAGGTAGAATCCTTGCTCCCCTGGTCATGGTGCTGGCCACACTTTCCGTACAGGCCAAGGCCCAGGATACGGGGACGGACACGTCCACGGCCGAACCTTCCCCCGGACTTTCCTCCGCAGTGCAGGAGCCAGAGCAAGATGCGAACACTGCTCCCTCGGGTCCGTCATCGCAAAAGACGGGAAGCAGGGATGTGGAAAACAGTCCGGCGGCTGGGCTGGATGATGACTACGTGCCAAACCAGACACCGGTCTCACCCCAGATACGGCACGAAGTTATGGACGAAGACAACCTCTACACTATCCATCTGCGGCCGCTTTATACCACAGCGATCAAGCTGCCGGAGGAGGTGGTTGCCATCGCAGTCGGGGCACCCACGCTCTTCTGGGCCGAGCACAATAGCAAAGTGCCCCGTTTGGTCTTCGTGAAGCCAACAACGACGGCGCCGGCCAACAGCGACCTGATCGTTAGTCTCAAGTCTGGCGCGACGGTCACCATCCATATTGTTTCGGACGGTGAAAAGGGGAGCCAAGAGCCAGTGGACTTTTTAGTGGACTACAGCAGCCAGAATTCCATTCTCCGCGGGGATACCAGTCAGTCCAGTCTATTTCGCGGGCCCGATCCCGAAAGAGGAGATGCCGCGTCCGATGCCGCGTCTCATCCGCTCCATTCAGCCGAGCAGAGAGAGTCAGGCAGCGCTGCCGCCAAAGAGCATACTGCACTTAGCGTGCCGGGAACTCTGCTGGAAGCGCTTTATCAGGAGCAGATGTCCTTAGGAGCGCCGAAATTTCTATCTGGTACCGAGCTCTCTCATATATATCCCATTGACAAGGATGCCACCGGCGACCTTGCTGTATCGATTGGTCGCATGGTCCAGAATGGCGATTCGATTTGTGTCTCGTTTTCTGTGATGAACCGCAGTTCGCGCTGGGTTGAGATCATGCCGCCACATCTGGAATTCACCGACCCGCATCCGCACAAGGCAGACAAGAAGCACCCAGTTTCAATCGCCGAGCAGTTGGCGGTAGACGACTATATTCTGACTGCGAAGAAACTGGCACCCGGCCAGCGGATCGATGGCGCTATCCAGTTCCAACGTCCAAGCTTCAAGTATAAGCAGCAGGTGCTCATGCTCCGCGTTGCCAGCGCGGATGAGGTCGATGAGGCCCTGCTCTTGCCGGTACCTTTCACCACAGAATTTGGTCCAAAGTGATTCTGGAGACAAAGCATGGCTGAACCGACATCTCGTTCCGGGGAGTCCCATCCATTTCCCTACCAAGAGCCAGAAGTGACCGCGCCGCAGTATGGAGAGGACCTGCCGCCCAAACCACAAAGGAGGAGCAAGCGCACTTGGTTCAAGGACGGCATCGGCGGAGAGCGAAAGGGCCGGGTCGTGGGTGTGATTGTCATTGCCTGTGTGGCCACGCTGGCGGTCATCACGCTCATCAACTCCACGCCGAAGCGGCGGCGGCCAAGCGCCGTCAATCAGCAAACCCGACAGGCGCCCGTGCGCAAGACAGAAAGTGTTGGCTTGCCGACGGACCGGGTAGAGCCTGTTGCCACCAATGATGAGCAAGATGAAATTAGTCCTGAGACGATCCAGAAAGCTGCGCAGAGTGCCCAGAACGTGCAGAGCAAGGCAGATCTTTTATCCTCATCGCTTGGGGACCACGCGAGGCCAAACGAAGCGGCCAAGCGCCAAAGCCTGGGAGAAATCCCTGCGTTTACTCCCCCGCCGATTCCCGGCGACGGTAACAACCAGTGGACTCCGGCGCCATACCATGATGCCGCAATGAACCAAAACAGGCAGAGGGAGATCGAATCGGCACACCGCGCTGCATTGACCCGGGCATCTCTGACATTTGTCGATGAAAAGGAGGACAGTCATCCATCATCTGGGCAAGCAGGCGCTGTTGCCAGCCATGACGACAACTGGAACCTCGGGTTCCGGGCCGGATACCACCTATCCACACACCTGGAAACTGTGGCCAGCACGTTTCTTGCTGGCGCACCCGTCATTGCTGTGGTCGATTTCGATTATTCACGAAATGGGGCCACCATCGTGCCTGCCGGCTCTCGTGTGATCGGCTCGATGGGAGGCGCCAATGCTACAGGATTGTGCCGGATCAATTTCACCAGCATTACCATGCCCAATGGTGCGACAGTTCCGATCAGCGCCATTGGGCTCGACCACCACTTGATGCCGCTCAAAGGCTATGTGACGGGAAGGCATCGGTTTGAACAGTTTTTTCTTGCCGGGTTGGCTGGTACCGGCAATGTCGCGGCCATCTGGTCCAGTAGCAGCGGGTCGCTTTCTGAAGCCGATCTGCTCAAGCTCCAGGCCGCTAACAGTTTTGGGGCGGCAGCAGGGCAGCAGATCTCCGACCTTCAGGAAGAGGTACAGAAGAACTTGGTGGTTACCCTCCCTGCTGGGACCCAGGTCGAAGTGCTCTTCACAGACCAGCAGCGCAACAGCGGGAGCGGAAAAAGCCAGCAGTAAGACATTTTAGAAAATACACGATAAATAAGTGTGAAGACTGTCCTTGCCATGTTGATAAGCAGGACCAATTAATTAACTGCGACTCAAGTCGCTGTTTCTTTGAGAGAATGCGAGGATTCGTTGAAGAAATCTGAAATATTTAAAGCCATTCTGGCCGCTATCGGCCGGTATCTCGGATGTTGGCTCTTCCTCATACTTGCCGTGGAGGCGAGTTTACAAATTACGTTGTTATTTGTCCCGAGGCAAGAACTGCCTTTGCATTGGTACGCAGTCCCTGCTGCGTGCGTGACCATGCTGGGTTACCTTTCCTGCGGGGTCTATCTCAACCACACTGTGAAACATAGGCTTACAGAGCCCCATCCCATGCATAACGGGATCTTCCAGGTGGCTGTGAATAATTTGTTTTCTTGTTACTTTTGGCCAGTGTATTACCCTTTTCTGCTCATTTTGATCATCTTGAACGTGGTTCTCTAGCCAGTTGCCTACCAGCGTTACCCACATTGTTTGAAAAAAAGTCCTCAGTGTACGTTCTCATTTTTTCCCCGGCCCAGTAATGTGAACACCAACACGGCCTCTGTAGCGGCGGATTCGCTGTGAAGGTGGCCGCAGTTGTTGGGTGGTACCGGGCTCTATGCAGCCTGGCTGTCGGCCCGTGTGGTTGCGA
>Ga0070738_10008214_pt1 | contig 10124 bp, 9 predicted proteins | sample Coa_R2_2_FD_66446 | JGI IMG/M metagenome (GOLD analysis project Ga0070738, IMG submission 66446) | Surface soil microbial communities from Centralia Pennsylvania, which are recovering from an underground coalmine fire - Coalmine... | ecosystem: Environmental > Terrestrial > Soil > Unclassified ... | reverse complement strand
GTTGTACAGCCGGTAGACGGCCAGAGGCCAAATGCGCAGGTTGGTCACGAAGGCGTGATAGCTGTACCGACCGACCGTGAACAGCGTGGTCTGCGGGCTCTCCTCCTCGGGGAGGGTCTTTGCGGACCACTACAAAGCGATAGGGGTGGGGCCAGCCGTGCGGTTGATAGGGACAATCGGCGACCGCTAATCCTGGCCGAACCTCGGTGTACCGCAGTCCAGGGATCATGCGTTTGAGCGGGGGCGTGAGCCGGGCGACGATGACGAACTTCCCCCTGCGGGCCTCGATGGCTCTGATGACCTTGTAATCGAAGAAACCGGCGTCGGCGCGAACCCTGATCTGGCGCACCGTCGGGGGCATCTTGGCAAAACAGGCCCTCAGCAGCCACACGGTCCCGCTGCCCGTGTGCACATCGCCGGGGCGGAGTTCGCCGTGCCAGAAGTCCTTGGTCTGCCCCTCGAAACACACCAAGGGATGGTACGAGGCACGACCTCGCTCGCGCGGGTTGTAGCCAATGCGTGCCTTCTCTTGCTGTCCGTACAGCGTCAGCACTGTGGAGTCCAAGTCGAACAGCACACGGGTCAGCGGCTTCGGACGCTGGCACATCGCCGCGAGCAGCCGATCGTGGAGGCGACGGAGCTTCGGCAATCCCCGGGCGGCGAAGCGCTGGAGGAATCGGCGCAACGCCGTGGGATCGGGATAGGCGGGCAGACCAGTGAGTGTCTGGAAGACCCCATTTCGGCGCAGCAACTCGGTCGTGTCGAGACGCCCGAGGCCCAGGATGATCGGATACAACAACGCCAGCAGCATTTCCGGAATGCTGTAGGCATTGTTGCGTTGCGGGAAGTGCACGCCTTGGTGGAAGTGCCGACGCAACCGCACTTGTTGGAAGAAGCGGTGGAGCAACCATACGCCACCAAAGCGGGTCAGGTGATCGGCCGTGAATACGACTCGAACGCGCCGGGGACCTCGCCGATGACGCACCCAATCCCTCGAACCGGGTGGAATCGTTCTTCACCGATAACCGTGACTTTATCAGCATTATCGGTGAGCAGCCAAATTCCTCTTCCCCGCGCCAGGAGGCGCACTACTGGCGGCGTCTCGAATCAGGATTCTCATGGGCCAACTCAAATGCCGCCGGATTCAGGGTTAAACCTGAGCCAGGAAATCCCGCACTGTATCGAGGTTCCCCACCATCAGCGAGGAGCGCTCCCCTCTCCACGCCCACGATCTGCCGGGCGAAGTCTGAACATACGTCCCCGACTTTCCGAGGCCCTAGTCGAAGATTTTGGTGAACTGAGATCCTACTTTAGCCTCGGGCACGATCACCTGGCGAACATCATGGGTCGGCCAAGCGGCTTGCAGCACTCTGGAAGTGACGGACGAACGAAAGTCTGAAATCGAACCGTGAAGACCTTTTCGGAGACGGCCAGCCCATCGGAAGCAAAAGTTCTGTGCAGCGCGCTAACGTACCATACCGTTCTCTGCCCGGTTGCGATACAGGTTTGGGTTCACTACTTCCATCATCCTGGCCTCGTCCAATCCCCCGCCTAGGAAACGATTGACCTGCTCAACATATGGCCGCGGGTCAGCTAGCAACCGGTTGTAGTCCACATCCAACACCGCTACATCGGGGCGGGTCGCTAGCCAGGCGCGCACCCTCTGAAGGTGCCTCTTGAAGAGCCGGGCCATATCCTCATCGCCGACCTTATCGTCATCCTCACCGCGGCGTTGCAACATTTTCCGCTGCGAGGCCAGAATTTCTTCCATCCGCCGGTGCATGAAGATCACCCGATAAGCGTAGCCAGAGGGCAGGTACTCCAGCAAGGCGGCAATCACCTTTATCGCTTTCCCCTGCGCCTCGCGTAGCCAGGTGTAATCCCCCTTGGGGAGCTGCTTAACCCGCTCAAACTCGTAATACCCCTCGGGGTTGTCGTCATCAGGCTGCCGGAGGCCGTCCGTCAACACTGGAAGGCCAGCCGCCGCAAGCATCTTCATCATCATGGAGGTGCCGGAACGGGGCAGGCCCGAGACAATCGTGATCGTCCTTGACACCTCAGCCCCAGCCGATCTGGGTTTGAACAGGTTAGCGAAAAGCCTCATCCAGGCCCCACAGCCTCGCGCTCATCATCCGGTACAACTGCCGTGTACTGCTCGGCCCGCACCAGCCCCTGACGGATCAGGTAATCCAGGATAATGCGCGCGTTTTCTTCTGCCGTATGGTTGACCGTGTCCAGCGTAATCTCCGGATGCTCCGGCGGCTCGTACGGGTCGTCAATCCCGGTGAAGCCCTTGATCTCCCCCCGCCGTGCGCTGGCGTACATCCCCTTGGTATCCCGCTGCTCGCAGACCTCCAGCGGTGTATCCACGAACACCTCCACGAAATGGTCGCTGCCCACCATGTTGCGTACCTCGCTTCTCGTAGCGCGATAGGGGCTAACAGCCGCACAGACCACTGCGCCACCGTGGCGCACGATTTCTGCAGCTACGAATCCAATGCGCCGGATATTAATACCGCGTTCCTCCTTGCTGAACCCTAACCCCTGGGAAAGATGCGTGCGAACCACATCCCCATCGAGGAGTGTAACTTGTCTACCCAAACCCGTGAGGAGGTCGACCAGGATCTCAGCGGTGGTGGATTTGCCTGCGCACGGGAGACCAGTAAACCAGACACAGAATCCCTGCTCATGACGCGGGCGGTAGGCTTTAGACAAAATCTTGGAGACTTCAGGGCGCATCAGCCACATGGGCGGAGGGTCCCCGTTAGAGAGGCAATTTCGGAGGTAGGTTCCCGACAGTTGGATATAGGGTCTACCCTCCTGAATCCTTCCAATATCCTCGTACCGGTCCTCCTCAGGAAGGTAGACGAACTCATTAAAAGCAAGCATTTGTACGCCGATCTCCTCCTGATATTGGCTAAAAAGTTCTTGGGCAGCGTAGGGATCGTAGAAAGGTCGCCCATGGCTGTCTTTCCCAGGGCTAGCATGGTCCCGTCCAACGATAAAGTAGTTGGCACCGTAGTTCCTCCGGATGATGCCGTGCCATAAAGCCTCTCGGGGACCGGCCAAGCGCATCGCCAGAGGTAACAGGCTGAGAACAGCACGCCGGGAATCAAAGTAGCGGTCAACGAGCGTCTTGTAGCAACGGATCCGCGTGTACGCATCTACATCGCCTGGCTTGGTCATACCTACAGAGGGGTGGATCAGCAGAACCCCCCCGATTTGATCTAGTGCACGTTTGGCGACTTCCTCATGTCCCCGATGCATCGGGTTGCGCGTCTGAAAGGCTACTACATTCGAATAACCAAGATCCTCCAGCAAGGATCGGACCTGAGCTGGAGTGCGATACAAGTCCTTAAAGCTATAGCGGCGGGGTAGCTTCAAAACCCGTAACCGCCCTGAGAGGTAATATCGCCCCCACCCCTGCATCTCGGCCACGACCGGATGGTCTGGATCTGCGGTGCCGAAGACAGCGTAAGCTTCTGTTCTCCAATCCCAGGGGTACACTTCTTCAACGGTCATGATTGCTACGATCTCGTTCGTAAGACTCCTTAGGGCAATGTCGTGATCCAGCCACCTCGGTTCCACGTGGTCTGCAGGCAGCGTTACCGGGATAGGGAATAATCTACCGCTTGCAAGGCGCATCTCTTCTAGCACGCGCATATAGTCTTCGTTTCCCATGAACCTCTCCAGTGGGGAGAAGGCACCTGTGGCAAGCAGCTCGAGGTCGCACAGAGAGCGTGGGGAAAGCCTGAGTGGGGGGAGCGAGACTGCTTCTCTCTCCAGCTCCTCCCTTTTCTCTCCCGTAAAAAGGAGGTTGACGAGGATTCCCCCATATGGGGGGATCAAGTTGGGTTCTCGCGTGGGCTGCATCCTGCCTGTTCTCCCTTTGTGTAAGGTGTATCCGTTAGACAAGCTTCATTCCAGAGGCCAAGACCGCGGCGGCAAGAACAACGCGCAGTAGGGGAGTTGGCATGCGTGGTGCTAGAAGGCTCCCCAATACTACCCCGGGAACCGATCCAACGAGCAAGAGCCAGACCGACCTCCAATCTACTGTTCCCAAATTGCCGTGCAGGGCAGCGGTCAGGGATACCAGGATGGATGCATGTACGACATCTGTCCCTACGGCCTCCGCCGGATTCAGCGGATATGCAAGGAGAAGGAAAGGGACAATCAGCGAACCACTGCCAATGGAGGTCAGAGCTACTGTGAACCCAACCACGGCTCCCCAGATCACCGTCGCAAGTCCCACACGCTTATCGCAATTGCCAGAGAGTGAAAATCTATTGCCCCACTTCGCTTGAGCAAAGATGACGACGGCGATAAAGATCAGAACAGCTCCTATTGCTCGCCGGACGTACTCATCCGGCCCGGATCCCACTCCGTGAAGATAATAAAGAGCACTCATTCCCAAAATGCTCCCTGGAACGCTACCTAGCGCCAGCCGTCCAACAATAGCCCAACGAACTGTACCCTGGCGCCAATGTACCCATGCCCCGACTACTTTCGTAATAGCTCCGTAGGCCAGATCGGTCCCCACGGCCACGACAGGGCGGACGCCCACTACAACTATAAGGAGGGGAGCCATGAGAGCCGCTCCGCCAATTCCCGTGAGCCCGACCATCACTCCAACGAAGAATCCAAGGAACGCCACGCATAGTTCCATTCCCCCGCTCTAAGGCCTATCACGAAATTCATCTCTATGTTTGCACTTTTGGATCATGCTGCCAGCTGAGCATAGACCTGCTGGGGAGTGGCGCCTTGCTGATAGCGATGCCATGCCCGTTCCAGGAAACGCTGCCGGTGGAGGGCCTGCTGGTACCGGCGCGCCTCTCCGATGGTGATGCGATCGTCTGGTCGCTGGACGGCAAGCTGAGCCCGAACCTCGTCCAGGTAGAGGTAGATACAGAACGCCAAGTGCCAGAAGCGCAAGAGTGCAGTGGCCGACTGGACCTGGTAGTGATCGGTCCCCAACAGCTCTTTGACATCACCGAAGAAGGTCTCAATCTCCCAGCGCCTAGCAGCCCAGCCAATGACCTCCTCCAGGGATGCGTTCCGTTCACTCGTGGCAAATACCGTGCCTGTTGAATTGGCGCATCCAGCGATTCCCTGACGATGAGCACCTGGCAGCGGCCCAGTTTGCGCACACGCGCCGGGACCAGGTGGGCCCAAACTTCCCGGGGAGCTTGTTGGGCAGGCCAGATCACCTTCTGGTACTGACCGGGCCCAAGAGAAGCGGCGTATTCGCTGAGACGCATCCGCCCCTGCGATTCCTCCACGCGCAGTTGACGGTTCCCCTTCAGCCCTCCTGTGAAGGCGAACCCTCGCCCCCTGGCCACCTTCCAGAGCCGTTTGCAGGTGTACCAGGCATCCACGAGGACATGGGTATGGGTTCCAGGGACCGGCCTGAAGGTCCTGATGATCTTCTCGGCAAGGTCGATCTTGCTCAGGAACCGGACTCCCTCTGCCTGTGCCACGACCCGCTGCCGGTAGAGAAGCGGTGGCAGAGGGCAACGGCGGCCCAGCAGAAGGTAGAGGCCTGTGAGGAGGCTGTGGCCACGGACCTGTTTGCCCCCAGTCGTCGAGTAGTGCACCCCAAGACCCTCCATGACCTTCTCCTTGGGCTTCTCGTGGGGGAGTCGTCTGTGACCAGGAGGCCTGTCACTACCGTCTCCTTGGGTCGTCCCACCCGCTTGGGGCGACATGCCCGCTGGTGCGCATGGGCTGCCTCGACGAGAGGGATCATCTGATCCCGGAAGCGCCGCAACCATGCCTGTGCCACCTGCCACGACGACCAGGGAGCTTCGGCAATAGAGGCGGAGGTTATTCCACGTCCACCCCTAACTCACCCACACCAAATCCGGAAGACGCTGATCTTGTTCGTTTTGCACCCTGTGTCCATACGGCGCCCCCGCTCGCTGCGCTAGTCCAGATAGCCCAGGGCCCGTAGCCGCCTTTTCACCGCCTCTTCTTCGGCGGCGGACGGCGGCTGGTCCTCCTCCAGCACCTCCCGCAGGACGTAGGCCACGTAGTGTGCCACAGACGGGAACTCGGTGCCAGCAATGCGCCTCTCGATCTGCCGGTAGATATGGGCGGGTATGGGCACAGGGATGTCAGGTTCTGCGTTTCGCTGGGCCACGAGTCACCTCCTATGAGCGCGGCGCAAGGTTAGGGGCCGCCGAGGCTTTTCAGCCGCCTTACCCGCTTGGCGATGCGTTCCATCTCGTGCAAGGTGCGGCTCCTCTTCTGCTCTGTGGCGGCCAAGAAGCCGTCTACCCTGACCCGGAACTCCTGTGCCTTGTCCGGTTCATCCTCGACAACGTTGCGCGTCTCGCGCGGGTCAGCCTTCAGGTAGTATAGCTCCTCCCCGACGAGACAACCGGCCTCCATATCCTCGATGCGGATGTACTTCCAGCCTTCGGTGCGACAGGAGATGAGCCTGCGCTTTTGTGACGGGTTGAGACAGACGCTAAAAACGCGCTCCTCTCTCGGCACTGGCGATGCTGTGGATACGGCCTGGCTACCGCCCCACAAGCCTGGCCGCCCCAGGCCAACTAGGCTGAGGATAGCATCGCTTATACCTCTGAGGCTAACCTGCTCCGCAACTACCGTCCCGGACTTAGTACCGCCGCCGGCCACGACCAGCGGCACCCGCAGTAGCTCCTCATAGAGGGAGTCGTGGCTGAATCTCCCGTGATCGCCGAAGGCATCGCCGTGGTCAGCCGTGAGGACGATGGCGGCTTCGGGCCACTTCTTTTGTAGCTCGGCCAAAAGGGAGCCTATGGCATCGTCCACATACCTGATGCAGGCATCGTAAAGATTGACGAGGATTTGCAGATCCCTTGGCGACAAGCCATGGGGATTGCGCCGCAACTGGTAGTAGAGGCCCAGCATCCGCCAGGAGTTCACGGGCGGAGCCCCCAGCAGCCGAAGATAGAGGGGCGGCGGCTTGTAGGGGTAGTGGACATCCATGTAATGGATCCAGAGAAAGAACTTGCGGGATCGAGCCCGCAACCAGCTAATAACCTTCTCATTTAGGTCCTCCGCCTTAACGATGGGCGGGCTCCATCCTCGATACAGACTCCGCATCCTGTTGAAAAGGCGGAAGATCCCTCTGGCCCGCTGAGGCCAATCGTCCTCCAGCAGAAACGCTTGCTCAGGAGTTAGCTTTGTCATGCCGTCATCGAAGAGGTCAAAGCCGCGATGATAGTGGAACCAACGCGAAAGGTAAGGGTTGGAGTGAAAGGCGGCCGTCTCATAGCCAGCGTCCCGTAGGATGTGGGCGATGGTAGGCCGGTGCCGGAAAATCTCCCTGTACTCCTGCCAGTGGATCGGGGGCGACACCCCTCCCAGGATGGAAGGGAAGGCCTCCGGGGTGCCCCCACCGTTGGAGATAGCCTGAGCGTACCGCACTCCCTGCGCTGCCAGGGCATCGATGTGGGGGCTGGTGTTGCGGCCGTAGCCGTAGGCCCCCAGATGGTCGGCCCGTAGGCTATCGATGGTTATCAGAACGATCGGGCGCCCATTGCCTGTGGTCACCACGATAGCCCCCCTTGTAGTTGCGGAGCACTGAGGATGAAGTGTCCCCACGGTTCCGCAGCACACGATAGACTTGAACATCGCCGTTGTCGTACAGCGTATGAAACCGTTGTGATGATCCCAAGTCGTATCGGGGCAACGGCCTCACAGGATACTCGACTAAGATGAGGGCCTTGTCAAAATTGCTTGACCGCAGCACGGCGGCCTCGTACCCCTGCTTTAGTAGGGCCTCCGCAAACGCGTCTTCGCCCAGGTAGAAAGGAGCCACGTCACTCACGTCCGTCACCTCCACTCGAGGTGATTCAACCAACGTGCGCGGGTTTTCTATGAGCGCGACGTTGCTCAGTTTCAAGTCGGCAAAATACCTGACGTTCAGGTGCCGCGCTGCCCACGCCGCGCCTGTCCGCTCGCCGCCGTGGATAAATGTTTCCTTCACCCCCAGGGGATCAGTGAAAAAGGTCACGGACGCGCTCAACCCTGCCACTAGAATCAGTAGGGACAGGAGCCCCTTAGTCCACCGCCATTCAATACCCGACACCACCGCTGCTATCGCTACCGCATTGAGCATGAGAAATGCTTCAGTCGTTCTGCGGATGCCCCAAGCGGCGGCGAGAAACGGAATCACGGTTGCCGCAATAAGAATGGCATCGCAGAACAGCCAGCCTGGCAAAGCCGTTTCCCCTGGAGCTACGCGCCAGCTACGGAAGCGGCCAAAGGCATAAGCAGTACCCAGAAGCACCAACTGAATAATCAACGCTAGATGGGTCACCGATGCCAACCCTAGTACATATTCGGAACTGACGCGATCGCTCCGACCAAAGAAGTCGGCAAGAACCGCCAGCCCATTCTCAGGGCTCAATGCGCTCGGAACGCCCCTAACCAGATTTAAGAAAAAGGGGTGAACGTAGAACAGCAGGAGCGCGACGCATGCGAAGTTGCTGTAGCCGCCGGTCCCGGCGAACACCACTGGTCCCCCGATGGCTCGCATACTAGTCGCAAATTCTCCGAGCCTCAAGTAGATCACCATGGTCACGAGAAAAAGCACGTTAACTATCATCACCGTCGGATAGATGTAGTTCATGACAACGACCAGCGCAAGCCAAACGACAGCGTAGGTCATGCCCGCAGAGGAAGGCACCGGAGTGCATTTCAGTCGGAACAGCGTCCCCCAAGACAAGAGGAGAAGGAACCAGCCGACCGCGCTCTCGTAAAGGCCCCAGATGAAGTAGCTATAGTATGCCGACACAAGAAGACAAACCGTTGCCAATACCCTTGCGTGCACCGCCGAAAACCGAAATGCACGGCGCAAAGATTCAAGGAAGGAAAGAACCCCTGCGAGATACATTCCGATCCCCAGCGGCAAATGAACTGTCTGAAAAGCGTCGAGCCCTGTTGCCAATGCAAGCGTCGACATGGCAGTGTTGTAGGCCGCCTCTTGCGCTCGCGAATTGATCGATCCTTGGTGCCAAGTTTCCACTCCCCAGAACGGCTTAAGGCTTATCCGGCCCGAAGCTGTCGTCATCTCAATGTTGCTTATCAGTTGCCACTGCCAGAATGGGATCGCCTGAAGCCTGTAGAAGACGCCGTAGGCAAACAACCCAGCGGCGAAAACGGCGATGGCAGCAACGACCGAGGCGGCGTTTACGCGCCGTCCCTCCCTTGCAGTCGAAAGGCTGTCTAATGCCGACACCCGCCTGCCCCCTCAGTCAAGGCTTGCGTGTTGCCTTGTCGAAGATGCGCTTCAGGGCCGGGTTGCGCCGACGCACCGAGAACCCTCCCTCCTCCACCTCGCGGCGGCCGGCCTGGCCCATCTGCCGCCGCAGCTCCGAGTTCTCAATCAGGATGCTAACCTTCTCAATGAACCGCTGCACCATCACAGGATGAGCCGCCTGCATTTTGGCAAAGAACTGCCGGTGTATGGGCGTGTACGCTGGAGTTATCATGTTTCTCCAGAAATAGGGGACATCCTCCGGAGGATCCATTAGATTAGAAGTCCGGTCCTGCCGTCGTCTACCTTCTCCGGAACATCATAGACACCAGTCGCCACGAGCGGCAACTCATAGCTCATGGGCTCAAGGAAGACCGACCAGGGGGACACGTGGCCTGGGAAGACGAAGATGTCAGCCTTCTGGTACTCCCGTTCCAGCTCTTCCCACGGGATGACCTTTTCGATGATCCGCAAGCCTTCTATGCCCGCATAGCGGCGCTTGAGGAAGTCAGGCATGTTGGAGCGCACTACAAGCTCCAAGTTAGGATACTTCTGCCGCAGGCGCACGAAGGCGATTGAGTCCCGGGACGTGGTGAAAAAGTGCGCTCTCCCTTCGGGTAGGATATCATACGGCCTCAGGGAGGTACCCTCAAAAGGTGTGATTATATGAAAGGGCTGCGCCTCCCCGCGTAGTATCCTACGCGGGAGAGAACGAAACGCGGCAGAAGCCGCAGAGAGGAGGCGCAGCCACATGCACTATATCGCACTCGACGCCCACAAGCAATATACATGGGCAAGGGTAGAGCTTCCTGATGGCACACTCATCCGCGAGACACGGATCCCCCACGAACGGGGGGCAATCCAGGGGTTCCTCACG
>Ga0070738_10008212_pt1 | contig 10126 bp, 9 predicted proteins | sample Coa_R2_2_FD_66446 | JGI IMG/M metagenome (GOLD analysis project Ga0070738, IMG submission 66446) | Surface soil microbial communities from Centralia Pennsylvania, which are recovering from an underground coalmine fire - Coalmine... | ecosystem: Environmental > Terrestrial > Soil > Unclassified ... | reverse complement strand
TGACGCCATCAACTCGAAAAGATGATCGGTCTCTTCCGGTGTCAATGCCGCCGTCGGCTCATCGAGAATGATGATACGCGCGTCATTGAGGACGGCGCGAGCGATCTCGACCATCTGGCGTTTGGCGGCGGAGAGCGAACCGGCCAATTGCGAAGGATCTACGTTGAAATTGAGACGTTGAAGCACCTGCCGTGCGGCGTTGCGCACTTTCCGGACCGAGTTGAACGCGCGTTCGCGGCCGAGAACCAAATTCTGCGCCACGCTGAGCTGCGGAACGAGGCTCGTCTCCTGGTAGACCATGGAAATGCCGTAGCGGGAGGCGTCCTTCGGACTCGCTATATTTGCAAGCTGCCCGTCAATGACGATATGCCCTGCAGTGGGCGTAATGACCCCGGAGATCAATTTGCAGAGCGTGGATTTACCTGCGCCGTTCTCTCCGACGAGCGCGTGAACTTCGCCGCGCAGCAGTTCAAAGTTGGCGCTTTGCAGCGCCGCGATCCCGCCGTAAAGTTTGGTAACGGCTTGCAGCCGAACGATCGGTTCAGCGCTCATCGGCGTGCCCCGTCCGGCTAAACTTTAGAACCTCTTGGCTTGCGCGGCTCACCGCAATCAGGCTGCCGTTCCAGGCGACGACGTCGGATATCGCGTGACGCCTGCCGTTTGCCCGGGAATGGGCCGAACCAACCGGCGTCATCGCGGTGTCGGTCTCGATCACCAGGCCGTAAGAGAATGACGGAGCCCAGGGTTTGATTTCTCCGAACAATCGGGTCGCTCCGAGCTCGATGGGGTAATCGTGGCTGAACTCGGGAGTCACGCGTGGCGATATCCAGCGCCGCGGATCAATGTCGGTCTTCATCCGCGCAACGAATTCGGCCTCGGTCTTGAGAAACTCGATCAGCGGATCACGCCGCGACAGACACGCTATGACATAGCCATCGTCGATCTTGCGTATGCGTGCAAGGTAAGCCGGATAGCCTGACTGCAACACCTTGCCGGATACGTCGACGACGCGTGCGCGCTCCAACTCCGTCAGCACAAGAGAGTTGCCGGGACCGCGGGCGATACCCATCGGGCAATGGAGGCCGGCGGCAAGAGTCCGCGTCGCGCCTCCTCGACTCACGGCGATCACTTGTCCGCGCGCGGCAGCGTCCCACGGCGCCAGCGACAAGATGGGCTCCCCGGGACCATAGCCATGGTCGACCACGACCAATTCGTCCTCGGAAAGGAAAAGGCAATCGGCAACCGCCCGCAGGGCAACGGACGGAGTCCAGCCGGGCAACAGTTGGCCGGCGGCATCGCGGACAAGAACGCGGCCGTCCGCGAGCCCAATCGCAACGCGCCCGCTCTCGTCGACGGTCAACGCCGATATCGCCGCATCGAAGCTCGCCCAATGTTCGGGCTTCTTTCCCCACTGCCGCAGCAGGAGCACGTCGGAGCCGGAGGAAAGCAAAAGCTGCCCATCGCGGTTGACGCACACCGCTTCCGGCTTTGCCACCGCAAATCCATCGGCATCATCAAGGCGGCGATTGGGGCCCAAGGCCCCCTCCAGCGGCATCGCCGGCATTTGCGGTTTTCGCCTGCGGAAGAACATCGCCTTACGGTTTCTTCCAATAGCTGTCTGGACCGGTCCATGTCGCGTCCGCTCCATCCAGAGCAAGACGTCCGATTTTATTGTTGGTGACGCCGCCCAGATAAAGGGCGCCTTTGTGCTCGCGCATGGAGGTGATCATGTAAAGCGGCCCGTCCGGCTTGTCCCAAAGCGCATCGACGACTTTACCGGCTCCGTCGATCTTGAGAACGCCGCCGATGTTGAGGTTGCCGAACAACCAGTTTGTCGGCGGAACGCGTTTGGCCATGCGCCGGCGCAGTCGCGGCATTGTCATGGCCACGTCCATCACCGGATTGCGCATGCCCGCAAGCGCGATCCAATAGCCCCCGTCGGAAGCACGGTTGATGTTGTCGGGATATCCGGGCAGCCCGCGCACGAAGATCCGTGGGCCGACCGACAAGTTCCGCAGATCAAAAATCAGGATCGAGCAAGTCCACGTGCTGGCGACCAGCAAGTGACGGCCGTCGTGCGTGAGGCAGACGCCGTTCGGAAAGATCAGGTTGTCGCAGACAGTCTTCGTCGTTCGCGATTTGGGCTCAAAGCTCAGGAGACGGCCGTTGGGACGGGCCTCCAGCAAATCGAGACCCCACTCCGCGATATCGTAGCGCTTGGTCGCGTCGGTGAAATAAATGGTTCCGTCGGGGCCGATATCGAGATCATCGGCCATGCGGATTGCCGTATCGTCTTGGATGCTGAAAAAACTGCGTTCGGTCTGATCGGTTAGCAATTCTGCGTCACCCTTCAACGTGACGCGCACGAGACCCATGCCGGCGACGCATACGACGATCCGCCCGTCCGCATCGAACGCAAGTCCGAGCGGGCGGCCTCCGATTTTGGCAAGAACGCCGACCTCGGTGTGGTCCGGCCCCGTAAAGCGCATAATGCGTCCATCGCGCGTGCCGCAATAAAGGTTGTCGTCTCGATCGAGAAGCACGTCCTCAGGCCCGTCGATCTGCCCCGATCCGATCAATCTCGCGTCTGAAAGCTTGGGCGCAACGAAGCCGGGCATCAGGCCGTCCATGCCGCGTACCTCGTCCACCTTCAGGGCGACGGGGTCGAGATAAGTCGACGCCAACAGACGGTGCCGATTCTTGCGGAATTTTACATCGATCCCGAGGATCACAATGATGATCACGCCAAGGACAAATTCTACGAAATCGCCGCGAAAACCCGAGTTGATCATCGCGTTATCGAGAACGTAGATCGTCGCGAAACCCATCAAAACCGGGACCACTGTTCCCCGCCCGGGTACGAAGCCGCCGAGACCAACGACCAACGCCGTCAACGCAAAGAACTCAAGCCCGACTCCGGTGTCCGAGCCGATGCTGTTTTGACGAGCGGCGAACAGAAAGCCCGCGAGACCGACGATCAAACCGGCCACCACGTAGGCAAGGAATACCGTCAGCTTGACGTTGATGCCGCCGTGCCGCGCCGCCTTCCTGTTGCCGCCTACCGCGAGGATATGCCAGCCGAAGCTCGACTGCCGGAACATGAAAAAGATCAGCAGTGCAACGACCACGAGAACCATAAACCCAACCGGCGTTCCCAGCGGCTTTTCAAATCCGATCCAATCCCAGAGCGCGTCACTGCGCGAGCTGTTGGCAATTGCGACCAACCTGGCCTGAGAAGCCAGCGTGAACAAGCCGCGCACCGTGATCAACGTGCCGAGCGTGGTCAGGAGCGCTCCGCAGCCCATCAATCCGGCTAGCAAGCCGTTGACGGCGCCGATCAAAGAACCGCATACCAGGGCGAAAGCAAAAACGGCCCATACCGGCAGGCCGAGAATATGAAATGCATAGAGCGCGGTGAACGCCGACATCGCAAAGTTGGAGCCTACTGACAAGTCGATCCCGCCAACGGCAACCACGACCAAAAGCGCAAGAACCACGAGGCCGCCATCGACGGCGTACTGAATGAGGTTGCTGAGGTTGGTCGCGGTCACATATCCGGTCGTGCCGACCAGCACGCCGAACACCATCAGGGCGAAGGCCACAAAGGGAATGGCACTCTCAATCCAGCCCTTCGACAGAACATCGGACACGATCCGGCGCGGCGACAGCACAAAGCGCGGCACGCGCTGGCGTGGCAGGCGAGAGAAATCGATCTGAACCGCCAACTTTCATTTCCATCGCTTCGCGAACGCGGGATACCGTGAGGGTATCCCGCGCGCGAGGCACTTTTCGAGTTAACGAGATTTTCGGCGCCGATTAAAGCTTGAAGCAAAGGTTGCGGTCATAGGTCGGACCGGCCTTGATGATCTTCATGGGCGACTCGATCTTCAGCATCGTATGGTCGGCGGCAACCCCGCCCTGGAGGAGGATGTCGATCATCGTCCCGGCATCGCGACCCTGGCCCGCAGCATCGTAGCTCCAGACCCGGTCGAGTATTTTGTCTTCGACGGCCTGACAGGTCTTGTCGTCGCCGCCGCCGGTTGCATAGACGATAATCTTGTCTTCGAGATGCGCGTCCTTGACGGCCTTGCCGGCACCCATGGTGTGCACGTCCCAATGGCCGAAGATCGCGCAGAGGTTCGGATGCTGCTGGATCACCGTCGCCGTGATCTGGCGCGCCTTCTCCGGCTCCCAATTCGACGCCTGATTCGAAACCACCTTGATTTCGGGATGCGCCGCAAAGACCTTGAAGGCGGCTTCGTTCATGATCACGCTATCCGCCGCCGTCAATTGTCCGGGAATGATGGCGACTTCACCGGACTTGCCGCTGCCGGCGCCGCATTCCTTGACGATATCCTCGGCGATTTCACGTCCGATCCGCTCCCAATTCGCGCCGACAAATGCGGTCGACGGCTGATTGGACTGCAGATTTATCTGAAGGACCTTGATGCCCTCCGACTCGGCCTGCTTGATCTGCCGAGCCAGGAGCTGAACGGTCGGATTGTGTACCACAAGCACGTCCGGCTTGTCGCTGATGGCTTTGGCCAGCAGCTCCGACATCGCTCCGGTATTGAAGTGGGCATCGCGGATATCGACGGTATAGCCGTAAATCGCCGCATGCTGTTTCATGCCGCGCGCCCACGCTTCGGTCAAACTAATCCCCATCGAGATCGGCACAAAGATAACCTTTTTGCCCGCGATGTTGCTGTTGGCGCGGGCGCCGCCGGCGCAGAGTACGAGCGATGCCAGGATCGTAAGTGCCGCCGCGACCCTGGGCAGCCTGTTCGTCATTATCGGCAACATGTTTTCCTCCTTGGCTTACGACTTTGCTATCAGAGATCGCCGATCGTATCGGTCTCGGTATCCCTGGGGTTGAAGTAGTTGTCGGTCGCGATCGCGATGATCATCACGAGTCCTTTGAGCACGTCCTGGGTCTGCGTCGTAAGGTCAACCAGCGTCATCCCGTTACGCAGCACGGCGATCAGCGCCGCGCCGATCAGGATGTTTCGCATTCCGCCGCGCCCGCCGCGCAGCGGAATGCCGCCCAAAACGACAACGAGAATGACTTCGAAGAGCAGGGTCCCGTTCGTGACCGTTCGAAAATCGACCGTGCCGCTGGACGCCGACGTGACAAGCCCGGCCAACAAAGCCATCACGGCGGCGTAGACATAGATCATCAGGGTCGTTGTCCGCACTGGAAGGCCCGTCAGCCGCGCGGCCTGGAAATTGTCGCCCAACGCGTAGGTGATGCGCCCGGCCGTCGTGTAGCGGAGCAGGATCGAGGTCAGAACGAAGGCGACGATCATCAGCGCGACCGGCGCCGCCAATCCCGGCAGGATGTCGCTGGAAAAGAACGCGACCGCGGGGTTCGTCTTTGATAAGAGCAGCAAATATTCGCCGCGAAGAACGCCGAACCGAAAAAGGCCGGTGATAACCATCGCCGAAGCGAGAGTTGCCAGCATCGCCGATATTTCGACGTAGGCGACCAGCCACCCGTTGACGAAGCCGATCGCTCCGACCGCCAGCAACGTCAGACCCAATGCAACCGGCCAGGACCAGCCCGCGTCGATCGAGATCGAGAATATGGTGGCCCCGGCCACCATGGTCGCGATGAGCGAAAGATCGAGCCCTCGAGAGATGATGACCATGCCCATGCCGCAGCTGAGGATGACAAGGGCCGCGGAATTCGAGGCGATGACCCGCAAGTTGCCGAGGGTGGCAAATCCTGGAATGAAGATCGAGAAAAGCACGACCAGGACGACAATGACGCCGACGACAACGTATTCGAGCAGGCTGCCGCCTCGCAGCCGGGCGCCGGCTATTCTGGAAACAGTGTTTACGCTCATCGCCTGACTGGACACGTGCCCGGGACCTCACATCGACCAAACTTGACGACCTTTGCTCTGCAGCGAAGCGGCTCAGAGGTATTCGACATTGCCGTCGACGCTTATGGCTTGCCCACTGATGTTGCGCGCCAGACTTGAGGCGAGGAACAACGAGAGGTTGGCGACATCGACGGCGTCCACCATGCGCCGCAAGGAGATCTTGCGCAGGTATTCGTCGCGCATCTCATCAAATTTGACACCCGTGGCGGCCGCGCGATCGGCAATCACGCGATTCATCCGCTCACCCTGCACCACGCCCGGAAGGATGGCGTTTGCACGAATGCCCAGTGGGCCAAGCTCGACCGCCAACGACTTGACGAGACCGACAATCGCCCATTTGGTCGCAGCGTACGGCGTGCGTTGCCCATAGCCGAGCCGACCGGCGACGGAAGCCATCGCGATGATCGACGGATTGCGGTTCGAGGCCATCAATAACGGCACGAAGCGGTTGAGAAAATAGAACTGCGACTTGAGATTGACATCGACCGTCCGGTCGACATCGGCAACATTCAGGGTGTCCACCCGCCCGGTCGGGCCGGCGATGCCGGCATTGTTCACCAGCACGTCGAGTCCCCCGAGCGAGGCCGAAACGTCGTTAAAAGCAAGATCGACATGCTCAGCGTTGGCGGCGTCCCCTACTGTTCCGGTCAGCCCGGGGACGGCATCAACCGCCGCTGCGACCGCGGTTTCAGCCACGTCGGTCACATGAACCTTGGCGCCGGATGCGACGAAGCTTTCAGCGATGGCGCGGCCGATGCCATTGCCGCCCGCCGTCACCAGGACGCGAAGGTTGCGCACGTCGATCTCGGGTGCGCTCGCGGTAAGCGACAAGAAAGACAATCCTCCCCGTTCCGAATGAGCGATCTCATTGGATTGGCCCGATGATAGGCAAGGAGAGGGCGCGAAGTGAATGTGTGTAACTGATATATAACTCAACAAAATATGTATGATTTGCACACGCCAGAGTGCGGACCTCGCGCGCAGATCGGTGCGACGGTGCGGGAATCAAAAATCAACCATGGCGCGCGATTGCGCGGCACGCGACCTTTCGATGGAGGGCACGTTTGAAACGAAGCGTGCGCCCTTTCGATCCTCTCGACAAGATCACCGATTGCTGCCGCCAGCGTCGTCAAAACGACTGCAAAGCCATTGAGTTTCTCTCGTCTGAGAGCCAGGTGGTGACCCCGGCAGGAAGGGTCACCAATCAATAAAATCAATGACTTAGCAGGTACTTTGGCGGCACTGGCGACACCGATTGGCGACAGTACATTCGGTCAGCGTCCTGACGTTACGGTCGGACTGAATGCCAATGCTTTGGATCGTACCGGTCGGCTGCAACGATGCGGAACGGCAGGAAGGCGTTCAGCCGCAAACCTACATAGCCCTGATCTTCGGGACCTCGATCCCAGCCGCCGACGATCTCAGCTTCGCAGGCCGCATCGACGTAGCCAGCGCGCCGCAGTGCGCGCCGAAAGCCCGGCGCGACGGTGCGCTCAAGATGGCCAACCTCCGCGTCGTGGATGATTACCGCGACTGCATGGTGATCGTAGGGGTTGGAGGGTTGGGGCAGAAGGACGGCGGCACAGAACCGCTCGTAGCCGCACCGCGACCGAGTGCCCGCTATCTTCTCCAGAACCTCTTGGTGGAACGAGGTGCCAACGACGCGAAAACGAAAAGCGCCGTCGCCGACGACGACGCCTCGCCCCCTTGGCCCGGTCAACCAGCGAAGCAGACCCATGCTCCTGCCCCCTTCGCCGCGCGGATGTGATTACAGATTGGCAGAATGGCAGCGGAGGCCAGGGCGAGCAAGACGACGGGCTGACTTGTTCAATCAGCGTCGAGAATAACAGGTCGAACGCTGCCGTTGCCTTCACCTACGCCAACTCGGCAGCCCTTTCCGAGAAGATCGCTGAGAAGCTTTTCAAAAACGGCGCTGTCCGCCCAAGGACCGCGAGTGCCAACACATCGAAGATCGGGCGGCATGTCTCGCATTTCGATTTCATCGCGGAACCAGGGAGGCGCCCTGCCCAAAATGGCGTTGACGGCGGCTTGCCCTTTTTCGTTCGCAGTCATCAAGAGCAATCCGGTATCGTCGCGGACCAGTACCACGTCATAGAGCAGATATGCTGGTGCGTCAGTCATGATGTACCTCGCTTAGTTGATCTCTCTCCGTCCCCACGGACTCATGCTGCTATCCTTCCTGGCTTAAGAGGCTTCCGCTTCGCGCGGTAGCGGAGAAAAAACTCGTTGTAGTTCTCAAAATCCGCGTCGCTCATGACATCGTAATCAATCTCTTTCGCCTTCTTAAGCTCACGGTCAGAACGTTCCTTTGCCGTCTCGACGTACTCCGCTTTGCGCGCCTCTGCGCTTGCATCGGCGGGAACGTCGTTACCCTTCATCGCGGCGGCAAGCTGCGCTTTCGCCGCGTCGCTTAAACGGGATGTATCGAGCGGCTTCCATCCGCTGTGCGTACTTCGGACGGCTCTTGCTTACTCGGCTCTGCCGGCGCTTTCGGAGCGGCCAAGAGCTTAACCGCACTCCGCACGCTCAAATCCGCAACGCCGTTGCGGATTTGGGCTTCAATGGCGTTCCGGTTCTTTGCCAGCCGCATGTAATTCTGTGCGGTGCGCTCAGACAGGCGGCAGTTCCGCGCCAGCCATGGCAACCACGCCCCATGGTCCAACCCAGCGCGCGCCTCAATCAAACCGTCGCCCGCCGCCATAGCGTGGCGCACGGTGTCGAGCATCCCGGTGACCGTGGCCTCATGTTCGTCTTTGATTGTTTGTGCAAGCTTGGCAAGGCGATCGGAATCGAGCGCTGCCGGAAGTTTGGGTTTTGCACGCATGTTTGATCCTTTCCGCAATGCGGAGTTAGGACCATCGTGCTCACCCTGCACTCACCAACGCGGTGAGGTTATGCCCATCCGGCCGCCTGTTGCGGCGGCCTTCACGTCCGGGCGTCGGATTGGCCTGCACCGGACTACGGGGGGAGCCTACTTCCGTTATCCCCAAAAACTTTCCGTCTCGATAGTCGGCAAGACGGGGGGCGGCTTCATGCTATCCGAACCTCGGTCGCGCCCAACCAATCCATGCAGCGCGGGTCCGGCGAGCGTCACCTAGTCAAACGCTGCGGCTTGCGCAAGGCACAATCCCCAAAATGGTAAATCGCGACGGCCGCTAGATGCCGTTGATCTTGTCAATCCATTTGCGGAGCATCGGCACCGGGTAGCCTTCGCCGTATTCCTCCGCTGTGATCTTCTCATGACCAAGCAGCGCGTAACGAATGTCCTTCGGGGTGTTAGCGGCCCGGAGCCTGTCGGCGGCGCGATGCCTCAAGCTGTGAATCACCTTGCGCGGGTCAGTGATGCCGCAGTCATTCCTCAAAAACCTGTTCAAGCGTTTGCTGGCGAGCCGGTGAGCGGCCCGCGTGTCCGCACCAAATAAATGGCCAGTGATCCTCGACGGCAGATGCGGAAGCAAGCTTGAGGGGAGGGGGACGCGGCGCTTGCTCGTTTCGGTTTTCTCACCGACGACGACGTAGCGGACACCCTTTTCCTTCAACTCGCCGTCGATTTGGTGCGCCTCAGACAACCTCATGCCTGTCGTGGCGAGGATGCGGAACAATAGCGCGTAGGCATCGTCAAGCTTGTCGAGCTTGGCGCGGCACACCTTCATGTCGGACTCATCGAGCGGCTTGCGCTCCAATTCGTCCGCACCTTCGGGCACGACGTTGCTAAACGGGTTGAATTTCAGCTTGCCCTCTTTGTCCTCATCAATGGCAAGCTGGACGGCCGCGCGCAGCCATCCGACTTTCTTTACGATGGTCGCGCGCTTGTTGCCGTCGTCCTGAAACCGCTTGACCAGCAACCGGCCATCGTTGCGGTCGCAATCCTTCAACGGCTTGCTGTTCGTGAGCGTCTTAAAGAGCGCCCACACCGTTTCTGCTTCGCGCCGGTCATAACCTTTGATGCCGCGATGGTCGAGGTAGGTATCAATGACTGCATCGTCGCCGCCCTTTTTAGCTGCGGTCGGGCGGTCCACCTGAGACACATCAATGACTGGTCCGTCCTGCCGAAGCTTGCTCAGCGGCCGTGTCGGATTGCCGAAGTGGATGACCGCGCCCATGGGCACGTTGACAAGCCGCTCCGCGATGTTCGGTTCGGTCTTGATGACCGCGCCGTTGGCGGCAAGCGTTGGCGACAGATTTTGGCGACAGGGTAAATGCAGATGAAATGGGCACTT